>Ga0326727_10016475_pt1 | contig 15587 bp, 13 predicted proteins | sample MB2enrmetagenome_FD_207643 | JGI IMG/M metagenome (GOLD analysis project Ga0326727, IMG submission 207643) | Lab enriched peat soil microbial communities from McLean, Ithaca, NY, United States - MB29MY | ecosystem: Environmental > Terrestrial > Soil > Wetlands > Peat | place: USA: New York... | reverse complement strand
TTCGCCACGCCGACCGAGGTCCGCGAGCATCTCGCCGATTCGGCGCTGCGTTCCAAGGCGGCACAGGTCCGGCCCGGACTGTCGGCACGTCGCGTCGCGCCGACCGAGCTCGGCCTGTCGCTCGGGCGCGAGGCTGCGTCGCGCCGCCCGCTGTGGGCGAGCCTCGAGGACAGCTTCCTCGTTCTCGGGCCACCCCGGTCGGGCAAAGGCGTGAGCCTCGTGATTCCGGGCGTCTTGGATGTGCCGGGAGCGGCGATCGTCACCTCGACGCGTCCCGACGTGCTCCGCCACACCGCGGCGGCACGTACCGGGCCGATCGAGGTATTCGACCCGCAGCGGTCCTCGGGATGGCCGACGTGCCTGCGCTGGTCGCCCGTTGTCGGCTGTGCGGACCCGCTCACGGCGATCCTGCGGGCGAGGGGCTTTGCCGCAGGCGCGGGCTTCGAGCGGACGACGACCGACGCGGACTTCTGGTCGGCGTCGGCCGCAGCAGTGATCCGCGCTTATCTCCACGCCGCCGCGCTCGACGGCCGCAGCATCACGGAGGTCGTCGGATGGGCGGGGCGACCGGGCGACGCCGAGCCGATCCGCATCCTGCGGCATGCTTCGCAGGCCGCTGAGGGTTGGGCGGACGACCTCGCGAGCCAAGCCGCAGCCGATCCCCGCACCCGTGACGGTGTGTGGGCCGGGGTGCGACGGGCCTTCGACTGCTTCGCCGATCCCCGCGTGCTCGCCGCGTGCTCGCCGCGCGGCTTTGAGGCGTTCGACCCAGTCGCCTTCCTCGCCGAGCGCGGCACGCTCTACATCGTCGGTTCGACCGGTGCGCAGCTCTCGGTCGCGCCGCTCATCACCGCGCTCGTGGAAGATCTCGCGGAGCGCGCGCTCGGTCTCGCAAGCCGCTCGGCACACGGTCGCTTGGACCCGCCGCTCACACTGTTCCTCGACGAGGCAGCGAACATCGCGCCGCTCGCCTCGTTGCCGAATCTCCTCGCGGCAGGTGGCGGCTCGGGCATCTGCACGCTCGTCGTCCTCCAGTCGCTCGCGCAGGCACGCGCCCGATGGGGCCAGGACCGGGCCGACGCCATCTGGGACGCGTCGACGGTCCGCGTCGTGCTCGGCGGTCTCGGCCATGCGGACGACCTCACGCGTATCAGCCGGCTTGCCGGTGAGATCGACGAGGCGATCGATTCGACGAGCCGGGGCTCGGGCGGGACGACGTGGTCGACGTCACTGCGCTCGCGCCCGGTCCTCCCGCTTGAGCGCATCCGCTCGCTGCCCGCCGGTCGTGCGCTGATCCTGCACCGGCGCACACCGCCGGTCGAAACGGTGCTCGCCCCGTGGTGGGAGCGACCTTGTGCGGACCGAGTACGTGTTGCACTCGCCGACGCGACGAGACGCTGCGCGGTGGCATCGTGACCGTCTCGGATGACAACGGGAGCTTTGTCGAAATCGCTCCCTGGCACTGGCAGGCGCTCGATGCGGTCGGCGCGGCGCAGACCTGGACCGCGCTCGCCATGTTCGTCACCTTCCTGGTGACCCGTTACGACTTGGGCGACGTGGTCCCGCGGTGCTGGTGGACACACGGAGCGCTCATCGAGGAGCTGACTGCGCTCTGGGCTTCGTGGACCGCGGCCTACGTCGATCCGCACGCGAGCGCGGACGCGCCGATCCTTTGGCACGAGCGATTCGCCGCCTCACGCGCCCGCATTGCCGAATGGGACCGGCTCGGTTGTGCCCAGCGCGGACATCGCGATTCGACGCCGACCGACTGGGCGCACGAGGCGGACGCCTTCGACGCGTTCGTCCGCGCGGACCTTCGGTCACGTTCCGTCGCCGGTCGCCTCCACGCCGCGACCGAGGAGGATCGGCCGTGCTGAGCGCGCACAAGCTCGGGCCAAAGGGCGTCGAGTACTACGTCTCCTACGCCGGGCGCGGCGCGGAGGGTTACTGGCTCGGAAAGGCCGCCGTGTCACTGGGGCTTGTCGGTTCGGTCGACCCGGCGGCGTTCCGCGCCCTCGCGAAAGGCGAGCACCCCGACGGGGGCCGGCTGTTGGAACGGGTCGCGACCGACCACACACCGGGCTGGGACATCACCCTTTCGGCGCCGAAGTCGGTCTCGCTCGCCTGGGCGCTCGCCGATGAACCGCTGCGGGCGGCACTTGCCGAGGCCCACCGCGGGGCAGTTAGGGCGGCCTTCTCGTTCCTCGAAGACGAGGGCGGCCGGGCACGGCGCGGGTTCGGGGGCCGCGATGGGCACGTTCCTGCGGGGCTCGCCATCGCCTGCTTTGTCCACCCCGCCTCGCGCGAGCTCGACCCGCAGCTCCACACCCATGGGATCGTCTGCAACCTCACGGAGGGAAGCGACGGGCGATGGACCGCGCTCGACTCCCGCATGATCTATCTACACAAACGCGCGGCGGCTTCGATCTATCGCGCGGAGCTTCGCGAGCGCGTCGCGGCGATCGGTGGCCAATGGCTCGTCCCGGACCGGCGCGGCCTGTCCGAGCTCGAGGGCTTCGACCGCGAGGTGCTGCGCAACTTCTCGCAGCGGAGGAACGCGATCGAGGCGGAGCTCGAACGTACCGGGCGATCCGGGCCGAGGGCGAGCGAGGCGGCGTGCTTGAAGACGAGACGCGACAAGGTAGACGTCGAGCTCGTGGAGCTGCGCGACACCTGGGCCGAACGTGCCCGGACGCTCGGGGTGACCCGTGACAGCGTCGCCGCTCTTCTCGACGGGACCGACCGGCGCGTGTCACCAACTGCCGCCGAGTTGGCCACAGCTCGCCGCGAGCTCGTCGGACCGGCGGGGCTCACCCGCGCCCAGGCCGCGTTCACCCGCGACGACGTGATAGTGGCGTGGGCTGAGCGGTGCACCCAGGGCGCTCGTCGTGCCGCCCTCGAAGGACTCGCCGACGACACCCTCGTCGATCCCGCCGTCGTCCCCCTAGTCGTCGCGGACGAGACCGGACGGCCGCTCACGACCGACCGTCTTCACAACGACCGTACGATCGTCCGCCTCGTGCGCGCGCCGGCTTCGGGGATCGCGACGCTCACCTGTGCGCTTCGTTACTCGACCATCGAGATGCTGAACACCGAATCTCGCCTCCTCGCGCTCGGGCGTGCGGGCCTTACGGGAGCCTGCGGGATTGGGGACGCGGTGCGCCTCGAGGCGGTGCTCGCTGAGCGGCGAGACCTCTCTTCCGAACAGGCTGCGATGGTGCGGTCGCTGTGCAGCTCGGGAAACGGGGTCGAAGTCGTAATCGGCGTTCCCGGCTCGGGCAAGACCTTCGCCCTCGACGCGGCCCGGCGGGCCTGGCAGTCGTCCGGCTACCGCGTCTATGGCGCCGCGCTCGCGGCGGAGGCAGCCGCCCAGTTAGAAGCGGGATCGGCGATTTCCTCGGTGACGCTCGACCGTCTGCTTTACGAGCTCGCCGCGCCGCAGCACCTGTCGCACTGCACGCTCGATCGCCGCAGCATCGTGGTCGTCGACGAGGCCAGCATGGTCGACACCCGCCGCCTCGTAAGGCTGTTGGAGATCGCAGAGCGCGCGGGAGCGAAAGTCGTGCTCACCGGTGACGACCGCCAACTACCATCGGTCGAGGCAGGCGGCGGCTTTGGCGCCCTCGGCCGCGAGCTCGGTGCGATCCGGCTCGGAGCGAATGCCCGCCAGGTTGCCGATTGGGAGCGCGCAGCGCTCGATGCACTTCGAGAGGGACGTGCTGGTGAGGCGGCCGCGGCCTACTCCCATCACGGACGGGTCTATCGCTCGACCAACCCGTCCGAGCTGATCGGCGACATGGTCGAGCGGTGGTGGGCGGCGCGCGAGTCCGGCGATGAAGCCGTCCTCTACGCCTACTCGCGCGACGCAGTGAGAGTCTTGAACGGCCTTGCCCGCCGCCATGTCGAGGTGGCGGGTCGGCTGTCGGGCCCTGAGCTCGTCGTCGAGGAGTTCGCGCCTGCCGACCTTGCGCCCCGTACCTACCGGGTGGGTGACGAGCTGTGCTGCCTACGGAACAGGGCGCGCTTCGGCGCCGCGCGCGACCCGTCCGGCAAGGGCGTGCGCAACGGCACACGCGGCATCATCCAGGCGATCGACTGCCAGTCGCGAGAGGTCACACTTCAGACGAGCGACGGTCGCAGCGTGCGCTTGCCCGCCGACTACGTCAAGCGCTCCACCGACTACGGCTACGCCTGGACGTTGCACAAAGGACAGGGCCAGACGGTCGGCCAGGCCCAGCGGAGCGACGCGGGCGAAGTGGTGCGACGCAGGGGTCGGGCGTTCGTCTTCGGCGCGGAGGGCCTCAGCGCTGAGGCGGCGCTTGTGGCGGCGAGTCGTGCGACGGACTCGACGGAGCTGTTCGTGCTCAGCGAGCCGGACGAGACGGGGAGTACGCACGATGAGGACGAGGAGCTCGGCCGGGCGTGGAGCCGCAGCGAGCAGCAGCGACTCGCCCTCGACGAGATCGAGACTGAAGCGGAGATTGCCCGTCTCGCCGGAAGATCCCGGGAGGCACTCGGCAAAGAGCGCGACACGCTCGTTTCGTTGATCGGAGCCGGTCCCGCCGTGGACCTGGCGACACGCCAAGCCGACGCCACCTGTGAGCTTGGCATCTCCCTCGTCCAGCGCGACGAGGCGCACGAGGAAGCAAGAGCTCTGGCGACGATGAGTGCCACAAGCGAAGGCATCGAGCGCCGCAACATACAAGGTTGCTACACAGCCGCGCGACGCCGCCTTGCACGCGCAGAGCGCGACGTGACCGAAGCGGCCGAGGCGAGCGAGGCGGCTGATGACGCTCTCTGCGCGCAACAGTCGGTGCGCGCCGTTTTGGGTGCTGACGTGCGTAGTGCCCTCGACCGCCTCGAGATCGTCGATTCCGCGCTCGCCACGCTGCGACGCCGCGAGATTGCGACGTGGAGCTCGGAGCCACCCGAGTATGTCGTCGCCTTGCTTGGACCCTGCCCGAGCGATGCAGGCCGCGCGCAACGGTGGCAGCAGGGCACCGCCGAGATCGAGGACTGGCGACGCTCTGTTGGCGTGACCGATGGTTCAGACTCGCCGAACGCGTGGACGCGTGCGCTCGGCCCGCCGAGCGAGGATTGGGAGGGCCGACGGCGTCGGCGCGTCGTCACGAACCTCGTGGCGGTGCGACGCGACCTCGGTCTCGACGAGTCCGATCGCGCTCGGGCCGTGAATGGCGGTCCTTTGCTCGACCCGGCGACGGCCGCGGTACTCGCGCGAGGTACCAGTGGCGAGTCACCGTCTGCTCCTCGGTCGCGGGGTGGTGCACAGCTCGAACGTGGCAGGTGAGGTCCGCTCGCGTGCCGGGTAAGCGGTTTACCGACTTGGAGCTAGAGGAGTGACACAAGCGTCGTGACAAACGAAAATGGGGGAGTGGTCGAACGGGAGTGGATGCTCGAAGTGTTCGCAACGTACTCCAGCATCGAGCCGGTCACGGCTTTGGCATCCACCCCCAAGGGTCGATCGTGACGCTCAACCTGGACCTCGCGAGTGCCAAGGCAAAGGTGGCACGGGCCAGCGAGTTGCTTGACGTTCTGGAGCGAGACTTGCCGATCCACCTGAGTCAGAACGGTCCGTACGCTGTCCGGTTTTCGCTGGATCAACATACCGGCTGGTGTGAGGTTTGGCTTGTCCCCTCAAATCGCGGCGACTACCGGTTCAGCCTGCTATTTGGGGATTTCATACACAATCTCAGGTGTGCACTCGACTACATTGTCACGGCTCTCGTGATCGCAAGCGGAGCACAGTTGACCACCAAGCATCAGTTCCCGATCTATCGGCAAGAGGCTATCTATACCAACGACGTCGGGCCGTTCGGATCGCCCAACCCCAAGGGTCCTTTGGGGAATGTCACCCACGGGGTTGGACTTATCGAATCATGGCAGCCATACAAGCTGCAGCAGCAAGGTGCCGATCCCCGAGACGATCCGCTCTGGCACGTCCACAGGTTCGCGAATGCAGATAAACACCGGGAGATCGCTGTCTTCCTGCCCGTCCCAGTAGGCGCGATTGATGTTGCTTACAACGGGATTAAGGTCGAGGATGACCCGGTCTTGACGTTCCCACCGAACTGGTCGCCCGATCAAGAGTACGTAATCCATCGGATGCGGTTCGATCCGCCGGATGCTTACAATCTCCGCGCGACCGGCAAACTTACGATCAGCGCCGGATTCTCTACGGCCCCATTCGGCGCGGAGCCCTTCCATGCCGTAGCCATCAACAAGATCAGGGCCACTTGCGATCATGTGGCGATGCTCGTCAATCTCTTCGAGACGATCTGAGAGTGAGCGTCCAGTCACGCCAGACCAGTTCACCAGGAAGGGCCGATGTGGCTGAAGCTAATAGCGTTGCCGACGTTCTGCGAAAGGCTCGGACGCTCCTCGACACGACCACCCGCGGACTTGCTCTGGCGACGGGCTCGGATGCCGACGCACGACCGGCGGGTGTTCAGATTGTGGCAGTGTTCGGCCGCTCCGTGACACTCGTTTTGCAGAATCTCCGCACGGTGGTGGGCGACGAGCCCTTCGATGACTGGTATCGGCCCTATTGCGAATGCCTCAAGACGGATCCTTTGTGCGAGTGGTTCAAGCGGCTACGCAATGAGATTCTGAAGGAAGGGCCGGAAGAAGTGGGCTTCACCTCGCTCACGACGTATCGGGAGGTAGGTGATCCTTTGAATGAGTGGAAGCCCCCACCGCCTGGTACAACGGCTCTTACCCTTCACGAGGGTCGGTTCCACTGGCTGATCACTCGCCCAGACGGAACCGAAGAGCTGGAGGAAGCCTCTACATTCGCCGAGCTGGCCTCCTACAGTTTCCCATCGCTCGTAGGCCAGCCGAATCCGACCGTGTCCATCGGCTCGCTCTGTAAGGAATACGTGGCCAAACTGAGATTGGTAGTTGAGGAGGCCGAGCGTCATTTCGGCTTGTGAGCTTGAAGGCGACACGGAGCCTCTATGTGCGCGGCCGTCAGATCGCTGCCGACAGCTGCGATGTCGTCAGAACCCGACGTCGTCAGCGCTGCGCTCGGGAACGTCGTCAAGCGGTTCGTGGTCCTGGTGTCGTAGTGACTGCGCTCCACGAACAGGAGCGATCATGAGTGCCGCAATGCTCGAACGTCGGCGCCTGGCGTCGTCGCCTCCTGGCACCTTGTGCATCAGGCGTGATGCTCGGACGCCCCTTGATGTGACGCCGATGCAAGCCGTCAGCACAGGTCCTAGACGTGCCCCGAGGTCGATCCTGGCGCTTCACCTCCTTCACGGCTCGTGCCTCAGACGTGCCTCACGCGCGGGCTAACAGCAGACGCAGAGGAGACGGGGGTACCGGGGGTCGATCAAGACCAGCGAACCGAGCCGTCGATCCGCGCTCGCCACTTGTTACGGCGAGCCGGAATTCGGTGCGCCGATCTGTTTCGCAGGCGCCCCACGCGGGATATGTGACGTCCGGTGGTGATGTTCAGAATTCAGGAGGTATGTCAGTCGATCCAGTGTGTCCGTAGCCGAGATGCAATCGTTCGGAATCCGAATCGTCGAATTGGCGACGTGTAACTGCAGCGGTGCGGCGCGATTCTTCCACCGTCAAGATCACGAACTGGAGGCCGGCTGTGGCTGAATCAGAATCGAGCACTACAAAGGCACCGCATGTCTCGCGCGAGATGCGAGGCAGGATCATCTTTGTCGTCGTCACGCTATTGGTTGGGGCCGGCGTCGGCTATGCCGTTTCACGAACAGGCGGTAGCTCGGGCACCACGCTGAACGTGAGCGCGGCGCTGTCCAGCAACGAGGACCCGACGCCGACCGTGCCCTCTGCGTCCGCGAGCGTCGGCTACGACGGGCCCGCGATCTGCGCCCCGACGACGGACGCCGCTATCTCTGGAGGGTCGCCTCAGGCGCTCATGGCTTCGGCGCACGAGGTGGCCAGTGGGACGGTCGAGGGTATGGCCTGGAGTCTGTGGTCAGCCAACGGCCAGTCCGGGGCTGCCGGGCTCGAAGACGGTGGTCTAGTCCTCGATGGACACGAGTACGGTCTGTGTCCCGGGTATCCAAACCCCTCAGAGACCGAGATGATCGACACAGGTGGCGACGCGGTCATATACGGCGTCGTCAACTACCCAGGCCTCGCCACTGTCGACATCGGCACAGGCTCGCAAGGGTTCACCATGGAGTCGCCTTTGCCCTCCCCGCACGTGGCGGTGGTCAACGGCGTGTCCTTTTACATCGGCACGCTTCCGAGGTCCGCCTGCGACTACAGCTACCTCGTGATCGACACGACCTCGCCGAGCGCATCGGCCGAGCACAACATCGGCTTCGGAGAGAACGGCGCTGGCCAGGGGTACTCGATCACCAACAACCCCGGGAACACCGGCGCGTGCACCACCGGCAAGTTGGACCCACTCAGCTTCAGTCAAGGCCAGTGGGACATGCCACCGGGACAGTTCACCGGCAACTGAACCTCTGACCAACGGGACGGATCTGGTAGTTGGGCGAGCTTTGGACACACTGGTGAATGTGCGCGAGCGCCCGCGCGAACCATCATTTTGCGCGGCTAGTCCAGTCGGCGCCGGTTATCCGGGCAGCGCCGTAAGAAGCGTTCCGTAACTCAGCGTATGGCTCGAAGCCCTCCTCGAGCGCCGCCGACAGTGCTACTGACGCGATCAGTTCCTTAGCGGCGTCCCTGCCAGAATGGGTCGGCGTCGGGGCGCTCGATTCGCAACCTCTGCCCGGCGCACCGAGGTGTCAGGACATGGCAAAGCTCGCTCCGGTAGTTGCAGCGCTCACTTTCCTCGTGCCCATCGCAGGCACAGTGCACGCCAGTCCGCCTCCGCCGCCGACGCTGGACATCACGTCCCAGACCACGAGCTGGCTGCCGGCACCGTCTCAGGCGCCTAACTGGGGCCCAGGGCCGGACGAGCGCGGCCTGGTGTTCACCCAAGGCGGTACCGGGTTCCTGGCTTCGAGCTCGTCCCTCGTCCCGACGGGTGCAGGGTCGGTCGCCGAAGTGCAGCGCACGCGGGACCAGGGCGAGAGCTGGACGACCGTCTGGCGCCAGAGGAGAACCTCGCTCTCGTGGATCGGGGCCGTTGGTAGTGAGGTGATTGCCACCGGGATCTCACTAGTGGTGGGACAACCTTTCTTGATAGAGAGCAGCGATGGTGGTGCCACCTGGCAGACGGTTCAGGTCGTCCTCAGCCCGAGCCTGGTCTCCGGGGTGCAGAAGTCCTATGTGCAACAAGCGCTCTGGTCGCTGTGGGCTTATGACCAGTTTGACTTCGTCACGCCCAGCCTCGGCTTCGCCATACCGGATTCGATGACGGGCCAGGCGGGGTTCATGGCCCCTGGACCCCTTGCACTGCTCCGCACCACTGATGGCGGGAGGAAGTGGTCGCGGGTGGCTCTACCGGGCGGGGTGCCCACAGGCGGCTTGGCATTTGTGGGCAACGGCCGTGGCTTCGCGACTGGCTCTGGTTCCAAATGCTTTGGCGAGATCTGGCAGACGAGCGACTCCGGTCTCAACTGGTCAGCCGTACCGGGAACCTGCGTAGACGACTGGCTCGACGCTCTCTCGTTCCCAACGCCGAGCCAGGGTTACGCGGGCGGTGGTGACTGGGCGAAGTACACCAATAACGGCCGGCAGCGACTCAACCTGTTCCGCACGACCGACGGCGGCCAGCACTGGGCAAAGGTGTACCGAGCCTCAGGGCCGCCGGGCCCGGCGCTCGACTACAACCCCTTCGGCGAGGTGGACTTCGTCAGCTTGGAGAAGGGTTTTGCCCTCGACGGCGGCCAGACGGCAGGCGCCGGCGGCCCTATCGGCGGGCACCTGTGGGTCACAACCGATGGCGGTAGCCACTGGTCCGAGCAAGCGGTTGCAGGTCTCCGTCTCGTCGTGGACAGCAGTCGCGAGGTGTGGCTGCTGGACGGCGGACCGGCTGCTGGCGGCGACGTCCTCCTCCGCTCAGAGGACGGAGGCCGCACATGGTCGGAGGTGGGCAACCCCGCGCGAACGGCTGTGCTGAACGTCTTGGGCAGTGGGCGCGAGCTGTGGGTGAACACCGAGGCCGGTGAGTACATAAGCCATGACGGCGGGCACACCTGGTACCGGGCGCCTGCGGCGATGGGACGGGTACCACTGACCTCGAGTTACGGCTCTTCGTTGACCTTTGGCCCGGGAGGGTTGGTGGTCATCCTCAATGGTGACGATGACTTCTGGGTGAGCGACGACGGAGGGCGGACGGGCAGGGCCGTGAGGGTGCCGGCCCTGGCTCAGATCGGCATAGTTGCCGTTGCCTTCGCCAACGCGCGCGACGGCTTGGTCGTCGGCTCGGGCCAGTGCGGCTCGGACGAGGTGCTCGCCACTTCGGACGGTGGAAGGTCGTGGCACAAAGTGGGCCGAACAGGCGTGCTGCCCATCTCGTTCGCTTTTGACGGACCGCTCGCTGTCGCCGCTGGGTGCCCGGGCAACGACATCTCGGTTAGCTACGACCAGGGGCGCACCTGGTACGACGTGTCCCTCGGCAGCGAGCTGTCTACGTCAGTGGTGTCGGTCTCAGTGGCCGGCGACTCCGTTGCTGTCCTGTGTTACGTCATACCGAGCGGGCGCGAGTACATGCTGTTCAGCGCCAATGGTGGACGGCAGTGGGCCCAGTTGAGCTTCAGCGGCCCGGGCGCCAAGACGGTCCCAGGGACCCTGGTCCTCACGGGCCCGCGATCTGTATGGGCCTATGGCCCTCCCGGGATCCTGTGGCACACGACGAACGCGGGCCGCAGCTGGTCCGCCGTCCGTCTCCTCTTACCCTTGGTGCCCTGAACCCCGACCACGACCGGGCCTACACCCTGGTCCAGTTGTCGCGGACGCGCGTGGAGGGCCTGATGAGCGAGGTCGTTCCCGTCATGGCGGTGCCCATGGTCATTGTCGTCGACGCGCCCGTCATCTGGCGAACCGAAAGAGCGCCATTGCGCGACCCGATGTAGCCAGCTCGACGATGCAGTAGAAGGCCAAGCCAGGGAACGGGCTTGCGTCCGCGTAGAATCGTCCCGCTCGGACGCTCGGCGACTCCGTCACCGTCCCAGAACGTATAACTCAAATGACGAGGACCGTAATGGTCGCCGAGGGCCCTAGGGAGCGCTGAGAACCCGGGCATGGAGTTCAAAGTGTGCGGCACAGGCCGAAACTTCCGGCTACCGTCGGCGATCGTGTAGAGGCCTGACGTACCAGCGACGACCACGCTGCCGTCAGGCCCTGGCGAGATGGCGGGTGCCTCGCCTCCTTCGCCTCGCATCCCGGGGAGTTTGCGCGCTTAGAGTTGTCTATGGACAGTGAACGAGAATCCCCATCTGCTGATACCCCCGAGGGTGGACTGAAGGCAGTTGGAGCTGCAAGGTGGCTCTGGCGAACAGACCGGCTGCTCTTCCTAGCCATGCTGGCAGTGGCGTGAGTGCTCATCTGGACTACTCGAAACTGGCACTCCTACCCGGAGAGGTACCTCGTGGTCGTCGGGTGGGGTGGTCCGAGCGGTGACCCGTCCGAGTCAGTCCACGGGGAGTGCAGAAAGACCTAGAAGCAAACGTTGTTCCTCGATGACGAGGAGTCCCATATCTGGTGGAGCGCGCCTCCGGTTGAGCGCATGAGAATACGGTTCTGACATCCGGAGCGATTCATGATTGACGCGACGAAATAGATGTCTCCATCGGCACCCACTGCGGGGGTCCCGATGTCCGCGATCGGTTGGATGCGCAGGGCGCTCAGGAGTTCCTGGTTCATGAGGAGCGGGACAAGGCGGCTGCTAGTCACTCGGACGAGGTCGCCATCGTGGACAGCAATGACCTCCCCATCACCGACGGCTAGTCCACTTCCCCCGTAGTACGGGTAGCCGACGGATGAGCCGTCGCTTCGAACGACCAGAAGCTCCTGCGGATGTCCGTCAGCGGTGGCCCCACCACCGCTCGAACAGGAAAAAACCTGGAATCCCGGCCCCGCGACGCCACTCCCGCAATTGATCGACGCGACCGCGGGCACGGGGTTCGAAGTGTCCTTGACGAAGCGCCCGGACGAGGTCAAGAGCAGATTCGGACCGAATCCTTGGTCGTGGATGTCGCAAACGCTCGCATCCACCGCCAACGCACCGCCCAGCGTCAGTGAGAGGTTCGCGCCCTGGAACAGAGCGGATTCCGCCGATATTGATTGGACGGGTCCGGACGGGCAGCTCGGATGAAGCCCAGCAATGGTGCGGATCGTGCCCGCAGGCGTGATCTCCCGTATCACGGTGTTGAGCATTCCGCCGCTCGACGAGACCGGTGCTTGATAGCGACCGGTCTGGGTGAAGTACAACGTCCCGCTGGGCGTAATCACGAGGCTGTCGGGATCATTTACCTCGGCGCGGTCGGAGCGACCACCGTCACCCGTCAACCCGGCCACGCCCGTCCCGGCGACGATCCGGAACTTTCCCGATGGCATCCATTCGAGAATTTCGTTGCGACCACGATCAGCGATGTAGAGGTCGCCGTCGTGCGAGACCGCCAACCCAATCGGCTGATCCGGCGTCACCTCGCCAGTCGAGGCAGAGACCGTCTTGGACGGTGACGACGCGCGGGTGTGGCGTGCTCGGGCGCTCGGTCGGCTGACGACTGCATAGCTGACGCCACTCACGACCATGGCAATGATCACAACGATGCCGATGAGCAACCGGCGTTTTCGCTGTCGCTGGCGCGCCTCTTTGATGAGCGCCTCGGCATCCGGGAGCTTCGTCTCTGCCTGGCGGGGTTCCTCGATGACGCTCATGTCGACTCCTACGACACCTGCTCGATGATCTGCACCAGTTCGTCGGGGCGGTACCCTAGCTTTCGGGCGAGTTTGACCAGTTCCCGTGCCTTGGCCACAACGACGCTTCGTTGGGGAGCGGCACCGGTGACCGACACGCCACGACCGCGGGAGAACTCCAACAGACCCTCGTCGCGGAGGGTGTGCAGCGACCGGAACACCGTGTTCGAGTTGACTCCCAACACCGCTGCCAGGTCCCGTGCCGGAGGGAGCCGCTCGCCCGGCTTGGCCTCCCCGTCTGCGATGGCCCGGCGGATGGCGGCAGCGACCTGTTCGTGCAAGGGGGCCGGGCTGGTGGGTTCAATTTTGACCTTGGGTATGGTACTACTCACACTGTGACTATACGCCCCCTGAGGCTCGCGTCAACTAGCAGTCCGACATGCCCGTACCGCGACCCCCAAGCCACCGTAGCCGGTGCCATGATGCGCATGGTGCGCACGCTCGGCGTAGTCGTGATGCTGGCCGTGACGCTGTCGCTTGCCGCCTGTAGCGGTTCATCGACGCCGCCCGTTCATCATTCGCCCACCGGCCTCATCGCCTGGACATCGACACCGGCACCGCCGACGACATCGACCACTACGACCACGACGACTCTCGCCCCGGCTCCGCTGTGCGCCAAGGCCGATCTGCGCATCGGCCCGCCGTTTATTGGTGCTGCCACTGGCCACATAGGCGTATCGTTCAGACTCACCAACATCGGGAAGACCACGTGTCGTCTGCAGGGTTATCCTGTCCTGTGGGGGTTGACCCAGGCGGGCAAGTCGGTCCCGCTTTCTGTGCAACACGGCACATTCTTCATCGACGCCGTGCCCGGCAACCTGTCGCCGAAGGCGGCCGGGTACTTCGTCATCGGGTCAAGCAACTTTTGTCTCGGCGAACCGCCGGGGTCCGTGGGCGGCCTTTACCCTCTGCACTATCGCAAGCTCGTCATTTATCTGCCTGACGGCGCGTCCGTGGTCACGATGGCGAAGATCTTTGACTGCGGCCCCCTCGAGGTGAGCCAAGTCGGAGTGCAGCCACCGATACCAGGTCAACTCCCGGCGCCGCAGCCTGGGACCGTTTCCTTTTTGGATGTCCGAGTCGCGTACCCCGCTCACATAACCGGTGGCAGTGTGCTCGATTATGTGGTCTACCTTTCAAACCGCGGCTCGCGAGCGGTTGCCTTACGCCCATGTCCGGCCTACGCAGAGTCGTTAGGCATTCCGCCAAGGACTGCTGTCCGGCGCTTGTACGAGTTGAACTGCCGGGCGGTAGGCCAGATTGGTCCTCACCACTCGATCGGCTTCGAGATGGAGATACCGGTGCCGAAGGTGACCAAGTTGGTGAAGGCGAAATTCATCTGGTTGCTCGATACCAGCTACCAACAGGCTGGAGGCGGGTTGCTCGATGTGTATCCGTGACGGTCGCACCAGTACGGGAAAGAGATGACGACGATGCGGTCCCGCGTCCTCGTCGCGGTCCTCGTCGCGGCAACGCTTGCCGCCTGCACCGCCACGACGCTGCCCCCGTCTAGCACCTCAGGGCCAACGCGGACAACGGTTGCAACCGTTGCTCTGTCGCGTGTGCAGGCGTTCGTCACCTTGGCGCGTCGCGGCATCGGCATGCCGTTCCAGGCGACCTACAAACAACTCTGGGCGCCACCCCGCGTCGGAAACGGTCGCCCAAGACATTATGAGGTCTGGTCCGAACCGCAACCGCCGCGCCACCAGGAGAGGTTCGTCTATCAGGCGCCTTTCAAGAGCGGGACCCTTCGATTCATCGGCACCGGCAAGGTGTACTACGAGTGCCTTAAGAAGACCGCGGTGAACCGTTGGCGATGCGTCGGTCCGTTCACGCCGGGGGGCAACGGCCAGATTGCTCAGACTCAGAGCTTCAGCTTTCCCTTGTCGGCGTTTCTCTACGGGCAGGTAGAGCCAGGCGTTCCCGCGACCGCGTTGTCTCACGAGACGGTGATGGGACGGCGGGCCTGGTGCCTGACGGTAGGTCGCCTCCCACAGGGCGGCGAGAAGATCTGTCTCGCCAGGACGGGCCAGGTGGTTCTCTGGGCGTCGCGAGGGTCTCATTACTTCCTACAGCTTCGATTGGCGGCACTGCGGCTATACCCCGCGAAGGCGCCGTTCGCACTACCTGTCACGCCTTCGCCCTGGACCCCGGGAGGAGCCTTTCCCAACCTGTGTGGCGGGCGCTTTTGCCCGTCACCGGACTTTTGATGCTTCGGGCAAGCAGACTCAGAGGGAGCACCTGTGGCACGAGCGCCGAGCCTCGATCAGTGTGACTGACTCGGGATGACGAGGCCCTGACGGACCGGCGCAGATCTAAGGTTCGGCGAGGGGTTGATCGACAAAGCAGGGCGACCACAACGAAATACCGTACGCAAGAAGGCGGCACCGATGTCGAGCGCAGCCAGCAATAAGAGAAAGAGGCCTCTTGTGCAACATCGGAAGGCCAACCGTCGACTGGTGCTCGTTCTGGTGGTGTCGTCGGTCATGTTGTGGGCAACCAACGCGGTGACGATGTCGCGGGCCTCCGCGGCGCCACAAGGAGCCACGACGACCGCAGGCTGGACTCCAGATGTCGGCCTTGCCCTTGTGCTGCACGGGCGACTTGAGATCCTGAGGAACGGGAGGGAGACCGTGGTCTCCTCCTCACCCGGCATCGCGGGGCTCTCCTGGTCGTCGGACGGCCAGTGGCTCGCCTTCGAACGTCCGTACAGGAATGCAAGCTCAGTCTGGGTTGTGCGTGTGAACGGGTCC
>Ga0326727_10016472_pt1 | contig 15590 bp, 19 predicted proteins | sample MB2enrmetagenome_FD_207643 | JGI IMG/M metagenome (GOLD analysis project Ga0326727, IMG submission 207643) | Lab enriched peat soil microbial communities from McLean, Ithaca, NY, United States - MB29MY | ecosystem: Environmental > Terrestrial > Soil > Wetlands > Peat | place: USA: New York... | reverse complement strand
ACCATAGCGTAGTGAATCTCATTAATACCGACTTTGCCGGCGATGGGGAAGAGGAGGGGACCGAACAAAACCACTGCGGGAATTCCCTCAAGGACGCTACCCAAGATTACGAAGGCTATGATCGACGCCGCCAGGAACGTGTACGATCCCCCGGGCAACCCAATCATCATTTCGGCAAGGCTGGTGGAGAACCCCGACTGGGTCAAAGACCACGCCATTCCGGTAGCGCATCCGATAATCAATAGAATCGCTCCGGAGAGTGATGCTGTATCAATAAGCATCGGGCCAAGCTGCTTCCAGTCGAACTGCCGGTAAATTAATATTCCAACAAACATCGAGTAGACAATAGCGAGTGTCGAGACCTCGGTTGCGGTAGCGATTCCCCTGACAACTGCAATCCGAATCACGAAAGGCAAAACCAAGGCCGGCAAGCCGATACGGAAGGCCTTGCCTATGTCGCCGAGCGTGGCGCGGCGCACCTTACTCATATCTTCATGGCGGTATCGGTACCAAACCACGAAACAGAGCATGGCCGCTAGAACCACACCGGGCAGCATCCCTCCGGTAAACAGGCCGGCGATGGAAACCCCAGTCGCAGAGCCAATAGTGATGAGAACCAAGCTCGGCGGGACCGTTTCCGTCTGGGCGCCGGTCGCAGCCAGGAGGGCAACCAAATCTCCCGGCTTCGCGCCTCGCCTCAGCATCTCCGGAAACAAGATTGGAGCCACGGCGGCCATATCTGCAGCTTTCGATCCTGAAATGCCCGAGACGAGATACATTGCCCCGATCAGAACGTAGGACAGACCGCCCCTGATGTGGCCAAGAAGACTGGCCAGAAAAACGACCATAGCACGTGCCATGCCGGTCATTTCGATCAAAAGTCCCAAGAAGACAAAGAGGGGAACGGCCAACAATATGATCTGAGACATGCCCTCGTCCATGCGCCCGATCAGGACGAGCACCGGCGTATCAGTCCCACAAGCTACGTAGCCAAGAGTGGCGAGACCAAAGGAGAATGCGATCGGTATGCCCGACAAGACGGTGACCGACAGACAGCCAGCGAAAAAGATAAGAAGGTTGTAGTTTCCTAGCTCGTGCAGATAGGGCCGAAGCGAATAGAAACCGACAGCAGCGAGAGCGACCCCAACGAGCGCTCCGCCGACTGATTTTACATTGTGGAGTGCAAACAAGCGGAACAGGCTGATAACAATCATTAGACCAATCCCGACCGGCATTGCTGCCGCTCCCCAGGAGTTCTGAATCTGGAGGGCGGGCGTGGTAATGAACGCCTCCTCGGAAGCGTATTCAAAGGCTGGCTCTAACAAGCAGAGCAGAACGGCGAAACCTCCGACGAGGGCAATCGCGTCCAGGTACTCCCTCGCCGCAGTCCCCGCCTTGTTAACGAAGGCAGTCATTCGCATGTGCTTGCCCCGCCGCAAGGCGACCACAGCGCCCAGCATGGCGAGCCAGAGGAACAGAAGTGAGGCAAGTTCGTCAGTCCAGCCGAGGACAATGCCTGAGAGTCGTCCCAAAATACCAAGTAGGAGTACAATCACTTCAGCAACAATCAACAAGCTGGCGACCCACTCCACAAAATGTCCCAACAGGTCTTCAGCTGATTTCCAGAAATCTCGTGATACTACGGAACCCTTGCGAGCCGCCAAACCCCTCACAAGATTGGTTGCACAATCATACACTTTGGTCATTTTCTGTCTTATATCGCAGCTCTATAGTTCATCCAAAACCACTACTAACATGGTTAAGCCAACTTGCCGGTGTACCGTTCCAGGAGAGACCATGCCTCATCACCATAGGTTTTGTGCCACTCCTTATAGAAACCAACCTCGCTGAGATAATTTCTGAATGGCGCGGCCTCAACCTGGTTGATAATCATGCCTCTTTCGCCAAGCTCTTTGCGGTACTCATCTTCGAATTTGGCTAGTTCTTCCCTCTCGCCCATGGCGCATTCGTTCATTATCCGAGAAACGATATCCTGAACGTCAGGGGGCAGCCGACCGAAGGCTCGCTTATTCGCCAACAACCAATAACCACACCAAATGTGTCGGCTAATGGTTAGGTACTTCTGCACCTCGTAAATTTTCGAAAACAGGATGATAGCTAAAGTATTGTCGTGTGCGTCCGCGACCTTAGTCTGCAGGGCCGAGTAGACTTCGCTGAAGGAGAGGCTAATCGGATTAGCGCCAAACGCTTTGAACATGGCGGCCCAAAGCGGCGTTACTGGAACCCTGATCTTCAGGCCTTTAAGATCTGCAGGCTTTTCGATAGGTCCCTTACTCGAGGTAATGTTTCGGAAGCCGTTGTCCCAGATCCTCTCCATTGCCATCACGTTGGTTTTGTTAGTGGCATTCCTCACGTAAGCACCTAGATCGCCATCAACAGCTTTCCAGACGGTGCTCGGATCCTTAAAGGCAAAGCCAACTCCGTCGATGGCGGAGACAGGCACAAAAACCGACAGCATCGATCCGGAATAGGCCAGGAATTCCAGGGCCCCCGATCGGAGCTGGGCAAGCATGTCTGGATCTCCGCCCAACTGGCTGTTTGGGAAGCACTTGATTTCGAGTCTTCCGTCGGTCTCGATCTTTATTCGGTCAGCGGCTTTCTGTGCCCAGGTAGAGAGAGGATGGTCGGGTGCGCAGTCATTACCATATCTGTACACGAACTGCGCAGCGTTCGCCGGTCGTGTTCTAATATTAACAGTGGCTGTAGTGGTAACGGCTGCTGAAGACGCAATGAGAGCACGACGTGATATAACCATTTGTCCTCCTTTTCTGCGGGATACCGCACATTTCTCTATTTAACGGGTGAATTACGTCCTGTGGGCCCGAATACACTATCTCCGTCCTTTTCTACCTCAGTTCCTGATGCGTTTGGGTTATCGGAGGGATGCACATCAACTGTCATTTTTCAAATGGACCGCCCTGTCGTCCTCGTGTGGCAGGCATCCAATCGTCGGAGCGTTCCTGGCTTCAATGGTGATGCGACCACTGCAGTTCGTCAGATCGGACCCCGTGGGACGTATGGGAAGCCTCGATGAGGACCATTGTAGCCCGTCAGGTAGACCAGCGTCTGCTGCCGGCGATCGCGAACCCGGCGGCATTGGCGTAGTGCTGGACCGAGATCACCAGTTGGCTCGTGGGCCTTTTGTGTCAATCGGCGCGCAAAAGGGACCCCCAATCGGCGTGCAAACGGGACCCCTCTGGGGCGGTTTGTGCCGGTAGTCCATAGGGGGGACCCGCGCGCCGCGGAGTGCCCGTGGCGAGGCTGACGGAGCGGCGCGTGGGGGGTGCCTGTGGACCCACCGGTGCTCGGGTTGTCGCTGGAGCAGAACGACGGCGCAACTTCTGGCTGCGAATGATGAAGGAACTGCAAGCCGTGGGCGTGCTGGACATCCTGATCGCGGCGGCTGGCGGTGTCCCCAAGACGACGGTGCAGCCTTCCACCGTTCAGCTGACCGCGCGACAGGCTGGCCTTCGTCTCCTACCAGGACCGTAGGATCGCTACCGCGGAAACAGAGGACTTCTACTGAGTCTGGACGCCGGTAAAGCGGTGGCTGGCCGTCTCAGAAGCAGGGACCTGGATAGGAAATACCCTGCCATCGACCAGAATTGGCGGCGAGGCATGCCCGAAGTCATCGCGTTCCATCTCCTCCCGCTTTAGGTCGGGCACCTGTTTTACACGACGAATGCTACTAATGGCTTCGAAATTGCGCTCGGTGGCCCAGACTAAGGGGCATTTCAACCAGGACGAAGCCACGTTGAATCTGCTCCCGCCTCATCAAAGCGGATGGGTTCGGGTTAGTTGCGACCCAAATGGCTTCGCGGTAGAATCCGGAGCGACGCCTTCAGTGACCTTAACCGGGGTTGTTTACCAGCACGTGGGTTTGCTTCATGGCATCGACGGCCAGGAGGGCCAAGCTGTCCTCCTTCACCCGGCGTCGCCCAAGCGACGCCCACTGCCGCCCATCAGCCGCGCGATTCCGGCCATGAGGTCGGCCACGTGGGCGCAGGACGCCGACCAGTTGGGCGTAAAGGGGGGCCGATGTATTGGCGTGCAAACGAAGCACCGGCCCCACAATCAGGTCGTTCGATCGGCCGTGGGCGAGGCGCTGGTGGCCGCCCAGCGGATAGGCCAGGGCGTGCACCGCCCGCCTTGGCGAATTGGCAAAAGCCTGGCCGGCCAGCATGGCGCCGAGCAACCGCAGGGCTTCGTGGGCCAGGGAGTCGTCCGAGACTGGCTTCATCCTGTGGCGACCGGTGCAGGCCTTGATGGCTTGGACCATGGCGTCGCCGCCGTCCCCGCCGATCCGCGCGGCGGCCGCCGACATCCAGTTGCACGAGGCCGCAGATCAACTGCGGTGACACCACCCCTAGCCCTGGCCCTGGTGTTTTTGCCGGTTTTGATAATCCCGATGTTGGTCATTTCCGAGCCAGTGCCGGCGGCGGTGGTGATAAGCACCGGCTTTCTCTGGGTAAAGTCTTCACATCAGACTCAATGCTTAACATAGAGGCGCTTGATGTCGGGTCGAACCACATATCCGGGTCCTCGTGAGAACGTCTCGACGAGGAGTGTCACTGCAACGTTGGGAGATGGTGATTTTTTGGATTTGGTCGAATTGAAGAGACTTTTTTATTTTCGCCAGGCCACCAATTTCAAATCTCTTCGGCAAGCGGCCAGACAACTGGGAATCACCCAGCCGGCGCTTACCCGACATATTCAGCACCTTGAAGAAGGGTTGGGAGTATCCCTTTTTCAGTGGTGCGCAGGTGGAAACAAGTTAACGGAAGCGGGTCGAATTGTAGCGGGGCGAACAGACCAATTGCTCGGATTCGTTTTGGAGACTCGGAACGCCCTTGATGACATGCGTAGGCATCCGGCCGGATTTGTAACTGTGGCGTTGCCCATGAGTTTTGCTGCCGAGTTTTTGGGAATTGTGTTTCGAGCCTTCAAAGAGCGATTTCCGAAAGTGCACCTCCGTTTCATTGAGGGCACGACACGGCACGTTGAAGAGTGGCTTGTGCACGGTCAAGCTGAGGTGGGTGTCCTCGTGTCCCCCAGTCGTGCAACGGGTCTAATCGAAGAGATAATATACACCGAAGAACTATATCTAATTGGAAAGGCTCTTCCAGGGGGCAGCGAGCCTATTTCCCTCCAAGATGTTTCTAAATTGCCGCTGGTCCTCCCGCTCTTTCCTCAGGGCACCCGCTGGATACTCAATAAATTAGCGATGCTATCTAAAGTACCGCTGGTGCCGATATTAGAGATTGACAATCCAAATTCTATCAAAAATATAGTCATGGAGAATGATATCTATACGGTACATTCAAGCCTGACGTTCAGGCGCGAGATCGAAGAGGGACGGATTGCGGCGCGAAGGATCACGCCGACACCGATCCGCAATCTAGCCATCGCGACCGTACGAGGAGAACCACTTTCGTCTGCTGCGCGAGCGTTCGCCGTTGAATTGCGAAAATCCATTAGGCCCTATAATCCTCACGCTGGCGTCAATGCCGCCACAGCCGCGGCTGCGGGGCGCCTGGATAGAACTTAAGCGCCGTTGTTCCGTAAGCGATTCACCGGCACCCTGGGGATGTGCGGCGGTGATTCAGGGAGGCTGTTTTGGAAGCCAATGCCAGGGCATCAGTTCGTCGATGCGCTTCTCGGGCCAACCATTGACCAGGCGCGTCAGCAGGGCGGTGATGTAGAGCTGCGGATTGATGCCGTTGACGAAGACCTGCTCGACCAGCAACGGCGCCAATCCAAGAGACGGCTCGTCGAGTAGCAACAGGCGGGGCCGGCTCATCAACGCACGGCCAATGGCCAACGTCTGCTGTCCCCCCCCTCAGGCCATAGGCGAGCGAGCGGGTTCTCTGAGTTTGCCATCGGTGGTTCGCCTGAGCAGGTTCCCGTTCCTGTTCTGCAAGTCTTCGGCGGCGCCTCCGACCACTCCGCGAGCAGGATGGCGAGCGAAAGGACCAGCTTCGCCAAGATCATCTCATGGTCGCAAATTTCTCCACCCGTCCTTGGTTGCCAAACCAATAATCCCTAAGCAGAAGTCCGGGTTGGTTCAGATAGGTCGGTGCCATCCGTACGTAACGAAATCACCTATAGGTATAAGGACATTTCGTAATGTACGATCGTCGCATTTGCGACATGACCAACCTCCACCAACTCCGCCAATTCTGCGTTTGCTTGCCAATTTCCAGTTCCGTTGTAGTCTATCAAACACCAAGGAGAACTGGCTCGAATGCCTGTTCTCGATGACGCCTACACAGATTCACTTACCGCGTTTAGCGACGCTTGCGCGACCGTGCTTTTGGACGCTGAGACTATCGTTTTGCTGCCCAGCAAAACCTTACCGGCGGGACCGTGGAGCAGCCGGTTGATTCGCTCGTACACAGCGAGATTTTGTGCGGGCGTGCTGAGACGGCCCAGCAGTTGAAAAAGCTGCGGATGAGACTCGGGGATGGTTTTGGCGAGAAGCTCTCGGATGTCCTCATTCAAGATCGCATCGGCCATGTCCACAGGATAGGGCGCGTCTGGTCTGCTGCACGTAAGCCGAAATTATATGTATGACCCTCGTGGGCGCGAGCAGGAGCCGCGCGGCGAGGTTGGGTCGAACGGCGATCATCGAAGCGATCACGGGCGCCAGCTTTGGCCCCCATGCCGCCAACAGGGCCGGCGCCGTCTCCGTTCTCGTGTCGCTGTCGGAACTCATAGAAGCTGAACCGATGTTACGAGACGAATCTCCAATGGCATCTCGTTCGTCACGAAATCACCTTAAGGTATAAGGTCATTTCGTCACGCCCGCCATCAGGTTCGGGTTTGTCAGACAGCACATACCCTATTAATTACCACCAATTTACGATCTGTCCAGCGCCGACATGAAAACATCGGCGTGAATCTGAGCGAGCAATTGGCTGGTCAAACACCTCATGTCGCCGCAACCGGTGGACAATTATGGCCTCAGCGATGCCGACGCCTAGTGCCCCGAGTCGTTCATATCGCGGGGTAGAGCCTCTAGAGTTTGATGCGGGCGTCTGCGGTGGTGAACTGCCAGTCAGCTTTGGTGTTGTGGTGGTTGCGGTGATTTTTCCAGGCGACGACTTCTTCGATCAGGGTCTGCTTGTCTGGGACGCGGCGATCGAGACACTGCGACGACAGCACGCCGAGTTCGGATTCAGCCATTTCCAGCCAACTGCCGTGCTCGGGCGTGTAGTGCCACTCGAAGCGTTCGACGAGGCGGCGTGCCTCGGCGGCGGGAAAGCGGGCCGGCTCAGCCCACTGTAGTACTCGCGGCTTGCCCCGCTGGCGGTGGCGCGTGGGCGTATCGTAGTCCGTTGGCATCCCGTACCGAGATGGACGGGGCCGTTGATCGTGCGGCGGCAACACTGGCGGCCGAACTCGGCGACATCACGCGCTTCGACAATCCACGCCAGCTCATGGCGTATCTCGGTTTGGTGCCGTCCGAGCATTCCAGCGGCGGGACGCGGCGCCAGGGCGGCATCACCAAGGCCGGAAACTGCGCGGCGCGTCGCCGCCTCAACGACCGCGATGCAGTCTTCGAGGACAATATGGTGCACAGGTTGTTCGAACCGCAGCCCGGCCAGCCAGCGCCGGTGCATCGCCGTCCAGGCTGGCCGATGGTAGTGGTGGCCGTGACGCAGAAGGAAGCCGGATAGCTGTTGGCGGGCTTGGCGCAAGCTGCGTACCGCCGCCAGACCCGCACGCACCAGATCGCGAATGGCCTCGTGCGCCTGGTCCGGAACCCAGACCGGGGTCAGTTCACCGGCGCGGTGCAGTTTCGCAAGGTTGACCGCATCCCGTCGGTCGGTCTTGATCCGGTCACCCGGCTTGCGCGGGATCAACGATCGAGCGACGACCACACATCCGTGCCCGGCCGCGGTCAGTTGCCGCTGCACACCGTAGCCGCAGGGTCCCGCCTCGTAACAAAACCGAAGCTCACGCCCGCCATGAGCCAACCTCGCAGCCAGCGCCTTCACGGCGGTAGCTGTGTTCGCGATCTTCCCATACTCGCGCACTTCGTTCCGCTTGCCCGCCTCAGCAAGCGCGACTGCAATCGTCTCCTTGTGCACATCAAGGCCGACGTAGGTGATAAGCTCGCTCATGACCCGTCTCCTATGCATGAGGCTCGGCACCGGCCTTCCGGCGCAACCCTCGAAAACCTGCATACTGTGAGACGGGTCACCCTCAGTCACCCCGGTCTCAGGCGAACATGTAGTCTAGCACAGATCGGACCGGGGCGGGAATCCCGAGACTCCCGTCCCGTCGGCCGCTATCCTGCGGTTGCGACACCGAACAGGGAGCGAAGGCAATGGCCGAGCCAAGGAAGAAGCTGCACAGCGCGCTGTTCGTCGTTACCGCTGAGAAAAGTAAGCGCTGGAACGATTTCCTCGGTCAGTTAGGCGGGGAGCTAGAGCGCATAGGAGGCTTCGCACGCATAGCCGAAAATGTGTGGCTGCTTGACCTAACAGCATCGCCCGACGCGCTGGGAGTGCTGATATATCAGGCTCAAGCCAACCTTTTGCCATATGGCATTCTTCCATTTGACGAAGCGCCTCAATGGCTTCCGGCCTCGTTTTGTCCCAAAACCATTCCGGCCCGTAGTGCATAGACATGGCACGTGCTCCCATTGACATAGAGAAAAAGTGTCTGGGCAAGCTGTGGCCGGGGATGGCCGCGGAACCTCGCGAGACGTTGGCCGCATACCGCCGCGTTGCACAGGATGGCGTTCAGATCCAGGTGAAGATTTTTCCGCCTGATCCTGGCCAGTGCCCCGTGGCCGATGCACAACGCGATGTCGTCTATTCCCTGGAAAGCGTACCCAAACTGCCGCTTCCCGGATGTTCCCGGTCCCCGTGCGCCTGCAATTATTCGGCTGCGATCAAGAAAGGCAGATGACCGAGGAGCAAAAGCCGTATGACGTTAGCAAGCTGACAAGTCAGCACGCCGCCGACGTTGGTCGTATCACTATCTTCTGGAATGGGCTGCATGATGCCCTCGGGGAACTTTTTGCCGAGGTTGTGAGCCCGCGTGGACCACGCGGCCGAGAAATTGCGCTGGCCGCATGGCAAGCCGTCCCAAACGATCAATCAAAGCGATTGATGCTGAAGGCTGTGTGCGTCGCCGCGCTCGGGACCGATTCCGAATTCATCAAAGAGGTGACATGGGCAATCGATCAGATCAATCCGCTTGAAGACAAACGAAACAATGCGGTGCACAGCCCATACGCAGTCACGCTGGAGGGCGGTGAGCTTCGCATAGTTCCGTCCATGTCCTCGGGAAGCAAGCGGGCACGAAAGCTCCACGGGAAGGATCTTGAGGCGGAGCTAACCTCCTACGCCGAACACATTGCCGGTTTGACATGGTTCGTGTTCATGCTTCTCAACAAATCACAACTCAAAACCGGCGATTCATCATGGCCACAAAGACCGCCTTTGCGACGTACCGCCCAAGCGACAGATCGAAAGTCACGATCTCCCCAAACTGCGCCCCGATGATCTCCGCACCCGCCGCGAGCATTTCGGGCGTAATGCCGTAGCGGCTCAGCACCGTGGGGTCATCATCGTAGGGATCAATAAATTCCGCCGGCCTGTCACGTGCCCCCAGCTCGCCCGCCGACCCGCCACGCTTGCACATCGCACCCTCCAGCCTTCTATGCCGGAGCGGACCCTATTCCTGGGCATGTGCTTTGTCAACGGTATAAGTAGGACTATGTTCCCTGGCTGTCTTGCCAGGAGCTTGGTTGCCCTCGGACCGGCCTCGCTGGCAACGTTCACAGCAGCCTTGACAGCGCCGTTTCAAGTGCGTTAACGTCGTCGTGAACGTTCACGATCGCACACGCCGAAATACCGCGGCAGCAGGAGGATACGATGGGGACGAAGATAACCCGGAGGCAGATCGGTGTCGGCGCTGCCACCCTGGCAGCCTTCGGCATTTTACATTATCCGGCCAGCGCTGCCGAATTTACCTACAAGCTCGGCCATGACCAGACGGTGACGCATCCCCAACATCTCCGTGTCGTTGAGGCGGCCAAGAAGATCGCGGAGGAAACCAGCGGGCGGCTCGTGGTGAACGTCTTTCCCAACAGCCAACTCGGCAGCGATTCCCAAATGATGGCGCAGGTGCGATCTGGTGCGCTGGAGCTTACTCAGATCGGCGACATCATCTTCGGCGACCTCGTGCCCGTTGCCTCCCTGGCCGCACTGCCTTTCGCCTTCGTCACCCCGGCCGATCTGTGGGCGGCTATGGACGGCGATCTCGGCAACTACATCCACGCCGAACTCGAAAAAAAACTGGCCCTCCACGTCTTTGAAAAGGGGTGGGACGCAGGGGTCCGACATCTCTTCACCAGTGAGAAGCCGATCCACCAGGCCGCCGACTTGGATGGCATGAAGCTGCGGGTGCCCGCGGGCGCGCTGGCTTTGTCCCTGTTCAAGGGGCTGGGCGCGTCCCCGACGACGGTGCCCAGCGCGGAAGTCTATACGGCGCTGCAGACCCACCTGGTCGACGGTGCTGAAGGACCGCTCGTTACCATTGAGAATTCCAAATATTACGAGACCACCAAATACATCTCCCTGACCAGTCATATGCAAACACCCTTCGAAATGGTGGCGAACGGCCAGGCCTGGCGGCGATTGCCCGAGAAGTTGCAGGAAGTTCTGTCGCGCAACATGAACGAGGCCGCCTTGGCGGAGCGGGCTAACATCGCCACCGGCGACGACCAACTTCTTGCACAGCTCAAAACTCAGGGGCAAGAAATCATCGTTCCGGACAAAGGTTCGTTCCGCGAGGTCCTGCGCGAAGCGAACCTCTATGCACGCTGGAGGGACATGTACGGCGGCCCCGTGCCATTCGCCCTGGTCGAGAAGGTCAGCGGCAAGCTGATCTAAGCCTCGCCAACGTGCCCCGTCGGATCAGGCGCTGCCCGCGAAATCCATCGTAACCGATCGGGCTTTCGGAGACCGACTTGCATGCAACATTCCTTGAAACGTGTTCTCGTGACCGGCGCCGGCAGCGGACTTGGTCGAGCTGTCGCCTTCAGCTTGGCCGAGCGTTCGATCCCCGTCGTCTGCGTCGATGCGCAGGAGGACGGCGTCGAACAGACGGTCGATCACATCCGAGGGGCCGGTGGTAGTGCCGAGCCTTTGGTCATCGACGTGGCTAACGAGGCCAGTGTCGCGTCGGCGTTCGCGCACCTCGCGGCAGGGCCAGCCCTGGATGGGCTTGTCACTTGCGCCGGCATCCACAACAAGACCGGCATCCTCGACCTGACCCGCGCTGAGTGGGATCGTGTCATGGCCGTAAACGTAACCGGCACTTTCCGCTTTGTGCAGGAAGCTCTGCGGATCATGATCCCTAACAAGCACGGTAGGATCGTGACCATAGCGTCCGACACCGGCAAGCGCGGTGGTGGACGTGGCGGCAAGGCAGCCTATGGCGCCTCCAAGGGTGCGGTGCTGGCCTTCACCCGCTCTGTCGCCCGCGAGCTTGCGCAATACAAGGGCAAGATCCGCATCAACTGCGTGATCCCAGGCCCCATGCTAACCGAAATGCACAAGGACATCAGCCCGGACGTGAAGACCATGTTCGAGAATGCCATCCCGATCGGGCGGTTCGGTAGTCCGGCTGAGGTGGCGTCTGGTGTTTTGTATCTGCTCTCAGACGATGCTTCCTACATTTATGGCGAGACGCTGTCGGTGGATGGCGGGGTGCTCATGGACTGATACCGGCTGCCATGGCGACCTCCCTCCGGTGAACGTTCACGGCCTGCCGGGGGCGCGCCTCGGCTCCGGCAATCTGGAGACAAAGGGCGATGACTCGGCAGAAAGAGTTGGAGCGGTTGCGGCCGCATTGGGCCTCGGGCGGGGCTGCTCGCCCGTTGGGTGCGTAGCGGGAATAACTGGCCATGAATAAGCTTCGTACGGCGGTCGTCGGCCCGGGGCGGATCGTGCGCGCCCATCTGACGGCAATACGCAACAACCCGAACCTGGGCGAGTTGGCCGCGGTCGTCGGCAGGGCAACGAGCGCGGACCGGACGCGCCAGCTGGCCGAAAAATTCGGCGCCAAGCAGGCCTCGAACGATTTCGACGAGATCCTTGCTAGCCCAAAGGTGGATGCGGTCGTGCTGACCGTCCCGAACCATCTGCATTGCGCCATGGCCGTCAAGGCGCTGCGGGCAGGCAAGCATGTGCTGGTGGAAAAGCCGCTGGCGAACACGGTCGATGAAGCCGACGAGATGCTGCGGGCGGCCGAGGCCGCTGGCCGGGTGCTTATGGTCGCCCAATGTCGGCGCTTCTTTCCCGGCGCGCTCGAAGCCAAGCGGCGCATCCAAGCGCTGGGGCGGCCGCTAGACATCGTCCACATTCTCGGGGTGGACGTGGCCGCAGTCCAGGCCGAGTGGTGGCGGTCGACCGAACTCACCGGCGGGCTGGCGCTGGGGCTGAACGGGCCCCACGTGGTCGATACCATCCTTTGGCTCGTAGGCGAGGTACCGGTTCGGATCTACGCGCAAAGCGCCCGACTGAAGCCGCAGAATTGGCAGGGTGAGGATCAGGTGACCCTGGTAATGACGTTTGCCGACGGCAGCACGGCCACGGGGCACCTGTCATTCAATATGCGGCCCTACACCAATGACCGCTGGATCGTCGGTCCGCACGGAAGCCTGCAACTGACTCACGACCGGACCTTGCGCCAGAACGGTGAGGTCGTGGTGGATGGCACTTTGACGCCCTACATCGACGGGGACGAATCCTTCGATGCCCAGTATCGGGAGTTCGCTTCGGCCATCCGGGAGGGGCGCATGCCCCTGGCATCGGCGCAAGAGGTTCGTCCCGTTGTCGAAATCCTCTCTGCTGCCCGGGCCTCTGCACGAAGAAACCAGCCGATCGAATTTCAACGGCAGCGGGCGGCTCGCCACCAGACGACGTGCGCCGGGGCACCGGCACACACCGCCAGCAGTGACGGCTGAAGCTTGCCGGCGGCGGTGGCGATCCGGAAAGGAACCAACGCTCCCAAACACACAGTCCGGAAGGAAGGACCACACGACGTGGGCGAGGCACAGCTGAGTGGTACGGTTTCCAGCGATACCGTAACCGGGACGGAGGCGGACGCCCATGCCTCGTTCCCGCTGCACCGCCGCTGGACCTGCGCGATCGACCAGGGCATCGGATGGGTCGTGGATCTGACTGCCAGTGCCCTGGTCGTCGCCGAGATAGTCATTCTCGGCGCCGGCGTGATTTCCCGTTATCTGCTGAAGAACCCGCTGTACTGGACCGACGAGCTGGGCAGCCTCGGCTTTCTCTGGCTGACGATGCTGGGCACGATCAGCGCCTATCGCCGAAACGGGCATATGCGTGTCACCCTGCTCCGCCAACGGATGTCATCCCCCTGCGGGAGCATTTCCGACGTCGTCAACACCCTGGTCGTCGCGATCCTCGCCCTCGGCCTCTTGGCCGCAGCGCTCTGGCCAACAGTCCCGCCGGAGACCGACGGGCTGCCCGGCCTGATCGCCTCGATCGCCAGTGGCGACTTCTTCGCCACGGGATATCTCGGGCAGCAGGCGACCGATTTCACGCCAGCCCTGGAAATCCCGCGGACAGTCGAGGTGTTCGGCATTGTTGCCGGTCTGGTCGGCCTCCTTGTGCTCGCCTTGATGCGCCTGATTGACAGCCGGCCGCGCTGCGTGCTGTGCACCGCGATCACCGCCGCGGCGGTCGGCCTCGTGGCCTATCTCGGTCGCGACACTTTCGCGGCGCTGGGCAATCTGAACCTCATCCTGTTTTTCGTGGTCTTCAACAGCGTCGCGATCGGGATCGGCATTCCCATTGCCTTCGCGTTCGGCGCGGCCACGATCAGCTATCTCCTGCTGGTAACCGGGGTACCGCTCAGTATCGTTATCGGCCAAATGACCGACTGCCTGAGCAACTTGGTCCTGGTCGCGATCCCGTTGTTCGTGTTGCTGGGGCTCTTGATGGAGTCGGCCGGCATCGCCCGACGGCTCGTTGAGTTGATCGCGTTGCTCGTGGGACGTCTGCGGGGAGGCATGTACATTGTGCTCGTTGCCGCCATGTTTCTCGTATCGGGCATATCCGGATCCAAGCTCGCGGACATGGCGGCGGTGACACCGGTTCTCTTTCCGGAGATGGAACGCCGCGGCTATAAGCGGACGGAGATGATTGCTCTTCTGGCGACATCTGGCGCCATGGCGGAGCTTATTCCCCCCGCCCTCGTGTTGATAATCGTCGGCACGGTATGCAGTGTCTCGATCCAATCATTGTTTACCGGCGGGCTACTGCCGGCAGTAGTAGCATCTCTGTTTCTAATCGTCACCGCATTAATCCGGGCGGGGAATGGCGGCAGCGAACTAAAAGCGACCGACGGCGCAAAAAGCCGATGGAGAGCATTTGTCGTCGCGCTGCCTGGCCTGGCCTTGCCTTTCCTCATCCGTTTCTTCGTCGTCTCGGGACTCACGACGGCGACGGAGGTCAGCACAGCCGGTGTCGTATACACGCTGATCGTGGGGCTCCTGGTCTACCGCGAATTCGATTGGCGTCAAGCCTATCCTATGCTGCGTGAAACGGCTGTGCTCACGGGCGCCATCGTCTTCATGATCGCCACGGCGACTGCCATGAGCTGGGCTTTGACGCAGGCCGGATTCGCCACGACCCTGGCGGATGTCGTGGAGCATGCCCCGGGCGGCAAGGTGACCTTTGTAGCGCTATCAATTATATTGTTCATCGTTCTGGGATCGCTGCTTGAAGGTATACCTGTGATTGTTCTTTTTGGCCCGCTTTTATTCCCGATTGCATCGCAGATGGGAGTTAATCAAGTCCATTACGCGATCATCGTAGTGCTGGCGATGAGCATCGGTATGTTCGCTCCGCCCATTGGGATCGGCTACTACGGCGCCTGCGTGGTCGGTAAATGCGACCCGGATAAGGCTATGCTGGCAATGATCCCCTATCTCGCGGCGCTCATCGGAGCGCTTTTGATTATTGCAGAGCTGCCCTTCCTGTCGACAATACTCCTTTGATCGTAAGGAAAGCTGCTTGCCCAGGACCATTACCGACTGCGGGGCGCTTTCCGTGTGAACGTTCACGGCAAAAGCCTTGTGTTCACCCTCACCCGACTTCAACACCGCAGATCGCTAGAGAACTGATTATATGGGCAGATCCAGAAATTCAGGAGCGCGTGGCACTACGCCGGGGTCTGCCGCGGTGGGCAGGTGGTGAGGATGGGGCGGCGGCCGGCGGCGGCGCAGCCATCCGCCTGGGTCCGCACGGTCCAGCGCCTGCCGTCGTGTTCGATGGTAGCGCGTTGCAGTCGGTCGAGGTCGCGCAGCACATCGCCCCACTCCGGGCTGAAGCCGGCGCGGTGGCAGCGTTCGTCGAGTTCCTTGCGCAAGATCAGCGCCAGGAACGAACAGAACACATGGCCGCGGGTCGCCGCATCCTAGTACTGCGATTCTGAATTGTTGATCAAAACCGGCTTTCCCCGCGGGCGGCAGACAGGGCCCTGACGGATCGGGTAGAAGAAGTGGGGTAAGTGAC
>Ga0326727_10016471_pt1 | contig 15590 bp, 12 predicted proteins | sample MB2enrmetagenome_FD_207643 | JGI IMG/M metagenome (GOLD analysis project Ga0326727, IMG submission 207643) | Lab enriched peat soil microbial communities from McLean, Ithaca, NY, United States - MB29MY | ecosystem: Environmental > Terrestrial > Soil > Wetlands > Peat | place: USA: New York... | reverse complement strand
CCCCCAACCACCGCCGAAGAGAGATATCCCGCGTTCAAATTCTCCCAGCATCGGCGTCGCGTCGTGCAATTGCGATTGGACCTGCACCCACGCGGATTCACCATCGCAAATCTGGACAATGTTCATCCCGCCCAGATTCACATCCGCATGCGCTCGCCACGGATAAGCCACCAGCCACTTCACAACTGTGGGCGACTCGCTCCCGGACATGTTCAGTTTCCCTGTCTCCGTCATCCCCAGGGTGTTGACAGATCCCAGCGAACCCCCTCCAGCCGCCTGAACCGCCTCAAGGAGGATCTCTTTCCCCTTTGCGATCGACTCCGGCGTGGCCGCAGCCTCCTTCGGCTTGCGCAGTCCGGGAGCCATCACATCCACATCGCCGAAAGGAATTTCTTCGTACTTCGCGTTTGGGAACACCTTTTTCAGCGCATCGCGGAAGGCGGACGCGTTGCCGACGAGCACCATGTCGAGGTCGGATGTCGCCAGGTAACGCTGCGACATAGCCCGCACCTGCTCGGGAGTGACCCTTCGTATTCTCTCGGGATACGTGCGGTTGTAATCGGCGGGCAATTCGAACATCGCCGCAGTCAGGACCCGATCGGCCACCTGTGTCGCCGTCTCCGATTGAATCGGGTACACGCCGGCAAGATAATCCCGCGCGAAATCCAATTCATTTGGGGTCACTTCGCCAGTGGACATCTTCTCAATCAAATCAACGACCAGCTTCGTTGCTTCAACAGTCGCTTCCGTGCGGGTGTATGTGCCAACTACAAACGATCCTGAATAGCGGTGCGGGTCGAAGGAAGAATAGGCGCCGTAGGTGAGCCCCTTCTTAATGCGAACTTCCGTGTTGAGACGGCTATTGTAGCCGCCGCCAAAAATCCGGTTCATCACTTCGACTGGAATGTAATCCGGATCGCTGCGGCGAATGCCGAGCCTTCCCACGCGGACTTGCGTCTGCACTGCATCGGGCTTATCGATTAGCCAAATATGCCATCCCTCCGGAGCGACAGGGGTTGGGGGAATGGGGGTTGCAGTCTCGTTTCTTGGCCACGCACCAAAATACTTTTGCGCTGCGGCAAAAGCTTGCTCCGGTGTGATGTCGCCCGAAAACGCAATCAGGGCTTGATTCGGAACGTAGTTTTCCGCATGGAATTTCGTGATGACGTCGCGAGTCAGTTCCTTCGCCGACTCGGGAGTGCCCTCGCCGGGTAACCCGTAAGGCGAATTCCCGTAAAGAGCCCTGTCAAAAACAACCGAAGCAAGATACTCAGGATCCGAATACTGCACGGTCAAATTGGAGAGAAGTTGCTGGCGCTGGCGTTCCAGTTCTTCCGCGCGAAACGAAGGGTGCAAAACGATGTCGGACATCAGGTCGAGCCCCGCGTCCATGTCCTTCTTTACCACGCTGAGCGTCACAGCCGTCGAATCCTTCCCGGCAGAGGCGTCCAGAGTCCCGCCAACGAAATCGATCGTTTCCGCTATGTCCCGCGCCGAGCGTTTCTCCGTCCCCTGTGTCAGCAGATTTGCCGTCATCTCAGCGACTCCGGGCATTCCGGCAGGGTCCTTGATGGTCCCAGCCGACAGGACCACGAGACGCACGGCAATGGCAGGCTCTCGATGATCGCTGATTACATAGACAGAAAGGCCGTTCGAGAGTCTCTTCGTAGCCGCTTGCGGAAACTCAAAGGCTCTCGGCGCGGCGGGAGCCGGCATTTCAGGCCCCAGTTTCACGCCCGGTGGAACCACCCCGGTTCCATTCTTCTGACTGGAACTCGACTGGCTGGCGGTCGGCGAAGCATCCTGCGCCAATACGGATGGACCGGCCAGCCCGGACAGAAACAGAATGACCAACAATCCTTTGGTCGCGCGACTCAACATAATAGCTCCTGGCATTGAGGTCTCTCTTTCGCTCCGTCTCATTGGGCGGGCGCGGCGGGTGTGACGTATAACACCGTGGCGCGTTGAGGAACGAAACACTCCTGCGCGACGCGCTGAATTTCCGCCGGTGTAACCTTCCAATACCGCTCGTACTCGGCATTCACCAAATCCGGGTCCTTCCCGATCACGGCGGCCTCCTCGAGGGCCACAGCTCGCTCCTCATCGGTGTCACGGCCAAGGATGAATCCCGCGACCTGCTGGTTCTTGGCCTTCTCGAGCTCCTTTGCATCCATCGGCTGCGATTTTAATCCGTCCAGCACGGCCACCACCGCCTTCTCCCCTTCCTCCGCCGTGTGACCCTGGTTCATGATTGCGTAAGCCCAGAAGAGATTCGGCGCCTCGGTGAAATTGCCGAATCCCGCCGATTGCACTGCAATCTGTTCCTTGTAAACGAGCGCCTGATACAGCCGGCTGCTCTCGCCCGCCGCGAGAATGTTGGCGGCAAGATCCAGCGGGTATGCATCGGGCTCGTATTTTGCGGGGACTTTATATCCGATCACAATCGCGGGGAGCGGAGTGTTCGAGTACGATTTCTTCACGATCCGCTCTTCGGTTTGGGGAGGCTCTGGCGCATCGATGCGCGGAATGGGTTTTGCGGAAGCGGGAATGCCGTCGAAGTATTTCTTTGCCCACGCAAGCGCCTGATCCGAACTGAAATCACCGACGATGACCATCGTTGCGTTATTCGGCTTGTAATACGTGTCGTGGAATTCGCGAACATCGGCAAGAGTCGCGCGATCCAAATCCTCTTTGCTTCCGATGGGCGTGTGATGGTAGCCATGCACTTTGAAGGCTGCGGCACGCAGGTCCTGTTCAATGTACCCATACGGCTGGTTCTCCACGCGAACGCGCAATTCTTCCTTCACCACTTCACGTTCCGATTGAAAATTCGCTTCGTCCACGTTGAGACTGCCCATGCGGTCGGCTTCAAGCCAGAGGACGCGCTCGAGATAGTTGCTCGGGAAAGTTTCGTAGAAATTCGTCGTGTCGTCGCCAGTCTCGGCGTTATCGAACCCGCCCACGGCCTCGATGATGCGCGAATGTTCATCCGGCCCGACGTGGGCCGAGCCTTTGAACATCAGGTGCTCGAACAAGTGCGCAAAGCCAGTCCGCCCGGGTTGCTCGTCTTTGGAACCGACGTGATACCAAATCTGGAGATTGATCACTGGAACGGAATGGTCTTCGAGCAGAACCAAATGCAAACCGTTCGCGAGCGTGTGAGCAGTGAACGACAGCCTCGGAGGACGAACCTCCACCGGTTTCTCTTGTGCCATCAGCGGCGCTCCGAGCGCCACAGCGAACGCCATCCTCGCAGTGAAACGAATCCATGTCTTCATACTCATTTGCTCCCGAGAAAGGGAATTCAGTTCTTATGAGACATCCAAGCAGGAATGCGAACGCTCCAGTATCCGGATTGCCTCTGCGAGTGTCAAACCAGGCGTGACCCTCAATGAAATCTTCCCCGCACCCTCGCCGCCCTTCCCTTCTTCCTTAGACGTGTGAAATCGACAAAAGATTGCCCTGAAGCGCGTTGCGCGGAAAGCGCCCTCGCGGTAAGCTGGCGTGCCATGACGAGAAAAGCTCTATCTTTCGCAGGCATTCGGAAGCGGCCCGAGCGCAAGAGCGTTTTGGAATTGCATGACCTTGTTTCTGTAGGTCCCGCAACGGTTCGCGCGCTCCATTCGCTTGGCGTGCGAAGTATCGCTCAACTTGCGCGCAGCAAACCGAAAGCACTCTATGAAAAGCTTTGCCGGTTGCGCCGGCAACGGCAAGATCAATGCTGCCTCGACGTCTTCTCGGCAGCGGTAGCGCAGGCGCGCAATCCGAATCTGCCCGCGGAAAAACGCGTGTGGTGGTATTGGAGTCGGCAACGAAAAGCAAAGGCCGCTGCGCGCTGACGTGAACAAGAAACTTGCTGTAACGAAACTGCGCCGCGGAGGCGCGAAAGTGAGGCGAATGTGCGAAGCCTGGGAAGCCTTGTCGGACTTCTTGTCGTCGCGTTGATCGCAGTCCTGGCGTACAAGTTTTATTTTTCGCGACAATCCACGGGCACGGCGACGCCCAAACAAACAATCGATGTGGTTGGAGTCAAGAATGACCTGATTGCCATCGCGCAGGCTGAGCGCGTCTATCAGGCTGAGCACAACTCCTACGGGTCGCTCGGAGACCTCACATCCTCTGGCGCGCTGAGCATGACGAAATCCGGTCGCGCAGGTTATACCTACGAAGCGGAATCTTCCTCAGACAGTTTCCGAGTAATCGCCCACTGCCCAACTGCGACCATGCCAGGTTGCACGAGCTATGCCATCGATCAAACGATGGAAATCCAGTCCGCCCCCTGAGGTTTTCTGTGGATTTGTCACACCCCAGATTCCGCATATCCCGGCACGGGAAGGCCCACAAGTGTCACAAGAATAGCCTCTTTCGCGACCTACGCGGACCCAATAGATGACGACGCGAGCTTTGCGCCGCAATGCGGGCAGTGTGACCACCCGGCCTCGACGCCACGCCCACAATTCGGGCAAGGCTTCAGCAGGGCCGTGCCGCAGTGCGGGCAGAAAATGAACCCTGCTTTCAAGGGTGTTGCGCAGCCCGGGCAAGGTTTTGGCAGCGCGTCGCGCAAAATGAAATACAGAATGATCCCGATGGCGTCGGGAATGAAGATTGCGAGCAACGTCCACATGACGTACCGCATTTGGCGACGCCTCGCATCTCCGTAGACATAGCCGATCAGAACAACGAACGCGAACATCATCAGCGGGGGAATGGCAATCATGAGCATCTTCAGCCCAACCGGCATTCCCCTCAGGCCCGGATCGTTGCTGAAAACAAGAAGACCGGCGAGCAGGCAAACGATTGCGACGTACAGAATTCCCGCCACAATCCACGCAGCTCGAGGGATCACCCTCAACTCTTCTCGAAAGCGGCTCATGCCAAACTCCTTTCCCGGCGTTGGCGAAGCGACAGCAAAACCGCCGCTGCTCCACCGCCCAGCCAAACAAAAGTTGTAAATGCAGCAAAACCGATCCACGCCTGATTCAGTCGTGGGTCCAACAGACCGAGCAAACCCCCGCTCACAAGCCGGACCAAAGGCCAGCTCATCAGCGTAAGCGCCCACGCAAAGAACACGAGAAAAATCATCACGCCGCGATGCCAACGGTATTCCGCCTCTTCGGCGAGCCGGGCTTCCGCTCGCGCTCGCGCTCGCTCCACGAGGCTTGCGGGAGGTTGCGGCGTAGGCAGGCGGCGAAGGCCGCCCGTAAGCAACTGCCATTCTTCAAGCTCCGCGGCACAACCGGCGCAGGACTGAATGTGTGCTGCGACAAGCCGTTCCTCGTTGGGCTCGAGCGCGCCCGCGGCTGCAAGGGCCAGCATTCGGCGGATTGCAACGTGATCGTTCATTGCCAATTTTCTCCCGGGTACCGCGTTTCCAGGCGTCGACGCAATTGGTCGAGCGACCGCCGCAGTCGCGACTTCACGGTTGAGAGCGGAGCGCCAAGAACTTCCGCTATTTCCTCGAGCTTCATCTCTTCCTCAAAACGCAGCGTCAAGACCTCCCGAAAGGGCACAGACAAATCGACCAGCGCGACCGCCAGCCGGCTGGATCGTTCGCGTTCCAACACGCGGTCGAGGGCGGCCGGTTCCTTTGATGTGAGGCGATCCATGGCCGTCCCGCCGGGGAAGTCCTCGGAGACCGGCTCATCCAGACTTTCAGGTTGGATTCGCCGCAAGCGGTCGATCGCGAGGTTCCGTGCCACGGTGAACAGCCAGGCATCAAAGTTGCGATTGGGATCGAAACCGCGAATCTTCTCCACCACTCGCAGCCATGTCTGCTGGAACAGGTCTTCGGCTTCCGCCGGCTCACGAACCAGCCGCAACAAGTACCGATACAGCCGGTTCTGATAGCGCGAGATCAGCGCCGAGAGGGCGTCCATGTCCCCTCGCCGAAGCCGGGCCACCTCATTTTCTGGGCCCACACGCGCCTCCCACGTTATTGCCGCGCTGCCAATCATATCTATAATACGAGCGACCCTGCGAAAAAGACTCACGCGCAAGGGTGAACTAACCAAGCCCCGTGCTATAAAGAAACATGCGCGACTGAGAGGGCTGACATTTCCCTTAAGACTCCCCCATCAGACATCCAATTTGAGATTCTCCCCTGTCCCGCTTTCGCGGACGAAGACGTTCGCATCCGCTTGCACGGCCTCTTTTCAAAACAGCCGGTTGTGATTCGTGCAACAGCCGTGGATGGCCAACTTCGTCCTTGGCTTTCGCATGCCAAATTCCGCGCCGATGATCTGGGCTGTGTAGATGTAACCTCGCAAAAATCCCTGGGCGGCAGTTATTCCGGCCTATCGCCTGCCGGCCTTTTTTGGTCCATGCACCTTGCTGAGAACCGCACAAACGGCCCGAACATCTTCGTGAAGAAGAACGCGTCGCCCGATTCTGTGTCTTTTGAAGCGGAGGTTGGCGGACGTGTCGTTGCGTCGGAGAAGCTTGAGAGGCTTTTCTTCGCCCCGGGCACGACGACACGCGACTTGAAGGTTGGCGGAGAAACCGTCTGTGAAACCGGGGAGGTTGGTGGCGCTCCCCCCGAGGGCCATATCGCCCGGCTCTTCATTCCGCCCGGCCGTGGCCCGCATCCTATCGTCATAGTCCTTGCAGGGTCAGGAGGAGGATTCGATCTCGACAAAGCGGCGGTGCTTTCGCGCCACGGCTTCGCCACTCTCGCGCTTGCTTATTTTGGAATTCCTCCGCTGCCTTCCTGGCTGCACCGTGTTCCGCTCGACTACTTTAAGGCGGCGCTTGCATGGCTCGCCGCGCAGCCGGAAGTTGATTCGGGACGAATCGGAGTGCTCGGCATCTCGCGCGGAGCCGAACTCGCCCTTCTGGTCGCATCAACGCTCCCGCAAATTCGCGCCGTGGTCGCCTACGCCCCAAGCTCCACCGTGTGGGCCGCCGGCGGGCGCGACAAGGCCACTGGCGAGCTCATCCCCACTTGGACTTGGCGTGGTGCGCCCGTGCCGTTCGCTCCACTCCCGTTACGCGGTTTCATGCTTCGCTCGGCCGTGCCTGTTGTCTTGCTTCGCAGGCCTGTCGTCTTTCGAAATCTCTTTCGCAAAGCCCGGCGGAATCGCGTCGAGGTGGCCCGCGCCGCTATCCCCGTCGACAATATTCGAGGTCCCGTCTTGCTTGTTTCGGGCGGCGACGACCGTGTATGGCCCGCGGCGGAAATGAGCGAAGAAATCGTCTCCCGCTTAAGACAGCGCGGATTCACTTACGCCGTTGAGCACTTGCATTACCCTCGCGCGGGTCACAACCTGCGCTACCCTCATCTCCCCACGACCTCCCGTCAATCGCGCAACCGACACTTGCGAAATGCAAAGTTCTCTTATGGCGGCACTGCCGTGGCGGACGCCGAAGCGCAGATGGATTCCTGGCGCCGCGCCATCGCCTTCCTCCAGCGGTATCTCTAGCGAAACCAGGCTGCAGGAACGGTGTGTGTTAGAATGGCCGCACGATGCAAAAGGTTCTACAGGATTTGCTCGATCTGCAGACCGTGGATGTGAGGTTGTCCGGAGTACGCGCGCGGCTTGCAACCTTGCCGAAGAAGCTCGCCGAAATTGAAGCGCGTATCGCCGCAGCCAAGACCGAAGTCGAAAAAAGCAAAGCCGCGCAGCACGCCACCATCCGGGACCGCAAGAAGTACGAACTCGACGTGGAGCAGTGGAAGGAAAAGGTCGGCAAATACAAGGATCAGATGTACCAGGTGAAAACGAACGAAGCCTACAAGGCCCTCCAGCACGAAGTGCAAACGGGCGAGCAGGAAATCGCGAATGCGGAGGACCGCCTGCTGGAACAAATGGTATCGGCCGAGGAATACGACCGGCGCGTCAAGTCGTCGGAAAGAACCGTGAGGGAAGTGGAAGAGGCGATGCGCGCCGAGCGATTGAAAGTGGAAGCGGAAAAGACCGCCGTCGAGACGGAACTCGCGGAGCTGAACACAGTTCGCGCGCGGGCCACGGCGGATATCCCGGAAGATCTGCGCGACCACTACGAACGCATCGCGAAAAAGCACAACGGAATTGCGCTGGCCGAAACGCGCGACGAAAAGTGCTCTGCTTGCGGAATGCGCGTCCGCCCTCACGTGTTTCAAGAGATGCGCAGGTCCGATAACAATGAGATTTTCCATTGCGAGACCTGTACGCGCATTCTTTACTACGTGGAACCGGTCGCATCGGCCGCAACTGCGTCTCCCGGCGCACCTGCGGCGCCGCAAGGCGACGCCGTTCCAAACGAAACGTAGGTCCGTCACGAAAACCCATTGAAACGATCCCCCAAACTCGCTCCGCCGGCCAGCGCGCGCCTCTTTTCGGACTCGCATCCAGCCGCGCCCCCCGCCGGCGTCCACACGGCGAACATCGATGGCGCGTCACGCGGCAATCCCGGCCCTGCGTCCTACGCAGTCGTCTTGCGCGATGCTGACGGTCGCGTCGTCGCACAACTCGCCAAGAAGATCGGCCGCGAAACGAACAACGTCGCAGAATATTTCGCTTTGCTGGCGGCGCTGGACTACGCCGCGGCGCACCATGTTCGCGCGCTTCGAATCCGCAGCGACTCCGAATTGTTGGTCCGGCAGATGCAGGGACGCTACAAAGTGAAGAGTGCGGACCTGAAACCTCTTCACGAGCGCGCGACAAAAATGGCCCGGCAACTCGACTACTTCAAAATCGAACACGTTCCGCGCGAAGCCAATCGCGATGCCGACGCGCTCGCCAATTCCGCTCTCGATGCAGCAGGGATTTCAATCGAGCGCAGCGGCGCGATCGGCGTAACCCCTTCAGGGCATGCTGCATCCTCGGACTCCGCCAGCCGTGGGCCGCTTCATCGCCGCTTTCGCGCGCGATTCGCGAACGGCGTCTTCCTTCCAACCGTGCCCCCAGGCATTCCTGAAGGCAGCGAAGTCATTCTAGACGTGCAGTTGTTGCCGAAAGAATAGGGATGGGTTTCAAATCTCCGCGTTCGAGTGGGAAGTTTCCCGCCTTTAACTCACTCGTGCTGCTGCCTCCAGAGGCGGCTTCCTCAGGAAATACTGGCGATAAAGGGTGTCGCGTTGCGCGGGCATGTAGCCGGCGTCTGAAATGATGCGGCGGAGTTCGGCTTCGTTGGTGCGATTGCGCACACCTGCGGCGTGAACCACGTTTTCCTCAATCAGAATACTGCCGACATCATCCGCGCCGAATTGCAGGCCGATCTGGCAAACTTTGATTCCCGGTGTAAGCCAGCTTGATTGGACGTGATCGATGTTGTCCAGATAAATCCTGCTGATGGCTAGGGTCTTCAGATAGTCCACGGCCGTGGTTTCCTGGACTGTTTTCCCGAGTGGCGTATTCTCCGTCGCGAAAATCCACGGAATGAACGCCGTGAATCCGCCGGTATCTTGTTGAATCCGGCGAATGCGCTCGAGATGGTTCACGCGGTGGCGGATTTCCTCTCCGCAGCCGAACATCATTGTCGCGGTAGTCCGCATGCCGAGGGCGTGTGCCGTGCGGTGCATCTGTTCCCACTCGTCCGAGGTGCATTTCAGGCGAGAGATGCGCGCGCGGACTTCATCGTCCAGAATTTCGGCGCCGCCTCCGGGAATCGATCCAAGTCCCGCGTCACGCAGCCGAGCGATCGTGTCGTGCAACGAGAGGCCGGACACTTCCGCAATGCAGAGGACCTCAGGCGCCGAGAAACAGTGCAGGTGAATCTCCGGGAAGCGCTGTTTGATCGAGCGCAGCATGTTCTCGTAGAAGTCGATCCTCAAGTCCGGGTGGAGTCCGCCCTGCATCAGCACGCCCGTCCCGCCAAGATCGATCGTCTCCTGGATTTTCTCGTAGATCGTTTCCAACGGCAGGAGGTAACCGTCCTTTGCGCCGAGCGGGCGATAAAAAGCGCAGAAGGAACAGTATTCGGTGCAGAAATTCGTGTAATTGATGTTTCGGTCGATCTGGTAGGTGGCAACGCGCGGGTCCGTTTTCTTGCGGCGAACCTCGTTTGCTTCCATTCCGATGCCGATCAAGTCATCGGAGTTGAATCGATCGAGCGCTTCTTGCGGTGTGAGCGACATTCGCGGGAGGCCTACGGCGTTGCCTTCGCGCGCGCGTCTGTGCTTGTCTGTGCAACGCCAAATTCAAGAGGTCGCAACTGCGGAATCAAATGGGCTGCCGCAGCCTTCTCGAAATATAGCCGCAGTCCTGCAAGATTCTCTTCATCGAGATTGTATTGGATGTTCCCCGAGAGGTAGCGCTCAAGCGCTCGCGGCGGCAAATCCAGCTTGATCGACGCCCCTTCGGATATTTCCCGGAGTCGCTCGATCCCATATTTCTTCGAAGATTGGAAATCGGCGATTACCTCCGGGGTGATCGCGTCGCGTCGCCCCGCCCAGATTGCCAGCACGCATGAATGGCCGGTCATCTCGCGCCACTGGTGGGCGACGTCGTACACAAACACCGTTTCGAATCCCGGCACGGGCATGTCTTCCGGATCGCCCTGGCAGCATTCTCCGCCACTTGCTTCTCGCGCCGTGAGAGCCTCCATTTTGAGGGAGACGCGCAGTGCGGGATCGCCGATGATGAGCGCGGCATCCGCTTCCTGCAGCATCCTGGAAGGGTCGGGCCCGTCTTCGGAGTATACCGGCTGGATCCGCCAGTGCTCGGCTGCCAGCAACCGCACAAGAGTTACAGAGCTGCGAGAGCTTGTGTCGAGCGCAATCCTCTTCGCCCTGTCGATCGGTTTCTTTGCGACGACAAGAATGCTGCGCACCTCGCCCTTTGCCGCCACAGCCATCCCCGGCAGCGCCACGATGCCCTTGATCCGTTGGTATTCGATGGAAGGAATGATGGCAATGTCCGCGTCGCCCCTGCGCAGAGCTTCCGCGCACTGCGAAGGCACGGTAAACGAAAGATCGTACTTCCCGGCCAGGGGCCCATCCGTAAACCCCCAGACGAGCGGGGCCGTGTTTAGGTATTCGACGATTGAAATGCGCAGCTTGCTCACAACATTCCTCGCAACAGCGTTACAGCAAATATATCACACCCACGTCACTCCTATTTTCATCCAGTCGGCGCCATTCGCGATTCGGTTTGGCGGACTTACCGGCGGGCTCCGGCACAAAGCAGCGCCATATCCACATTAGGAACACAATAGGGAAGTTACTCGCTTGACAATAGGCCGCGCTAGTGCGACTCTCACCCGCTGGTCGCCTCTCGATGAACTCCGACCAATACTTGGGATGGTTGGCTCTGGCGTTGACGCCCGGTTTGGGCGCTCGCATGGCAGGGAAACTACTCCGTGAGTTTGGCAGCCCTGAGGCCATCTTCAACGCCTCGCTCACGACGCTCGAAGCCCAACGCCTCCCCGCAGCAGTAGCTCAAGCTATTCACACACGCCAACCCTTGAGCGACGCGACCAAGGAACTTGCAAAGGCTCAGGCAACAGGTTGCCGCCTGTTGACTTGGGATGAACCGGATTACCCCGCTCGGCTTCGTGAGATTTACGACCCTCCTCCTCTCCTGTATGTCCGCGGAAACGCTGGACTTCTGAGCCGGCATACGATTTCGATAGTTGGTGCGCGACGCCCAACGACATATGGGAATCAAATGGCTGAGAAACTGGCAAGAGATCTGACCGATAGAGGACTTGTGATCGCAAGTGGACTAGCACGCGGGATTGACGCTTGTGCCCATAGGGGTGCACTCAGCTCTCCGGTCGGAGCGACCGTCGGCATCCTTGGTTGCGGGATCGATGTCATTTACCCCAAGGAGAATAAGAAGATATTTGAAGAGATGGAGAAGCGTGGCGCGATCGTATCGGAATTCCCTTTGGGAACGTTCCCGGCACCGCAGAATTTCCCAATTCGGAACCGTGTTATCGCCGGAATGGCACTCGGGGTTGTCGTTGTCGAGGGCGCACAGTACTCTGGTTCACTCATCACGGCCCGCCTCGCGATGGAATTTGGGCGTGAGGTCTATGGCGTCCCAGGCAATGCCACGCAACCATCCAGCTTTGGCCCGAATCAACTAATTAAGCAGGGTGCCAAGCTCGTGACAAGCTGGGAGGACGTGGTTGAAGAGTTGCCAACCCCCGTCCGTGCGGAGTTACTGCCTGTAGAGACGGCCTCTACGGAAGAGCGCGCCTCGTTGATAGAGGGGAGTCTGGGTCCGACCGAACGGCCTCTTTACGCACTTTTAGGTGTTGACCAGGCGCTCCATGTGGACGATTTGGTCGAGCGTTCGGGACTGACGTCTTCGGAGGTTTTGGCGGCCCTATTTGACTTGGAGCTTAAGGGCGTGGTACGCCAGTTGCCTGGTAAGCAATTCCTTAAAGTCTTGGTTTGATAGTTGCAGGCATTGACAGGTTAGGATGGTACCGGCGGCGCAAGCCGCCGAGATTGTTTTAGGGGGCGCGGTTTTTGGGGGGATCGATTCGCCAGAAACTTCCGTCCGGGAGAGCCGTTTAAAAGGGACCTTACAAGAGAATGGGACGATCACTCGTAATTGTCGAATCGCCGGCCAAGGCGAAAACGATTAACAAGTATCTCGGGCGGAACTTCACCGTCAAAGCCTCCATCGGACACGTGATGGACCTGCCGACGAAAACGATTGGTATTCGACTGCCCGGCGAGGAAGAGGGCGGCAGGAAGAAGAAAAAAGGCAAAGCCAAGAAAGGAAGCAAGAAAACAAAGAGTCGGGAAAAACAGGCCGGAAAACTGATTCGCATCGATGACGACAAAATTTTTGAGCCGACGCTACAGATCATCCCGGGTAAGGGCAAGGTCATCCACGATCTTCGCAAGTCTGCGCACACCGCGGACGCCGTCTATCTTGCGGGCGACCCAGACCGGGAGGGAGAGGCCATTTCGGCGCACCTCGCCATGGTTCTCGCCAAGCCTGCCAGGTTCACCGAGCGGGAACCAAGCGTTTCTAAATCCAAGCAGAAGGGTGCAGCACCCGAAGACTCTGTCAAGAAACAAGACGACAACGATTCCAAGAAGGAAGTCGTTGCCATCGACCCCAAGAAGATCTTTCGGGTTACGTTCAATGAAATCACGCCCAAGGCCATCCGCGCGGCGTTTGATAACCCCAGGCATGTGGATACCAACCTTGTGGATGCGCAACAGGCACGCCGCGTCCTCGATCGCATTGTGGGCTACAAAATATCTCCGATTCTCTGGGACAAGGTCCGCCGCGGACTCTCCGCTGGGCGCGTCCAGACGGTGGCGCTGCGCCTAATCGTCGAACGTGAATTTCAAATCCGCGCGTTCGTTCCTCAGGAGTATTGGACGATTCATGCAATGCTCGATGCCGGGCAGCCGCCGCTCTTTGAAGCCAAGCTCTTCAAATACAAAGGTGAGGATATTGCGGTCTCAAACCAGGAGGCCGCGGACAAGATTGTCGCAACCGTGAACAAGGCCAAGTGGCAAGTGGCCAGCGTCACGCAAAAGGAAAAGAGGAGCAATCCTCCACCGCCATTCACGACTTCCAAGTTGCAACAAGCGGCTTACAACCGCCTGCGCTTTACGGCCAAGCGCACGATGTCTCTGGCCCAGAGGCTTTATGAGGGCGTGGAACTCGGCGAAGAAGGCTCGGTCGCGCTGATCACCTATATGCGCACCGATTCCGTGCATGTTTCGAACGACGCATTGAATCAGGTTCGCGAGTTGATCCCTCAGCGCTTTGGTTCGAATTATCTTCCGGAAAAGCCCAATTTTTACAGATCCAAGAAGGACGCGCAGGAAGCTCACGAGGCGGTGCGACCCACGGATGCCATGCGCGCGCCGGAAGACGTCCGCAAGTATCTCGATACGGACCTCTTCAAGCTATACCAACTGATTTGGCAGCGCTTTGTTGCGTCGCAGATGCTTCCCGCGGTTTTCGATCAGACCACCATCGACATTTCCGCCGGCGATTACACATTCCGTGCGACCGGCAGCGTCCAAAAATTCGACGGTTACCTTCGCGTCTATCAGCGGCCTGCATCGGTCACGGATCGCGAGGAAGACGAAAAAGAAGACGAAGGCGAGGGCCGCGCGCTTCCCCAGGTTGCGGAGGGGCAAGCTCTTCGCCTGGACAAGATTCGCCCGGATCAGCATTTCACCGAGCCCCCTCCGCGCTACAACGATGCCACGCTGGTGAAGGAACTCGAAGAGGACGGCATCGGGCGGCCCTCGACTTACGCGTCGATCATCTCAACGATTGTCGAGCGCGAGTACGTCACCAAGAATCAGGGGCGTTTCTCGCCCACCATGCTCGGAGAGCGCGTCAGCGTGCTGCTGGTGAAAAGTTTCGAAGACATCTTCGACGTGGGCTTCACCGCCCGCATGGAGGAGGAGCTCGACGAAATCGAGGAAGGCAGACGGCCCTGGCGTGAGGCCGTCAAGGAATTCTGGGAAAAATTCGTCGTCGATCTCGGCAAAGCCGATGACGAGATGCTTTCCTACAAGGCCGGCATTCCCACGGGGAAAAAGTGCGAAAAGTGCGGCCAGGGCGAATTGCTGGAACGCATCAGCCGACACGGTTTCTTCCTTGGTTGTTCGCGCTATCCCGAGTGCGATTTCATTCAGGACCTGTCCCCGGAACTTCCGGAAGAAACCGGCGGGGAGTCAAAGATCGAGTATTGCGACAATTGCGGGAAGGAAATGGCCATCAAGCGCGGGCGCTTCGGCACGTTCCTCGCGTGTACCGGTTATCCGGACTGCAAGACCACTCGCCGCCTCGTCCAGGGCACGCGCATCGCGCATCAACCCGATGAAATACTCGCGGAGCTCTGCGCGCTTTGTGGCAAGAACCTTGTGAAGAAAAGCGGCCGTTTCGGAGAGTTTATTGGCTGTTCCGGATACCCAAAGTGCAAATACACGCGGCCCATCACTCTGGGCATCAAATGCCCGAAGTGCGGCGAAGGCGAATTCGTTCGCCGCGGCTTCGCCAAGGGACGCCGGCGGATGAGCTTCTTCGGTTGCAGCCGCTACCCGGATTGCGATTTCACCACTCCGCACGAACCCATCGCCGAGCCGTGCCCGAAATGCGGCGCGCCGTTCATCGTTGAGAAACGCACGAAGCACGGGACGGTTCGCGCCTGCATCCGCGAGAAGTGCGATTGGGAAGCGGCAGTTCCCGAACAAGTTCCCGCACCCGCGGCAGTGCCTCAACCTGTGGAAGCGGTGGCCTCCGGCTCATCGAAATCCTAGCGACCTGCTAAAGGCCTTCTCAGTGCCGGATTTCTCCCTTTGTTACATCTCCGGGGACATCCGCGAGTTGAATGCTCGAGACGGTCTGCATGTTCGCGTGGTCCTGAAAAGTCCAAACCACTTTTTTGTCGGGAGTGACTTCGATCACGTGAGGCGCCTTGCCCAATTGACCATGTCCCAGCCAATTGCACATGACAGTGTTCCCGTTGGGGAGGCGCTGAAGGCCGGCCATGAATTTCAGACTGATTCCGGGCAAATCTCCCTCGCGGATTTGCCAAACTGTCTTGCCATGTGGGTCCACTTCAATAACCTGAGGACCGCCCGGATGATCGGCGCAGGAAATAAGTGTATTGCCATTGGGCAAGCGCACCACACTATGCGGACCTCCCGGCGCCTGGATTTCTCTTATCACTTTCCC
>Ga0326727_10016470_pt1 | contig 15590 bp, 15 predicted proteins | sample MB2enrmetagenome_FD_207643 | JGI IMG/M metagenome (GOLD analysis project Ga0326727, IMG submission 207643) | Lab enriched peat soil microbial communities from McLean, Ithaca, NY, United States - MB29MY | ecosystem: Environmental > Terrestrial > Soil > Wetlands > Peat | place: USA: New York... | reverse complement strand
CTATTCTTCCAGATCTCGCCGGGGCTGCACGCGCCGTCGTCGCGGAAGGTGCCTATGGAATCACCCTGACAAACACAATCGGCCCTGCTCTGGTCCGCATAGGCGAGACAACGGTGCTCCGGCATGGACTCGGCGGACTCTCGGGAGCTGGGATCCGCCCGCTAGGTGTTCGCGCCGTGCTGCAAGTACGGAACGCCTTGGGTGCAGCTCCGGTCGTCATCGGCATGGGCGGCATCTCCAATCGCGAGCATGTTCATGAATATGCCACGGTTGGTGCCGACCTTTTCGGCATCGGTAGCGCGACTACCGGCCTTGACAGTCGTCAGTATGCGGAGTTCTTCTCCCAACTGCTGTCGGACGTCCTTGACGATTCGGGGGGGCGGTGCTCGCGGCCACTCTCGATAACGAACCCATCGATGGAGTATTTCCGTACCCACCTGGAGTCGACGGAACAACTCTCCAAAGATCTGTTCAGAGTCTCATTCGCGGAACTGCCGGCCGTGTATCCTCCTGGATTCCTTGCCGGCAAGTTCTTCTTCATCATGTTGCCTGGAGTTGGGGAAAAGCCGTTCGCGATCTTCTCCGCCGCCGAGAGAAGCGTCATAGTGCGCTCGGTTGGGCCATTCACGGAACAACTCTGCCGTCTCGGCGTTGGATCGGAGCTCTTTTTGCGGGGACCTTATGGTAAGGCCCTACCGCCGTACCAGAAGAAAGTGATCGCGTTGGTTGGCGGTGGCACTGGCGCAGCTTCGGTACTCGAGATCGCTCGCCGCTATCAGCCCGACAATGAACTCGTCTTCGTCCTGGGTGCACGCTCCCGCTGTGATCTTTTTGGTCTGGACGAGTTCAGATCTCTTGGGTCCGTATACGTTGCTACCAACGATGGCAGCCTTGGATTCAAAGGCAACGCGCACGAGGCACTCGCGGATATGGCGCCCTCGCTCTCCAGGCATACTCACTCCGAGCTTGTTTTCATCAATTGTGGACCGGAACAAATGGTCAAGGCATGCTTCCGGGTTGAAGACAGTCTCGCCGGGAGCGATCAAATCCTTGGATCGGTCGAGTATATGACAAGCTGCGGCGTCGGCATCTGTGGCAAGTGCGCCAGCCCATCGGGTGCGCTAACGTGCATTGACGGACCCTTCATGAATGTCGCGGAGTTCCAGTGTCTCAACACCACGGCGCCCGGCTGCGGGAGCGGCCAGTACTCTCACGACAAGGTGAATTCGCGATAACCACAGCATGACCGCGACACGTCGCACATCCGGTCGAGTTCATCGCACCGCCCGCGCGTCAATTGGACAGCTTCAGGCTATACGTCCGATTGAGCACGCTCTTGGGCAGCGGGACGACGCAGATGTTCAAAGACCTGCCATCCTTCGAGATCAGGGCGGACTGAATCTCAATCTTTGTGCCTTCGGCGTTGAACGTCGGGTGAATGTGATCCGCGCCGACGTTCTGGGGGCCGGCCAGCATGGTCGTCTCGCCGTTGTGCCGGTCGTAGAGCCAGACCTCATACTTGAAATCGTCGGAGGCGGCCCAGCGGCCGTCGGCCGATCCGGCAACGTGCCAGTCCGAGCGGCCCCCCGACCACAAGGGAACCTGTCCGGCGATCCGCATCTGGCGCGTCCGGAGGTTGATGACTCCGACACCGGTCGGTTTTTCCCACGTCCCCGCGCTGGCATAGTTCGGTTCCTGCCCGGGCGTACCGGGGATGAGACGGCCGTTTTCGCACATGGCAAACACCACTTCGTCCTTGCCGATGACCGCCTCGTGCGTGATCCACTCATACGGCGCTTCAGGATAGAGCGGCCGCAAGCCGCTTCCATCGGCCATGACCGTCCAGGTGCGCTGTGGCGCCTTGCCGCCGGTTTCCCAGGCGAAGACGATCTCGCCGGGGTTCCAGGGATTGGTCTGCACGTGCCCGATCTGGAAGCCGACATTGCAGATGAACTTGATTTCCCCGGTCTTGAGGTTCATGCTGCGCAGACCGCTCGGACCGGCGCCCATATTCCTCGGTCCGAAAGCCTTTTGCAGCGTTTGACCCTCGGAAAGTTGGGCGGTTTCCGGCCCGCCAACCCTGAAGTAGACGAAGTCGTCATTGGCATCCAGGCCCATGTTGCCATCGGCGGGCAGGCTCGCCGGAATGGTCCCACAGATGCGCTGGTAATTCGACGCTGGTTTCACAGAGTGGGCGGCAACGTCGGCGAAGAGTTTGGCGAGGTCGATCTCGATAATCTGGTGTGGTCCGCTAGGGCCTCTGCCCCCTCGGCCTTGAGCGTCCGGCGGTCCGGCCGGAGGTACGCCCGCCCGTCCCGCTCCCCGCGCCGCACCGTCCGCGGCGCCGGGCGCTCCGGCTGGGCCCCGGCCTCTGCCACCACCACCACCGCCGGACATGACAACCAGTTTCATGGTCTTGTTGCCGGCGCACAGCATACCCATGAAGCCCGACTCTGTTACCTGCACAATCTGTCCGGTCTCTTCGTTCACAGCCATCGCCTGCGGGCCTGTCTCACGCACTCCGCGGAAGATGAGCCATTTGCCATCGGAGGTCCACTGCCGATGCGTCTGATAGATTTTGGATTGGCTATAGCCGCCATCGGTGCTGGTTAGAAATATGAGGGGAAGACCCGTGACGGGATCGGGGACGATCTTCTTCTCGGATGGCCAGGTGCGGCCCATCTGCGCAAACACCGCGGACGCGGCAAACAACGTGACGGCGGCGAGACAAGCGGCGGTCTTGATTCTGGCGTACATGTACGGTTCCTTTGGTTGCGGCTGGTGTTTTGTGATCTCAGTTTCCACAAATTATTAGGCTCGCCACAACCGTCGCCGATGTCAAGTGGCTAGGATCGCCGCGCCACCTCGCGACGCATCATCGTCGCCAGGCGGCGGATTCCCCGCTCCCAGTCCGGAAACAGATCGATGTACTGGAATTCCCGCTGTATGGATCGCGGCACGCGGCAGCCATCCAGCCGCACCGGCACCACAAAGATTTCATCCAGCGGCACGCGCCGCGCGCAATCCAGGGCAAAACGGACCTCCGATTGGAACCCGCCCGTTTTGTTCACCGAGTTTTCCGAAAAGCAGGCCACGAAGAAATCCGAGGTTTCGATGGCGCTCTCGATGGCGCGCGGCCAGTTCTGGCCCGGCACCAGTTTGCGCACGTCCGTCCAGGGGCTGAACCCGGCCGTTTCCAGCGCATCGCACAGCCGCTCGACTGCTTTCACATCTTCTCTCACATAGGCGATGAAGACCTGCGGCAACTCGGACGGCTCGAACCGGCAGCCCCGCGCGGCGTCCGGATAGAACACGCCCAACCCGTCGATCTCCACCTCTTTGCCCGCGGCCAGGCATTGGAGTACCACCTGCGCCAATTGGCTGGTCGGGGAGCAGTCAGCCACGCCGCTTGCCTCCTTGCCGCTCGAACGCCACTTTCCCGTCGGGGCGTGGCCTGAACTTGCCCAATCCCGGCAGCGACGCTTCCTTGCCCTGGCGGAGATTCCGCAGAATCTGGTGCACCACGCGGTCCAGGCGGTCGGCCGCCTCGGCTTCGCTGACACCTGCCTGGCGCGCCATCCGTTTTGCGATATCCGGCTTCTTCATCCCGATTCCACTGTAGCAGCGGGTCGCGCCCAAACCGCCTCGTATGCCGCCGCCGGCATCCTTCAACCAATTGAAAAGAAAAGCAGTATGACCGGAGCGGAATACTGAAAATAGTTGTGACCGGCCCTATAATGAAGGTCATGGATACCGAGACGCCCGCCGTCCCGCTCACCCTCGAAGGCGCCAGCGTTCTGCATCAGATGATGCGGTTTCGCCGGCCTGCCTGGCGCACGCTTTCCGGTGAGAGCCGCGGCCAAATCCTCGAAGAGGCCACGCGCGCGCTGGAAGGGTGGGGGCGCTTCGACGGCGGCCGCCAGAGCGCCGTCTATTCATTGCTGGGCCATAAAGGCGACCTGCTCTTCCTGCACTTCCGCCGCAGCTTCGAGGAATTGAACCAGGCCCAACTGGACCTGGCGCGCCTGCGGCTCGGCGATTACCTGGAACCCACCACTTCCTATCTGTCCGTGATCGAGCTCGGCTTGTACGAATCCACGGCCAAGGTCTATGGCGGGTTGGCCGCTCAGGGCGTCGAACCGCATTCCGGCGAATGGAACCAGGAGATTGAAGCCGTGCTCGCGCGGCAGCGGCAGGCCATGGCGCCGCGGCTCTGGCCGGAAATCCCGGGCGCGAAGTATCTCTGCTTCTATCCCATGGACCGGCGGCGCGGCGAATCGAAGAACTGGTACCAGGTGCCCATGGCCGACCGCCAGCGCCTGATGCACGAGCACGGCCTGGTAGGCCGGCGTTACGCGGGCGAAGTGCGGCAGATTATCACCGGCTCGATCGGTTTCGACGATTGGGAATGGGGCGTGGACCTTTTCGCCGACGATCCGCTGATCTTCAAGAAACTCATCTACGAGATGCGCTTCGACGAAGTGAGCGCCGTGTATGCTCTCTTTGGCCCGTTCTACGTGGGTTTGCGTCTTACCGCCGCCGACTTGACCGCCACGCTCGCGGTCTAGGGGCGAGGCACGTCTCGATGCGCGAGAAGCTCAGTATCTGCAAGTATAAGAGGACGGGGCCAGGTTTTGCGGGAACCCATTCACATCATCGGCGGCGGGCTGGCGGGGTCGGAAGCGGCCTGGCAGATTGCGCGGCGCGGCCTGCACTCCCTGCTGCACGAAATGCGGCCGGCCCGGCCGACACCCGCGCATCAGACCGGCCGGCTGGCCGAGTTGGTGTGCAGCAATTCGCTCAAATCCGAGCAGGAATCCACCGCGCCGTGGCTCCTCAAGGAAGAGTTGCGCCGGCTCGATTCGCTGCTGCTCCAAGCGGCGCGGAAAGCCCGCGTGCCCGGCGGCCATGCGCTCACCGTCGATCGCGAAATCTTTTCCGCGGAAGTCACCGCCGCCATCGCCTCCGAGCCGCTGGTCGAGTTGCGCCGCGAGGAAGTCACCGCCATCCCCGAGGACGCCATCGTCATCGTCTCGACCGGCCCGCTCACCAGCGATGCGCTCGCCCAGGAAATCGCCCGCATGACCGGGCGCGATCGGCTGTTCTTCTATGACAGCATCAGCCCCATCGTCGAAGCCGATTCGGTGGACATGGAGACCGCGTTCTGGGCCTCGCGCTACGGAAAATCGGCGGATGGCACGGCCGATTATTTGAACTGCCCGTTCGACCAGCGACAGTACGACAGCTTCGTCGATGAACTGCTGAAGGCGCAAGCCGTTCCCGCCCACATCGAGGCGGACCGCACGCCCTATTTTGAAGCCTGCCTGCCCATCGAAGAGCTGGCGCGCCGCGGCCGCGATACGCTGCGCTTCGGCCCCATGAAACCCGTGGGCCTGGCCGACCCGCGCACCGGCAAGCGGCCCTACGCCGTGGCGCAACTCCGCCAGGAAAATCTGCGCGTGCAGAGCTTCAACCTGGTGGGCTTCCAGAACCATTTGAAGTTCGCCGAGCAGGCGCGCATTCTCCGCATGATTCCGGGGCTTCAGAACGCCGAGTTCCTCCGCTTCGGCCAGATTCATCGCAACACCTACATCGACGCACCCGCGCTGCTCGCGCCCACGCTCCAACTGCGCGCGCGCCCCGAGGTGCTGTTCGCCGGACAGATCTCGGGCGTGGAAGGGTACGTGGAATCGATTGCCACGGGCCTCGTGGCGGGCCTTCACGCCTCCGCGCTGGCCGCGGGTGATGCGCCTCGGGCGCTGCCGCGCGAGACTGCCCTGGGTTCGCTCTGTCATTACGTCTCCGGCGCCGCCGATGCCGGGCACTACCAGCCGGCCAACATCACCTTCGATCTGCTGCCGGCCCTCGACGAAGTCACCTGGCACAAGCTGCGTCACGATAAGCAAGCGCGTCACGCCGAGGTCTGCCGACGGGCGCTTGAGGCCCTGGAGGACTACCGCCGCTGCCATGTCTGAGCTGGCGCGCCAGATCGAACGGTACCTGGAGGAGTTGGCGCGCGGCGGCGCTTCGCCCAACACCGTCGCCGCCTACGCCGCCGATCTCCGCCAGTTTCTGGAGTTCCTCTCTCCTCCCGAAATGGCGCCGCCCGAGCCGCCGGACGTCGATCTCCTCATGCTCCGCGAGTGGCTGGCGGCGCTCTATCGCATGAAACTCGCGGCTGTGACCATCCGCCGCAAGCTGGCCGCGGTGCGCGGCCTCTACCGTTTTCTGCTGCGCGAGGGCATCGTCCGGGTCAACATCGGGCGCCTGGTGCGCACGCCCAAAGCCCCCAAGAAGCTGCCGGAAGTGATGACGCCCGAGCAAGTCAACACGCTGATTGACGGCGTCGCGGCGGGCAAGCTGGAGCGTCCGTTCCCGGCGCGCGACCGCGCCATTTTCGAGCTGCTCTACGGCTGCGGCGTCCGCGTGAGCGAGTTGGCCGGGCTCAATCTGGAAGATGTGGATCGCGCCGAGCGATGGCTGCGCGTGCGCGGCAAGGGGCGCAAGGAACGCCAGGTGCCGCTGCCCGGCCAGGCCGCCGGCGCGCTGGAGCGCTACCTGGCCCAGCGTCCCGTCGCACGTGAAGAACGCGCGGTTTTTCTGAACCATCGCGGCCACCGCTTGACGGCTCGCGGAATTCGCGGCATCGTCAAACTCTACGCCACCTTCATAAGCGGCGACCCGTCCATCCATCCACACAGCTTCCGCCACGCCTACGCCACTCACCTGCTGGCCGACGGCGCGGACCTGCGCTCCATTCAGGAACTGCTGGGCCACGCCCGCCTCTCCACCACGCAAAAATACACGCAAGTTTCTCTCACCGGCCTGATGGCCGTGTACGACAAGGCCCACCCCAAGGCGTGAATCCGATGGCCAGCCACCTGACGAACCTGCGGCGGGAGTTTCGCCCCATGCTGCGCATGGCTCTGCCGCTGGCGCTCGCCGAACTGGGCTGGATGGCCATGGGCGTGGTGGATACCATCATGGCCGGCCGTCTGGGAGCGGCCGCCATCGGCGCCGGCAGCCTGGGCGGCAACCTGTTCTACCCCATCGCCATCTTCGGGACCGGCCTGCTGGCGGGGATGGACACCCTGGTGTCGCAATCGTTCGGCGCCGGCGACCCGCGGGATTGCCGGCGCAGCCTGGTGAACGGTGTGTGGCTCGCCGCCGGTCTCGCCCTCCCGCTGGCGCTGGTGATCTGGGCCTTGATTCCGCTGTTGCGGGCCGTGGGGACGAATCCGCGTGTCATGGTTCTACTCGGCCCCTACCTCAAAGCGCTGCTGTGGGGTATTCTTCCCCTGCTCGCCTACGCCGCCTTTCGCCGGTATTTGCAGGCGGTCAACGTGGTTGCGGTCATCACGTTCGCGACGGTGAGTGCCAACATCGTCAACTTCGTAGGCAACTGGGCGCTGATGTTCGGACATTGGGGCGCGCCCGCCATGGGATTGGAAGGCTCGGGATGGTCCACCACCATCGCGCGCGCCTATATGGCCGCGTTGCTGCTGGCGGCCATCGCGTGGCACGAGCGCAAAACCGGCAACCTGCTGTTCCGCATGTCGTGGAAGCCGGATGTCGCGCGTCTCCTGCGTCTGCTCGACCTGGGCCTTCCGGCTGCGTTACAGATTCTGATTGAAGGCGGCTTGTTCGGCGTGATCGCGGTGCTGGCCGCCCGTCTGGACGAGGTTTCGCTCGCCGCCCACGGAATTGCGGTCACCGTTGTGGCCACCACCTACATGGTGCCGCTGGGAATCAGCTCGGCCGCCGCCGTGCGTGTGGGCCAGGCGGTCGGCCGCAAGGACCGCCCGGGCGTGGCCACCTCCGGTTGGACCGCGTTCCTTTTGGGAACCTTGTTCATGGCCGTCGCGGGCCTGGCGCTCTGGACCATGCCGCGCCTGATTCTCCGCGTCTTCACCGCCGATGCGCTCGTGATCGCCTCCGGAGCGGCGCTATTGCGGATCGCCGCCTTGTTCGAGCTCTTCGACGGCTTTCAGACGGTCGCCACCGGAGCCTTGCGCGGATTAGGCGACACGCGCAGCCCCATGCTGGCGCACCTGGCCGGCTACTGGCTGATTGGCCTGCCGATAAGCTACGTCCTGTGCTTCCCGCTCAACTGGGGTGTGCCCGGCATCTGGGTAGGCCTGACCACCGCGCTCATCCTGATCGGCGTAGCGCTGGTGTGGGTGTGGAGGGAGAGAGTGCGGTCGATGAGGGCGGGGTGAAGGAGAAGCCGCGCGGACCGCGCACGGCGCATGTCCGGGTGGCGGCGATTCCGCCAAGTGGTGCTCGGCACCTCTCCGGTAGCGCGGATTGTGTCAATTCGTCGGGAACGCCGCGACGAGAAGTACTACGATGAACGCATGACGGGTTCGAAGCCATCCGTTGCGTCGCTCCTCACGCTTTTGTGCGCTGGGTCCATGCTGATGCCAGCGCAGCCCAGCCAGCTTCCGCGATCGCTGCCCGAAGCTGAAGCGCAGGAAACCTACGCCGCGTATTCGGCACTCATAACCAAGAAGCTCGGAACGGGAGACACCGCCAGAGTTCTCATACGGGCGACCACTCGTGGCGGCCGTGATGACGCGAGCTGCCTGAGGTCGCCTACGAAGGAACATGAGACCGAATACAACGAGCAGATCCAAAATTATCTTGAGCGCAACAGAGCGTCCTATCAACTACTCGCCAAGTTCGATATAGGTCGACCGTACGAACTGGTGAACAAACCTCAGGCTGAAACTGAAACTGGACCTCGACCGATCTACATCTCGCTTTCCGCGGTGGGTTTCAACGCGGCTCGCGACCGCGCAGTGATCTACATCGAATACGGGATCATGGGCGGAGTGGAGTTTCTGACCAAAATCAAAGGTAGATGGACCGTCGATTTCCAGCCTATGCCCGGGACGTGTGCCTGGATAGCCTGAGGGACAGTCGCGGGCAAGACTGTCGAGGATGATGCCTGATGGCGTGCCCTTTGAGCCTTCGGCTACTACGCCCTGTTAGTCCCCTTCCCCGACTCGCGATACTCGAAGAGGGTCTCGGGAGCGATGTCGGCGCCGTTCGGCCACGCGACCGTGCCACCGTCGAGAAAGAAAGTTCGGAATCGGTTTGGGGCCTTCAGCGGCTCGAATACGGGACCTTTCAGCCACTCGCGGAAATCAATCGTTTTTTCGGAGTCGTCGTTGAACGTCACGTGGATGCGATAGCCGCCACGATACTCCGCGCGAATCACTGAAGGCAGAAAGCTCATGCCTACATTTTACGGCAGAGGCTCGATCCTCTCAAGGGGACGCCCCGCCTTCATCTTCTTCTAGTTGGTCTCAAGTTCCCGCCGATGGAGGGACGCCCACTCCCGGATGAGGCGGAGTGCCGTCCTCGACTGGATGTTCCCGACCACCATCTTGCCCTCCAGATCGAACTTCCCAAGCTGTCCCTGATACTCCGCGTGGAAGTGAGCCGGCTCATGCTCTTTGTAGAACATGCGAATGACGATTCCGAAGAACAGCGAGATGATCGGCATGCTTCAGTTTATCCTGCCGGTGGCTCCGCCAGGAGTAGCGCTGTTGCGGATCGCGGCCCTGTTTCGGGATCTTCTGCTTCCCGCTGGGGTGGGGCGTGACGGGCATCGTGCAAGTGGGAACTCTCGGAAGTCATGGAATCGTCACAATGTTGACGCGAAGCGCTTGCCAGTTCACGAACGGATGCGCCATATTGGTCTCGGATGGGTACGTTTCCACTGGCGGACAACCTCCTGTTCTTCACGGAACTGGTCTCGATGCCCGTGCTCGACGTTCAGGGCCGGCGCATCGGCCGCGTGAAAGACGCCGCCCTGGTTCCCATGGTCAGCTCCTCCCGCATCGACCGCGTCCTGGTCGGCGGCGGCTACACGTGGCTGACTATCCGCTACGACCAGATCCGCTCCATCGTCCTGGGCAAGGGCATCGTACTGAACGACGAGCTGCTCACGCCGTATCACGACGACGAGTACATGCTGCGCATCGGGCGCGACCTGCTGGACCAGCAGATCATCGACGTGACCGGCCGGAAGGTGGTGCGCGTGACCGACGTCACCATGGGTATCCACAACGACGGCGTCCGCGACACGCTCACGGTTCTGGAGGTGGACATCGGCCTCCGCAGCATTTTCCGCCGCCTCTGCCAGGGCGTTGTTTCGCCGCGCTGGATTCGCCGGCTGCAGCGGCCCATTCCGCCCAATTCGATTCTCTGGGACCTCTGCAACGTGGTGGAGACCGACCCGCTGCGGCGGCTGCGGCTGAACATCTCCTACGAGAAGCTGGAGCAGATGCACCCGGCCGACCTGGCGGATATCGTGGAAGAGCTGAGCCCCGCCGAACGGGGTGCCATCTTCGAAACCATCGACAGCGAAGCGGCCGCCGACGCGCTCTCGGAAGTGGATCCCAAAATGCAGGCCAGCATTCTCGAAGCCCTCGAGCCGGAGAAAGCCGCGGACATCGTCGAGGAGATGGCGCCGGACGAAGCCGCCGACATCCTTTCCGAACTGGAGGAAGGGACTTCCGAGGAGATCATGGACGAAATGGACTCGGCCGAGAAAACCGAAGTCCAGGAGTTGCTCGAGTTCAAGGAAGACACCGCCGGCGGCATGATGAACACCGAGTACGTGGCGCTGCACGACAACGCCACGGCGGCCGACGCGCTGGCCGCGCTCAAGGGCAACACCGACCTGCTGGAAAGCTTGAATACGCTGTTCCTGATCGATGCCGAGGAGCGGCTGACCGCCGCCATCCCGCTGGCGCGCTCGTTTATCGCCTCGGGCGATACCAGGCTCAAGGATCTGGCTTCCGGGACCCTCATCCAGGTGACCGTGGATGAGAAGCAGAACCGCGTCACCGAGCTCTTCGACAAATACAACCTGCTGACTTTACCCGTGGTGGACGAAGAAGGCAAACTGGCCGGTGTCATCACGGCCGACGACATCATCTCCGTGTTAAGGCAGAAGTGACGGATGCGGAAACTCCTGAGCCGCTTCCGGTATCACCTGCTGGTCTTCTTCGCGGTCGTTGGGCCGGGGTTCATCACCGCCAACGTCGATAACGATTCGGGCGGCATCTTCACCTATTCGGCCGCCGGCGCCCGCTTCGGCTATCTTCCGCTGTGGACGCTGCTGCCAATCACCCTGGTTCTGATCATCACGCAGGAGATGTGCTCGCGCATGGGCGCGGTCACGGGCAAGGGCCTCTCCGACCTCATCCGCGAAGAGTTCGGCCTGCGCATGACGTTCCTCATGATGACCCTGCTGGTGCTGGCCAACATGACCAACGTGATGGCGGAGTTCGCGGGCGTCGCCAGTTCGCTCGAACTGTTTCACGTCAGTCGTTACATCTCGGTGCCCATCTCCGCTGTAGCGGTGTGGTTCCTGGTGGTAAAAGGCAACTACAAGAGCGTCGAAAAGATCTTCCTGTTTGGTTGTTTCCTGTATGTCACGTACATCATCTCGGGCTTCCTGGTGAAGCCCGACTGGAAAGAAGCCGCTATCTACAGCGTGGAGCCCAAGCTGATGCTGGATAAGGATTACATCTACATGCTGATTGGGATGGTGGGCACCACGATAGCTCCCTGGATGCAGTTCTACCTGCAATCCGCGGTGGTAGAGAAGGGCGTCACGGCCAAAGAGTATGCCGCGTCGCGCGTCGAAGTGATTGTCGGGTGCATCATGACGGACGTGGTGGCGTTTTTCATAATTGTGGCTTGCGCCGGCGCCATCTACAGCGTGCGGCCGCGCGACATCCAGGATGCCTCGGAGGCGGCGCTGGGGCTGAAGCCCTTCGGCCAATACGCCTTCCTTCTGTTCAGCGCGGGCCTGCTGAATGCGTCGATTTTCGCGGCCTGTATTCTGCCTCTTTCCACGGCCTACTCGGTGTGCGAGGGCTTGGGTTTCGAGGCGGGGGTAAACCGGCGGATGCGCGAAGCCCCGGTCTTCTATTTCCTCTACACGCTGCTGATCGTGGTGGGCGCCGGCGTAGTGCTCATTCCGGGCTTCCCGCTGGTGCGCATGATTCTGCTCTCCCAGGTTCTGAACGGCGTGCTGCTGCCGTTCGTGCTGATCTTCATGATCCGCCTCATCAACCGGCCCGACCTGATGGGCGAGTGGGTCAACCCCCGCTGGTTCAACCAGGTTTCCTGGATCTCCGTGGTGGTGATGATCGGCCTGACGCTGGCGCTGGTGGGGATCACGGTGAGGGGGATGCCGTAGGGCGAATGCAGGTGAATTGCGAGCAAGAATGATGGGAATTAAGTTTTTTATTTTCAATCGATTCCATGGATTGTCAAAAACAGAGAGCTCGCATTGTTTTTAAAGTTGCATTTTGTTGTGAGATCGTATACAATCGATACATGATCAAACCTAAGCCCAGCGCGACCAACCAGTCAGATAGTGACACGGTCGTGATTTCATTCCGCGCCCCACGTGAACTCATCCGTCAACTGGACGACATTGCGAAAGGCGATCAGCGCAGCCGTGCCAACTTCATTGTTCGTATCTTGACCAATGCGGTGACGCTTGAACCCGCCATAAGGGTCATCAAGGAGCTTCAGCCGCGGCTCGTTGAACTCGCTGAGAAAGACCCAGCTGGCCTCCAAACCGAATACCGGCGCGGCGCAATGGGCGGCGCTCGCTCGATGCTGGCCGCATTCTTCGGCAAGCGAGCGATCAGTTGGGTAAACCAGCGAGTTAAAGAGCAGACCGGCTTGCCCATGCCAACGATCATTCCACTCTCGGATGACGGAGTTCGCTATGGGATCGACCTAGAGGCGGATGTTTACTGAGCACATGAGTCAGCTCATCCCGACCATTCCCGCAGCGGGGCACACCACTCATCATTCCGCCTTCCGCCGCGCCGGCCGCAACAACCTGCCCGGCAGCTTCGAAAGGTAGGTCAGCCTCTCGATGGCCGGCAACAGCCGCCGCACTGTCCGCCCATGCAAGATAAGGCTGCCGGCCACCAGCGCCGGATGCGGAATCGTGGTGCAGCAGCGCGAACAGACATCGATTTCACCGGCCCGTCCGGTTGCGTGGAGGCGGCGCATCTCTTGGACGGTCTCGGAATTCCAGATGTCCGCCAGCGGCTGCTCGCCGATCTTGCCCACCGGCCGGCCATCCAGCATGTAGCTCTGGCAGCAGGGGTACACGTCTCCGTTCTGCTTGACGTACATGGGGCCGCGCCACAGGTAGTGGCAAGGATGCTTCCAATCGCCGGCTGAGTGGCCGGCATCGGGCTTCATCAGGTTGGTTTCGTCCTGCTTGATGCGCACCTGGTCTATGCCGGGCACGGCCTTCCAGAAGCGGATGAAATCGTCTACCTCCGCCGCATTGCCGTCCATCACCACCATCTGCACCACCACCTGGAGCCGCGACCCCCGATCGCGTTTCATGCGCGCGAAGCGGACGAAGTTGTCACGAACTTTCTCGAACTTCGCGCCCTTGCGGTAGAACTCGAAGGTCTCTTTCTTCGCGCCATCGAAGCTCAGCGTGATCTGGTCGAGCGGCGAATCGAGAATCCGGCCGGCGCAGCGCTCGTCGAGAAACGTGCCGTTGGTCGAGAGCAGCGTCGAGATGCTGTGGCGGTGGCACAACTCGATGCGCTCGAAAATCCGCGGATCCATGAAGGGCTCGCCCAGGCCGATCAGCATCATGTGTTCGGCGGAGTCTCCGGCTTCGCGCACGAGACGCTCGAAGACCTCGTCCGTCATGTCGGCCTTGGGTTGCAGATGGGTTTCACGCGGGCACATGGGGCAGTAGAGATTGCACTTGGCGGTGGTTTCGACAATGTACTCAACGGGCAGCGCCCCGAGCCTCGCCCGGCGCGCGAGGTAGCCCCACAGAAGCTTTGCGCGGTTCCATGCCCTCATGCGTATCTTTATTGTAATGGGGCGCTACGGCTTGTAAACCGTTCCGGCTTTCATCACGAACTTCACGCGGCGCAGGGCCGAGATGTCGGTGGCGGGGTCGCCATCGACGGCAATGAGATCGGCGAACATGCCGGGTTTGACCTCGCCGATATTCATGTGCAGAACGCGGCCGGCCACCGAGGTTGCGGCCTTCAGCGCGTCCAGACGGGACATGCCGTAATCGACCATCAGTTCGATCTCTCGCGCGTTCTCCCCGTGCGGGAACACGCCAATGTCGCTGCCGCTGAGGATGGTTACACCGGCGTCGAGCGCCGCCTTGAAGCTGGCACGCTTCTGCACGATGCCCCGCGGCTCGGGCTGCTGGCCTTTCTTCCAGCCGGCGTACTGGGCGGTGGCGTCGCCGGCGGCCAGCGTGGGGCAGAGGGCCACGTGGCGCTCCACCATGAGCTTGAAGATCTCCGGCGTGCCGCCGTCACCGTGCTCGATGGTTTCGGCGCCGGCCATGATGGCGCGGAGCATGCCTTCGGGAGTGGTGGCGTGCACGGCCACGGGCACGCCGGCGTCCCGAGCGGTAGCGACGGCCAGCTTCATCTCATCCAGCGAGAAGGTGGGATGCGCGCCGGGAAGCGGGCCCCAGCGGTAGTCGCCGTAGAGCTTGATCCAGTCGGCGCCGTGGCCGATCTGGTCGCGCACCACGCGGGCGAGGCTGTCGACGCCATCGGCTTCCTCGGCGCCCTGCGGGACACGCCATTCGAGCGCGAATCCCTTGGGCGCGTAGCTGCCGGTGGCGACGATGGCGCGCGTGGAGGCGAGCAGGCGGGGACCGGGGATGATGCCCTGATCGACGGCTTGCTTGAGCTCGACATCTGCGTAGCCGGCGCCCTCGGTGCCCAGGTCGCGCATGGTGGTGAAACCGGCCATGAGCGTGGCGCGCAGGTGGTTGACGGCGCGGGCGGCGCGCAAAGCGAGGCCCTCATGCAACACTTGGTCGTTCCAGGCGGTCTCGTTGTAGGCATGTAACAGGATGTGCGAATGGCCCTCGACCAGGCCCGGCATCAAGGTGGCGCCGGGCAACTCGACGACCTTGGCGCCGGCGGCATCGATGCCGGCGGCAGGTCCCGCGGCTTCGATGCGATCGCCGGCCACCCGCACAACCCAGCCCTGATGCATGGTCTCGCCGTCGAAGACGCGCGCCGGCTTCAGCAGCATGGCACCGGGCGCCTGCGCCTGGGCCGCCAGCGGAGCCACGGCGAGGAGGAGACAGATGGAAAGAGAACGGTGGAGTGACATGGGGTGATTATAAGCTACGGCTGGCCGGCCCTGGCCACCAGAAAACCCGGCAACGGGGGGCGCCGGTTCATTACAATGGTCCTTACGATTGTCGAGCGATGAAACGCGTACTCACCGCACAGGACGTGCCGGCCGCCGGCGAGCTCCGGATTCCCATCGGGAGCCTGGTGACGCCGTCGGCTCGTGAAGTCGCGGAAGGGCGCGGGGTGCGGATTGTCGAGCTGCCTGAAGACCAACTCTCCGCGCTGGCCCCGCCGGAGAAGACTGTCGCCATGGGCGCCGACCATGGCGGCTACCTCTTGAAAGAAGCCCTCAAGCCGATCCTCGAGGGCCTCGGCCTGGAAGTGCGGGACGTCGGTGTGTATGATGAGCAGCCGGCCGACTACCCCGACCTGGCCCTCAAGGTGGCTGAGTTGGTGGCC
>Ga0326727_10016468_pt1 | contig 15590 bp, 19 predicted proteins | sample MB2enrmetagenome_FD_207643 | JGI IMG/M metagenome (GOLD analysis project Ga0326727, IMG submission 207643) | Lab enriched peat soil microbial communities from McLean, Ithaca, NY, United States - MB29MY | ecosystem: Environmental > Terrestrial > Soil > Wetlands > Peat | place: USA: New York... | reverse complement strand
AGTCTTCTGAGCATGCTCGATCATTTTTGTAAATAGGTCTTCCAAACCACTGCGCAGTTGCGTATCTTTGGCGGGGTTAACCTTGTAGCGCATACGATAGGCTATATACACTCGCCAGATCTCTGGGTCGGTTCCACAGAGTTGAGCAGCCTTTTCAAACAATGCCAAAAGGTAAGAGGAGATGTCTGGGTATGTGCCAATGTATTCGTCTAAATACATTCGCCCTTCTTCGATAATTCCTTGAGCATAGGCACTTATAATGGCTTCTTTTTCAGGAAAGTAGTTGTACAAAGTTTTCTTGGCTATATCTACTTCTTGGGCAATTTGCTCCATGGTAGTCCCAAAGAAACCTTGTTTGTGGAACAAATCTAGGGCAACAGTGACTATTTGTTGCCGCATTTTATCTTTTTTTCGTTCAATACGACTCAGTTTTTTTTGCTCTTCTGGCATGATAAGCCTCCTGCTTTTGCCGCATATATTTGGTCAATTCTTTCACAAGGGGCCGAAACAAAGTACTCATATTGAATAGAGTTCCGAAATTTTTACACTAAGTGTAAAAATGCTCTAAAGATATTATATTGCTTGCGTGTAAACTTCGCAAGGGTTTTTAAAAAAGAATATTTACGTCCTACAATCTCCATATTTGGTGATTTGTTCAACTTTTATTAGCGGCACTTTACAAGTGCCGTTTTTGCATTATTGAAAAGCTTTAACGGGTAAATTCCTATTGATCTTCGCGCTCTCAATATATATACTTTTAGCTATAGGGCTTGAAAGAGTGTGACTATGGTTGAAACCGCAGTGACGAGATTAAGGGAATCGATCAAGGCAAATCAGACTTGGGGTTGTGAGGTTAGGCTAGATCAAGTGAGTAAACAGTACACTCAGGGCAAGGAAACGGTTGACGCTTTGGACAAGGTGAGCTTAGACGTGAAAGCGGGTGAATTTCTGGCAGTCATGGGGGCTAGTGGGTCGGGCAAGTCCACACTATTGAATTTAGTGGCTGGATTAGACAAGCCCAGTCAAGGAGATATATTTCTCAACGACCAGGCAATTTCCGGTTGGAAGGATAATCAGCTAACCCTGTTTCGTCGTCGGGAAATCGGTTTTGTCTTTCAGTTATTTAATCTGATCCCTACCTTAACTGCCGAGGAGAATGCTGCTTTGCCCTTACTTATGGCCAGTCAGCCCCGCTCAGTTTGGCAACCCAAGGTAAGTGACTGGTTGGAGCGGGTGGGTCTTAACAGTCACGGGAAACACTATCCAGCAGAATTGTCAGGGGGCCAAATGCAAAGGATAGCTATAGTTCGCGCGCTCATTCATCAACCTGCTCTGATTCTGGCTGATGAACCGACTGGTAACTTGGATTCCAAAACCGGGGATCAAATGCTTTTTATCTTGAAAGAAATTACGGAAGACCTGAGGGTTACTGTCATCATGGTCACGCATGATCCAATGGTTGCCGCTTACGGTCATACTCTGATTACCCTGAAGGACGGACGAATCCTCGATTCGGCGGCGAGGTGAGAGAGTTGTTAAGTATTAAGTTAGCCCTAGCCTATTTTAGGCGACGTAAACTGCGGGCAACTTTTACTACGCTGAGTGTGGCGGTTGCGATAGCAGCGGTGGTTGCTTTGCAAGGGTTGAATGGCAGTATGGATTATGCGCGCGGAGAGTTAGCCGATTTACTGGGGGGCCAAGTTCAGCTGGAGGTGAAAGCCCCGCTGGGTGGCATAAGTGATTCTGCCTTGGCGACAGTGCAAAAGACTGCCGGGGTACAATCGGCAGTTCCGTTCGTTCAGAAGGATATTCAAGTTAAAGAACTGTCAGGATTTACCACGATGATGGGCATTGTACCTGGAAAAAATGAAAAAATCCATACCTATCAAGTAGTACAAGGCCGTATGCCAGCAACGGGTCAACGGGAAATCGCTGTACCGAAAAATTTGCTGCGAAGGATACAAGGACAATTGGGGGATACCTTGCACATCCAGACGATGAAGGGAATGCAGGATTTTAGCCTTGTGGGGATCTTGGAAGATAGCGGCGTGGCTCGTGCCAATAGCGGCGCAGTCGTCTTTATGCCCCTGGATACAGCCCAAAATGCCTTTGGGTTGAACGGTAAACTATCGAACATCGACGTTATCCTGAAAGATCCGGGCAATGTACTGACGGTGCAAAGAGAATTACAGGTTAGTTTAGGTAATGCTGTAGAGGTACTCACTCTTCTTGGCGGGAGTGAAAACAGGAACGCAAACAAAATGTTGGATTTCATCAAAGGTCTTGATAATGTCTATGGGTTCATGGGATTATTCCTGGTTTTGTATGTCATATTTAACTCCCTGAGGGTTGCAGTGGTGGAACAACGCAGTCAACTTGGAATTCTGCGTGCCTTAGGCTGGCACCGATGGGAAATCCGCAAATTAATTATCATCCAGGCAAGCATAATCGGTGTGATCGGCAGTACGCTCGGGCTTCTCTTGGGAAGATATCTGGCTCAAGCTTTGCTGAGCACTATGAGCGATACGTTGCGTGGAATGTTCAAGATTTCTAATCCCAGCCTTCGTTTTACGGCGCATGATTATGCCATAACCTGGCTGGTAGGTGTGCTGGCCTGTCTCATTGCCGCTTGGCTGCCTGCCTGGAAGGCTGCCTGTATTGCTCCGAGCGAAGCCATGAGCAGGCAATATTCTAACAACGAATGTGGATATTCTCGGTGGCGGGTCGTGGTCGGCACTATTCTAATGATTGCGTCATGGGCAATTCTAATCTACGGGAATAATCTGTCTTTAATGGTGCAAGGTACTTTAACCATGACTGGTATAGTAATAGGGGCGGCCATCTTATTGCCGCCGCTCTTGATCTTATTCTTAAAACGGTTGGAACCCTTGGCGGAAACGTTTTTTGGGTTGATAGGTTGTCTGGGGGTGAGATCCTTCCAGCGTTCTCCAAGGCGCGCGGTGGCTACAGGGATGCCAATACTCCTGGGCTTATCAGTTTCCTTCGGTTTCCTGGGTATCTTTGCCAGCGCTGACCTGACCTTAGCCAACTGGCTTAAGGCCTTGATTTCGCCGGACATTGTGATTACCCAAGGATTACAGACCGCAGCCAGCAATCAGGTGGGTTTACCTGAAGCGTTGGTGGAACGGGTGCGGAACGTGAACGGGGTAAAAGTCGCGGCCGGAATACGTACTACCGGTATTCAATGGCAAGGCAATCCTATCGATCTTCAATTGTACGATGTCGCAGCTTGGCGTCAATTTATCAATCCCCCTGTGCTCGAACCAGGTAAAGAACAAGCGATGGACGCTTTGCAACAGGGTGGGAATGTTTGGATTTCAGAATCTATGGCCTTACAATATGGTTTGCACATTGGCGAAAAACTTGCAATTTCTACACCTGCTGGAGCGATTCAGTTTCCGATTAGTGCCATTACCAAGGATTTCAATAGCTTTAATGGCAGTGTGTATATGAACCGCCAAGATTACATCCGGTATTGGGCGACAACTCGATTGATTATGTCTGGTTAGCCCTGAAACCGGGCGCGTCACCAGCTTTGGTGCGGGATCAGCTCGAAGCAAATCTGAAAAGTGACTTCCGAGTGCAAGTGGTTTTGGCTTCTGATTACCGGGCTAATGTGCTCAAGTTTGGCAGTAGCATAGCTGAAATTTTCAACTTGGTGATCCTAGTGACTCTGATGGTGGCAGCGGTTGGGACTGCCAATTCTATGTTGATTTCAGTATTAGAGCGGACCCGAGAAATCGGCGCCCTCCGGTCTGTGGGGTTCACACGCAGACAAATTAGAGGGATGTTCCTGATCGCAGCGGGGTCTTTGTTCCTAGCAGGGATTCTGTTGGCCATTCCGGTGGCAGCCATGATTCAGACCGTGGGCACAGTGTTTGATAAAAACGTCATCGGATGGGTTTTAGATTTATCTATCCCTTGGGTCAAGATTACTGGTGTTGCTATCGCCATGGCTTTAGTTGTTGGTCTCAGTGCGATGTATCCTGCCTGCTTGGCCTCCAAGGTTGATCCGGTCAAAGCCTTGCGTTCGGAGTGAATCATTGAAATTGTGAAACTCTATATAGAAGAATAAACAGCCTAAATTAAGGAGAGTAGTTAGTCATGCCGGTTAAACACGCCATCTTAGGAATTTTAAAAGAAGTCCCGCGCCATGGATATGAGCTAAAGAGTATTTTCGATGAGCGAATAGGGAACTTCTGGAACCTCAATTACGGACAAATATACACGACACTGGACAGGCTGGAAAAAGAGGGTTTCGTGAGTGGCACTGAAGAGGAGCAAGATTCCCGACCAGACAAGAAAGTGTACGATATTAGTCTGAAAGGGGTCCAAGAGTTAGAACGTTGGCTCCAAGAACTGGCTACCAAACCGCGGCCTTTGCGCGATGAACTTTTTATTAAATTATTATTCACTAGCCAAGAGAATCCAGAGCTTGCGCTCCGACTGATTGAACGACAGACTCAAATCTACATGGAGCAAATGAGGGAACTGACAGAAACTAAGTACCGTCTGAGCAAAGACGGCCTAAACCAAGAGAATATGATGACTGACCTTCTGACAGATGCCGCCTTATTCCATGCCGAAGCTGATGTCCGGTGGTTGAGCCATGTGGAGGCCAAGATCCATATGTATGTCAGGACGTAGTGTGACTATTAGGAGAGGAGAGAGGAAATGAATATTATTTTGCTAATCCTAGCCTTTATCAATGTTATTATCTGGATATATATGGGGATCATGCTGTTTGGTTATTTGAAAAAGATACCGGTTTTTCGAGGTACTACTTGCCCGGACAAGGAGCTTATTTATCCGTCCTTATCTGTCATAATTCCAGCCTGTAATGAAGAAGAGTCTCTTGAGCAGACTATTACTCATTTAATCAGCCAAGATTACCCTGATTTCGAAGTCATAGTTATTAATGATCGTTCCACAGATCGAACGAGGGAAATTCTTGCAGAACTAGAGATTAAATACCCACAACTGCAAGTGATTACTGTTACCGATCTGCCGCCGAAATGGTTAGGTAAAAATCATGCTCTTGATCAAGGGGTGAAACAGTCTAAGGGCGAGTGGATACTATTTACTGATGCTGATATTAAATATTCACCTAATAGTTTAAAGAAAACCGTTGGTTATGCTTTGAAAAGCGAGCTTGATCACTTAACAATCGGTCCGGATGTAGTGTACAAGGGGTTTTTCTACGGCGGTTTCATTTCCTTCTTTGGTTTAGTAGTTGCCGTTATATTCATGCTTAGTAAGAGTGCTGGACTCGGTGCTTTCAACTTAATTAAAAGATCGACCTACCAAGCAATTGGTGGATACGAAGCAATTGCTATGCAGCCTGTCGATGACTTTGCTTTAGGCAAATTAGTTGCCAAGCAGGGGTACAAACAGAGTTATGGGCTCAGCAAAGGTATAATTTCAGTAAAATTATATGATAATCTTTTGGCCATGGTAAAAGGTATCGAGAAAAATCAATTCGCAGGCGCAAATTACAGTGTTTCAGCCACGTTGGCAATGGGTTGTTTCCTTTTATTTCTGCATGTGTATCCGTTTGTTGGGTTATTCTTTGGACCTGAGTGGGCAAGAGTGCTGTGCGGTGTTTCTGTGCTTACAGTGTTTGCTATTTATAATTACTCAAAGAACTATTTGTGTCTCTCTCTAAGGCATTTTTTCCTTCACCCTATCTCAGCGTTACTATACTTGTGGGCGGTATTGAAATCGATGGTTAAGATTCTGAGTAGAGGAGGCATTGAATGGAGAGGAACCGTTTATTCTTTAGAAGAATTGAGAAAACACACCCTTTAAGTGAGAGAAGAGGATCGATTTGCTAAAAAAAGTCTAATAAAGCGTTTGATCGTCTATTGAGGTTGGAGTAGCGGGCCAGCCAGATCCGAACATCGACTTAGTATAATCTGCCAAGAATCCTCCCTGTTTTAATGGGGAGGATTCTTGGCGCCAGCGTTCTTATTAATATTATGTTGCTGCTTTTTTCAAAACGCGAATTATCGGATACAATGTTGAATCGTGACTCAAACCAGTTTTGTTGCTTAAGGAAATCATGGGGTTCTCTTTAAATATTCAGCAATGCATAACACGATAATTATATAAAAGTATAAATATAATGTTATAATATCTAGGGATATATAGGTTAGGGGGTGAATATTTGCCAGATCAAATTGTCTTCTTGGCTCATTGTTTCTTAAATCCTCAAGCAAAGATTCAAGGTTCTCCAGATATTGCAGACTTGTGTGAAAAAATTCTCAGTGTGCTTAGGGAGCATAAGTGTGGAATCATCCAGTTGCCTTGTCCAGAGTTGCTCCATGGTGGGTTGTCTCGCTGGGGTCAAACCAGATACCAGTACGATTCTGTCTTCTTCCGACGGCATTGTGAAAATCTCGCAGAAACCATTGTTGATCAGGCAGAAGAGTATCGACGTCATCGAATTCCCATTGGCCCTATAATCGGAGTAGAAGGAAGCCCATCTTGCGGGGTAACTTTGACCCGTGATGGTCCCTGGGGTGGCGAACTTCCGGAAAGCGATAATCTGCTGTACAAAATCCGAGAAGTGAAATTAGTCGAAAGCCGAGGAGTTTTCATGGAGGTTTTACAGTCAAGTTTGAGTCGCCGATCAATTACATTGGATGAGATCGGAATCGTTGAATCTGATCCGGACGAGAGTCTACATAAGCTGAAAATCTATTTAAGTAAGGTGAAATTGCAAGGAGGAAAAAAGTATGAATAAAAGTTCCTACTTGGGAACTGGCGAAGCAAGTGGGAATTTTGTTTCAAAATCCAGACGATCAGATCTTTAACTCCACTGTCCTAGAAGAGATCGCCTGGAGCCTTGTTGCTCGCGGTGTTCTGAAACGTGATGCTTTAACAGAGGCCCGAAAGCTGGGTGCAGATTTTGATTTGAAAAGTATGTTGGATAAACATCCCCATGATCTTAACCGTTCCTTACGACAATTAGTAGCCCTAACATCTGTTCTAATCACTAAACCGAAAATCCTCATCCTTGATGAACCAACAAAAATGATGGATTTTGAACTTCTAAAAAAAGTTATGACGTGGTTAGAAAATTACCGTGACCAAGGTGGAACGATTCTAATCGTAACCCATGATATGATGGTAGCGGAAAAGTATTCTGACAGAGTGGCATTCTTAGAGAGCGGACGCTTGGCGGAAATTGGCAGGACCGATGAATTATCGACACTCATGAAGATGACCACAATAATTTAGCATGGGAAGGAAATTCATATGGGACTAATCATTCGTTATTATATTATGAATATGCTACCATATATGCTGATTGCGCTGCCAATTTTGATAGTTATCCGGGTTTGGATTTATGCAGTATGAAAGAGGCAAGGATTAAAACTAAATATATTTCATGAACTTGGAGTCGTTGTTTTTGTCCTGTTTCTGACGGGACTTGCCTCGCAAACGCTTATCCCACCCTGGGGATTGATGGCCGGTGGCCTAGCCCAACTTCCCGCTAAATGGGTCTCTAACCCCTGCTGTATCTCACTTGTTGATTTTAATTCTGGCACTACAAGTTATTAATTTCCAGTTATCTAATTGGGTAGGAAATATGTCCTTCCTACTTAATAATTTAAGCCTAGCAGGAAGCAATCGAATAATGACTTCCTGGGTCGGGCTAATGAAGCGGTGCGTGCTGTATTTGACGGCCCGGTCATGTACGGTTCACTGTACTTCGAGGAGGTCGATTGGACTAACTTCGATTTTATTGGTATTGACCACTATTGGGCTGAGAAGATAAAAGACAAATATATAGATATGGTTAAACCACTACTTACTTACGGTAAACTGGTTATAAATACAGGGTTCGGCTTTAGCACAACTACCGCTCCTGCCAATGGGTAGCTTCAACTCTTGGTAACATATCCGGTCTCTCATGGATTCTGCACCAACAGCCTGTTATAGGGCGATTTATAAGACTGAAGCTCAAAGTCATTGACGAGCGAAGTGAAGCACTGCAAGCTCAACGTTTAATTGACAACCTGAAGCTACTTGATAAAGCTGGTTTTAGTGGAGCGTTTATGGATACGTTTATATTCCCAATCAAGCCGTATAGCGATACACCCAAATACGACATAGACAGAGAGAGTTCGAGCTTGGTGAAATTCTTTGATAACGGTAGGCATGGTACAACCTATCCCGATATGACATGGGAGCCGAAAGAAGCATTTAGGGCAGTAGCAAGATACTACGGAGGGCAAAAATAGGCTTAGAATGTCGAGCGCGCAAAACACGCAGGCGCTCCACGCTCTATTGGCAAGCTAATGGACAGTGCATACTATCTATGCACTGCAACAAGACACGCTCGTGGGAGATTGGGTTTATTACATTCAGAAATCTCATGATGATGTAAATGGTTATCTATATAAAATTCGTACAGATGGAACAGAGAATCAACTGGAGAGGTATTGTTATTTAGATCAGAAGCAGTTAATCCCGTGACAGACACACTTGAGTAGGCAGGAGCACTAGCCAAGGCCCCAAGATTGAAGAGTGGAACAAGGAGCATTGACAGTCTGCATTGATGGCGAAGAAGTCGTTCCCATGTTAACACTTTCAGTAATGGTTTTGTCGTTAACCTGAGTAAGCCACAAGCCTGGAATCCCTGTTCCAAGGTACAAGGTTTGATTAGCAATCGGATTGTCGTACGCATCTATACATTCAAGGTAATAGTCTGCGAGTTACCCAGAGTTTCGCTAACACTGGTAGGACTTATTTTCATAAGTTCAATATTTTACCATTTACCAAATTCTGTGGTGATCAATGCCCTATTACTGTTAAGTGAGCTGCTAACAGTATGGATAATAAGAAATGGTCGTATGATCGCTATGAGTCCCCTCTTGATGAAGATGGGCCCTACGCGGATGAAGTCACGATAGGAGAATTGGAGTTATACCCCGGGAAGTCGTTTCTATATCTCTTTGATTATGGTGATGAATGGGAGTTTAAGGTGGAGGTATGAGGAAATAAACTCAGCTAAGCCGTTGCCTCTCAATCCTCAGATTGTGGGCAAGCATGGAGAGGCACCTGATCAATATCGGTATTAGCCTCTATGCATACAGAGAGATAAACAGGGAGTAGTTCACAATCAGGCACTATTTTCAATTCAGAACATACGTGAACGTTTAGACTATATGTATCCAGGGGAAATATGACTAAATATGGATGAGAATGAGATCGTCACAAAACTTTTGGGAGAAAAGTAGTATGGCGAAAAAAGTGTTGTTGTGTGGAGAGGGTCCAACAGATTATGGCAGACAGAAATATGGTTCAATGGAGTGGGAAGAGGGACCTGTGCAGTCTATCATCAGAAAGTCTGTACAGGTAGATATCGAGTTTACTCGTGCTACAAAAAATGGTGTTAGAGATGTAAGAATTCAACGAAGGACAAGCGGAAAATTGAAAGGCCATGCAGTAAAGGCTTACAAGCTTTGTGTGATGGCTAATGAACTAGGAGATATAGATAATATTGTCTGTTATGTAGATGCTGATCGATAATGAATTATCAGTTGATGGTTCATGGTTTTCTTCCAGTTTCCATTGCCAAAGAAAGCAGATTGGAATATTTTGAGGCCTTTGAGAACTATGCAGTGGATGCAGATTTGAACCCGTTTGTAGATTTTATAGCTGCCTTGGAAGAACAGAGACTTAACCTCTACATTAGAGCAATCAAGCAACAGCAGCGAGATACACTCTAGGCTGTTTTAGTTGGAATGGGTTCTATTACTCAACTAAACTAAAAACAAAGACTGATCACAAATGAGGTGATCGGTCTTTGTTTTTAGTTTTCAAAGAAATGATCGGAGGGGTAAAGGTGTTTTCTTCAAATTTGGATTTTCTGTAATAACACAGTATAATTGACTGATTAAAACTGGTCATCAAGAAACTGTTTAGACATAAGGTTAGTGCTCCTAAGCATTACTACATCAGTTTGCAAGTTTCGGGTGAGGAGGTAACAACAGTTTATGATCTCGAAAAATAAGAAACCAACGCTAAAATGGATGATAGCAGTTCTGGCCTTAACCCTAGTTGTAGGGTGTTCCAGTCTAAGTAATCCCCTTAACAATGGGCAAAATTCAAAAGGCTCCCTAACAAGCAGCCCGCTGACAGGTACAACAACTCCGAATTCCCCCTCATCATCGCCCGATTCAAACTCAATTGTCTACAAAAATACCGAATATGGCTTTACCTTTACCTTGCCGAAGAATTGGAAAGGCTATTCCATTGTAAATACTCTATGGGAAGGGCTAGCTGTGGGGAGTCAACAGAGTGGTCAAAAAGTGGTTGAAACTGGTCCGATCATTTCGATCAGAGACCCTAAGTGGACGACTCAAACCCCACGGCAGGATATTCCGATCATGGTATTTACGCTTGACCAATGGAACTCCCTTCAGAAGGAGGTATTCCATATCGGGGCAGCACCTATAGGGCCAAGTGAGCTGGGGCGCAACAATACCTATGTTTTGGCCCTGCCTGCGCGTTATAATTTTGCTTTTCTCGAGGGGTACAAAGACGTGGAAACAATTTTAGAGAGCAAGCCTCTTCAGACGCAGACAACGCAACTAAACCCGGATGCCACTAAATCGTTGATCTTAAACATGATGACTTTTGCTCAACAAGGCAAAGTGATAAACAGCGACTATGCAGCGAAAACAACGAACATCGAAGACGTCGAAAAGGTCTGGGGTAAGGCTGATAAAACAGATTACGTGGCCTCGGCAGGTCGCTATGCCACCTATACCAGCCATAATGTAGTGTTTGGCATAAACAAGGGAGATCAACTCTTTGAAGTCCGGTCTTATGACAGTCGATTAAAAGGCATAACCATTAGCAAAGCACAAGAAGTGTTGGGTACTCCGGCCTATAATAGTAAAACGAATGGGCAGGAAATCATCGGTTACACGGCAGGTTCAGAATTTAAAATCGAAATGATATTCCCTCAAGCGACAAAGGATAACCCTAACCCAGTGATGGATCACTATAATGTTCTTTATCCGCAAGGAACTGTTAATAATATGGCTGATGACCCAGGCCGGCAATGGTAAATCGGATGTCTGGGGAACTCCATTTCGCCGTTAGCCATTGGGACCACAGAATATAAAATCTTCTCGAACCCTGGGTAGATCAAGTGATCACGCCCAGGGTTTAGTATTTTACCTATTGACTTTTTAATAATAGATGAACATAATTAAATATAGAATGACTATATTTAATTATGTGGACTGGAGGAACCTGGTATGTCCGAAGGAAAATCTAATCGCCGCTCTTACACTAGCCCCTTGCGTAGTAACCAGAAGGAAAACACGCGGGAGCGCATCTTAGATACAGTGGCGGAGCTGATCAGTGAAGGTCTCATCCTTGATTTTAGTGTGAAGGATGTAGCTGTCCGCACGGGCATCTCTTACGGTACAGTATACCGTCATTTTCCAACGCGGGAGTCGTTTTTGGAGGCTATTTATGAAGAAACCTCGGAAATCATGGCTCAGAGTGCACCCTTTAATCCGCAATCGTTGGACGACATCCCTGTTATGCTCGGAAAGACAGTGGAACTGTTCGCGGAAAGGGAGACGCTTGTACAGGCTTTCACGATAGCTTTGTTGATTAACAATGTTAAACCTAAAAGCAGGCACCAACGAGATCAAAATATCCAGGAGCTGGTTATGGAAAGTACCCCGCGCTTGTCTACAGGAGCCGCTAGACAGGTTACCGCGATAATTTCCCACCTCTGCAGTTCCCTGACCTGGGTAACCCTTAAGCAGAGGTATGGGCTAAACTCCATAGAAACGGCTGAAGCAATGAATTGGGCGCTACAAACTCTGATTCAAGATTTAACGCGGCACGAGGAAGATTGAACATAGAAGATAACCCAATCTTGAAAGGAGTGGGTGTGGTGAAACAATTAGTTTGCTCATTTAAGGAATTGAGGATTGAACAGACGCATTTAGCAGGTGGGAAAGCTGGAACACTTGCTCACCTTTCTCAAAAGGGTTACTCAGTGCCTAAGGGCTTTATAATCATGCCAATGGCCTTCGAAAAGGATGAGCTAATACCTGAGGCTTGGGGCCAAGTCCAGGCATACCTAGAGAAAATTCGTCAGGACAGGGCTGAAAGCCCCTTCGCTGTCCGTTCATCTGCACTATCGGAGGATTTTCAGCCATGGCTTCCTTTGCTGGTCAGTTTGACACTGTGCTGGATGTTAGCACTGATGATGAAGTCCGCAAGGCGATTCGAACCGTGCGCAAGTCGCGGCATAGGTTTACAGCGAGGGAAAAGGGCTTAACGAGTCTCACGACATGGCGGTGGTTATTCAGCAAATGGTGAAAGCCGATATTTCGGGCGTTTTGTTTACTGTAGACCCGGTTACTGGTAACCGCAATGAGGGACACTCTCCATTACTATTTGATAAACATCAATCAGGGCTGGTTTCCCTTTGTGGTAAAGAAGATAGAAACAAGTCAGGAAGCATGAGGCTCCCTGACTTGTTTCTGCGTAAACTGAAATTTCGTTTATGTAAAAAGCGGAATATATTGGACTGCCGAATCCTGATGGGGACTCACTTCCTTCATGACATTTATCATATATACTTATGCTTCTACTCACTACCGACTTATTCCGCTATGGATTATCTTATAACCATTTTGCAAAAAACGAAATGTCTGGGGACCAGCAATGATGAGGTACTGAGGAATACGAAGTTGCCCCGATGCTGCAAATGATGAGAAGGGCTATCGTGCTATTTCCTGTTGAAATACGGTCATTTGGATCGTCGAGATATTTGAAATTGGATCTTTGATTGCGGAACGAAATTACTTATAATACACCTAATATCCAGACAAGAACTACTAAAATCAACTCAATTGGAGGGTCAATATGGAGTTAGATGTAAAATTGGACCGTCAAAGTAAAAAACCGCTATTCTCACAAATTGCCGAGCAAATAGTAAATGACATAAATTTAGGAGTTATTAAACAAGGAACGCGTTTACCTGCTGAAAGAAAGCTGGCCAAAAGCCTCAGTGTAAACAGAAGTACAGTCATAAATGCCTATAATGAACTAACTGACAGAGGATATGTTCAATCACAGATTGGAAGTGGTACTACAGTTACAAATGTTAATCTTGAGAAGGAAAAGGAAGATACCTTTGTTTGGCGGGATTTATTAAGTGGTCAAGCAGAAAGCCTAATAAATCCCTATAATTCTGCCTTAAAAGAACTACTATCCGAAAGAAACCTAATAGCAATGGATGCCGGCATAGCAGATCCTGACCATTACCCCAAAAAAGTATTTGCTGATATAGCTCAGGAAATTCTTTTGTCGGAAGGCAACATGCTTCTTCAGCATAGTTCTCCTCAGGGTTTATTAAGCTTACGCGAAAGTATCGTGTCAATAATGAAGGCAAGAGGTATCCATTCGCAAGTGGAAAATGTAATTATCTTAAATGGTTCTCAACAAGGGCTTGACTTAGTAAGCAGGATGTTGTTGGAACCGGGGGATAGTATTATCCTTGAGGAACCGTCTTTTTTAGGAGCAATCGATGTTTTTCGGACCTACGGGGTAAGGTTGGTTGCGGTTCCTACTGATTCTGAAGGCATGGTCACTGATTACCTTGAAAAAGCGATTAAGCGAACAAAGCCCAAATTTATTTACACAATTCCGACGTATCATAACCCTACTGGTTTGAGTCTTAGTTTGGCACGTCGCAAGGAACTTTTGAAAATTGCCAATAGAAACCATGTCCCAATTCTCGAAGACGACCCTTATGGTTTAATTTGTTTTGATAACCAGTCTTTGTCCGCTTTAAAAGCGTTAGACTCAACGGGGAGCGTTATTTATTTGAGCACATTTTCCAAAGTTATAGCGAATGGAATACGCCTTGGCTGGATGGTTGCACCTCCGGAGCTAACCAGAATTGTTGTTGCGGCAAAACAGATCAACGATTTGCACAGCGGTAGTTTTATTCAAAGACTGGTTGATGTGTACTGCAGAAAAGGACTCTTTGAGCAGCATATTTTAGATATACAGGGTAAATACAAGTTAAAACGAGATACAATGCTTCAAGCTTTAGCAAAATATGCTCCTGAGGGTATGAGCTGGAACACTCCACAAGGTGGTTATTTTGTCTGGGCAACTTTACCTGAAGAATTGTCGGCCATAAAGGTTTTGGAAGAAGCCGTTAATAATAAAGTAGCTTTTGTGGCTGGCCCTGTTTTTTACCTGAATGATAATGGATTAAGAAAGATTAGATTGAATTATTCCTATGTTTCCTTAGAAGATATAACCCGAGGGATTAAAATTCTTTGTAATCTTATTGAAAATATGAAAAAGAAAATTGCTAAGAATAGGGTTTTTGAGAAAGAATATTTACCGATAGTTTAATAAATGAGGGGGGTTAAAGGATGAGGGATGACGAAAGGATTGAGATGTATTATAAGTTTGGATTATTGGACTGGAAAAACGAACAAAAACTTCAAAAAACACAAAACAATATTAAAGCAGATTCAATTGATTTACGGCAAATTTTAGTGGGTTTATGGGCAAGGATTATTAGACGATACAGGAATTTTAAAATACAAAATTAGGATATGAAGGGTCTAGGAGATTATTTGGAACACCGAAGAAAAAATACAAATGTTGAAAAGTTACTCCTGCAAATCCTGCGTCAGGAGGCTGTTTTTTTTACGTATACGTATGCTCTATATAAAAAGGATAATTGGCAGGAATTGTAGAATGGGATATCATGTAGATGGGTTTGATTAAGGGAACAGGAAAATGATCGAGTTCAATACTTTCGATGTTACTCTGCGGTTCCCAGATTTTGAAACTAACGCCATCTGGAGAACGATTTGAGAGTAGGGTTTGGCAATGAAGAAACTAAAGGTAACGATCTTGATGGAGAACACGGTAGGGATTCCCTTAGGACTCTTGTCAGAGTAGGGTTTGTCAATGCTCTTGGATTTTGGTGATGAGCGTATATTATTTGATACGGGGGAACAGGGGAATCTCATTAGTAACGCTCAGATCTTGGGTCACGATCTTTGGCAAATTGATCGAGTGATCTTAAGCCACGGACATTACGATCACACAGGAGGGCTTTTAAAGTTCCTGCAATATAGAGGAAGAGTTCCGGTTTATGCTTATCCGGACTTGTTTGCCGAGCACTATGCACGGGATTTCACGAACAAGGGAACAAATATATTGGGGTGCCGTTTCGTCTGGAACAACTGGAGAGTGCCGGAGCTGAGTTTCACTGGCATAGAGAACCCGTGGAATTAAGTCCCGGACTTTGGCTAAGTGGCGAAATCCCCCTCGTGAAACGGAACTCATCTCGGTCCAGCTACTCCGGATCAGCAAAAACAAACGATTGACTATCTCAGAGGACTTGATTTGTCTGGCTCCTAATCATTGTACTGGATTAAGTATGTTAAGTAAGTTGGCGGCTGAATTTCCAGGTGTGTTCGCCTGGGCTGCGGTAGGAAATACGTTAGAGTTCCAGTGACCAAGATTTTGGTCTGAGTTGAAATAGGTAT
>Ga0326727_10016465_pt1 | contig 15595 bp, 12 predicted proteins | sample MB2enrmetagenome_FD_207643 | JGI IMG/M metagenome (GOLD analysis project Ga0326727, IMG submission 207643) | Lab enriched peat soil microbial communities from McLean, Ithaca, NY, United States - MB29MY | ecosystem: Environmental > Terrestrial > Soil > Wetlands > Peat | place: USA: New York... | reverse complement strand
GGTGCTGCCGTATGACCGGGCTCCCACTGGACGGCTTTCTGGCACGGCTCCTCAACGGGCGTTCCTCTCGGGGAGAGCCCTTGGGAGATGCCTTGCGGAGACGTTCGGCTGGAGACGTGGAGGGGAGTTGACCGGGGAACACTGGATCGCGTTCGGGGCCTTTCCTCCTTGCTTCGAGCCTGGCGGTCTGGACCAACGCGGACTACGAGGGGGGCTTCCTATGTACTGGTCTTAGCAGCAACAGGAAATGCCGTGCCGACTTTGCCCAGCGGTGGTGTTTTCTCTATGACGTCTCCGGGCCGTCGTGGTATTTATTTCCGACCGGAACTGGATTCTGAATTGACAGGTGAGGCTACGGCGGCAGCCCTTCCCTTCAGGTGGAACGTGCGGATCGCTGTGAAGACGACAAGGAGTGCTCCGACAATCCCGAAGAAGATCACGACCCCGTTGGTCCCCATGTTCGTGAAGAGAACGCTGGACAGGATGAGCCCGAATGCCATTCCGCCAGCGATGGTCATGCTGTAGAGCGACATCGTCGTGCCCCTGCTCACCTTCTTCGACTCGTCGGTGAGCGCGGCCAGCGACGAAGGCCCGAAGGCAAGTGCTCCGAAGGCAGATATCCCAAGCCCGGCGATCAGCCCCAAGTTGAGGCCCTTGATAGCTATGGCTCCGCCAAAGGCAAGAACCCCTAGGAAACCTGCCACTCCGATCATCATCACACGGGTCCTTCCAAACCTGTCCGAGAGCTTCCCGTAGAAGGGCTGAGTGAAGAGCAGCACCGTGCCGCCCACCGCAACGCCGATCCCCAGTTCCCAGAGAGGCACGTTGAGCGTTGTGGCAGCAGAACCAAGGAATGTGAACATGGCTCCTATCAACATGTATATCGCGAGCCAGGGCAGCACAACCAGGAGTATCTCCGCACGGAGCAGGGCCTCCTTGAGCCGCTTGCTGTCGAAGACCTTCGCCTCTCCCTGTTCAACGTATCCCCTCGACATCCACCAGAGAAGCGCCAGTGCAACCAGAACCGTGGCCCCACCGATCCAGAAAGCCATCGCAAGCCGGGACGGGTCGTTCTGTCCATTTAGAACGCTCACAAGCCCGTAGCCGAGCGCATACCCGTACACCCAGCCTCCGAGGTTCAGCGCATCGAACTGCCCCATGGACATCCCCCTCCTGCTTGTCAGGCTCATGTCTCCAGTCGCGGCCAGCGAGGCTGCCAGTATGGATGCGCTCGCGAGCCCAAAGATCCCGGAGAGGACCGCAAGGTAGACCGGGTTCCGTGTGGTGGACATGAGGAGGAGTATGGCGGCCCCCGCGACCAGCGCCCATTTCAGTACGGGCAGGCGCCCGAAGCGGTCTGCGGCGAGGCCCGCAAAGAGCACTGTCGACGCCTCAATGAGCGGAGATGCCGCAGCTGTCAAGCCCACGGTCTCCACCGTGCTCCCAAGATAGAACGCGTAGATGCTGAGGGTAAGACCGAACCCTAGGCGGATGAAGAAGGTTGACAGGAACACCGCGGGCAGGATGTTCTTCCCGCCCGTGTCTCCAGATGATTCCGCCATGTGTTCCTTGGATAACGTCTGGCCTCGCCGGAGGGTACCGGAGAGAACCCTTGCCCCTCCCCAATTCCCAGCATGATTTATATAGATGCTACCTATAATTACGCGCTGGAGGCAAACACATGTGCGACACCTGCGGATGCAGTTCCAAGAAGAAGCCGAAGAAATAGGCACCGATGTATGGTGACTGTTTCGTGAGGGAGTTTCACCCCCTCACCGCCTCGACGCAGGCGTATTTTCTTGTGTAGGGAGTGTGAGTTGTTTATCCATGGGTCCTAAGAAACCGATGATCCACGACCGGGCAGTTAAGAGGGAAATCAAGAACGTGCAGATCCGAGAGGCTACGCTCTCAGACCTGCCAACCCTCGTCTCTCACCGCCGTAAAATGTTCGTTGCAATCGGCTCGTTCTCAACCGCGGATCTAGCAAAAGGGGACAAGACCTACAGGGCGTGGATTCGCAAGCTCATGGTCGCTGGAGAAGCTACCGCGTTCATTGCAGAGACCGCATCGCGGAGAGCCATTGGGAGCGGTGCGGTCTTTCTTCGGGAATACGACCCGGCACCGGGAGCAGGTGTATCCCGCTATCCCCACATCATCTCCATGTTCACCGAAAAACCATACCGGGGTCAAGGGATTGCCACTCGGATTCTTGAGAAGCTGGTGGGCTGGGCACGATCAGGCGACTATCCGATAGTGACCCTCTCCCCTGGTACCATGGAGGTCATAAGGCTCTACAAACGATCCGGATTCCAGCGGGGTTGGCTGATGAGGATGCGATTGAAGGACCGCCCCCCAAGACCTCGACGTCGTTCTACCCGGTAGTTTCCCCCCTGCCGTCTACTTAAGAACATACGGACCCTGCATTGCAAGATGACTCCGCGTGAGAAAGGTTCCCGCTCTCCCCAGGACCTTAGGAAGGACAGGGCGGCCGGGGGCAGCTTTCACATTTCCTTCCTTTCGAGCACTCCACCCTGCTGGAAGGTCGAGAGCTCAAGCGGTCACACGTACCACGTCATTCTTCCCGATGCCCCCTCGCGGGAGGGCGCTCAGTGCAGCTGCCCTGACTTCCTGACCCGCAACCTCGGGACCTGCAAGCACCTGGAGGCGGTTCTCGCCTTCGTCGCATTGAACCCCCTACCTCGAGCGAAGGATGAGGCACCCACCGGGATGTCGTGGGACGAGGTCGAGAAGAGATACGGAGAGGAGGTCCAGCAAGTTCTCAAGCAGAATCTGTCTACAGAGGAGATCGCTCGCGAGCTGCGCCGCCGTAGCCGTCCACTGCTCCGATGACACCAGGGCGTGGCATCGCTTCAGAAAGTGTCCAGAACATGAATGAGAAAGCCCGGGTCGTCTCCCCCTATCTCATGGCGCATCTCGTTCGCCGATAGATCCCTCCCCAGGGACATCGCCATGAATACTCCCCCCCAGGTGTCGTGGCTGATGACATAGCCACGATCCGCCAGCACAGATTCCCAGACGTTTGAAGGACTGGTGCCGACCACGAACCAGTCACGGCCTTCGCTAGACTCCACAGCCTGAAGAAGCGGGACCATGTCCTCCGGCTTAGGTGCGACCATCTCATAGGCCCCGAGGGCTCCATTGCCCTGACTTCTCGTCACTGCATACGCCACGGGCGAACCGTTCTTCGAGACCATGAGTATGCTTGAAAGTGGGAGGTCTCCCACCTGGACCCAGCGACTCAGGTGCCCCTTCTTTCGGGATGCAAATCCTAGACGCCCACGCGCAAACTCATCATGCAGAAGGTCCAGGGATTCGAGGTCCTTCTCCTCAGGCGACTTGGCACTGTAGCCGGAAGGTAATCCCTGTTTGGGTCCGATCCGGCGGAAGCCGAATGTCTGCTGGCCCAATGGAACTTCGGCGAACCCGATGCGTTTGTAAAGGGAGGGGGCAACAAGTGCGCGCGAGGTGAAAAGCCCCATCCATCGAATGCCCGCGGCTTGTTCCCGGGCTATCACATCTTTCAGAAGCTTCGTGGCCAGTCCCATGCGAGACACTGTCGGTCTCGCGCAAACGTAGGCAAGTCCGCCGAGCGTCTCGACCCCTGTTCGAAGGGTAAGCTTGGGGCGGTTCACCTCCACCATTGCCAGGACCTCGTTGCCATCTACTGCGTACGCGGCTCCGTAATCGGCGTACGGGAAGCCCAGCGTGATCCTACGCCGCACCCAATCGGCACCGTAGAGATCGTTGAAGGCCTTCCAGCGAAGCATCGCCACGGCTGCCTCATGTTCAGGACCCAGCTCATCAAGCGTGCGAATTCGAAGGCTCATCGGTGACCACTCATCATTCTTCGAATAGTTAAAGCATGTGCAGATTCGCGTGCGACCGTTGCGATGCCGCGAATTGATTGTACCGACACTCTAAAATGCCCGATGGACCATTTGCCGAGGCGACGTTAGCAAATGGCTGCATCTGGTGATCGACAGGCAAAGAAATCCAAGCGACCCATCTCGCACTATTCAGGAGGAGGGAGTAGATCCGCGGCCGGTGCCCTGCAGCCAAATCGAATCTACCAGATGGATTGCCTCGGTGGACTCAAGAGGCTGCGAGGCCAGGTGAGCGTCATAGTCACCTCTCCTCCGTATAACATAGGCAAACCGTACAGCACATACCACGATGACCGGCCCAATCACGAGTACCTGGAATGGATGGGGAGAGTGGCCAGGGCATGCAAGGAAAGCCTCGCCGAAGATGGATCCCTCTTCCTAAATATCGGCGGAAAACCTTCCGACCCGTTGACTCCTCTCAAGGTGGTTCAGCGGTTCGGAAATGTCCTTGCCCTGCAGAACACTATCATCTGGGTGAAGTCGATCGCAATCTCAGAGGAGGACATTCCGAAGGGCCGTGGGATCGATGAGGACATCTCGTTCGGCCACTACCAGCCCGTCAACGGTCCCGCCTTCCTCAACGGGTGCTTCGAATACATTTTCCATTTCACCAAGAAGGGCAGGAACGACCTGGACAAGCTCTCCGTAGGTGTTTGCTACCAGGACAAGTCGAATGTGGGAAGATGGCAGAGGGTCGTTGCTGACAAGAGGGACAGGGGCAACACGTGGTTCATTCCCTACGAGACGATCAACGAATCCCGCCCGCACCCATCTTCATTCCCGGTAAAGCTGCCGGAGATGTGCATCAAGTTGCACGGGGTGAAGCGGACGAAGCTCGTGGTCGACCCGTTCATGGGGATCGGCTCCACCGCTGTCGCGTCAGCCCGGTTGGACGTGCCATTCATCGGGTTCGAGGTCGATCCGACATACATCAAGATCGCAGAGAAGAGGGTCTCAGGATTACAGAACTAGGGACTCCAGTATCTGGGCGGAGTCCCTGACGAACTTCGGGCACTTGGTGCGGAAGGCCCCTTCCTCCCTTGCGTGCTTCATCTCTTCGGGCTTGCTGAGATCGTAGCCGATCAGTTCCCTGCACAGTATCGAGCCGTTCCGCTCCTTGAACTTCCCGACGAATTCGTTCACGAGCCTGTACGTCCTTTCCTGGGCATCCTTGTCGTCTACCTTCACCCTGCCGGCTTTCAGCCCGATGACCATGAAGGCGCCAGTGACGGCCCCGCACGTTTCGCTCATTCTGCCCATCCCCGCACCGAAGGGGCTTGAGATCCGCAGCGCCTGACCAGTATCGAGACCGAACTGCGGGCCATAGGTCGAGACCAGTGCCTGTGAACAGTTGAATCCGTCAGCGAAGCACCTGACGCACTGATCGACCTTGCTGCTGTTGTCGTTGACCATTTCCTTCCTCGGGCGGGCCATCTATGCGGACTCCATAGCTTTCGCGGGTGTCGCGGGGGGAGCTGAATCCGAGGGGGTGTACTTCGCAGGAGGCGGATTCGGAGACCCTCTCAGCATCGAGAAGACCAGGCACAGAAGCAGCAGTACGACCGATATCTCGAACGCGAAGCTTTGAGCTGAGAGATAGGAGATGGCATCGCTGCCCGGAAGTTTGCCATTGTAGGTCCCGACAAACAGGGCGCCGACTAGCCCGGACGGCAGAGCACTCGTCAGGGCCGTCAGGGTCAGGGCGAAGCTCAACACCATCCCGGTGTTGCGCAGAGTGTTCATGATCCCGGAGGCCGCGCCAAACCGACCACGGGGTGATGCTGACATTATCGCGCTCGTGTTCGCCGGCCAGAACAGGCCGCCGCCCACCCCGAATCCTGCCTCAAGCAGTGCGACGTCGATCAGAGGAGTAGATACTGTGAGGCGGCTCAGGAAGAAGAGAACTGTCGCCTGGATTGCGAGCCCTGCGGTGGCCACGTAACGCGCCCCGATGCGATCCGTTAGAAGGCCCCCAAATGGGCCTACAATCGAGGTGGCTATCGCCATTGGCACTATGAGATAGGACGCGGTGAGGACGGTGAACCCGCCAATCCCTTCAAGATAGAATATCAGGAGGAAGTTCACGCTGAAGAGAGCCAGGGATTGGAGCAGAGCCGAGAGGATGGAGAACGTGAACGTCCTGTTCCTGAAGAAGTCGAAATCTATGATAGGGTCCTTGCTGACGAAGGCTTCCCAGAGGATGAACGCCGTGAACAGGATGGGGCTGACGGCGAGAGAGAGCAATGTTCCCTGGGTTCCCCACCCGTACAGCAATCCCCATGTCACTCCTATGAGCAACGACATCAATGACAGCGTGAACAGCAAGGCTGCAGGGATGTCCACCGTCTCTTCGCGAAAATCGGAGGCTTTCGATTCGTGCAGGGTGCTGTAAGCCCAGACAGTGCCGAAAATACCGATCGGAACGTTGATGAGGAAGATGACCCGCCACGAAGTGAAGGTGATGATCAGCCCGCCCAGGACGATTCCCAGGATGGAACCAGTGCCCCACACAATCGAGTTCATTCCGAAGGCTTTCCCGCGTTCTCTCGCCGGGAACGCTTCCGAGAGGATTGCGAACGAGTTCGCTGTCAGCATCGCGGCACCCACACCTTGCAGGGCGCGGAACCCGACCAGTGATATGCCGCTGAACGCAAGTCCTGACAGCAGGGAGCCGATGGTGAAGACCACGAATCCGATGTTGTACATCCTCTTTCGCCCGTAGATGTCGGCGACCCTTCCCAGGCTGAGCACCAGGGCGGTGTTGGCCAGCAGGTAGGCCACTACCACCCAGATGATGGTCACGTAGTCGGTCTTCAGATCCGATGCTATCGGAAGAAGCGCCAGGAGCACGATGGTGCTGTCTATGGCAGCCATGATGCCGCCTACAGAAGTGACCGAGAATGCCTTCCACTTGTACTCCATCTCAACTCCTCAGCTAATGCGTACCCAGGCTTACAATATACACTCAGAACAGTGGTTATACAAAACGTCATCGCCTAGAGTTTGTGGGTGCAACACTATGCTCTTGGGCATCATTCGCCTCAAAGGCTGGCGTTTTTGGAGGTTACTGGAGCGGCAGGAGCGTGTCTTGGCTGAAAGCACTGCTGGACTTCTTGCACATCGACCTTGGCGTTCGGTGAATCCGGAACTTGGAAATAGCCAGATGAAGTTACGGATTCATGGCCTTGGCCCTGCGGAAGCGAGCTGTACTGATGCTTCTGAGGACGGTGTTGGCGTCCTGCGCCCTTTTGATTCTCGTTACACCAGTTGCTCCCACCGCATGGTCTCACATCGGCGTCTCGCCCCCAGCTCAGCATCTCAGCATGACCGTGCCGAGGAATGTTCCCTCCGCCATCCCAGCACGAGCGCCGGGTGTGCCCTACGTTGTCAGTACCCTTGTCCTCTCCAACAATACCCTCATTCCCGGGAACTTCCTGCCGCTCATAGACATAGATCCGAACGCCCTCGCTGTGGACAGCGCGAACGGATACGTCTACGTGGCTAACGGTGCATTCGACAATGTGATCGTGATCTCCGACACCACGAATACCGTGGTGACGGTGATATCAGTGGGATCCGAACCAACAGGTGTAGCCTATGACAGCGGCAAGGGCGAGATCTTCGTCACCAACCTGGACTCGGACAACGTGAGCGTGATCGCTGGTGCGACGGATCATGTGGTCGCGTCGATACCAGTAGGGACCGGGCCCGGATCCGCGACCTACGATAGCGGCAAGGGCGAGGTCTTCGTCACCAACTGCAATTCGAACAACGTGAGCGTGATATCAGACACCACGAACACTGTAATCAAGAGCATACCGGAAGGGAGCTACCCGATATCCGCCGACTACGATGGCACCTTGGGAGAGGTCTTCGTAGCAAATTACAACTCCGGCAACGTGAGCGTGATATCGGATTCGACCGACACCCAGGTTGCCACGGTCCAAGTGGGGACCGAACCCGCAGGAATAACTTACGATAGCGGTAAGGGAGAATCCTTCGTGACCAGTGGGAACAACCTGAGCGCGATATCGGACTCCACGAACAAGGTAGTGAAGACCATCCCAGCGGGCAACTACCCCGTTGCAGTCGCGTACGATAGCGGCATGGGGGAGATATTCGTCACCGACGAAAACGATGTGACAGTCGTTTCTGATGCGAACATCCAGGTGGTTGTGACAATACACGTAGGGTCTGCGCCTGTAGGAGCGGCCTACGATGCCGGCAAGGGAGAGGTCTTCGTTACAAACGATGACTCTGGGACGGTCAGTGTGATATCAGACTCGACCAACACTGTGGTCACCACTGTCCCCGCGATAGATATTCCCAATTCTGCCACGTATGACAGTGGCAAGGGTGAGGTCTTTGTTACGGACGGTTACCCTGGCGCCGTGAGTGTGATATCTGATGCGACTGACCGAGTTGTTGCGTCTGTTCCAGTGGGAAGCTATCCCCAGGGGGTGGCCTATGACAGCGCCAAAGGGGAGGTCTTCGTCACAAACGGGGACTCGAACAACGTCAGCGTCATATCGGATTCGACTGATTCCGTGACCGCGACTATACCTGTGGGTAGCTATCCTCAGGGTGTCGTATACGACAGCGGCAAGGGCGAGATCTTCGTTGCGAACGTGAACTCGGACAATGTGAGCATCATATCGGACACGACCAACTCAGTGATAGCGTCGGTCCCACTTGCGACCTTGCCCCAGGACCTGGCTTTTGACAGCGCGAAGGGCGAGGTGTTCGTTACCGACGGGAACAATGTGAGCGTGATATCGGATGTGACGAACGCCGTTACCGGAACGATCCATGTGGGAATGTCACCTGAGGACCTTGCGTATGATGGTGGCATGGGCGAGGTCTTCGTTGCCAACAGCGGATCGGACAACGTCAGCGTCATCTCGGACGGCACCAACACCGTGGCTGCGACCTTCCCAGTGGGCAGCAACCCGGAGGGCATTACCTACGACAACGCCACGAGCGAGATCTTCGTGGCGAACTCCTGGTCCAACAACGTGTCCGTGCTCCTGGACGCTGACAATTCCCTTGTGGGAACTGTCCCTGTCGGGATACTCCCTGCCAGCGGAGCGTTCGACTATTCGAATGGATATACCTACGTGGTCAACTGGGCGTCGGGTTCGGTGTCCGTACTGTCCCCCTTCGGAACCGGACCCGCCCTCGCCTCGGTGGCTGTCACCCCGGCGAATGCCTCGATCGAGGTGAAGGCCTCCCAGGCCTTCACAGGGACGCCGACATGCACCGGAGGTGGTTGCCCGTCCACCACGGCATTCAGCTGGACTCTCAGCAACCCCTCGATGGGCACTCTGAGCGTGACCACGGGGAACCAGACCACTTTCACTGCAGGAAACACCGCCGGCACCGTGTCGCTGTTCGTCAACGCTTCGCTGAACGGGAATGTCACGCACAGCTCGGCTGTGCTCACGATAACGCCCGCGTTTTCATCGGTATTGGTGAGCCCGAGTTCATCTTCTGTTCCGACACTTGGGACCGCGAACTTCACGGCCTCCCCCGTGTGCACAGGAGGGCCCTGCGTGGCCGAGACGAACTATTCGTGGACCATCACGAGTTCGCTCGGCGGGCTTAACAACAGCTTCGGCCCCTCGGTGACCTTCACGGCTGGCGGGAGGGGGGGGACCATCGGGCTGTTCGTGAACGCTTCCCAGAACGGAGAGACTTTCCAGAGCCTGCCGGCCATCATCTCCATCCTGCCGACACTCCTGTTCGTCAGCGTTGCTCCGTCATCCGCCACCCTGACAGTAGGGGCAGAGGAGAACTTCTCCGCCACCCCGGCCTGCACCGGTGGAGCGTGCCCTGCAGGATCGACCTTCTCGTGGTCCCTCGCCAGCAAGATCGGAACCCTGAGCGCGGACAGCGGTACGACGGTCATGTTCATCGCAGGTACCTCCATAGGCTCTGATACCCTCTTTGTTAACGCAACCCTAGATGGAATCACGATGGGCAGCGCACCTGTATCAATCAGAATCATCCCAGCCCTGATCTCCGTAATAGTGAATCCCGCTTCCGAGAACCTCTCCACCGGTGAGGCAGTAACGTTCACCGCATCCCCGGTCTGCTCCCAGGCACCATGCCCATCGGGCACGGCCTACTCCTGGTCGCTGACGAACAGCCTTGGCAAGCTAAGTTCCAAGACGAGCCCTTCAGTGACGTTCACGGCGGGGAACAATGGAGGGACGGTGACCCTCTTCGTCAACGTCACCCTGAACGGGAAGGTTGCCATGGCTTCTGCTCACATCACCATCTCTGCCCCATCAACCTCGACCCTGCTGGGTCTGCCCGGTATCTTGGGCTACATCGTGGTGGCCATAGTCGCAGTCGCGGCAGTGGTGACAATCGTCCTCGTCATTCGGCGCAACAAGAAGCACTCCAAGGAGACAGAGAAGCCGAAGGAGGAGAAGACTGCCGAGACAAAGGAATCCGAGGATGAGGACCTCAAGGAGAGTGACGTGGCCGCGAAGCTGGACACACCGGAGACGAAGGCGGAATAGTTCTCCCCGGCCCCCGCAAGCGCGGTAATGGCGGGTTTGACTGACTCAGAAAGTGTTTTCATCCCAAACAGTTGAGGGTATCTGGGGAGATTGATGAGCCGCCTCTATACTCGGCAAGGGGACAAGGGCGAGACTGGTCTTCTGGGCGGAGGGCGAGTGCCCAAGGACGACCTCAGAATCGAGACCCTTGGACAACTGGACGAGCTCAACGTCCACATTGGCCTGGCACAGGTCTACATGGGCAGCGATATGCTCCCGCTCGTCGAGATCCTTGAGCGGGTCCAGCACGAGCTCTTCATTCTTGCGGCTGAGATAGCCGCAGGCGGAGGGAAGACCCCGGAGCACCACATCGAGGAACGCCACATCTCCCGCCTCGAGGCGGAGATAGACATGCTCACCGAGCCATTCAAGGCCATCGACCATTTCGTCCTTCCCAGAGGAAAGCTCCCGGGATGCCACGTTCACCTTGCCCGCACCATTGCGCGAAGGGCAGAGAGGACAATGCGGCGACTGCACAGAGAACACCCTCTGCCCAGCGAGGTTCTCGCGTACGTCAACCGCCTCTCGGACATGCTGTTCGCCATGGCCCTGGCAGTGAACCGCCTGCAGGGAGTTGCCGAGGTCACCCCCGATTACACCAGGTAGCACATGGAAGTAGGTCTGGTTGGCAAGCCTAACGTGGGCAAGTCCACGCTCTTCAACGCACTCACCCTGCTCGATGCTGCGGTAGCCCCATATCCTTTCACCACGATAGAGCCGAACCGCGGCCTGTCCTACGTGAGGGTCCCATGCCCGCACACCGAGAAGGGAACCCCCTGCAACCCGGGGAACGCGGGATGTGTCGGGGGCGTGCGGACCGTGCCAGTTACCATCGTCGATGTTGCCGGCCTGGTCCCGGGGGCGCACGAGGGAAAGGGCCTGGGGAACCAGTTCCTGGACGATCTCAGGGCTGCCCAGGGTTTCCTGCAGATCGTGGACCTCAGCGGCTCCACGACCCTCGAGGGCCAGATGGCAGAGCTGCACGCTCACCAGCCGATAGAGGAGGTGAAGTTCCTCGAGGAGGAACTGGTGCTCTGGATAGCAGGCATTTTGAACCGGCAGTGGGACAGGGCTGTGAGAGGAGTGGAGCTGTCCGGGGAGAAGATCGATGAGTTCATCGCTTCCCGGCTGACCGGGCTGTCCATCACCCAGTCCCAGATCAACAATGCGCTCAGGTCCTCGCCGGTGGATCTCTCCCATCCGTCGAAGTGGTCAGACGCCGAGCGGATAACACTGGCAAGACATCTTCTCCGCCTTGCAAAGCCACGGGTGGTGGTCGCGAACAAGGCAGACAAGGCCGGAAAGGAGGACCTCGAGAAGTTGAAACGGGAGGCTGACCCGCTCACGGTCCAGCCGGTCAGCGCCGAGGTCGAGCTGACGCTGCGGAGAGCGGCCCGGGGGGGTCTCATAGAGTACCAGCCCGGTGCGAACGGGTTCCGCATCCTTGACCCGGTCAAGCTCACCGCACCGCAGAAGAAGGCGCTCGGTGACATCCAGAAGTACCTGGACCAGTGGCAGACCACCGGTGTCAAGGAAAGCCTTGAGAGACTGGTGTTCGGAGAACTGCACCTGATGGTCGTCTATCCAGTGGAGGACGAGAGCAAGTGGACGGACGGGAAGGGAAGGGTCCTTCCAGACGCGTTCCTCGTTCCCGAAGGGACCACTGCCAGGGAGATGGCATACAAGGTCCACACTGACCTCGGAGAGGGTTTCATCAGGGCGATCGACGGAAGGACCCATCGGGCCATGGGCGCAGACCACCCGGTGGAAGCCGGACAGGTGCTCAGGATCGTCTCAAGGAAGTAGGGTCGTGCCCTGGGCCGAGCTTGCTACGACGAATGGCAGCGCACCGGCCTTCGCGAAGAGCTTTGCGACGAGCTCCTCGTCACCCTCCTTCGGCAGTGCGACCACTGAGCCCCCGTTTCCTGCCCCCGTGATCTTGACGCCGAGGACCGAGCCCTGGACTGAATGTACCATCTCATCCAATCTCGGATGACCCACCCCCAGCTCCAAGAGGAGCTTGTGGTTCTCGTTCATCAGGCGGCCGGCCTCCTTCCTGTCGCCACCGCTCAGTGCACCGATGCCATCCTCGGCGACAGCCGATATCCTGTCAAGGATGTGAGTGCTGTCCTTCTTCAGGCGCTCCCCAACCGAGGTCACGCTGGGGCCTGTGGCCTTGGGAAGGCCGCTGTATGCCACTACCCATTTCCACTGCGGATCCTTGAGGCGGCCCACCGTCCAGGGACCCCTGCCCATGACCGCAGGGATGTCCCAGAGCTTCTCGCCGTAACCCTTGCCACCGACCGCAACAAGTCCGCCCGCTGAGACCGTGCTCGTGTCGGCCGGGCTGCCGATCTTCTGTGCAGAGAACTCGCTCACGAAGCTCTTTCGTGCAAGGGCGGCCCTGTCGATAGGCCCGGTGGACATGGTGGTCAGGAAGGCGCTAATGAGAGCAGCCGAGGAGCCCAGGCCCGATGCGCGGGGAATGTCAGAACGCACCTTGACGTCGACCCCGCGGACCCCCTCGACCCTTGCGGCCTCCTTGAGATACGGGTTGCGAAGGAAGGCTTCGGGGGAACCGTCGAGCGTCAGTTCTTCTCGGGAGAAAGCGGACGTCTCCACCGTTGTGGGCAGGTCTATCGCCAGTACCGCGGCCGGGCGGCCGTAGACAATGGCATGCTCGCCAAACAGGATGACCTTGCCTGGCGACTTCGCCGAACGCTTCCAAAGCGGGTCCATACTTCCGGGATTGTCATGCCTGTTCGCCAAGTTAAGCTTGTGACCTCCCCTCTGCCCCAACTGGACCGCGACCTTTGACCTGCCAAGGGGCCAGGGACCTGTCCCTGCTGCCCAGAAGCAGCGTCCTTGTTCGATCAGAGGGCGATGATTGTCTTGGCTAAGGTCTAGCACGCCGTACAGCCCAGGACGCTCAAGAATGTACAATTCCTTATCCTCCGTTCGCGCTTGATTCTGTCATGGTGCCGAAAGCAGCCCTTAGAGCATACCCCAAGTTCGTCTTGGGAGCCGTGATCGTACTGTTGGTCGGGTCGACAATGCTGCCGCTGAGCTCGGGAGCATCGATCGTCATAATCCCCAGAGCCGGATCCTGGGCATATGGCGGCTCCAAGGAGGTCAATCTCTCCGGGACCGCGACAGGGCCCGATGGCGGCCTGTGGTACTTCGTCGGCAACGCTTACTTCGGCTGGGCAGTGGTGCACCAGCAGTTCAACACCTCCAGCTCCACGTTCGAGATATTCAGCCAGCGCACCATGGCGGCCCACTACAACATCCTCTATTGTCGCCCCGATTGCTCCAGTCCCAGGGTCACGGTGAATTCTACCGTGTTTGCATGGGAGACGAACAACGTCTGGGCAAATTTCACCCGTGATGGCACGGTCTATGTTTCCGGGGTAGCGACCCCGGCAATCGCCATGATGAACCTTTCAGCTACCTCCCAAGCCAACATCACCATTACCCACACTGCCAGCAATTCCGAGCTTGCGACCTACCTCCAGCTGGCCTATGGCAGTGCAGCCGTCAACTCCGCGGCGAGCCTGACCTTCCAGCCTTCCCTTGGCCTGTTCCCCGTTCCCCAGTCCCTTAACGAATCATGGACCTCGGCCAGCAACTTCAACGGGAGCGGCAGCTGGACAGGAAACTACCACCTGTATGGACCGGCGGCGGGTCTCAGGGCAAACAGCTTCGAAGGCAACCTGCAGAGGACCGGGAACGTCACGCTGACCGGCAAGGACATTGGCTCCGTGGTCCTGTCCAATGGAAAGGTCGGTCAGATCATTGCCCTGCAATTGAACGGTCCGTTCCGCCTGGTGGACGGGTGGTTCCCGGTGCTGAGCGGAGCCGACCTGTTCTCCGGCGTCCTTCAGACATGGATGACGCTGGGACACATGGGCCTTAGCGAGAACACCGGTGCAGTCGATGTCGCGAGCAACGGAGGCAGCGCGAGCGTGGTCGCGGCGACCAACACATACACTCCCAACACTGACACACCCAGCGCGGGCACATCTAGTATCAGCGCTCTGGATTCACCATTTACCGCCAGCAGCGGTGTACCGCAGTCCAGTATCCAGGCCGAGCCGATGAGCCTGACCGCCGCGCAGAACCTCGTCAACTCGCTGCTCTCTCCGTTCGCAGGACCTTCCGGAGCTGGCAGCACACCGGTGAGGGGAGTCCTTATCGCAGCAGTGGCAGGAGTTGTCCTGGTGGCAGTCGTGGCAGCCTATTCCATGACCCGGAAGAAGTCGCCACCCGCACGACACTCTCAGCCCAACTCGCGCTACCACAACATAAGCAAGGAGGCGGCCGCTGAGGGTCAAACGAAATCGGCCGAATCGGCGAGCAAGGAGGATTCGCTCGGCTACCTGATGTGATCGATTAGACAGTGCCGAAGAGGCGCTCGTAGCGGTGGTTCAGGACGACCTTCACGCGCTGAACCTCACACGAGGTCGCGGCTATGCCCGAGAGAGATCCCTCGAGCGTAGGCAGGACCGGGCGCGTCCTGTCGCCGGACCCGGCTGACTGGTCCCCCGTGCCCATGGCCCCCATGAGGAAGTGCTTTCCGTCCATGGCGTAGAGGAATGGAAAGACCCGGCACTCCTCCACGAGCTTCTTGAAGAGGTCTGCCGGGTCGGCGCCCGCCACGAGATCCCCGTGGATGATGGTGACACGAGAGATCGCGCGTTCCCTGTATGGAGGCAGCCGGGCGAAATCGGGGAAAGTCCGCCACGACACCCACTCCTGGTCGAGCATCTTCCGCCATGATCTCGGGAAACCCGACGGGCCCATCCTGCGGACCTCTCCAGCGACCGCCCCTCCGCGGAACGGGCGGTTGAGCATCTCCCCCGCCTTCTTCACCAGACCGTCCGAGGGAGCTCCGTAGTCGCCCCCGGTTTGAGGGAATGGCAGTGACCGGGGATAGAAGACCGTGGGCGATCCACACACGTGTCCCCAAACCCCCTCGTAGTCAAAGTAGACCGGCAACCTCGAGCCGGACGCCTGCACATTCCAGAACGATATCTCGTGGAACATCCCTCCCTGCCTCATCCGCGAGGCGAGCTCCCCCACCTCCCCGTCTGTCCTCAGGAAGAAGGCACCGAACACCATCTC
>Ga0326727_10016463_pt1 | contig 15595 bp, 11 predicted proteins | sample MB2enrmetagenome_FD_207643 | JGI IMG/M metagenome (GOLD analysis project Ga0326727, IMG submission 207643) | Lab enriched peat soil microbial communities from McLean, Ithaca, NY, United States - MB29MY | ecosystem: Environmental > Terrestrial > Soil > Wetlands > Peat | place: USA: New York... | reverse complement strand
GAGATGGCCTGTCTGCACCTCGACGAGCTCTCCGTCGGGACGCACGAGGTCGACGACCTTGTCCTCGACAGCTACCTCGAGACGGCAACCGGGGCCGGCGAGGCGCTCCTTGAGCTGGGCGTGGAGGCTATATTCCGAGTAGAGGTTGATGCCGGTCTGCTCAGCGACTAAGGAGGCCGCCCGCGGTCCGTCGTCAACTCCCGCCGGGATTCCGCCTTCCGTTTTCACAGCGGCCGGTCTTTCCTCGGCGAGTCCGAGTGCTTTCGCACGATGGCCACGAGTTCCTGATTGACGACACAGTTCTCGAAGGCGAAGGAGTCGCAGAGCTCGTCGAGCCTCTGCTCCGACATGCCCTTGAAGAGCTTCGCAAACGAACTCTGCATCAGGCTGCCCACATAGCCCGACAGAGCCGCCTGCTTCAAATAGGCGTAGTCGGCGCCGGCCTCGATATCGGGATCGCCGATCGCGGCCTCGACTATCCTCGCCAGCTCGCGGACCTTGGCCTTCGCGGGAGTTTCGGGCAGCCAGCCCATCCACTGGTCCGTGTCCAGGAGCCGTTTCGTCTCGAGGGACTTCCCGACAAGTTGCATGTAGTCAGAGCGGGGATCGAGAGTCACCCAGCCCATCACGCCGACGTCCTTGTAAGTCCAGGTTGTCCAGTGGGCGCCGAACTCCTCGAACAGGCCGATCTGGTCGTCGAGGGCGCGCAGCCTATCGGCCTTCTCCTCGGCGGGACCGTTGAAGACCGAGCCGAACTCCCCTACCCACAAAGGGGTTCCGTACTTCTGCGCGAACTTCGTCCCCTCGTGGCTGAAGAAGACTTCGCGCTGCCTTTCGAGATCCCAGGTTTCGCCGCCGATAGTCCCGGGGTAGGATCCCGGACCGAAGCCCGATGGGGTGTAGTTGTGGCTACTGAAGGCGAGATTGGGAGCGAAGGGAGGCTCGAAGCCCTCGAACAGGCTCGCGAAATAATCGCCTTCGAGAAAAATAATATGGTCCTGGTCGATCTTCCTGATGGCCTCGACAGCACGACGGAAAAGTCCGTTTATCCGCTCCCAATTTCTCTCGTATCGATCTACGCCCGTGAACCTGCCGCGGATAGCGTTGCACAGGGGCTCGTTCATGACGTCATAGCCCGCGACTACGTTTCGTCCGCGATATCTTCGGGCAAGCTCCTCCCACAGCGCGACGAACCTGTCCTGGAAATGGGAATGGGCCCACAAGAGCGCGTGCCGCGAATCGTTGTCGCAGTGCCAGTCCGAGTTCTGGCAGCCCTGGATCGAGTGAAGGTCGAGGATCACGTACAGACCGGCGCGCTCGCAGAGGTCGAGCATGGCGTCGAGCCGTTTGAAGCCCTGGTCCTTGTACTCAAAAGGCCTCGCGTCGTCCTCGAAGTGCCTGTAGTTGAGGGGCAGCCTGACGACCGTGGCCCCGCACTCGCGCATGAAGCGGATATCGGCCTCGCCGAGCATCTTGTCGAGTAGGCGCTCGAAAAAAAAGCCCGCTTTGTCCGGGCCGATGGCGTCGGCAAGGGCTTCGCGAAGACCACTCTCGGAGCCCGGATAACCATTAATGAAATTCTCCATGTTCATCCAGCCGCCGACGCAGGAGCCGCGCAACTTCACACAGCCGCCCGCCTTGTCGACGATCTTTCCGCCTCGTACTTGCAGTAAGTCCATAACGTCCCCCGTCCCCACTCTACCCTGTCCGGTCCAGGAATTTCACCACCTGAACCACCTTGAGTCTCCGGTTGGAAAGGATGCACAGTTAAACTCATGGAAAGTTCCGAAGGCGCGGCCCTGCCCATAGCGCCGCTGCTGCCCCGGATAGCGAACATCGTGAAGACCTCGGGCGCCCTCGTCCTCTCCGCCGAACCCGGGGCTGGCAAGACGAGCCTCGTGCCGAGCGCCCTGGCCGAAACCTTGGACGGCAAGGTTCTCGTCATGGAGCCCCGGAGGGTGGCGGCCGCCCAGGCCGCCGCGCGCATCGCGGAGCTCTGGGGCAAGAGACTAGGCGACGATGTCGGCTATCGTGTCCGCGGCGAATCGCGATCCTCGCCTAGCGCCCGCGTCGAAGCGGTGACCCCCGGAGTCCTTCTGCGCATGATCCAGGGCGACCCCGGCCTCAAGGACTGCTCATGCGTCGTGCTCGACGAGTTCCATGAGCGCTCGGCCCAAGCCGACCTGGTCCTCGCCCTTTTGCGGCAAGTCCGAACCCTCCGCCCCGAGCTTGCCCTCGTCGCGATGTCGGCGACCATGGACCTCGAGAAGGCAGCCGCTGTCCTTGGCGCGCGGATACTCGAGGTACCGGGCAGGACCTTTCCCGTCGAGACGCGCTACGTGCCGATCCAACAGGGCCGGAGCTTCGAGGAATCCACCGCCCGTCTCGCCCTGGCGACTATGGACGAAGCAGCGGGCGACGTCCTCGTCTTCCTGCCGGGCGCGGCGGAGATAAACAGGGCGGCGGCCGAGTTCTCCCGCCTCGTCGCGGCCCAGCCCGGCATAGACCGCCCGGTGGCGGTCGTCCTCCACGGATCGCTGGGCCTCGAAGTTCAACGGCGTATTCTCTGCCCTCGGCTGGATGATCCCCGGCGTGCCATTTTTTCCACCTCCGTCGCCGAGTCGAGCCTTACCGTCCCGCGCGTGCGCGCAGTCATCGACTCCGGCCTGGCCAGGCTCTCGCGCTTCCAGTCGCGCACGGGCCTCAACCGCCTCGTGACCGAACGCGAGTCGCGCGACCAAGCCGACCAAAGGCGAGGCAGGGCGGGCAGGCTCGGCCCCGGATTGTGCATCCGCGCCTGGAACGAAGGCGATGCCTTGCCCGAAAGGACCGAGCCCGAGCTCTGCAGGGCCGAGCTCTCCGGCATCGTGCTCGAGGCGGCACTGTGGGGGATGCCTTCGAGACTCGACCTCGACTGGCTCGATCCGCCGCCAGAGGCCGCATGGAAGGCGGGAACAGAGCTTCTCATAGGACTCGGAGCCTTGTCACCCGAGCTTTCGCCTACCGCCTTCGGCAAAAGAATGGCAGCCCTGGGGACGGAACCGAGGATCGCAGCCCTCGTCGTCAAGGGGAATGAACAGGGCTCGGGCTGGGAAGCCTGCCTCGCCGCGGCTATCCTCTCCGAGAGAAGTCCGACCGGCTCGAACGATATCGCCGGCCGCATCGCGAAGATGCTCGTCACATCGGGCGCTCCGCCCGATGAATCGGCTGCAGTCCTGGCCGAGGCGCGCAGGCTCGCCGCAGCGGCCGGCATCGCGGCCGGAGGCGATGATGCCCGGAAAGGCTCCAGCCGAAATCTGTCCCTCGGCTCTCTCCTCGCGGCCGCCTTCCCCGACAGGATCGGCGAGCGCGTCGTGATCGAGGCGGGCAAGGCGCTTTTCAGGCTCCCCTCGGGAAGGATGCTGTCGGCGAGCGGCGAATTGGCGCTTTCGCCCTGGGCGCTCGCCCTCGAGGCCGATGCGGGAGCGGCCGAGGGCAAGATCTACTCGGGCTATGCGTTGGGCGAAAGCGAAGCCCTCGCCGCGCTCGAGACTCAGGCAAAAGACGAGACCGAGGCCGAGTGGAAGGGCCTTTCGCTCAAGTCGTCCAAGCTCCGCCGCACGGGCGCGATAGTCCTCGCGCGAAGGCCCTCTCCCCGCGTCTCGCGCGAGGAGCTCGCCAGCCTCCTCGCCGATAGGATCGCCTCGGAGGGGCTCGGCTTCCTGCCCTGGGAAGGCGGGGCGCGCGCGGAGCTCGATCGCCTAAGGTTCTTCGCCGCGCGAAAGCCCGAAACCGCCCTTCGGCGAGGCTTGGATCCCGAGGCCCTCACGGATGCGGCACTCGCGGCGAACGCGGCCGCTTGGCTCGGCCCCTACCTCCGCGAGAGCGGCGGCCCCGTCCTGGACGGCCCCTCCCTCGCGAGGGCCATAGCCGCCCTCGCGCCGCCCTCGCTGCGGCCCGAGCTTGAGCGCGAGGCACCTAGGCGGTTCGCGCTACCTTCAGGCTCGTCCAAGGCGATCGACTACAGTGGGCCGGGCGGCGTCTCCATCGAGGCGAGAGTCCAAGAATTTTTTGGCCTCGACACGCAACCGAGAGCCTGCGGCGAGGCCATCGCGCTCAAGCTGCTCGATCCAGGCGGGAAGAGCTTCCAGGTCACCTCGGACCTAAGCGGCTTCTGGCGCGGCTCCTGGGCCGAGGCGCGCAAGGACCTACGAGGACGTTATCCGAAACACGAATGGCCGGAGAGTCCCGCGATCGCGACGCCGAGCCGCTCGGGAGTCAAGAAGCGCCGCGCCACCTAGGAGCCCAAGCCTAAGGCTCTAGCTTGTCACCGTTTCGTTTTTTCTCCTTCGATAGCGCTAGCGAGACGAGCACAATGACGAGAGCGGCGAGTATGTAGAGGTCGGCCAAGTTCATGATGCCCGTGCGCAGGCAGCCGATCCGAAAATTGAGGAAATCGCGCACTTCGCCGTACGCTATCCGGTCGAAGAGGTTCCCGGCGCCGCCTGAGAGCACGAGCACCGCGGCTACCCGTCCGGCCCTTCGGCCTATGGGGGACGAGGTCTTGCCCGATCCGCGGCGCCCCTGCGCCACGAGGATCCATGCGAGGCAGGCGAGGACCGCCGCGGGGAGGGCAACCAGTAAGAAGCCCCGGAGCGCGGGGGATAAGCCGCTCCCGAGAGAGAGGAAGGCGCCCTTGTTCTGCGCGAAGACGAGGACGATGAAATCGCCCGCGAGGCGTACGACGCCCCGCTCGGCGAGGCGAGTCTCCGCGAGTGACTTTGTCCACTGATCGAGGGCGACGAGGGCCAGAGTGGAGGATGCCATCGCGAAGCCGAGGAAGAGGGCGCGAGCCGGGCGCGTGCTTTCCATAAGCTTCGATTTTACGCCACAAGTGAGCGCGAAAGCTATATCTTGATTTGGATGGACGAGCGCTTCAAGACCATGGCAGCCGCGGGGATCCTCGCCTATGAATCCTCATTCACCGCACTCGATGCGTATTTAGGTATCAAGGGCGCTCCGTTTCGCTTCGCCCTCGCCTCCTCGGCTATCCAGGATCTCGCCAAGGCCTTCGACGAGCTTGAGTATCCGGGCAGCGATTATGCCGACGCCTCGGTCGGAAGCGATTTGTATATCCGCTTGGCCGATTCGCCCAAGGCCGCGGAACCTTCGGCCTTCGCCCAGCTCGATCTCCTACGCGATCCTGGACGCGACGTATTCCTCGACCCTAAGGATGTTTACTCGTGCCTGCGTTCGCCCACGGCCGCTTTACGGTCCGCGAGCGAGGAGACACAGCTCTTCGAGGCCGCGATCCTCGTCTCGCGCTATCCCTACGCGATCGAGAGCGACACGCTCCCCGCCCTTCCGCGAGACTTCGTGCCTCGCTCTCAGCGCGACATGCTCGAGCTTATTCTCACGGGCGCCACGCCGGAGCGCGGCCTTGAGCTACTCAGGAGAACGGGCTTCGTCGATGCCTACTGGCCCGAGCTCGCGAGCCTCGTGGGCACAGAGCAGTCCAAGGAATTCCATCCCGAGGGCGACGCCTGGGCCCACACGCTCGAGACCTTCCGTTACCGCAAGACGGTCGACCTCGGTCTCTCCCTCGCCCTTCTCCTTCACGACACGGGCAAGCCCAGGGCGGAGGAGTCCGAGGGACGCAAGTTCGACCATCACGCCGAGATAGGTCGCTCGGTGGCGGAGCGCTTCATGCGTCGCTTAGGCTTCGCGCAGAACCTCGTCGAGGACGTGTCGTTCCTCGTGCGCTATCACATGATGCCAGCCGCACTGCCCCGCCTGCCCGCCAACAGAGTCGAGGGCGTCATCGACGACAGGCGCTTCCCGATCCTCCTCGAGCTTTACAAGTGCGACGAGCTCTCGACCTTCCGAGGGCCCGACGGCTACTACGAGGCCTGTGCGGCCTACAAAGCCTGGATAAAAAACGCGCGCAATCCCTGGCGCGACGCCGAGGGCAAGAAGCTCGCGCGCATGTATCTGGAGCCAGGGCCGGGACACCAGTTCATCCGACGCTGAAGCGCAGAGCCTGCAGATCCGCTGTCCGCGACGACGACCCCACGAGAGCACGAAAATAGCCGGACTCGACCACTTTGCGGCCCTGGCCGTCTACGATCCACAATTCCGACACGGGGACCTCGAGTTCGACGCGCTTTGACTCGCGAGGGCCGAACTCGACGCGCAAAAAGGCAACAAGCTCCCGCGAGGCCCAGGTGAGGCTCGTCACCTCGTCTTCGACGTAAAGCTGGACGATCTCGACGCCTGCCCGATCGCTCGCGTTGCGCACTTCGATCGACAGCTTTAACGTATCGCCTAAGGCGAGCCGATCCGAGAAAAGCCAGGGCATTCCGTACTCGAATCGCGAGTATGAGAGGCCGAAACCGAACGGGAAGGCCGGCTCCTGCGTCAGGTCGGCGTAGCGCGTTCCGTGCTGGCCGCGGGTCTGGTTATAGTAGACTGGCTGCTGGCCGACATGCCTCGGTATAGAAATCGTAAGCTTTCCGGAAGGATTGAGCGCGCCGAAGATCGCCTCGGCCAGGGCGACCCCTCCCATCATGCCGGGATTGAAGCACTCGAATATCGCGTCCGCCCCGAGTATCGACTTAGGCAGTACGAGGGGTTTGCCGTTCACGAGCGCGACTATCGTGCGCTTGCCCAGGGCCGCGACGCGGTCGCAGAGCTCGACCTGGCCGTCCTGCAGCTCAAGGGTCGCGGTGCTGTGTCTCTCGCCTATGTAGTTCAGGTTGTCCCCGACGACGAGGAGGACGACATCAGCCTCCTCCGGCTCGACGAGGCTCCAGAGCGCTGGTAGGGCGGCCTTGATCCCGTCCAGGGGCGTCACTATCGAGGCGCGCGGATGCGCTTCGCCGCTCGGACTCGTCATCTGGCCCGAGCCAAGGCTCCAGTCGCCCAACTGGGCGAGGGGCGCGTCGGCATTGGGGCCGACCACCGCCAGCTTGCGCGGCGTAAAGGGATCGAGGGGCAGAAGGGCCCTACCATCGACCTTCGAGTTCTTGAGTAAAACGAGGGACTCACGTGCCGCGCGGAGGTTGACCGCTCTGTGCTCGGGGCAGCCGATGACGCGCGTTATGCGCTCCTTATTGGAGCGCCCCGGGTCCTCGAAGAGCCCCATACGGAACTTGAGGCTAAGAATCCGGCGTACAGTCGCGTCGAGCTCTGTCTCGGAGAGAAGTCCGCGGCGCAGCGCCTCCTGGCAGCCATCGAAAAAATCAGGCGTCGCCATGATCATGTCGTTACCGGCCTTGATCGCGACGGCCGAGGCCTCGGCGTAGTCCGCGCAGACCTGCTGTCCCTTCACGAGCGCGCCGACGTTGTCGTAGTCCGTGACTAGGATACCCTCAAACTCCCATTCTCCCTTGAGTTTCTCGCTGAGGAGCCAATGGTTCATCGTCGAAGGTTGGCCGTCGATGGACTGATAGCCGGTCATGAAGGCCATACAGCCCGAGCGCGCGGCTGCCTCGAAGGGCGGTAGGAAATAGGCGGCGAGCTTGCGGCGCGACAAGTCCGCCTCGGAGGCGTCGCGGCCGCCAAGGGTCTCGGAATAGCCGGCGAAATGCTTGGCCGTCGCGAGCACCGCCTCGGGATCTCCGAGGCCTTTGCCCTGGTAGCCCCTGATCATGGCCTTGGCGAACTCGCCGATGAGGTAGGGATCCTCGCCGAAAGTCTCGTCGATCCGCCCCCAGCGCAAATCGCGCGCGAGACAGAGCACAGGCGAGAAAGTCCACTTGAGTCCCGTGGCGCGCATCTCGCGCGCGGTCACGCGCGCGGCATCTTCGAGAAGGCTTGTGTCCCAGCTCGAAGCCATGGCGAGCTGACTTGGGAATATAGTCGCGCCCGCCCAAAAAGAATGGCCATGTATGGCGTCGTCGGCAAGGAGGAGGGGAATGCCCAGCCTCGTGCCAAGGGCAAGGTCTATCGCCCCGTCGGCTTCTTCCCCGTTCAGGTGAAAGAGCGATCCGACGTGGAAGTCGCGGATTTCCTTTTCGTAGTCGTAGCGCCCATCGAGCTGCATAAGCTGACCGATTTTCTCGGGTATGGTCATCCGAACGAGGAGGTCATCGACGCGGGCGGAAAGGGGGACCGAGCGGTCGTGATACACGGGGGTATTCATGGCATAGAGATTCCTCCCAGATCGAAGCGCGAGTCAATCCGGGGGGACAAAGCTACCTTCAGTAGATGCCGCCGTTGACCCTCGGCCGTGGGAAGGCTACCATTGTCCTATGTTCGATTCAAAGATATATACGCGAAGGCGCGAAGCGCTTATTCGAAGCCTCGCTTCCAATGGCATCCGCGATGGTTCAATCCTCCTCCTCGGCAACCGGGAGAGTCCGATAAACTACCCTGACAATTGCTACAGCTTCAGGCAGGACTCGAGCTTCCTCTACTTCGTCGGCATCGCGCAGGCGGGCCTCGCCGTGACGATCGATCTCGCGAGCGGGAAGGTCGTCCTTTACGGCGACGACGCCACGATAGACGATATCGTCTGGACGGGCCCTTTGCCCTCGATGACTGAGCTCGCCGCGAAGTCGGGCATAACCGAGACCAAGAGACACAGGGCACTGGCGGGGGACCTCGAGCGCGGGGCTTCGGGCGGCGCGGCGAGGGGCCCCCTCCTCTATTTCCCGCCTTATCGAGCCGACGCCCGCGCCGAGATAGCCGAACTGTCGGGCTCGCCCTACGAGGCAGTCTGCGCCCGGGCCTCGCTGGACCTGATAAAGGCCGCCGTCGCCCTCCGCGAGCTTAAAGCGCCCGAGGAAATCGCCGAGATGGAAAAGGCCGTCGCCGTATCGGTCGAGATGCACAAGGCCGCCCTCGCGACGGCCCGGCCGGGCATGCTCGAGTCAGACGTCTACGGCCGCGTGGTCGAGGTCGCCCTCGCCTCGGGAGGCGGACTGTCCTTCCCCGTCATCGCGACCACCATGGGCGCCACGCTGCATACGCACTCTCACGGCCATAAGCTCGAATCGGGCGGCCTCTTCCTCCTCGACGCAGGGGCGGAAAGCCCCTCGGGCTACGCGGGGGACTTAAGTACAAGCTTCCCCATCAGCCCCCGCTTCGACGATCGGCAGAAGACCATCTACGAGCTCGTCCTGCGCATGCACAAGAAGGCTTGCTCGATGCTGAGGCCCGGCATCTCCTATCGCGAGGTTCACGTCGCCTCGGCGCGCGAGGGCGTACTCGGCCTCAAGGAGCTCGGCCTCATGCACGGCGATCCCGACACCGCGGTCGAATCCGGCGCCTACGCCTTCTTCTTCCCCTGCGGCGTGGGGCACATGCTCGGCCTCGACGTCCACGACATGGAGGACTACGGCGAGATCCACGTCGGCTACGACGGGAATGAGCGCTCGAAGCTCTTCGGCCTCAAGTCCCTGCGCCTCGCCAAGGCGCTAAAGAGCGGCATGACCTTTACCGTCGAGCCTGGCATCTACTTCATCCCCGAGCTCTACGCGCAGTGGTCGGCCGAAGGCCGGTTCAAGGATTTCATCGACTACGCTGCGGTAAAATCCTGGCTCGATCTTGGCGGCATGCGCAACGAGGAGGACTGGCTCGTCACCGACTCGGGCGCGCGAATGCTGGGGCCTGCCTTCGACAAGTCAACCGAGGCAATAGAGAGCGTACGCGCCTAGAGGGGATATATCTCGCTCACGCGCCCTATGCCCGAGCCGACTTCGTAGAAATGCACGTCGATGGCGAGCTCAGGATCGTCGGGCGCGGTGATGACGGCGAAGGTGGGGCGCTCACGGCCACGGGGCCGCGAGATCGAGCCGGGGTTGACGGCGAGGACGCCGCGGTACTCCTCCATAAAGAGCTTGTGCGTGTGCCCGAAGAGGAGAAGTTTGGCGCCCGAGGACTCGGCGGCGAAGAGGGCGCGGCCGAAGTCCTCGCCCACGCCCTCAATGTGGCCGTGAATCATGAGGATGGGCCGTTCGGAGGAACCGATGAGACGGCGAGGCCAGAGGTCGGGCTCGGGATCGTCACCGTTGCCACGAACCGCCTCGACGCGAGGGAGGACCACACGGGCTCCCTCGGCCGCAGGCGCGAGGTCCTCCACACCGTCGCCTAGGTGAGCGATGAGGTCGACCTTGCCTGCGAATTTCTTCAATACAGGAACGAGGTAGCGGATGTCGTGATGCGAGTCCGATACGACGAGCAACTTCATAGTCTCGAGTATAGCGGCGAGACGTGGGCGCGTTAATCCGCTAAACTAAGGGCCAAGGAGAGAGTATGGCTGAAGTATTCGCGACGATGTTCCAGGACGAGGCCCTCGTAGTCAAGAGTCTCCTTGAATCCACGGGCATAGAGGCCATGATCTCTTCCGAACACTTCATCGACGTGTATCCGGTCTTCTTCCCCCAAGAGGGCGGCATCAAGATCGTCGTCTCCGACGAGGATGAGGCCGACGCGCTTGCGGTGGTCGCTCAATTCTGTGAAACGAAAAGAGAAGGTCATGCGCAAATCAAAGGGTCGGCGACCGAGTAGAGGCCGCGATATAATGCTCTCATGAGCGGCCTATTCCCCACTAGTCCCTGGCTCAACGAACTCGGTCCCCGGCTCTTCCTCGGCTTCTATCTCGGATTCATCTTCCTTTCATGCCTCAACGAGATACTAGTGCACCGCGACGTCCGCTCCGCGGCCTGGTGGTATTGCGGCTTCTTCGTCTGCCTCTCCGCCATACTATTCATAACTCAGGGCTGGCCAGAGGTTGTCTTCGGCTCTGCGATCGGAGAAGGCTGGCTGGCGGCCTACTATATGGCCTTCATCGGCGCCTTCATCTTCGGCAATCTCTTCCTGCACTCGGTCTTCGACCTGAGGCGCTTCCACCCTATGCTCGACAGGCTTGTCCTAGGCCTATGCGCCTTCGACGGCGTTTTTCTCATTGTGAACATTGCCTTGCTCTTCTTCTTCCGAGCGATGACACCTTTCATGGCGAGCAGTATTTTCATCGGGACGATCCACAGCGCGTTGTGCGTCGCCTTGGCCGTGTTCATTCTGAAGGATAGATCGCCAGGCGCCGGCATCTACTTTTCCGGATTCGCCTGCACCATGGTCGGGACCTGGATATACGTCCTCTCCGTACGCCTGAGTCCACAGCTGTCGTACATGGCTCTCGCCATGTACGCAGGCGTGCTCTGCAACGCCTTCTGTCATTCCCTGGTCCTGCGCGGCAAGCTCGCTCGTAGGGAGGCCGAGCGGCTCGAGGCCAGGGAGCGACTCTTCGAGGCCGAGCGGCTAGGCACGCTCGGGGCGATGAGCGCCGCGCTCGCGCACGACATGGCCAATCCGCTAGCCGTGATCGAGAACGACGTATCCCAGCTCTCGAGTGATTTCCCGGCGCTCCGTCAGGAGCTAGAGGACTGCCTACCGCCCGACGCACGGATCGCAGGAGTGGAAACCGCCGCCTTCCTCGAGCGCTCGGATCAGGCGATTGAGAGCCTGTCCGCCGCCTGCGAGCGTTTGCGCGCCCTCTTGTCCTCGCTGCGCTCCTTCGGCCGCGGCGGGTCTGCCAAGGGTGAGAGTGAACGCTTCGACCTGCGCGATCTCGCATCCGACTCGCTCGCCTTCCTCGGCGCCGTGCTCAAGCGGGACGGCATCGAAGTCGATTTCGACAGAGGCGAGAGACCGAGTCTGGTCGATGCGGAACACGGGGAGCTGGAGCGCGCCCTCCTCAACATCCTCATGAACTCGCGCCAGGCTCTCGTCGCGCGGGGCGGGCCGGGAAAGATCACGGTAAAGGTAGGCAAGGAGGCCGGCAGAGCCGTGATCCGCATATGCGACGATGGACCTGGCATGAGTGACGAGGTGCAAGCAAGTATCGGAAGACCCTTCTTCAGGACTCCGGGCGGCAAGGCGAGCGGCCTGGGACTCTACATGAGTCGCAAGATCATCGAAGAAGCCGGGGGTGAGCTCGCTATCGACCCCGCCCGCACACCGGAAAGCTCGCGAGATACGGGCGGATGCGAGGTCGCACTCTACCTTCCATCGGCGAGGGAGAACTGAAAGTGGGCCGGACAAGCAGGTTGCCGATCCTCGTCGTCGACGACGAGGCGCAGACGCGCGACAGCCTCTGCCGCATGCTCGCGTCGCGAGGCTGGGAAGAAGTCGACGCTGTGGGCGACGGGGAGAAGGCGCTCGCGTACATCGATAGCCGCGAGACCGGCGCAGTCATCCTCGACCTCAACATGCCCGGCATCGGAGGCCTCGAGGTCTTGAGGCTCTGCGTCGAGCGCCATCCCGAGGTCCCGGTCATCGTAGTGACCGGAAGCGCGGATATCGACAGGGCCGTCGAGTGCATGAAGCGGGGCGCCTATGACTTTTTCACAAAGCCCGCGCGGGCGGACGCGCTCGACCAGGCTGCGCGCCGAGCGATGGAGAAGCGCGAGAACGAGCTCGAGATCAAGGCCCTCGGCTCGAGCATACTCTCGCCCCGCCTCGAGACGGCCGAAGCCTTCTCGGAGATCGTCACCAATTCGCCCTCGATGATCAGACTCTTCCGTTACGTCGAGGCAATCGCGAAAAGCCCGGAGCCCCTCCTCATCCAAGGAGAGAGCGGCACGGGCAAGGAGCTCCTGGCCCGCGCCCTCTATGCGGCCGCAGGTCTGCGCGGAGACTTCGTGCCGGTCAACCTGGCCGGCCTCGACGACGCGTTCTTCTCCGACAGCCTCTTCGGCCACCGCAAGGGCGCCTTCACCGGAGCGGACGAGGCGAGAGCGGGCCTCGTCGAAAAGGCGCGAGACGGCCTCATCTTCCTCGACGAGATAGGCGATCTCAAGCCCGAGTCGCAGGTGAAGCTCTTGAGGCTCCTTCAGGAGGGAGAGTACTACAAGCTCGGTTCGGACCTGCCGGTCAAGGTGCGCGTCCGCGTCTGCGCGGCGACGCACCGCGACCTCCACGCCATGGTCGAGTCAGGCTCTTTCAGGCTTGACCTTTACTACCGCCTCGCTTCCCACCGGCTCATGATTCCGAGCCTCAGGGAGAGGCCCGAGGACATCCCCCTCCTCGCCGCGCACTTCCTCGCGGAAGCGGGCACGAGGCTCGGCCAAAGCCCGACTGTCCTGAACGACGAAGCCTTAGGCCTTCTCCTGGCCTACGATTTTCCAGGAAACGCGAGAGAGCTGCGATCCCTCATGTACGACGCCTCTTGCGCGCAGGAAGGTGGAGCGGTCTCAGCAGCCTTCCTCGCGCAGAGGCTTAACGAGACAAGCTCGCTCGGTGGCGCGGCGTTAGGCGAAACACAGGTCGCTCCGGCGCGCGACGACGAGCCCGTTGTCTTTCCCGGTAAGCTGCCGAGCCTCAAGGAGACCACCTGTCTCCTCATCGCCGAGGCCATGCGCCGCAGTCGCGGGAACCAGGCCCGGGCGGCCGCCCTCCTGGGCATCAGTCATCAGGCCCTCAGCAAACGGCTGAAGAACGAGCGCGACTCCGGGAAATAACCTAAACCACTTCTTGGTGCGGGAATTGGGCGTCTTCCTCGGTCGCCGTCTTGAAGCGGCTAACCTCCTCATCGAGTCGCCCACTCCCCGATCCGACTTCCTCGGCGAACTCGGCCACCGAACGGATCGAGGCACTGATACTCGTGATACCCGTAGTGATCTCATCGATGTTCGAGGTGACTTCGGTCGATATCTTCGAGAGGTCGTCCATCATTCGATTGATCTTCGTGGAGCTTTCGTCGATATTCTCGGAACCGTCCTTGACGTGGACGGAGCGCTCTTGGAGTTCGACCATGGCCTGGAGTATCTGTTTGCTTCCGATCTGTATCTCGTTGATGCTCGCGTACATCTCGGCCATCGATCCCGACACATTCTTGATTTTCTCGTCGATAGCGGCGAAGGCGCGGCTCGTATCCGCGTTCGCAGCAGTGGCTTCATCGATTTTCGATACAATACTCTTGATCGACTCGGAGATGTCGCGGGAGCTCGCCGTCGACGCCTCCGAGAGCTTCCGTATCTCGTCGGCAACCACGGCGAAGCCCCGGCCGGACTCGCCGGCATGAGCCGCTTCGATCGCGGCGTTCATGGCGAGGAGGTTGGTCTGCGAAGCGATGTTCTGGATGACTGCGGCCATCTCGCGGATCGTTCCGACGTTCTGCGGTATCTCCCCTATTTTTGTGAAAGCCGCCTCGAACACGTTCCGTCCATGCTCCGACACCTGCACGAGTTCGTCGGTCGAAGCACGATCCTTCTCGGTGATGCGGCTCATGTTCCCGAGAGAGGATAGCATCTCGGTGACGGAGGCCGTCGCCTCCTCGACCATGGAGCTCTGACCCTCGATCTGCGCGTTGAGTTCGGTGATGCTTTCGACTATCTTCCCGATGGAGCCCACTGACTCCGCGATGCGCGAGTCGAAGCGCTCGATCCGCTCGCCGATCGAGCGGGTACTCGACTCGATCTGGCTAGCCGAACTCGTCGCTTCGGTGGCGGCATAGATAAGTCTATTTTTCACCTCTATGTTGGACTTCGATATCCCTTTGATTTGGTACAATGAGGAGCAGAGCCCGTCGAGGAAGAGATTCAGGTTTTGGGCGAGCATGCCGATCTCGTCGCGCGATTTGACATCGGCCCGCTTGGAGAGATCGCCCTCCTTGAGGAGGGCTATGTCCCGTTCGATACCGATGATGGATCCCGCTATTCCGTTGGAAAGTACCAGTGCGAGCCCGACCGTAAGGCTGAGGATGCCCAGGACGATAGTCACGGCGATCGCGACGGCCCGTCTCTGCGTCGCGTTGATCTCATTGCTGATAATAGAGTACTGATCCTCGATGGTTTCCCTCGAGCTGACAAGCGAGTCTTGCATTATGTGCAGATCCGACATGAAAGTCGCGAAGTGCGGTACGACGGCGGGCAGGAGCGCTACTTTTTCCGGCCTCAATTTCTCGGTAAAAAACTGAATAAAACTCATAGAGTCCGGAAAGTAGAAAATCGCCTGCGCGTCGGTCTTGAGGACATCGTAGTCCTCGTTAAATTTGACGAGCCGCTTGTCGTTCAGGGCCTGGAGATTGGCGATCACCTCTAGTGCCGACTTTATTTCCTTGTTGATCCTGGGTAGGACATTGATGTTCCCGAGATTCTGGAAGGCCTTTTCGACGCCTTTGCTCGCATTGCTGAAGAGCTCGCTCTCCGTATTGATCGGACTGTACGGCAGCTTGTTCAGCTCGATCAAATCGTCATTGATAGTATCCTCCAAGTCGATGAGATAGTTTTTCTCCCGTTCGATCTGATTGACCGGGCCGAGGAGGACCATATACGCACCTACGGCCGCGGCCAACGCCACGACGATACCCAGGACTAAAAAAACCAACTTGGCACGGACTTTCATCATTCTCTTCCTTGCAAAGACCCTGTTTGCCCGGCGATAGTCCTCCTAATTATAAACCATGATTTCCAATACTGGTTCTATATTCTTGCAAACCCTTCGAGGATCGGTTTCCTATCGCGTCTTCCTCTTGGACATGACGTCGAAGGCGACAGCGACGAGGAGGACGAGCCCCTTCACGACCTGTTGAATGTCGCTGCCGACGCCCATGATGGACATGCCGTTGTTGAGCACGCCCATCACCATGGCGCCGATGATGGAGCCGGCGATG
>Ga0326727_10016462_pt1 | contig 15597 bp, 14 predicted proteins | sample MB2enrmetagenome_FD_207643 | JGI IMG/M metagenome (GOLD analysis project Ga0326727, IMG submission 207643) | Lab enriched peat soil microbial communities from McLean, Ithaca, NY, United States - MB29MY | ecosystem: Environmental > Terrestrial > Soil > Wetlands > Peat | place: USA: New York... | reverse complement strand
TCAGCCGGATCTCGTCAGGATACTTCTCCTCCCCTGCGACCTGCATCGGCAAGACATCGGCCGCGGACTGCACGACCACCTCGGCCGCCTTCAACTCCACCGCACCGGTCGGCAGCTTCGGGTTCACCGTGCCGGGCTCGCGCAGCACCACCGTGCCGGTCACCGTGATAACGCTCTCGGGTCGCACCCGGTCTACCGTCTCGAAGGCTGCCGACCCTGCCGCAAAGACGATCTGCGTCAGGCCGTAATGGTCGCGCAGGTCGATGAACAACAGCCCGCCATGGTCCCGCTTGCTATGTACCCACCCCGACAGGCGGGCGGTCTGGCCGGCGTCGCTGGCGCGCAACGCGCCGCATGTATGGGTCCGATAGGCGTGCATGGGGCGCGTCCCGGGGGTTGAGGGCGGGCAGACAACCCCCCACCCCCACCGGTGTCAAGCGCCTACAGCCAGCCTCGCCAGCGAAACCACAGCAACGGCGCCACCGCACTCACCAGGATAAGCGCGAGTGCATACGGATACCCCCAGGCCCAGTCCAGCTCAGGCATCGACTTGAAGTTCATACCGTACATGCTGGCAAAGAACGTCGGCGGCACACCTACCACTGAAACAATGGTCAGCACCTTGATGATGTTGGCCTGCTCAATGCTGATCAGCCCCAGGGTGGCATCCAGCAGGAACTGTACCTTGTTGCTCAGATGAGCGTCGTAGTCGGTTAGCGAGCGGATATCGGTCACCAGCGTCTTCAACCGGGGCTTCTGCCCATCCGGCAACCAGTCAGCATTGGCCGCAACATAGGGCACAATCCGCCCCACCCCGAGCAGCGTGTCACGAATCTTGGAAACCAGATCCCCGGTACGCCCCACGCTACGCAGCACCGCACGCAGCTGAACATCGGTCCGCTTAAGTCCCCGGTTCGACCGCAACGGGGCCTGCCGGTCGGGATGAAAAATGCGACGCGACACCCGGTCCAGGTCGTCGCCGGCGCGCTCCAGCACATCGGCCAGCCGGTCCACGATGGCTTCGAACAGACCGAGGAACAGCTCTGCGCTGCCACACGAAGGCGTCTCCATGCGGCAAATCTCGGCAAACGCCTCGAAGCCGCGCAACTTCGCAAAGCGCACGGTCAGCAGCCGCTCAGGCGACAACACGAAGCCCAGCGGCGAGGTCCGTGCCTCACCCTCGGCTGCCTGGACCGCCGGCGCACTCATGTACAGCGCGCCGTCGCGCCGAAACAGCCGGCTGGAACTCTCGATCTCGCTGAGTTCCGCGAAGCTGGGCACGCGCAGCCCGGTGGCCCGCTCCACCAAAGCCGCCTCGTCCGGAGTTGGATCGAACAGGTCGATCCACGCCGCCCCGGCATGCGGCACCTCCGCGCCAAGCTCCGGGTGTCCTGGAAACACGTTCAGCATCGGCACGTCCTCGCTCCTGAACGGGCAGAATAGCCCAACTTCGCAGGTTCGGCGCTTCCTCCGCCTTTCCCTGAGCTTTCCTCGCCCTCCCGGCTTTCCTCGGTGCGGTTCTGCCGTGTAGAAGCAATCCATGCCTCGCACTGCCCGGGCGGATTTCCCGCCCCCCCTCCTCATCACCGAAACCGCCGAGCTGGACGCGCTCTGCGCCCGCCTGCGCACCGAACAAGTCGTCACTGTCGACACCGAGTTCATGCGCGAGCGCACCTACTGGCCGGAACTCTGCGTGGTCCAGCTCGCCGGCGAAGCCGAGGTCGCGGTGGTCGACGCCCTCGCCCCTGGCCTCGACCTCGCCCCGCTCGGCGCCCTGCTGGCCGACATCGCAGTCGAAAAGGTGTTCCACGCCGCCCGCCAGGACATCGAGATCTTCGTTCTTCGTTTCGGTGACGTCCCGCGGCCGCTGTTCGACACCCAGGTTGCCGCAATGGTGGCCGGGTTCGGCGACCAGGTCGGCTATGATTCCCTCGTTTCCGCCCTCACCGGCGGCCATATCGACAAGGCGCACCGCTTCAGCGACTGGTCCGCCCGCCCGCTCTCGCCCGCGCAGATCACCTATGCCGCCGCCGACGTAACTCACCTCCGCCGCGTCTATGAGCGTCTAAGGGCCCGGCTGGAAAAGGAAGGACGGCTCGACTGGGTCGCCGAAGAGATGGCCGTGCTCGCCGACCCCGCGACCTACCGCCCCGACCCCGAGCTGATGTGGGAGCGGCTGCGGCCACGCACCAGCAACCGCCGCATGCTGGGTGTGCTGCGCGCCATCACCGCCTGGCGGGAGCGTGAGGCGCAGCGCTCCAACATCCCCCGCAGCCGCATGCTGAAGGACGAAACCCTGCTGGAGCTCGCCGCCACCGCTCCGGAAACACCCGAACAGCTGGCGCGGGCCCGTGGCATCACCCGCGGCTTCGCCGAAGGACGCATCGGCTCCAGCCTCCTCGCAGCGATCGCCGAGGCCCGCGCACTGCCCGAGGAAGCGCTTCCGGCGGTCCCCAACTCCCGCGACGGCATGCGCCCCTCGCCGGCTCTGGTTTCGCTGCTGAAGGTGCTGCTCGCCGCCAAGTGCGAGCAGCACCACGTCGCCCCCAAGCTGGTCGCCTCCAGCGACGACATCGACCGCCTGGCAGCCGAGGATGCGCCCGACCTGCCGGTGCTGCACGGCTGGCGTCACGAGGTATTCGGCGCCGACGCGCAGGCACTCAAGCAGGGGCGCATCGCGCTTGGGGTGGAGGGTAAGCGCATCCGCCTGATCGGCGCAAAAGAAGACCACGGCCATGCCCTTGACCCCCATTCTTACAGCAAGTAGGGGGGTGCAAATGGCAAATCGACCTACGCGCAACGATAACCTTGGCGCGGCCCGATCGCACCGGGGGCTTTGGCCCTGGACCGCACCAAGGGGCAATGGCCCTTGGAATCCATTCCTTAAGTGATTCGGCAGCACTCAGCCTAGTGTTCCGGTCGCGACAAATGCGTCCGTCCCGTCGCGTGAATCGGAACACCAAATCAAGGGGCTAGTGGTCCGGCCCGGCGGCACTATCCGTCGGAGTCGGAACACTAGCGACGTTACTCAGCCACTTCCGTCATCGTCTCCAGCCCCATCGCCAAGCCCAACCGTTCCAGCCGCCGCGTCACGCTCTCGCCAGCGAATACGCCGCTGCCCTCTGCCAGGCGCAGCGTCAGCACATGGCTCGCCAGCAGCCGTGTCCCCGCGAGCAGGTCGGGCGTACCCGCCGAAAGCGTGTATGCCAGGCGCATCGATACCCCCAGGATACTCGCCCGACGTTTCGCATCCTCGCTCAGCAGCGCACCCACCGGAGCCAGGAACGGCGCGTCCGGTTCGGCCTCGTAGCGCATCGCCAGCGTCAGGCCCAGGAAGGCGCGCGCATGGTGGTCGAGCCCGATGCCAGGCTGGCGCAGAATGCGAAGAAAAGCCTGTTCGGCTCGGTACTCAGGGTGATCATGGCTGCCAATGTCCGACATCCAGCAGGCCGCCTCACGCAGCCGCCGTGCCTCGCCGGTCTCGCCCGGGAACAACGGGTCGGTCCATGCCAGCAATGCGGGCGGCAGCGACGGATCGCGGCCGAACCGGCGCGCACATTCCTGACCCGCCGCCAGCAGCGGATCGCTCGCCCGTTCGGCCGGCGAGACCAAGCGCATATACCAGCCCTCGTTCAGCCCGTTGGCACTGAACACCACGCGCCTGGCGCCGGTGCTACGCAGCACGCGGCGCAGTACGACGGCGGCAAAAGGCAGATCCTCCACCCGCCGGCGCGCCGTCCCCGGCATGCGCTCCAGCGCACGGCGCGACGCTCCGCCGATCACCGCGGTCAGATCGCGCACCTCCTCGCGCTCGATTGTGTAATGATGCACCATGTTCAAGGGATAGCTCGTCTGGGCAATGTGCATGCGCGCCAACGCCCGCCACGCCCCGCCCACCAGGTAAAGATCGCGCCCCACCGCTTCCTGCAACCAGGGCACTTCTGCCAGGTCGGCCTCGACGATCGCCCGCGCCTGCGCGAGGTCACCGCCGGATCGCTCGGCCAGCCGGATCACCCCCAGCCGAAGCGTCTTGGCCGCCCCGCGCTGCCCACGCTCCAGCCGCACCAGTTCCAGCGAGCCGCCGCCGATATCGGCCAGAATGCCGTCGGCAGCCGGAATGCCACATAGCAGCCCCTCGGCGGCCAGCGCTGCCTCCTCCTCGCCGGGCAGAATATTAATCGGCACCCCCGGCATCCGCTCCCGCAGGGTCGCCACGAAGGCCGGACCATTCTCGGCGTCGCGCACCGCCGCGGTCCCCAGCACTTCGAACGGGTCGGCCCCCATGGCCCGCGCAATGACCGCATAGCGGTTCATGACCGTCAGCGCCTGCGCCATCGCATCCGCGTTCAGCATCCCGGTGGCCTGCAGCCCGCGACCAAGCCGCAGCACCGCCTTCTCGTTGAAGATCGCCACCGGATTGCGCCCGCGCCCCTGGAACACCACCAGACGCACGGAATTCGACCCGAGATCCACGACAGCGCAGCGCCGGAGTTCGGCAGGGGGCGTGTAGGACATCTCAGGCGACCCGCATCGCAGGCCCGGGCATCCGAACCAATCCCCAATCTTGCCCAACGCGAGGCAGCCCCGCCATGCCGGCGCGCCATGCCCTTGGCATCAGTCTTCCAGAATCCGGTCCTGACGCCGCAGCGGCTCCCCGGGATTTGGGATCACCGTCCCATGCAGCGCCGAACCGCGGCCGGAAAGCGAGGGGTTGGTCATGAAATGTTCATGGGCCGACACCCGCTTGCGCCCCGGCACCGGCACGATGCGGCGCCACGCACCGTCGCCACCCAGTTCCCAGGATTGCTCGGTGTCGCGCAGGTTCACCACCATGATCTGGTCCAGCACCTGCCGATGTACTGTCGGGTTCAGGATCGGCACCAGCGTCTCGACCCGCCATTCCATGTTGCGGGTCATCCAGTCCGCGGAACTGATGAACACGCGGGCATCCCGGCTCGGCAGCCGGCTGCCGTTGCCAAACACGCTGATCCGGCTGTGCTCCAGGAACCGCCCGACGATCGACTTTACCCGGATGTTCTCCGACATCCCAGCAACGCCCGGCCGCAGGCAGCAGATACCGCGCACCACCGCCAACACCTTCACCCCTGCCCGCGACGCCTCATACAGCCGGTCGATCAGCCGGTCGTCCACCAGGCTGTTCAGCTTCAGCCAGATCGTCGCCGGCTGCTGCGCCCGCGCGAAGCCGATCTCGCGGTCGATCATTTCATCCAGCGTCGTCCGGATGGTCAGCGGGCTGAACGCCAGCGCATCCATGCGCTCCGGCCGCGCATAGCCCGTCATGTAGTTGAACAGCCGCGCCGCATCGCGCGTCAGGTCGGGGTCGCAGGTAAAGAACGACAGGTCGGTGTAAATGCGCGCAGTGATCGGGTGGTAGTTGCCAGTGCCGAAATGCGCGTACGAGCGCATGATCCCACCCTCGCGGCGCACCACCAGACTCAGCTTGGCATGGGTCTTAAGCTGGGTGAACCCGTACACCACCTGAACCCCGGCCGACTCCATCGACCGCGCCAGGCGGATATTCGCTTCCTCGTCGAAGCGGGCGCGCAGTTCCACCAAGGCGGTGACCGACTTGCCGGCCTCTGCGGCCTCGATCAGCGCCTTGACAATCGGGCTGTCGCGGCTGGTGCGGTACAGCGTCTGCTTCACAGCCACCACGCCCGGATCCTGCGCGGCCTGGCGCAGAAACTGCACCACCACGTCAAAGCTCTCGAACGGGTGATGGACAATGATGTCCTTGGCGCGGATCGCCGCGAAACAGTCGCCGCCGAAATCGCGGATACGCTCGGGGAAGCGCGGCGTATAGGGCGGGAACAGCAGGTCCGGCCGATCATCAACGATCAGCTGTTTCAGATCTGCGAGGCCGAGAATGCCGTCATGCACGAACACGTTCTGGCTCGATGCTTCCAGTTCGTCGATCACCAGGTCGCGCATGTGCGCCGGCATCGCCGCCTCGACCGACAGGTGGATCGCCACGCCGCGGCGGCGGCGCTTCAGGGCGGTCTCGTACGACCGAACCAGATCCTCCGCCTCCTCCTCGTATTCCACGTCGGTGTCACGGATCAGCCGGAACATCCCGTGGCCCTGCAGCCCGAAGCCGGGAAACAGCCGGTGCAGGAACAACACCACCAGGTGCTCCAGCATGACAAAGCGGATCGGCCCGCCGCTTGCCGGCAGGCGCACGAAGCGCTCGATCTGGCTGGGCAGCGGGATCAGCGCGCGCATCCGGTACGCGTCCTCCGCCCGCTCCAGCGCCAACGCCATCACCAGGCCCATATTGGGAATAAACGGGAACGGGTGCGCCGGATCGACGGCAAGCGGCGTCAGCACCGGGAAAACCCGCTCCATGAACCAGGGATCGAGCCATTGGCTGTCCACACCGCTCAGCGTGACCGGCTCGCAGAGCTCGATCCCCGCCGCGGCCAGCAGCCCGCGGATCTGCAGCCATACCCGGTGCTGCTCGGCCATCAGGCGCTCGGCCCGCGCCTCCACTTCCAGCAATTGCTGCGCCGGTGTCCGTCCGTCGGGCGAGGGCGTGGTGACTCCGGCCTTGGCCTGGCCGATCAGCCCTGCCACCCGCACCGACCAGAACTCGTCCAAATTGGCGGCGCTGATGGAGACGAAGCGCAGCCGCTCCAGCAGCGGATGGCCTGCATTCTCGGCCTCCTCCAGCACGCGCTGGTTGAAGTCGAGCCAGGACAGCTCGCGGTTTATAAAGCGGCCCGGATCGGTCGCCGCAATCGGCGCCGCGAGCACGACAGGGGTCGAAGCATCAGGAAGCTCCGCTGCCTTGGGAACATGCATGGCATCAAGCTGGTTCATCAAAGGATCCTACAGGAGCCTGGCCGCTTCCGGGGAGGCGATCGCGCCAGCATTGGCGAAAACATCATCCTCTGGCAACCCGGCTGACATTTCCCTCTGGAACCCTGCCACCACGGCCTGCGCCAGCGCCCTGGTAATACGCCCGCCCCCCGCCAGCGCGGCGCGGTCCAGCCGCGCCACCGCCTCCCGGATCGCGCCCTGCGAGCGCGGCAAACGCAGCCTCAGCCAGTCTTGCAGCGGCTCGGGCACTGCCAGTTGGCGGTCCGCCAGCAGCCGGGCCAACAGGCTGCGGAGCAGATCATCTTCCGCCGGGCCGATCTGCACGGCGGTGGCCGCGCGAAGCCGGCTGGCCAGGTCGGGCAGCGCCACGTGCCAGCGCGCCGGTGCGGCCCGTCCGGCCAGCAGAACCGGCAGCCCCGCCTCGGCGGCAGCGTTCAGCAGGTGCAGCAGCGGCCGTTCCGGTGCCGTGTCGGCGTCGTCCACCGCCACCGCTGCCGCGGGCGGCGCCGCCGCCAGCAGCGGCCCCGCCAGCAGTTCTGCACGGTGCCGCGCCGCCCAGATATGCAGCAGATGGGTCTTCCCGCACCCCGCCGGCCCCCACAGCGCCAGCCGCGCCCCTGGCCATGCGGCAGTATGGCACAGCCACCGCAGTGCCTCGGCATTCGACGCGGCTTCCATAAACTCCTCCGCCCGGTAGTGCGGCGCAAACGGGAACGGCAGCGCCAACTGGCGCGGAACCCGGACGCGGTCAACCGGGGCAGAGTCGTTCACAGGGTGCGGTCCTGCCCCAACCGTGGTTCCAGGCACGGAGGGTTCGACAGGCGCGCGGGGGCGGCGGCCAGCCCACTCATCGCACCCGCGCCCCCGCCCACACATAGGCAGAACCCGAGATCAGCGTGCTTGCCGCCACCGCCCAGACCAGCCCCTGCATCACCGTCGGCCAGTGCCATCCGGTTGCCGCCAGGGCAAGCGTCACCGCCACCAGCAGGATCTGCAGTACCGTATTCAGCTTGGAAACCAGCAGCGGCCGGATCGCCACCTTGTGCCCGGTCACCGCCAGCACAAGGATACCCCCCAGGATCACGATTTCGCGGAAAACCACCAGGATCGCCAGCCAGTCCGCCAGCCGGTGCATGGCCACCAGGGTCACATACATCGATACCATCAGCAGTTTGTCCGCCACCGGGTCGAGCGCCATGCCTACAGGGGTAGGCCCGCGACGGCGCGCCAGCCAACCATCCACCGCATCAGACACGCCCGCCGCCACGAACAGCCAGAACGCCGCCACGAACTGGGCACGCAACACCAGCCACACCGTAACCGGCACGGCACACAGCCGGGTGAACGTGATGATGTTGGGCAGATTGACCACCGCATGTCCCACGCAAGGCGGCAGCGGGGCTGCATCAGCGGTCGGACCGTCCGCCGCCGGCGCGGGTTGCGCCCCGGCGGCCGCTATGGTTCGGTGCGCCCCCAACCCTGCCGTGATCCGAGCGGTCATGGTCGCATCATACCGAGGTCCGGCATGGCAAGCATGACCTATCGCGCAGCCGGGGTGGACATCGATGCGGGCGATGCCCTGGTCGAACGCATCAAGCCGCTCGCCCGCGCCACCGCCCGCCCGGGCGTGCTTGGCGGCATCGGCGGCTTCGGCGCGCTGTTCGACCTGCAGGCCGCCGGCTTCCGCGACCCGGTGCTGGTCTCCTCGACCGACGGCGTCGGCACCAAGCTGCGCCTCGCCATCGACACCGGCCGTCACGATACGGTCGGCATCGACCTGGTTGCCATGTGCGTCAACGACCTGGTGGTGCAGGGGGCCGAGCCGCTGTTCTTTCTCGATTACTTTGCCACCGGCCGCCTCTCGGTCGAGCAGGCCGCCCGGGTCATCGCCGGCATCGCCGCGGGCTGCCGCCTCGCCGGTTGTGCGCTGGCCGGCGGCGAAACCGCCGAGATGCCGGGCATGTACGCGGCCGGCGACTATGACCTGGCCGGCTTCGCAGTCGGCGCCGCCGAACGCGACAGGCTGCTGCCGAACGGCGTGGTGGCCGGCGATACCGTGCTCGGCCTGGCCAGCAGCGGCCTGCATTCCAATGGTTTTTCCCTGGTCCGCCGGATAGCCGACGACGCCGGGACCGGCTGGGACAGCCCGGCCCCATTCGCCAGCGGTATGACGCTGGGGGAAGCGTTGCTCGCACCCACCCGCCTCTATGTCCGCTCGCTGCTGGCACTCCACCGTGCCGGGCTGATGAAAGCCGCCGCCCACATCACCGGCGGCGGACTGCCCGGCAACCTGCCGCGCGTACTGCCGCCGGGCACCCGTGCCGTGCTCGATACCGCCACCTGGAAACTGCCCGCCATGTTCCCCTGGCTCGCCCGCACCGGCGGCGTCTGTGCCGGGGAAATGCTGCGGGTATTCAATTGCGGCATCGGCATGACCGTGATCACCGCCGCCCCCGACTCCGCCCGCGCTGTGCTGGAAGCCGAAGGCGAGACCGTGTTCGTCATCGGCCGCATCGAGGCCGCCGCCCCGGATGCCGAGGCCGAAACCCGCATCTCCCTGCCGGCGGACTGGCTGGCGTGAAGCGCCGCGTCGGCATCCTGATTTCCGGCCGAGGTTCCAACATGGCGGCGCTGCTGCGCGCTGCCGCCGATGCCTCCTACCCGGCCACCGTCACGCTGGTGCTGTCCAACAATCCGGACGCGCCGGGGCTCGATATCGCGCGCGCCGCCGGGATTCCTGCCGCCGCCATCGACCATCGCCGTTTCGGTCGCGACCGCGCCGCCCACGAGGCGGCGCTGGCCGAAGCGCTCGATGCGGCAGGCACGGAAATCGTCTGCCTTGCCGGCTACCTGCGGCTGCTGACGCCCTACCTGGTCGGCCGCTATGCCGGGCGGATGCTGAACATCCATCCCAGCCTGCTGCCGGCTTTTCCCGGTCTGGATACGCACGCCCGCGCGCTGGCCGCCGGCGTTCAGCAGCATGGCTGCACCGTACATCTCGTCACCGAGAGCATGGACGCCGGGCCCATCCTGGCCCAGGCAGCCGTGCCCGTGATTCCCGGCGACAACGCGGACACGCTGGCCGCCCGCGTGCTGGCTCAGGAACATGTGCTTTACCCGCGCGCACTTCGTGATTTTATCGAAGGCCAGGGGCAAGGCTCCTTCACCCCATTACTTAAGGAAAGGGGTCCAGGGGCCTTGCCCCCGGCGGAGGTGCAGGAGGCGGAGTCTGCTGCCAGAATTCGGGCCGCGAAGCGGACCGATGGGCAGCGCTCCGGCTAACGCACCGACCGGCCGGGCGGCCTATCAGTAGCCCACGGCGATGAAGACATGCCCGGCCGTTGCCGCGACGGCGGTAACCGGCGTGCTGATCGGGGTGGACACCCGATAGGCCTGCCCGGGAATCAACGGAATAGAAGTGGCCGACCCGGCCGTGGCGGGTGCGACGATGTCGACATACAGCGGCTCGGTCGCGGTTGAGGGGTTAACGATGTCGGCCACGTGGGCGATGCTGCCGGCGGCGAACACCGTGACAGCAACATTCGCGGTCGCGATCTGCGAGGTAAGCGGACCCACGGGTGTGCTCGGCTGCGGCGGATCCGACCGCACCGGCATGTCGCTGCCGGTGCCGAGCAGGTTGTTCATCCATGCGAGGGGGTCGGACATGCACATAGCTCCCTGGGGTCATGCTGGCAGTGCGAGGCCGGATCGTGCCGCCGGCAGAGTCCGCCCGCCGATTGGGTCAATCTACATGCCTAGGCTGCGGGTTGCAAGACCGAATTCCTATTTATGGTTGAATTCCTAGAGCCGGATGGGCCGCGCCGCTTATACCTTGCGCAAAAGAAAAAGGGCCTGCTCGCCGATCAGGTTGGCGAGCCCCACGAAGCGCCGCCACGGCGACCGCTGCCCGGCATCGTCCACCGCCAGCCATTTCTCCACCCGGTAGCCCTCCTCGCCGCACAGCACGAAGAAGTCGCGGATGGTGCAGGGATGGATGTTCGGCGTTTCATGCCAGGGCCGGCTCCATACGGAGGTCATCGGCATGCGGCCACCCCAGAACAATTGCCAGCGCAACTGCCAGTGGCCGAAATTCGGGAAGCTGACGATCGCCCGCTCGCCGATGCGCAGCATTTGCCGCAACACCTCGCGCGGACGCTCGACCGCCTGCAACGTACGCGACAGGATGACATAATCGAACGCGCCGTCAGGATACTGCGCCAGGTCGGTATCGGCATCGCCGTGCATCACCGGCAGCCCGTGCGCGACCGCCCGCGTCACTTCGGCCATGTCGATCTCGATGCCGCGGGCGTCGCAACCGCGGGTGCGGTAGAGATGGTCGATCAGCGTGCCGTCGCCGCAGCCGATGTCGAGCACCCGCGAGCCTGGCGCCACCATGTCCGCAATCAGCCGCAGATCGAGCCGCATGTTCTTGGCGACATAGCGCACGCCATCGGTGGAGACGGGCAGGTTCATCGGATACCCCAAGAAAGCAAGGCCAGGGCGCTGCCCTGGACCCGCCCGTCGCGCCCGGTCACGCCGGCAGCCCCGCATGCTCGGCGCACCCGGCGAGAAACCCCGCCAGCGTGCGGTGAAAGTCGGGTTCGTCCAGCAGAAAGGCGTCATGGCCCTTGTCGGACGGGATTTCCACGAAGCTGACATTGGCGGCGGCGCGGTTCAGGGCGCGGGCGATCGCCCGGCTTTCGGCGGTGGGAAACAGCCAGTCGCTGCCGAAACTGACCAGGCAGAACCGGGTTCTGGTGCCGGCAAAGGCTTTCGAAAGATCGCCGCCATATTCGGCCGCGAGGTCGAAGAAATCCATGGCACGGGTGATGCTCAGATAGGAATTGGCGTCGAAGCGGCGCACGAAGGTGCTGCCCTGGTGCTGGAGGTAGCTTTCCACCTCGAAGATGTCGCCGAACAGCGACAATCCGCCGCCGGGTCCACCGCGCAGCCGGCGGCCGAACTTGCGGGTGAGCGCCTGTTCCGAAAGATACGTGATGTGGGCGCACATGCGCGCCACCGCCAGGCCGCGGGCCGGCACCTTGTCGGTCTCCCAGTAACGGCCGCCCTGCCAGTCCGGGTCGGCAAAGATGGCCTGGCGACCGACCTCGTGGAAGGCGATGTTCTGGGCCGAATGATGCGCAGCGGTGGCGATCGGCATGGCGGCGAACACCGCGTCCGGATAGGCGGCCGCCCAATCCAGCGTCTGCATGCCGCCCATCGACCCGCCAATGACGGCGAACAGGCGCCGGATGCCAAGGTGCTCGACCAGCCGTTTCTGCGCGCGGACCATGTCGCGAATGGTCACCGGCGGAAAGTCGGTGCCCCAGGGTGTGCCATCGCCGTCGTCGCGAGGGCTGCTTGGCCCGGTGGAGCCCATGCAGCCGCCGAGCACATTGGAGCAGACCACGAACAGCCGATCGGTGTCGATCGGTCGTCCGGGGCCAACCAGCATATCCCACCAGCCCGGCTTGCCGGTAACCGGGTGGGTTTCGGCGACGTACTGATCCCCGGTCAGGGCATGGCAGATCAGCACGGCGTTGGACCGCTCCGCGTTGAGCCGCCCATAGGTGCAATAGGCGACCTCCAACCGCTTGAGCACAACCCCGCACTCGAGCGTAAATCCGTCGCCGAAGGCGATGTGCTGGTGGTCGACGGGGGGCAGGGCTGCATCCATGGCGGCAACGCATAAGACGACGCCGGATTGGCTGCAACAGCAAGACGGGCCTGCTGCCTATGCAGGGCGTCTTGCATCCGCTATTGCGACCATCCTGAAAACCCTCGCAATCATGTCCAGCACCGCCCCAAGCGACCCCGGCCCGCCCGACCCTCTCCTGAACGCACCCGGCTCGACGGATGGCCCCTCCGCCAGTCTTGCCGGGCTGCGTGCGGAGATCGACCGCCTGGACGATGCCATCCATGACCTGCTGATGGCGCGGGCGGACGTGGTGGCCCAGGTGGCCACCCAGGGCGGCAAGGGGCGGGTGGCACTGCGTCCGGGCCGCGAGGCCGGCATTCTGCGCCGCCTGCTGCGCCGCAACCGGGGCAATCTGCCACGCCGCGGGGTTGTGCGGGTATGGCGCGAGCTGCTGGCGGCAACCACCTGGATCCAGGGGCCGTATGCCATCACCGCCTGCGATGCCGATGCGGGCGCCGGCTATGCGCAATGCGCCCGCGAGCATTTCGGCGCGCTGACCCCGCTGCGCGTGTATCGCAGCCCGGCCCAGGCGATCGCCGAAGTTGGTGCCGGCACCGCGACCGCCGCCGTGCTGCCGCTGCCGGCCGAGGCGGAGGCGCAGCCCTGGTGGCCGTCACTGCTGCACCGGGCCGATCCGCGCATCCATGTGGTGGCGCGCCTGCCGTTCTGGGGGCCACGAACCGAAGGCGCACCGCGCGTGCAGGCGTTTGTTGTCGCCGCCGTGCCGCCTGACCCGAGCGGCGAAGACCGCTCGCTCATCACCCTCGAACTACCTCCCGGGCAAAGCCGGGCACGCCTGTCCGCGGCCCTGTCCGCAGCAGGATTCAGCCTGGGCGGAACATTGTTGCTGCGCGACCCGCGCATGCCGGTGGCGCAGGCGCTGGTGGATGTGGATGGCTTCGTGACCGACGACGACCCGCGCCTGGCGGCACTCGCCGATGTGCTGCGTCCACCGGTGGTCCTGGGCGCCTATGCCCTGCCGATGGAGGGAGACACCGCATGAGCGGACCGGGCATGAGCGGACCGGCGCCGCGCCCCGAGATTCTGACCATTCGCCCCTATGTCGGCGGCGAGTCAAAGCTGCGGGGCGTGAACCGAATCCTCAAGCTGTCATCCAACGAGGGCGCATTCGGTCCGCCGGTGAGCGCGCAGGAAGCGTTCCGCCATGTTGCCGCCGAGATGCATCGCTATCCCGACGGCGGATCGACCGAACTGCGCCAGGCGATCGGCGCGCGGTTCGGAATCGACCCGGAACGCATCGTCTGCGGCACCGGCTCGGACGAGCTGATCCAGCACCTGTGCCACGTCTATGGCGGGCCGGGGGCGGACATCATCATGACGATGCACGGCTTTACCATGTACCAGATCGCCGGCACCTATGCCGGCAGCCGAGTGCTGAAAGTGCCGGAACGCAACCTGACCGCGGATGTCGACACCATCCTGGCCGCGATGACGCCGGCGACCCGCATCGTCTTCCTCGCCAACCCGAACAACCCGACCGGCAGCCTGGTGGGGCGGAACGATATGCACCGGCTGCGCCGGCAACTGCCCCCCGGCGTGCTGCTGGTGGTCGATGCCGCCTATGCCGAGTATGTCACCGCGCCCGATTACGACCCCGGCGCGGCGCTGGTCGATGCCGGCGACAACACGGTCATGCTGCGCACCTTCAGCAAAATGTTCGGCATGGGCGGCATGCGGGTGGGCTGGGCCTACGGACCGCCGGCGGTGATCGACGCGATCAACCGGGTGCGCGGCGTGTTCAACATCAACATCGCCGCCCAGGCCGCCGCGGTGGCGGCACTTGCCGAGCCGGGCTGGGTGGAGCGCAGCGTCGCCCACAATACCGAGTGGCGGGCACGGCTGTCCGCCGCGCTGGAGGAAGCGGGCATCAAGATCTGGCCGAGCCACGGCAATTTTCTTCTGGCCGATTTCGCCACCGCAACACGGGCGCACCAAGCCGACGCATTCCTGCGCGGGCGGGGGATCATCGTGCGCGGCATGGCGGCCTACGACCTGCCGCACTGCCTGCGCATCACCGTCGGCACCGGCGAGGAATGCCTCCTGGTGGCCGACACCCTGGCCACGTTCATGTCCGCTCAGCGCGACGGCTGCGGCACCGATGGCTGAGCCGCTATTCCGCCGGCTCGCACTGCTCGGCATCGGGCTGATCGGCAGCTCGGTCGCGCGGGCGGCGCGCGAGCGCGGCGGCTTGGCGGCTGAAGTAGTGGCAAATGCGCGCAGCGAGGCCACCCTGGCGCGGGTGCGCGAACTGGGCATCGCCGACCGCACCGAAATCGACCCGGCGCGGGCGGTCGAGGGTGCGGACTGCGTCATGTTGTGCGCGCCGGTGGGGGTCTATGCGCAATTGGCGCAGGCGATCGCGCCGCATCTGGCCCCGGGGTGCATCCTCACCGATGTCGGTTCCACCAAACAGTCGGTGATCCGCGATGTCGGGCCGCTGGTGCCGGAAGGAATCCATTTCGTGCCGGCCCACCCGGTGGCCGGCACCGAATATTCCGGTCCGGATGCCGGTTTTTCGAGCCTGTTCGACGGCCGCTGGTGCTTGCTGACGCCGCCGCCAGGAACCGACCCGGATGCGACGGAACGGATGGCCGAGTTCTGGCGGCGCTGCGGCTCGATGGTGTCGAGCATGGAGCCCGGTCACCACGACCGGGTGCTGGCCATCGTCAGCCACCTGCCGCATTTGATTGCGTTCACCATCTGCGGCACGGCGGACGATCTGGAGGGCGAGACGCGCCAGGAGGTGTTGCAGTTCGCCGCCTCCGGGTTTCGCGACTTCACCCGGATTGCGGCGTCGGACCCGGTGATGTGGCGCGACATTTTCCTCAACAACCGGGAAGCGCTGCTGGAAATGCTGGCCCGCTTCACCGAGGACGCACAGGCGATGGCCCGCGCGGTGCGCTGGGGGGATACGGCGTATATCGAGGACCGTATCCATCGCGGGCGTAAAATCCGGCAGAGTTTGATCGAGTTGAAGCAAGCGTAAAGAAAAGATATGGCCAGGGCCCTGCTGGAAAGGTGGTCCGTCTCCATCCGGG
>Ga0326727_10016461_pt1 | contig 15597 bp, 13 predicted proteins | sample MB2enrmetagenome_FD_207643 | JGI IMG/M metagenome (GOLD analysis project Ga0326727, IMG submission 207643) | Lab enriched peat soil microbial communities from McLean, Ithaca, NY, United States - MB29MY | ecosystem: Environmental > Terrestrial > Soil > Wetlands > Peat | place: USA: New York... | reverse complement strand
TGGTACGGGCGCGTCGCCGCCGCCGGCCGGCTGGATGTGTGATCACGTAAACTGACTTCATCATGGCTCGCATCCCAAAATCCGCATCAAACGCACCCGCCGCTCATCTTCGCCCCGAGGGGCTTGCATTTCTGTGCAATCTCAAGCGCCACAACGACCGCGCATGGTTCACGCCGCGCAAAGCCATCTTCGAAGCGGAGCTGAAGGAGCCGATGCTGGCCATCATTCGCAAGGTCAACGAGGCGATGGAAAGTTTTGCGCCGGCCTATGTGCGGCCCGCGGAGAAATGCCTGTTCCGGATTTATCGCGATACGCGCTTCAGCGCCGACAAGAAGCCTTACAAAACGCACGTCGCCGCCTGGTGGATGCTGGAAGGGCTGAAGAAGACCTCCGGGGCGGGATTCTACTTTCACGTTGACGACAAGGAAGTGATCATCGCCGCCGGGGCCTGGATGCCGGAGAAGGATCAACTGGCTGCCATACGGCACTGGCTGCTGGAGCACCACGCGGAGTTTCGCAGGCTCTTGCAGAGGCCAGCCGTGCGCAAGGCGTTCTCCGAATTTGAAGGCAACGCGCTGACGCGGCCGCCGAAGGGCTTCCCTTGCGAGCATCCGGCGATGGACCTGATTCGATGCCGGCAGTGGGGACTGAGCACCTCGCTGCCCGCCTCGGCGGCGCTGAAGACGGACTTTGCCGCGGTTCTAGCGCGCCATTTCCGGCTGGCAGCGCCGGTGGTGGATGCGCTGAACACGCCCATCACGGCAGCATCGACACCGCGCAAAAAGGTGTTGTTCGGGCTGGATTAGAACAGTGGTCAGTCCATCCTACCCTGGATCACCCCAGCGAGCAAAAATCGCTCTCTTGGTACCCCGATAACCGCAAAAACAAAGGCGCGGCGAGGACGGGGCACCCAAAACTTTTGGGCTGGTTTATATGATGGGAAGCCGCTGGAACCGGCAAATCCGGGCAAAAATGGGCAAAAACCGAGGAAAATAGCAAAATACCCACAGAAAAATGGGAAAATCACTGCTTTTTGCCTTGACTTTACTTATGTAAATGTCGCATGGTAACGAACGACGGGTACTCCGACCCGCATGAATACAAGGGTTTCGCGCAATCGTTGCATGACTCCCCCATGCGGAACGCATATCGCGGCGGAAGCCCAGGCAAGACCGGCGCGCCCAAGGGCATGTCCGAAAAGGAGATCACACAATGGCAACTGGATTGACGAAGACAGCACTGATTCGGCACCTGGCAGAGAAACAGGAATTAACCAACAAGCAAGTCGCAGCCTTCCTGGAGACGCTGGCGGAAACCGCCATCAAGGAAACCAAGAAGAGCGGCGTATTTGTGATACCCGGCATCGGCCGCCTGGTAAAAGCGGAACGCAAGGCCCGCATCGGGCGCAATCCGCAGACCGGCGAAGCCATCAAGATCAAGGCCAAGACAGTGGTCAAGTTCCGCGTGGCCAAGGCCGCCAAGGACGCGATCGCCCCGCCCAAGAAGTAGTCACCTGGATTGAAGACAACGAAGGGGAGGAGCCTCAAGGGCTTCTCCTCTTTTGTTTTGGCAGACCATACGCAATCGGGCAGAAGCAGATTCGGACCATTCGGATCGCAATGTCCGCAATGAAACAATTTACCTCCGCCCCGGCGCATCGGGTGTAAAATCCAATGCTGGTGAGGAGGCGGCAATGAAAATATTTATTGCAACAATTATCCTTCCATCCGTTCTCTTGTAAGGAGACAGTAATGAAGAAAATCCTTGTAACAATCCTCCTTTCGGCAATCGTATTATTGTTGAGCACCACAGCGTTGTCGCAGAACTGTAACAGCGCTCCGAATACCGGTTATAGCGCAGCAGGGGCGCAGGCCTATGCGAGATGGTGTTCTGATTGCGGAGGCAGGCCCACCGGCAACTTCAGCTGCAATCAGGGCTCCCATTGGGGAAGACGGGATTCAGGCGGCTCATCATCTTCCTATGACTCCGGCGCAGCCGCGGCGGCGGCCGAGGCCGAGCGCCAGCGTCAGGCTGAGGCCGAACGCAAGCGTCAGCAAGATGAAATTCGCCGCCAGGAAGAAGAACGCCAAAAACGTGAAGCTGAAGAGCGCCAGCGCAAGCAGGAGGAGTTCGAGCGCAACAAAGCGCAGGCCCTGCACGACCTGAAAGGCACCGCCGGGGAGCTGGGCCTCAAGGGGCTCGACACCGACAGTGGTTTCGGCCTCAAGGACGTGAGCGGCGGCACTACCGGGCTTCACGAGAGAAGCGGCCCGGCGGATTGCACCTGGGGCGATCAGCCCGCCTCGGTCGTCGATCTCCGCTGCCTGGGGATCGATCCCGACAAACCCATTGTCATAGACCCGCACGTGGTCCGCGGCCAGCAGCGCGTCTTTCCCGCGCAAATCGACCCGGCAACCTTTCAGAACGCCAACTACAACAAAGGATTCGAGGCACTCATGCGTCCCGGCTTCCATCCACAAGATGCGGCGGACGCGATAGCCTTTTTCAAGGCAGCGCAGGCGCAGCGCCCCAATGATCCCATGGTGCGCAACGGCCTCGCCCTGGCTCAGGACATCCTCAAGGCCCGCCAGCAGAAGGAGATCAACGACCAGGTCCAGGCTGAGCAGCTCGTCCGCAAGGCCTATGCAGGGCTTATTGTTGGCGACACGAGCAGCGCCCGCGCCTTCATTGCCCAAGCCCGCGCGCTTGAGCCTCACGATGCCCAACTGCGCTTCGCCGATACTCTCATTTCCATCGCCGCGCCCGAATCCACATCCGCCTCCACGCCAGAGCGCCGCGCCGCTTACAAAATCGTCGCCAACAGCGTTGTGGCGATCAACGAGCAGAACGATTCCGCCGCCGTGGCCATGCTCCAGGCCGCGCATCGCCTGCAGCCGGAGGATAAGTTCATCCAATCGCTTCTGCTGACCATGCGCAATTACGAAGCCGGCCGCGCCTCGGCGAATCCGCCTCCGCGCTCGGCTACCTCGCCCCAGGCTCGTCCGCAAAACCAACTTCCAACAGGCCCACAACAGTGAGAGATCATTCAGCATATTGAGAAACCGGAGGAATTAGCCATGCAAACGAAACCGATTCATCTCGCAGTTCTTTTCGCCTCGTCTATTTTCGCTATGGTTTGTGCTCAAGCGCAGACGGCCATTCCGCAACAAACCCTTCAGCAATACGTGGCGGATTTGCAGAGCAACCCCAACGACGCGGCGCTGCGCCAGAAGATCATCGCGCTGGCGCAGACGATGAAGACGTCGCCGGCGATTCCCGAAGAGGCGCGCGAGCACTACGTCATGGCGGCGACGTTCATGGAATCGGCGAAGGACCCGGCAGGTTTCGCGCGCGCCGTCGAGCAGTACAAGGCGGCGCTGCTGGTTGCTCCGTGGTGGGCGGATGCGTATAAGAAGCTGGCCATTGCGCAAAAGGCCGCTGCGCAATACGACGACGCCATTGCCAGCCTGAATTTTTATTTGGCTTCGCAACCTGCCGACGCACGCGACGCTCAGGATGAGATCTATAAGATTAAAGCACTGAAGCAGGCGGCTGCGGATGAGATTGCTACAAGACAGCGAGCGGTCGATGCCGAACGTCAACGGCAAGAGGAAGAGCAAGCGAGAAAAGCACGTGAGCAAGAGGATTTTGTGCGGAGCCTCGATGGTGCTGAATACACTCGATCGACAGTGCAACCATCCACAGGTGACGACGGGGTGCGTCGCCAGTTGGTTTATACAGAGAAACTGGTTGTTCAGGGCCACACGATCAAGGAGCTTTCTCTCCCTCCTACCGGACGCGTTTTTGACTACGGGTTTAGGCTCACAATCGATGGACGAACGATCCGCGGATATGAAAAGACTGCCGGTTGGACAGGAACCATAAGCGATGACAGAGTAACGCTTAGTATCAATGGTTTACCAGACGTGGTCTTTAACCGCATACGTTAACAATGTGACGGAAAGAGATCAGTAAGATTGTAGAACACACGGATGAACGAAGAATTTGTACGCGGAAAGGACATCATCATGAGGAGACTTAGAGCGTCATATTCATGCCTTATTATCGTTACGGCAATTCTCTCACCCATTTCAGCTCCAGCGCAACCTGCCACTCCTCAGCAAACCCTCCGGCAGTACGTCGCTGACTTGCAGAACAACCCCAACGACGCGGCGCTACGTAGGAAGATCATCACGCTGGCGCAGACGATGAAGACGCCGCCGGCGATTCCTCCAGCGGCGCACCAGGACTATGTCATGGCGGTCACCTTCGTGGAGAGCGCAAAGGACAATACCGGCTATGAGCACGCCATCGACCACTTCAAGTCGGCACTACTGGCTGCTCCGTGGTGGATGGATGCGTACAAGAAGCTCGCCATTGCGCAGAAGGCGGCTGGCCATTACGACGATGCCATTGCCACTCTGAATCTTTACCTGCTGGCGAAATCCGCCGACGCCAGCGATGCCCAAGATGAGATCTACAAGCTCATGGCGCTGAAGCAGGCGGCGGCGGACCAGCAGGTGAAAGACGCAGAAAGACAGCGGGAAGAGCAGCAGCGAGCCTATGAGGCAAGCCCCGAGGGGAGATTTCAAGCCCTTCTGAAGAAGATCGATGGCAGAAGGTACTCATGGGACTTCCACCAGCCTCGTGTCGGAGGGACAGATAGGAGGTATATAGATGTGAAGGGAGGTGTATTTCTCATCGGAATAAAGAGCTGGGGCAGGAGTGATGGATGGAATGATGAGAATTGTTGTACAAGACTGGAGATTGCTGGTCGAGAGACTACGCAACGATTATCAGACGGATATGCGGTTTATACAGTCAGTGACGATGGTGAGCGGATAACTAAAACATCACACTATCAAAGCGGCCAAGTGCTTGAAGAAGTATTTAACTGGGAACGATAGGGAGATGCGTGCGATGACCGCGCACCCTCCAGCCATCAAGGCAATTTGGGCAACCAAACCTCTGTGTATGGAAAGGGATTAACCATGATTCTCAATTCAAGGCTTGTCTCGTTCGTATTTCTAGGACTTGCTGTTGTCGTACCAATTGGCTTGCGGGCTCAGACACCGCAGCAAACCCTCCAGCAATACGTGGCGGATTTGAAGAACAATCCCCACGACGCCGCGCTGCGCCAGAAGATCATTGCGCTGGCGCAGACGATGAGGCCGGCACCGGCGATTCCACCATCGGCGCACCAGGACTATGTCATGGCGGTCACCTTCGTGGAGAGCGCAAAGGACAATACCGGCTATGAGCACGCCATCGACCACTTCAAGTCGGCGCTACTGGCCGCTCCGTGGTGGATGGATGCGTACAAGAAACTCGCCATTGCGCAGAAGGCGGCTGGCCATTACGACGATGCCATTGCCACTCTGAATCTGTACCTGCTGGCGCAACCCGCCGACGCCAGCGATGCTCAGGACGAAATCTACAAGCTCATGGCGCTGAAGCAGGCGGCAGCGGACGATGTACAGCGAAGAGCCAATGAAGAGCGCGCTCGCGAGAACAGTCCGGAGGCAATCGCTGCCAGAAAACAGGCGGAATACGACGCATGGCTCAAGGGCTTGGATGGAGCGAGGTACAGTTATCAGCATCCCGGTGGATGGACAATAACGATTGATATCCACGGTCGCTACGCCCAGTACGGCACAATTAACCGTTCATGCGAACAGTGTGGGCCAGTTGGTGTCTACCAACCAAGCACCAATGGTTGGTCATTTCGAATCCAGGATCGTGAATTCACAGGGCGGTTTGGAAATGTCGTTTGCACCGCAACAATAACCGACGAAGTCATTACGGAGCAGTGCCCCACATACGCACGCTATTATCAACGACAGCGGGAACAGTGAAGTCTACTTCAAATGATGGCGTTTGATAAGGACATGATGGTCAATGTGTATGCCGACCTTAACTGAATCCCCAAGAAAGGAATTTCATGAAATTCAAGTTGAGTGCATTTCTGATTCTATTACTCGTCCTCTGTCTCACTGTCTACGCGCAAGCGCAATCGAATACTCCGCAGCAGACGCTCCAGCAATATGTAGCCGACCTTCAGAGCCACACCAACGACGACGCCCTGCGCCAGAAGATCATCGCGCTGGCGCAGACGATGAGGACGCCGCCGGCTGTGCCCGCTGACGCGTACGAACTGGTGGGCCGGGCAGCTTACGCCATCAAAAACGCGAACACGGATGCGGACTTTGTTGCCGCGGCGGATGCATACGGCAAGGCGCTGCAACTTGCTCCGTGGGTCGCCGACTACTACTTCAACCAGGGCGTGGCCTACGAGAAGGCCAAGCATTTCGACGAAGCGATTGCCGACTTCAACTGGTACCTGACGGCCGCGCCCAACGCGAAGGACGCGAACGAGGTGCGCGAACGCATCGGCGGGCTGAAGTACGCGAAGGAAAAGGCGGAACAAGAGCGGCGCGCCGCTGAAGAAAAACGAGTGCAGGAGTCCAGCCCGGAGGCAATTGCCGCAAGAAAGCAGGCAGAAGACGAAGAGTGGCTCAAAAGGCTAGACGGCGCAAGGTATATTTCGCATGATAGAGAGGATTTAGGCTTAACCGATACTATAGATATCCACGGTGACCACATCCAGTACGGCACTATCAACAATTCATGCAGCGGGTGCAAGAGCATACCAATTGGTGCCTGGGGAGTAAGAGACTTCTTTCCTCCGCCTCTAATCCAAGGTCGCCAGTACTCGGAAGTGGACAGATATCAAGGGCATCAAACAACATGCGCCGGAACGATAACCGACGAAGTCATCACAACGCACTGCTCGAACGGTACTTACAGTACTACAACTACTTACTATCGGCAACGATAGTATTGAGGTTCACTCCGTGTTGAGAACCTTGTGTACTGCACAGGCAATCGAATATATCAATCAGTCGTTCATGTCTGTCCTTCGCAGGTACCATTCCGGCGCGGGCGTAGCCACTACACTAGCTACAGCCAATGATTAACCGGGAATCGAGTAACGACACCATTGCTGCTGTCTCCACGCCACCGGGGCGCGGGGGCATCGGGATTGTGCGGCTGAGCGGGCCTGAGGCGGCGTCGATTGCCGCGCAACTGGTGCGGCTGCGGCAGCCGCTGGAGCATGGCCGCGCGCGGCTGGCCGATGTGCTGGATGAAGATGCGGGCAGCGACGCAGAGCGCATTGACGAGGCAGTGGTCACGTATTTTGGCGCTCCGCACTCTTATACTGCCGAAGACCTTGTGGAGATAGCCGCGCACGGCTCGCCGGTGGTGCTGGAGCTTCTGCTGAGCCGCGCTGTGAAGCTGGGCGCGCGGCTGGCCCGGCCGGGCGAGTTTACCGAGCGCGCATTTCTGGCCGGCAAGCTGGACCTGACGCAGGCCGAGGCGGTGCGCGACCTGATCGAGGCGCAGACGCTGACCCAGGCCAGGCAGGCCGCCAGCCAGATGGGCGGCGCGCTCAGCCGGCGCGTGGTACCAGTGAAGCAGTCGCTGGTGGAACTCATTGCGCTGCTCGAAGCCGGCATTGATTTTGCCGAGGACGATGTGGAGCTGACGACGCAGGCCGAGATCGCCAGCCGCATTGGTGCGCTGACGCCGCCACTCGCGGCGCTGGAGGCGAGCTTCGCGCGCGGGCGCATCGTTCACGACGGGCTGACGCTGGCGATTGTAGGACGGCCCAACGTGGGCAAGAGTTCGCTCTTCAATCGACTCGTGGAACGCGAGCGGGCCATCGTGACCGCAACTCCCGGCACCACCCGCGACACGGTCACCGAGCGGATTTCGCTGGACGGCATTCCGCTGGAGTTGGTGGACACGGCAGGATTGCGCGAAAGTCGGAGCGAGGGCCTGCACGAAAGTCTGGAAGAAGCCGAGCAGCTGGGCATTCACCGCAGCCGCGAGGCGCTGGCCGATGCCGCGCTGGTGGTGGTCGTTCTCGACGCAACCCAGCCGCTGCACGACGAGGAGCGACGGCTGCTGGAGTCTGTTGAAGGCCGTCCCGCGCTGGTGGCCGTGAACAAGAGCGACCTGATCCGGAATCTGCCCGAAGCCGACAGGCCCGTGCCAGATTGCGGCGAGTTGCCTGCGCTGGCCACGTCGGCGCTCACCGGCGAAGGGATTCCCGCGCTGCGCGAGCGCATTCTCGAGTTGGCCACCGGCGGAGCCGCCGCCGAACCGGGAATGTTGACCAGCCTGCGCCACCAGCAGGCCATTGCCGCGGCGCTGTCGGCCCTGGCCGACGCCGCGCAGGCCAACACCGCCGCGATTCCCCACGAGATGATTCTGCTGGACCTCTACCGCGCGCTCTGGGCGCTGGACTCGCTCACTGGACAGACTACTCCCGACGACATTTTGAATCTGATTTTCTCGACTTTCTGCATCGGAAAATAACATTCAACGGCGCTTCACTTTGCTGTCAGCGCCAGCTTGCCGAAGCGTGCGGCCTGCTCCATGCGGTGACGCAGGAGTAGAATGAAGATAGGTCAGAGAACGGAAAAGCAAATTCCCTGGAGGAACAGATGGCAAGTGCATTACAGCAGCTGGAAGACGGAATCGATGAATACCATGTCAGTGAGGATGAACGGCGCCTGAACGAAAAGATTCGCACGGATCGAGAGCGCCAAAAACAAGTGCTGAATTTGAAACGGCAACGCGTTCTTTCGCAAACGCAGTCTCAGCCGGGACGTCACGCCGCCCTGGAGGCAGCCCTGGCCCAAATCGATGCGCAGATTGCGAAGCTGGGCTGAGAGGTCCTGAAGCCCGCGGCTTTCCCACGCCCGCTGCTATGCCGTGCGATGTAGAAGCAGGGCGTTGGCCTGATGCACCGAGGTCAGCACCACGCGCGCAATGTTCACATGCTCGGGCCGGCTCGCGGCCCAGACAATAACCTCGGCAACATCTTCCGCAACCAGCGGCTTAGTGTTTTTGTAGACCTGAGCGGCGCGCCCAGCGTCACCATGGAAGCGTACCAGGCTGAATTCAGTCTCCACCATTCCGGGGTCCACGCTGGTGACGCGAATCGGCGTTCCCAGCACGTCCTGGCGCAGGCCGTCGTTGATGAAGCGCTCGGCAGCCTTGGTGGCGCAGTAGACGGCTCCGTTGGGATAAGCCATCTCTCCGGCAATTGAGCCCAGGTTGATGACATGACCGCGGCCCCGCTCCACCATGCCCGGAACCACGGCGCGGGTCACGTAGAGCAATCCCTTCACGTTGGTGTCGATCATCTCTTCCCAGTCGTCGATGTTGCCCTGGTAGAGCTTTTCCAGTCCGCGGCTGAGGCCGGCGTTGTTGACCAGCACGTCGATGCAGGCCCACTCGGCGGGCAGCGTGGCGATAGATTTCTGAACGGCGTTGCGGTCGCGCACATCGAGGCTGAAGGTGTGAACGGCTTCAGCGCCTTTCTGGAGTGCGGCTTCGGCCACGGCGGCGAGTTTGCCGGTGCGGCGAGCGGCCAACAGCAGGCGCGCTCCCTCGGCGGCAAAGGCCAGAGCGGTGGCCGCGCCAATGCCCGACGAAGCTCCGGTCACGAAGACGATCTTTCCCTTGAGAGTCATGGCTCTATCCTAACCAACCCGTGCTGAAGTTAGCACGCCTCGCCCTCGAGGCCTCAAACTGAACACGCCGAATTTGTAATTATCTGCAAAAGCATTTTTTGAGCTTTTGCAGTGATTTTCTTTGGAAGTTATTGATTCCAGGAACGTTCCTAATTATCTGCAAGGGCAAATCTTATTTTTTTACGATGGTTATCTTCACAAGTTGTTGATTCCAGCCAAGTTCAAAATTATCTGCAAGGTTTCAACAACTATATTTATTTTTTTGAGGGGGGAGGGGGGTGCTCTCAGTGGTATAGACCGGGCGGAATCCTGACAGATTGAACCGGAGCCACGGCGCGGAAATCGATTGGACGGAGGTTGGACATAGGGTCATCATGCGCTTCCGGATCGTAATTATCTGCAAAACGGGTTGGTGCAGAGTTGTGTGCCGGGCGAATGGATGCGGGATTTGGCTATTTTGCGCCTCTACTGGAAACTGCGTCCCTGGAAGTTCTCAGCCGCCGGCGAGTGTCGATTTTCGCAGTACAATGCGGATGAGGTGGATGTCATGGATTCCACTCATGGAGAGGTCACGCGGCTGCTCAAAGCGATGAATGCTGGCGATGCCGCGGCCGGCGAGCAGCTACTGCCTCTCGTGTACAAGGAACTGCACCGCATCGCCGAGGCGTATATGCGCCGCGAGCGGCCGGATCATACGCTGCAGGCGACGGCGCTGATTCATGAGGCCTACCTGCGCCTGGTGGGCGAAGAGATTGATTGGAAGGATCGCGGTCACTTCATCGGCCTGGCCGCACATGTGATGCGGCGCGTGCTGGTGGATTATGCACGCCAGCACAACGCCGGGCGGCGCGCGGGCGGGATGCGGCGCGTGGAAATGGAAGACAACCTGGCGATTTCGCCAGAGCGCCTGGACGAAGTGTTGTCCCTGGACAGGGCGATGGAGCGGCTCAAGGAAAAGAGCCCGCGACAGGCACGGGTGGTGGAGTTGCGCTACTTCGGCGGGCTGGGTGTGGAGCAGATTGCGGCGATGCTGGGAATTGCGCCGCGATCAGTAAAACGGGACTGGTCGCTGGCGCGGATGTTTCTCTATCGGGAGCTTCGCTCCGGCGGGCCGCCTCCGGACGGGGATACAGAGGAAGATTCGGGCGAGGGCGAAAAATAATCTTGCCGGGCGTTGCCCCTTTTTCATGACCATGACGCACTCCTAAGTGAATGCGGTGATCAACACCGCTTCCCAGGAGGAAACGTCATGAAATCGAGTCTCTACACTTTCGCTTTTGCCACCCTCGTTGCCATCGCGTCGCTGTCGCAGGCGCACGCCCAAACCCATGTTGCTCGCGTCAACGTGCCCTTCGCGTTCAACAGCGGGTCACAGCACTTCGCCGCTGGGACCTACACGATCAGCATGTACGATAACGGTGTTCTGGCCGTGACCGACTACAAGCGCACAGACCTGGCCGTTATTCAGTCGAGATCTGACAATGACTCACCGAATACGGCCCCCTATGTAGCCTTCCGGAAGTACGGCAACCAGTATTTCCTGACGACGTATCACGCCCAGGGCGGAGTGACCATCAACCTCGGCAAGTCAGCCAGAGAGCGCAGCCTGGCCCGCGAGCTCGCCGCGAACCATGTGGAAGGCGGAACTGTCCGGGTGGCGATGCTGAATAACGCCGCTCCAACCCGCTAATGTTGAACCAGCGTTCAGCACAACCCGATGCATAGCGGGAGCCACCTCACCGGGTGCGCTCCCGCTCTTGCGTTTGCTCTGGTATCTTCGTCCGGATGATGCCTAGGGCAACTTCACATCGAGCGCGTAGATTTCCTGCAGGCTGATATCGCGAAAGGCGAGGATGGAATCGTCGGGAGCGAGTCCTGTCCACCATCCATAGTTACCAAAGGCGAGAGGACCAGCCTCGGCGAGATCAGTGATGTGCTCGAGTTTGCGGCCGGAGAGACAGACGCGGTAGCGGGAGAGCCGGGTGGTATTGGGATCGGTGAAGTAGACGCATTTGCTGTCGCGGCTCCAGCTGGGATAGCTCCACTTTTGCTCGATGAGATCCTGCCACTTCTTCGTGGAGAGGTCGTAGACGAGGAGTTTGCCGTGATCGCTGGCGCCGGCCAGCAGGTAGCGCCCATCCGGGGACCAGCACGGGAAAAACAGGCCCACGCTGCCCGGCACCTCCGACATCTGACCGGTGGCGAGGTTGAGGATGCGGATGTTGTTGGCCTTGGCCTGCTGATCGATAAGAGGAGGACCCCCGATGGCGATAGATATTCCATCGGAGGACCAGGAGGCATTGAGATCGTCGGAGTCTCCGGCGGTGATAGGCCTCGGATTACCGCCCTGGGGTGAGACGAGATAGATGTGCCAGTGGGAGCCGTTCACCCTTGCTGAAAAGACGATCTCCGATCCATCGGGAGACCATTGGGGCAGCCGGGCCTGCATGGGGGCAAAAGTGAGCTCGTGGCGATCGCTGCCATCCAAGTTGCCCACCCAGAGCATGCCCTCGGGAAACGTGGTGTACGCGACTCGCTTGCCGTCCTTGGAGAAGGTGAGTCCATCAGCTGAGAGACCGGATATGTAGGGCGTGAAGGAATGGGTTTTTGGGTCGTAGCGCATGAGTTCGCCGCGGCGGCTCTCGCCGATGAAGAAGATGCGCCTGCCATCGAGGCTGACGACGGGACCCTCGGCGTTCGTCTGGCCCTGGGTGAGCTGGACCGGCTCATGATTGACCTTGTGCCAAAGTTCGCCGGTTTCGCGCATTGCCCAGAGATTGGCAACACCGTTGCGGGTGGACTGGAAGATGAAATAGCGGCCGTCGGGAGTCCAGACGCCGCAGCATTCGTTGCCGCCATTCTTCCACCCCTGAAGCAAGCGGCGCAGATGGGTTCCGTCAGTATGCACTTCCCAAAGCAAGCCGGTCTTCAAGTTCCAATCCCACGCGGTGAAGCGCAGCAGGCGTCCATCGGGCGAAAAGCGTATCCAGAGGGGCGTGCCGGCCGCGCTGAGGTGCAGTGGGGGTGCACCGCCCTGGGCGTTGCTGATCTCGAGGTTCCGGTCGTCACTCCAGGCAAGAGCAGACTGATCCTGATTCCACGAGACCTGATTGGCGAGAAAATCGCCGATGCGACGCGCCTGGCCGCCAGGCAGGGTCATGGTCCACATGCCGGACTTTGCACCGATGATGGGCGGTCCGCCGAAGAGCAACTCCGAACGTGGCGTGACCGACTCGAGGCCTCCAAACTGGACAGGGAGGGGGACGGGCACAGTCTCGCCGCCGTCGGAAGAAACCTGCATCAGCACGCCGCGGAGGCTGGCAGTGGTCTGGGTGTAGTAGATCCTCGAACCATCGGTTTCCAGTGGAGGAGGCGTGATTCCCAAGCCGGCCAGCTTCGGAGCGCCGTCATGGGTGAGCTGGGTGGTCGCAGTCACCTGCGGAGGAGGAAGCGCGGGGCGCAGAAGCCAGGCGACGCCAAGAACGATGCCTACGGCGACCGGCCAGAGCCAAAGCGTGATTCTGCGGCCGGCGTTGGAGGGAGTGAGTTGATAGACGGAAAGATGCTTTGACCCGCTGTCGCGCTGCAGGCGCTTCAGATCCGCGCGCATTTCCGAGGCGTGCTGATAGCGCAGGTCGCGGTCCTTCTCCAAAGCCTTGAGGACGATCACTACAAGCAACGGGGGCAGATCCGGATTCAGTTGGAGCGGCGACAGTGGCTTCCGATTCAGAATGGCGTCGAAGATCAGCCCCTGGGTCTCGCCGCGAAAGGGCAACACGCCGGTGAGCATTTCGTAGAGCACGACGCCAAACGAAAACAAGTCGGTACGCGCATCGACAGGTTTGCCGCGCACCTGCTCGGGCGACATATACGAGACGGTTCCCATCGCCAACCCGGGACTAGTGAGGTGCTCGCCGCTGGTGATCGGTTCGGCGGCAGAGTCGCCGCCGGGAGTCTCGACCACTTTGGCGATGCCGAAGTCCAGAACCTTTACGTGGTCGCGGGTAGTGACGTGGATGTTGGCCGGCTTGATGTCGCGATGCACTATGCCCTTGCCATGCGCGGCATCGAGCGCATCGGCGATCTGGATCGACAGCGCCACCGCCGTTTCGATCTCCAGCGGCTTGCCTGCCATCCGCTGGCGCAGATTCCCGCCTTCGAGAAACTCCATGGCGATGAAGACGTTCCCGTCCTGCTCGCCGATCTCATAAATGGTACAGATGTTCGGATGGTTCAGCGCAGCCAGCGCGCGCGCCTCTCGTTGGAAGCGTGCCACCAGCTCTCGATTGCCGCCCTGTTCCGGCTGCATGACCTTGATCGCCACATCGCGTCCCAGGTTCGCGTCCGACGCCCGGTACACCTCGCCCATGCCGCCATGCCCCAGCGGCTCCACGATGGTATACCGGCCCAGGCGTGCGCCTCGCTCCAGGCGCGCCTTCCGAGCGGGTCTTTCCGGCGGAATCAGGAGCGGCTCGGACAGGAAGCCCTCGAGGCGATCGTTCTCCTTGAGCAGCGCCTCAACCCTGCCGCGAAGAGCAGGCTGCCCGTCACATTCGCGATCGAGGAAGGCTCCGCGCTCCTCCGGGCGCAGGTCGAGCGCTTCTCCGAAAAGCCGCTCTGCCTCATCTTCCTTGTCTCTCATGGTGACAGCCTCATATCGCCACAGAGTTTTTAAAATCTGCCTTGAGCTGCCCCGTGGCTCTGTCCTGGAATGTGTGAGCGCCTGGTTTTGAGTTTAGCTGAAAATATTGTCCGCCCAAGTGGAAACTGAATACCTGCAAAATGGGACCCTTCTGGCGAAGAGTCCCATGGTGGTGCGTGGTTGCGGTGGTGGTCTTACTTGGCAGCGGCCTTCAACCTGGCCTGCTCAGCCCTTTCATCTCCTAAAGCCGCGTAAAATCTCCCTGGATATGGCATCCCTGTTTGGACGTGAATTGCAGAGTCCCGCCCAGTTGATGGGCCAGGCTTTCGATAAGCTTCAGCCCCATCGACTTGCAGCTTGCGGCATCGAAATTCATGGGTAGTCCAATGCCGTTGTCGCGGATGATCATGCGCACCACGCCTTCCACACGGTGAATTGAAACGGAAATCGATCCTTTTCTGCCGGCGGGAAAGCCGTGCTTGAGGCTGTTGGAGAGCAGTTCGTTCACCAGCAGCCCGAAGGGAATGGCGCGGTCGAGATCGAGGAGGATATCCTCGGCATCCAAATCAAGACTGATGCGGCCGGGCTCTACCAAATAGGTGGTGATCACTCCCTCGAAGATATCGCGCAAATAGCTGGCGGCCGACAGACCGGCCAGGCCGGGCATCTGGCACAGCCGCTCATGGACCGCCGCCATGGCCCTGACGCGCAGAACCATGGATTCGATGGCCGCGCGCGCTTCGCTGGGCGGAAGCGTGCGCACCTCCATTTTGAGAAGGCTTTGAACCACTTGCAGGTTGTTTTTAACGCGATGGTGAACCTCGCGGAGCAGAACTTCTTTTTCCTGGAGCTCGCGCGCCGCGTTTTGCGCGCTGGCCTCCGCCTCGGCGTTCTTGCGGCGCAACTCCTCCACGTTGACCTCCAGTTGCAAGGTCCGTTCTCGCACGCGGTCTTCCAATTCGGCCGCCAAACGCGCCTGCGCGTCTTCCATCAGCAAGGTCCGTTCACGAACGCGGACTTCCAGCCCGGCCGCCAAACGCACGTGCGCGTCCTCCATCTGCTTGTGCCCGGTCATGTCGCGGGCTACGCGGATGAAGCCGGTCAGCTTTCCTGTATCATCCCAAACCGCTGTGAGAGTGCCGCTGGACCAAAATAGCGACCTGTCGCGGCGCACGCGCCAACTGTCGGTCGCGCAGAACCCGTTGCGCACCGCTTCCTCCATCTCTTGCCGCGGCTTGCCGGCTTTGATCTCCTCCGGCGTAAATCCGAAGGAATACTCCCTGCCTATAGCCTCTTCGGCCGTGTATCCGACCACATTCCGCGATCCCGGGCTCCAACTGTTGATGCACCCTTCCACATCCAGCGTGTAGATCACGTAGCTGTCTATGTTTTCGACGATGATACGGTAGC
>Ga0326727_10016460_pt1 | contig 15597 bp, 12 predicted proteins | sample MB2enrmetagenome_FD_207643 | JGI IMG/M metagenome (GOLD analysis project Ga0326727, IMG submission 207643) | Lab enriched peat soil microbial communities from McLean, Ithaca, NY, United States - MB29MY | ecosystem: Environmental > Terrestrial > Soil > Wetlands > Peat | place: USA: New York... | reverse complement strand
CATTCCAAGGGTAAATAAACGTCAACCAAAAAAGTACAAGGACAAAATGGCACACTTTTCAAGAAATCTGAGGTGGCACACTCACCCTCAGGATTTGTCACACTTGCGGAATTTGCGAAAGGCATTGCCCCTAGGCACCATAAGACGTCCTGAGCCATGACCACAATGGCCGTCGTAGAATGCGTTCCGCCAAAGATGGATGCCGTTTTCAATGCCTTCCAGTACTCTGCCATAGCGCGCCAGACCTTTCGTTCCGCCGATGATCCCCGCGGATTCAGGATCGTTCTGGGTGGAAACGGCTGCAACGCCACTCCTTTCGACAATGGAGAATCCATTCTGTTCACCCGGCAGGCGGCCTGAAATGATGCAAGGAAGGCGGAAGGGGGCACCCATGGAATTGAGCGCTGTGCGGGTGAGGGAGAATTGGTTTTTGGGCTCACCAAGCACAGCGCGATACTACCGGAGGGCGGTCCGGTGTGGCAACAGCCAGTTCTTGCACGCTTTGGACTATTTGCCTGAGGGTTTCTGTGGTGTGCCGCCCATTGGAGGGTGCCAACCTGGCCACAGAGCGCGTTGCAAATGTTGGTGACTGATAGATTTGCTTTGGGGCGTCCCATTTGCACTTGTAATTCGCGCTAGGCGGGTGAAGGCAGAGTTGACATTTTGCAGAAAGTATAACATGCTTGTTGCACATGAAGACGGCTACCGTTCGACAATTGCGGCACGACTTTGGGAGTGTGCTCAACTGGGTTGAAGAAGGCGAAGCGGTTGGCATAAGCAAACGCGGCAGAATCGTCGCGTTGCTCTCCCCGCCGCCAGCGCCAAAACCATCCAGGCCACGAAAGCGCCCCGATTTCCTCGGGCGACTCAAGCGGATCTACGGGGACACCGTCCTGCGGGGTGATGTTGTCGTGGAGGAACGCGACTCCCGCCCTTATTGACCTGCGGGCCGCCACTGCCTGCAAGCCAGCAAGATCAGGTGAAGTGAGCGGCCCTTGACCGGTAACCCTTAAGACTCAAATCTCGAAGTGCCAGCCTACGCCGATACCAGCTTTCTCGCCCGCGTCTATACCCCGCACGCCGACTCGACTAAGGCCCTGAGGTGGATGCAGCGTGCCGCCGAGGCTCTACCGTTCACCCCACTCCACCGGCATGAGTTGCGCAACGCCGTTCGCCTGCGCGTCTTCCGGGGAGAAATCACCGCCGAGCAACGGAAGGAAGCCTTCCGCGAGATGGACGCCGACCTTGCCGACAATATTCTCGCCCACACCACGATCCCCTGGACCGATGCCTTCCAGGAGGCAGAAAGCCTTGCTGCCGCGCACACTGAAACCCTTGGCGTGCGCAGCTTCGACCTCCTGCATGTGGGCATGGCGGTCGCGCTTGGCGCCACGGAGTTCCTCACCTTCGATGCGCGTCAAGCAGCCCTGGCGAAGGCCGCCGGCCTCAAAGTCAAACCGTGACCTGCATCCGCAAACAATTCACCCCTTTACCCAATACGTCATTTCCTACGGCTATGGCGTTCCGCACTATGTTCCACCGGCCATAACCTGAGAGCACTTAAAGCATTATGAGCGTTCTGATTGTCGGCTCGACCGCGCTGGATTCCATTAAGACGCCCAAGGCGGAGAACCCGCGTTTGCTGGGCGGTTCGGCCAGCCATGCGGCGGTGGCGGCCAGTTTCTTTGGCCCGGTCAAATTGGTGGGCGTGGTGGGGGACGACTTTCCCAAGCGCTACATCCAGCTCTACAAGCGTCACCGCATTGACTTGCAGGGCCTCCAGGTGCTGCCGGGCAACACGTTCCATTGGTCGGGCGAGTACGAGTCGAACATGAACAACCGTCGCACGCTGCTCACCGAGTTGGGCGTGTTTGAGAAGTTCAACCCCTCGCTCCCTGACTCCTACCAGTCCACTCCGTTTGTGCTGCTGGCCAACATCGCGCCCGCGCTGCAGCACCATGTGCTCGACCAAATGAGGCGTCCCAGGTTCGTCGCCGCTGACACGATGGACTTGTGGATCAAAGTGGCCTTGCCTGATTTGCTGAGGTTGCTGAAGCGGCTGGATGCCTTCGTGCTCAATGACAGCGAAGCGCAGCAGTTAACCGGGGAAGACAACGTCTTCGTCGCCCTGAAGGCGATCCACCGGCTTGGGCCGAAGTATGTGGTCGTCAAGCAAGGCTCACACGGCTCAATCCTGTCCGGCCCGCAGGGTTTATTCCTTTGCCCGGCTTATCCGCTGGTGAAGGTCGTGGACCCGACGGGCGCGGGCGATTCGTTTGTGGGCGGCATGATGGGGTACCTGGCTGCGGGGAAAGGGCCCATTGACGGCCATCTCCGCCGAGCCATGACCTACGGCAGTGTGATCGCGTCGTTTTGCTGCGAGGGATTCGGGGTGCAGCGCACGACGAGAGTCAGCCGCGCTCAGATTGACGGGCGCGTGAAGGAGTTGGAACGGCTGACGCGGTTTTAATCAGATGTGAAAGTCTTCGGGGGGTCGTGGCCGTTCCTTCTTGCTCACGACCTTCACGTTGGCCGCTTCCTGGACCACGAGGGAGTTTGGCGGGACGCTGGTGGTGAGGAAGACGTTCGCCCCGATGGTGCTGCCTTCGCCGACGATAGTATCGCCGCCCATGATGGTGGCGCCGGCGTAAATCGTCACCCAATCCTCGATGGTAGGGTGGCGCTTTTGTCCGCGCAGTTGCTGGCCGGCGGCGAGGGATTTCGCCACCAAGCCTACGCCCTGATACATTTTCACGTGACTGCCGATGAGGGAGGTTTCGCCGACGACGGTGCCGGTGCAATGGTCCACGAAGAAATGCGAGCCGATCTGCGCGCCCGGATGAAGATCCATGCCGGTGCGGGCGTGGGCCCACTCGGTCATAATGCGGGGGATGAGGGGGATGTGCTTGAGATATAACTCATGGGCCAACCGCTGCACGGCTATGGCTTCGATGAATGGATAAGCGACAATCACTTCTTCTTTGCTGAGCGCGGCCGGGTCACCGTTGTAAGCGGCCTCGGTATCGGTCTGGAGCAATTCCCGGATGCGCGGCAAGCTGGCCAGGAATTCAAAGGTCAACGTATGGGCAACGGGACGCACCCCTTTCCTGGGCAATTCGGGGGGCGGGCTGTAGATCAGGCTCTTGCAAACCTCGTCTTCCAGACTGCCCAGCACCGATTCCAGCAGCGCGGAGGTCCCTGCTCTGATGGCTGATGAATGGACGAGCTTCTCGTCGAAGAAGCCGGGAAACAGGAGCCGGAGCAGGTCCGCTGTGATCCGCGCAATCGCTCGCTTCGAGGGCAGGTTCTTCCCGTCCAGGTGATTGATGCCCCCTGCGTGAGCATAGGATTCCACGAGGCAGTCGGTCAGTTGGGTGACAGTCAAAGGCACGAAATGAGTATCCGGCATCCGGCGTCAGAACGCAAGCGGACCGGGACGCACCTGAGAGGCTTGAGACCCCACACGGGGCGAGCGCGAGCCGAAATAATCAATCCTTCGCGCCGACCGGGCTGCCCACCAGGCCGATGGCTTCCTGCACGATCTTGACGCCGCTGCTGGCGCCGATGCGAGTGGCGCCGGCTTGGACCATGCGGCGCAGGTCGGCCAGAGTGCGGATGCCCCCGGAGGCCTTCACCCCAAGCTTCTTGTCGCGAACGATCCGGCTCATCAGCGCCACGTCCTCGACGGTCGCCCCGCCAGTGCTGAACCCGGTGGACGTTTTCACAAAGTCGGCCCGGGCTTCGACGGCCAGTTCGCAGGCGCGGGCTTTCTCCTCGTCGGTCAGCAAGGCGGTTTCCAAGATCACTTTGCACTTGGCGCTGCGGTTGCGGCAAGCCGCGACGACCGAACGAATGTCCCGGAGCACCAGGTTGTCGTCGCCGTCCTTGAGGGCGCCGATGTTGATGACCATGTCAATTTCCTGCGCGCCTTGCCGGGTGGCGGCGCGGGCTTCCACGGCTTTGGTCTCCGGCGGCAATGCGCCTAGCGGAAAGGCGACCACACAACAGACCTTCACGCCCGACCCAGCGAGCTGTTGCCGGGCCAGGGAGACCCAGACGGGATTGACGCAGACCGAGAAGAACTTGTACTGGCGGGCCTCCTGGCAGAGCCGCTCGATGTCCGCCCGTGTGGCTTCGGGCCGCAAATTCGTGTGGTCAATGAGTTGCGCGATGTTCAACGGGGGCGGGGCGGACGGGGCGGGCAGCGGCGTGCCCTTGGGGAGTCTCCAGACGCGCTTGGTAATCTTGAGGTTTTTCACAGCCGAATAGTTCCTGCTCCTGTCACGGAAGGGACGCTATCAGGCTGTGAAATGGTGTCAAGGGTGGCTGGGGTTCAGGCCGCCTTTCTGGCGGCGGTGGCGGCGGACTCCCAGTCCTGGTGATGCAACACCTGTTCGAGCGTGGAGAGGTTCGGGTGCTCTTTGCGCAAGGCGGCGATATTCACGTGGTAGCCCACGTCGTTGAACCACCGGTACATGCGCGTCATCTCCTCGCCGGCGTTCTGCCGGAACTGCTCCCAGGGCACCTGGACGTATCTCACGTTCCGGCCCAGGACATGGCTCAGAGTCTCGGCCACGCGCTGGATCGTCAGTTCCTCGCCCGCCAACTCGAGGGTGCGGGCCGCCCACTTGGAGGGGTTCTGGAACGCCATCGCGGCGAATGCGCCGGTATCCTCGACGGAGATCTGCTGCAAGGGCGTTTGCGGGTTCAAGGGCAGGGGCAGCGTACCGTTCAGGATCGGCTCCCGCATGAAACTATACCAGTTCTGCATGAAGAATGCAGGCCGCAGTATCGTGTACGGAAGACCGCATTGGTGAATAACTGAGGCACCCAGAGCAGCGCCAGCGCGTCGGATTCCTGGCTAGGCTGCGCTTCGGCCTCAGGTCGGTCACGGAGTTGGGCGTTGTAACCAATCCTGATTGTTGAACTTCCGCAGCGGTGGCCGTCTTCTGGATTCTTCATTCTGTGCAAAACCCCCGCCAGTTGATCGGTTCCTGTGGTTTTGCTAGCGTTGGGCTCGCGATGTTCAAGCACCCGAAACGGCATAGCTGTGTTTTTTTTGGTTTCCTCGTGGCACTGGCGTTTTTTGAAGTTTCCGCATCGGCGGCCACAGTATGGTATGCCGCCACAGGCAGTGGCGCTTCGGACGCCAATCCGGGAACGGCTCAGCAGCCGGTTCGGAACGTGGCCAAGGCCGTGTCTCTGGCGAAGCCGGGTGACACGGTGGTGTTCGCTTCGGGAACCTACGCCTGTTCCGGAGTGAGGATACCCGATGGCAGCGAGGATCTTCCGATCACCTTGCATTCAGAGGGCAAGGCGAAGGTGATCTTCAGCACCAGCGGCACTAAGACCATTCTGTGGGCTGGGTGCCACAACACGATTGAGGGCATTGAGTTCCACATGACGTCCAAGCACCCCGAGGGCGCAGGCGTCGGCGTTGATCGAAAGGAGCACGTCACGATCCGCAACTGCCGGTTCGCCGCCTGCCAGGTAGGAATCAGCGCCACGAGCACGCATTATCTCACTATTAAGAACTGCGAGATGGCCTATTCCGGGGCTTATGGCGTGCACCTGAATGGTTCCGGGCAGGATGGGGGAGGCCATTGGAATCCGGCGGATGAATGCCGGTACGTTGACGTGCGGAACTGTTATCTGCACGACGCGGGATGGGACGTGAAAGGCACAGAAGGTTACGGAGTTACCGCCAACGGAGCGGTGGAGTACCTGGTGGTGGAGAACTGCCAGATTGATAACAACAGCGGCGACGGGATCCTGTACGAAGATTGGGCCGTGCATTCTACCGCCCGCTACAACGTGATCCGGGGAACCGGGATCGCAGCCATCTGGATTGATAACGCCAGCATGAGCGTTTTCGACAACAATTACCTGGAGGCCAATAACGTGGCGGTGTGGCTTTCCGGGGAGGAGAGCAGTAACCGGTATTTAGACGACTTCATTGTCATCCGGAACAACATCATTGTCCATAACGACTGGAAGGCCATTGATCCGTCGGTGTATGGCAAGGCAATATTCCTCATCACCTCCAGCACTCGGGATACGTACTTCGACAACAATACCGTGGCGTTCAACAAGTGCGACCAGGTGATCCGCGTCGAGAACCGACCACCGCAGAATGAGTACCGCAACATCTGGTTCCGCAATAATATTTTCTGGGAGAACACGGGCCCAGTGAAGGCAGATTCCGGCATCAATCTGAAGGAGTTCCACTTCGTCAACAACCTGTGGAACCAAGCGTATGAGGGCGACACACAGGCGAAGACGGGAAACCCGCTGTTCGTTGACCCGAACGCCCACGCTCCGGAGGGCTACAAGCTCCAAGGCGGATCGGCGGCGAGAGACCAGGGAATGCTCCTTTATGAGAATCCGTTGGATTTATGGAATGGCCAAAGGCCGCACTTATCGAAGACCGAGAAGTACGACATCGGCGCCCATGAGTTCGGCACCACTGGCGCGGCGCACATCGGTCTGGATATGACTACGTTCCCGTTCGAGGTTCCGGCGTTCAGTCTGCAATTCAAAGCCAGACCGAAACGCTGACAGACGCCGACTCCAGGAAAGCGGAGCAAGGGTGGTTCATTGATCAGATGCTGTTCCGGCCGAAAACGCCCGCGGCGAGGGCGTCGTGAATGGCCGTTGCATTCATTGAGGCAGTCTGGCTCGAGAAGAACCATATGGGACAACGCAAGCCGGAGGCTTACGCCACTCCCCCAGGGGCTTTTTCCACACCAAGTAGAATTCTTGAGAGAACGGCGTTAAGCCGAAGGTGGAAATCAGGCAGATTGTTGTCACCCCTGTTTGTCACCCCCGAGGCCGGAATTTTGGTCCCAATGAGGCCCTTTGGGTCCCAGGTCGGGAACCGCCGACATGGAGGAAAGGCCGGTCAGACCGCGTAATGGCCATTGGGGGTCATTGGGTCTAAAAACTCGGGTCTTTGTGTAAACGAGGTAGTCTTCCACTGAGTTAAGCGCCCAAATCATTGTGTGTCAGCCACTTACAAGTCGCCCCAAAGCGATGCATTCCAAGCTTTAACGCGGTGCTTACCGTGTGCTCATTCCAGACCACTCGGGGTCTTTGAGCGACCAGCCGCCGCCCAGGGCTTTGTAAAGTTGAACGACCGCAAGGCGGCGCCCGGCCTCGATCTGCGACAGCGCGTTCTCCGCAGGAAAGAGTTGCTGTTGAGCCTCGAGAACTTCGTAGTAGCTCGCTTTGCCTTCCTTGTAGCGGTCGGTCGCTACCGCCACGGCCTCGCGGCCGGCATTGACGGCTTCGGCTTGCTCAACGCGCTCCTCCTCGTATCGGCGGTGTGAGATGAGCGCATCGGACACCTCGCGGAAGGCACTGAGGGCGGTTTCCTGATATTGTAGCCTAGCTTCCTCGCAGGTGGCTTTGGCCTGGCGGTAGCGGCCGGTCAATCGGCCGCCAGTGAATAAAGGGCCGGCGGTACTCGCTGCCACCGTCCAAGCGTTCGCGCTGGTGGACAAAAGGTTGTTGAGGTCGGAGCTGACGCCTCCGTAAAAGGACGTTAAGCCGATGCGCGGAAAAAAGTCTCCAATGGCCACTCCAATTTCCGCGTTGGCCGCACGAACCTGCTGCGCAGCCGCCCGAAGGTCAGGCCGGCGCTCGAGCAGAGTCGAGGGCAGTCCCACCGGGATTTCCAACGGCATCTCCTGGGCCAGCAGGGTCGAGGTGCGAGCCACGGGTCCGGGGTTGCGTCCCAGGAGCGTGTTGATTTCGTTTTCCTTAAGGGCGATTTGGCGCTCGATTTCCGGGATGTTGGCTGAAACCGAGCGTAGGGCCAATTTGGCGCGCGACACTTCCAGGTTCGAAGCCAGGCCGGCGGCGTGCTGGTCGTCAAAAAGCCTGAAAGTCCGCTCGTACGAATCCCGGGTGCGCTTGGCGATCGCAAGCTGCTCATCCAGTTCCAGCAACTCAAAGTAGGCCCCCGCGACGCCGCTGACGACCGAAATCATGACCGCCCGCCGGCCCTCCTGCGTTGCCATGAAGTTCGCACGCGCGGCCTCATTCATCCGGCGGACACGACCCCACAGGTCAATTTCCCAGAGCGCTCCAAAGCCACCCAGAAACCCGTTCATGGTCTGACCACCGTTGGGGTTGGGCAGGTCGAGGAACATGTTCCGTCCCCGACTGGCTTCCCTCACATAGCCGACTTGCGGCAGGAATTGGGAGCGCGCCTGCATCTGGAGCGCACGGGCCTGGTCCACCCTGGTGAGGATAATTCGAAGGTCGTAGTTATTGGTGAGGGCAATGCGAATCAGGTCCTGGAGCGCCGGGTCCTTGAATACTCCCCACCAGGGAAGATCGGCGAACGAGTTGGTGGAGATAGTATTGGTGGCGTCCCCGCTCCGCAGTTCTTCTACGGAGGATGGGGCGCGGAAACCTGCTGGAGCATTCACCGCGGGACGCTTGTAGTTCGGGCCAACGGCGCAGCCGGCCAGCGTCAGCACCGCGACGCACCAAAACGGCAGTTTGAGAATAGACGAACGCATAACGTAGTGGTTACTTGATGAATTTCAACTTGGCGCAGAAGACGTAGTAGAGAGTGGGCAACATCACTAGGGTTAGCACGGTGGCAAGGAGCAGCCCAAAGATGTGGACCGCCGTCAGCGGATGCCACAGCGCACCGCCCGTAAGGAACAGCGGAATGAGCCCGCCGACCGTGGCGAGGACTGTCACCAGCACCGGGCGCAGACGTGCCAGGCCGGCCTGCACCAGCGCCTCTTCCAACGGCAGGCCCCGAGCGCGTGCATGCTCGATGTAGTCGCTGAGCACGATAATGTGGCTGACCATGACGCCAGCCAGGCTGACCATCGCCAGCAGCGCCATGAACCCCAGGGGCGAGCCGGTAATGGCCAGCCCCAGCAAGGCGCCGATGAGTCCCAGCGGCACCGTCAGCATGACCACCACGGATTTGATGACGGATTTGAATTGGAGGACCATGGTCATGGCAATGAGCGCCAGAGACACCTGCATCACCAGTCCCATTTCCGCCTTGTTCTTGCGCAACTCCTCGTCCTCACCGGCAAACTTCATTTCGTAACCCGGTTCCAAGTGAATCTTGGCCAGGCCCGGCCGGGCCCGGTCCAGTATCTGAGAAGGCAACTCCCCGAATGGCGCGTAGGCTTTGACCGTTACGGTGCGAAGCTGGTTGTAGTGCGGGATGGTGACAAACTCCGGCTGGACTTTGATGGTCGAGAAACTCTCGAAGGGAACAGCCTTCCCGTCCGGGGTTGGGGCATAAAGACCGCGAATCTTTTCCGCCTCGCTGCGCTCCTCAATACGGCCACGACCCAGAATCGGGATGAGCCGGTCGCCCTCTCGCAATTCGGACAGCTTCAAGCCGGTAAAGGAGGATTGGGCCACCGCGCCGATTTGCTGATTGTCCAAGCCCAGCGAATTGGCGCGGTCCTGGTCTATGGCGATTTCAATATTGGGCATGCGCAGTCCCAGGTCATCGGACACATGGTAGCCACCCGCCGCGCGCAGTTCGGCCGCGGTCTGGTCGGCCAATTGGCGCAGTTTATCCAGGTTCTCGCCACTGAGGCGGATTTGGATCGGTTCCTTGACCGGCGGTCCCTGTTCGAGCTGTTTGACCACGCAACGCACCCCTGGAACCGAGCGGTCCAGTTCCTGGCGCAGCTTGACCAGCAAGCCTGTCACCTCGTCGGCGTGGCGCGTGTTAATGAGAATTTGAGCCAGATAGTTGGCCGGTTCCTTGGGTTCGACGTTGTAGTAAAAGCGGGGGGCGGTACCGCCCGTAAACACCGCCGCGGTGGCGACCTCCTCGTGGCGTTCGATCAAGGCCACCGCTTGGTCCACCGTCGCCCTGAGGCTGGCCAGCGAATCGGTTGAAGGCGACTCGATATCCACCAACAACTGGTTGCGCTCGGCCGGCGGGAAGAACTGGTCGCCTAACAGCGGAACCAGGAGGCAGCTCAGGGCCAGCACCGCATAACCTGCCCCGAGGACCAGCCAAGGACGTTTCAGGGACCCTTCCAGCGCAGCACGATAGCGCGGCAAGACCGCTGCGAGCGCTTGGTCCACATACCGAAATGGGATCATCGAACGCACCTCCCAGCCCTCATCAAACCCCCTTTGACCTCGCAGAACGTAGTAGCTGATGAGCGGCGTGAAGGTGACCGAGACGAGGAACGCGGCCGCCAGAGCCAGCGTGACCACCATGGGCAGGCTCTTCATAAACTCGCCCTTGTCCCCGGTGAGCAACAGTAAGGGCAGGAACGCAAAGATGTTGATCAGCGTGCCGAAGACCATCGGGTGCCGCAGGTGCAGCGGGCCAAGCCAGGCAGCGCGCAACCGCGGCTCGCCCAGGTGCAGTTCGCGGTTGATGCCGTCCGAGGCCACCACCGGCACATCCACCAACATGCCCAGAGCGATGATGAGCGCGGCAATGGAGATTTGTTGCAGGGGAATGTGCAGCATTTGCATGCCGACCAAGGTCATGGCGACGGTCAGCGGAATGGCCATAGCCAGCACCAGCGCCGAACGCCAATCCATCAGGAACAATCCCACAATAATCACAATCACCACCGCCTCGACAAAGCATCGGACGAAGTGATGGATACGATGCTCGACGGCCGTGGGTTGGTCGGAGAGCACCCGGAATTCGAGGCCCTCCGGGATGCGGGCTTTCATGGCCTCGGCCACTTTCATCACGTCCCGGTTGAAATAGCGAATGATTTCCCCATCCCGCATCTCGACGGCCACCATCACCGCCCGGCGCGGGTCCAGCGACCCGTCCTTGCCCGTTCGCCCGAGGACATCCACTTTGTAGGGAATGGGCGACTCATACATGCGGCGGACGTCAAAAATATCGCGCAGATACACCGGCGCGCCCCCTTTGCCCATGCCCACCACGGTGCCGAGCATGTCCTTCTCGGTTTTGTATTCGCCGGAGAGCTGAACCGGGAAATTGCGTCCCTCGGTGCGCATCGTGCCGCCAGGAATCACCGCGTTGCGGGCGGCAATCGAGTCTTTCACCATCTCCGGGGTCAAGCCGTAGCCGGCCAGGTTGGCATCCGAAAACAGCAGATACACCGCTTCCTGCACGATGGCGACCTTGGTAACTTTGCCGACGCTAGCGACCTGCTTGAGCTCATCCTCAAAATCGCGCGCCAGCAATTCGAGCGTGCGATAGCTATAGCGTGGCGGAGCCGTCGCGCGAATCTGGGGCAGCGGGTCCTCGTCGCCCATCAGCAGGATCGGCTTAGTGAAATCGGGATGCCACAATTCACGGTCGGTGCCGAAGAATCTTCGGGTGAGTTCGGCCATAAAGCGCTCCAAGTCGGCCCGGGAGGCTGACGTTTCCAGGTCAATCAGAATGAAGGATCGGCCTTGGGTCGTCCGCACCTCTTTGGCCAGCCCGGCCGCGCGGACCGCCACCTCGAAGCGACCGCGCAGCACCTCCATGGAATTCTCATCCATTGATGGCAAGAATGCCGCCACAGCAGCATGGTTGGTGGAGGGCTCTCCCCGCCGCAGCTCGGCCAAGCGCTCCCGCAGCAGATTGGCGCGCGCGACGCACTCGGCATCGGTAATGGGAGGGCTGACCAAGCCAAACAACAGCGTGATGGTATTGCCGAAATCGGTGTTCAGCCACGGCTGGCGCGCCCCGTCGGGCAACTGTACCTCGGCGATCTTGGCCCGCACCTTGTCCCACTCCTGGTCAATGGTGGCCGTGGGGGCGGGAATTTGCTTGATCGTCATCGTGGAGATGCCGGGCCGGGACGTGGTCTTGATCTCCTCGATGGATTTGAGCTCACTGATCTTGCGCTCGATGGGTTTGGACACCAACTCCTCCACTTTCGAGGCCGTCGCTCCCGGGAACTGCGTGACCAGCATGGCCGTGCGCTGCGGAATGGTGGGGTCCTCCTGCTGGCCGAGCCTGGTGTAGGCTATGGCCCCCACACCAGCACCGCAATCAGCGCCAGCCAACTTACCTCCCGGTGCTCGACACAAAACTGGGCCAGACCACCGGACTCAACTTTATTTTCGACTGGTTTAGAGATTGGAAACTACTCCTTTCGTCGCTTACTTCGCCGCCAGACTGCCTGCGGCGACTTGGATGGGCGCGCCGTCATATAGGAAACTGGCTCCCGAGGTCACCACCTGCTCGCCCGCTCGCAACCCTTCGGTAATGAGAATCGAGCTGTTGAGAATATCGCCGGTCTTCACGGCTCGCTGCACCGCCTTGCCGTCCTGGACCACAAAGACTCCCAACTGCGCTGGGCCGCTTCCGGCCGAACGGCCATCCGGAGCCAGGGTCACCAGCGCCGAGAGCGGAACGCAGACGGTGCCCGGTTTGGCCGCCGGCATGTCTCCGACGTGAATGCGGGCCGTCATGCCTGAACGCAACAGGCCGTCCGGGTTGGGCACTTTAATCACGACTCGAAACAACCGCCCTTCGCCGCTCGCCGCCACTCCGACCTCCGAAACGCGGCCTCGAAACGGCGGCAGGCCCTCCAGCCCGGAAACCACCACGTCCACCTCCTTGCCCGGGGTGAGCAGGCCAATCAAACGGTCAGGCAACCCCAACTCGACAGACATCAGGCTCGTATCGGCAAACCGCAACATCTTTTGGCCGGCGCTGACGGTGACGCCCGAATTGACATAGCGCATCAGCACCACTCCATGCTTGGCCGCCACCAGCCGCGAATCCCGAAGGTTCTGCTCTGCCTGGTCCAGTTGGGACTGGGCAGTCTGCCAGTCCGCTTCGGTGACATCCAGTTCCTGCTGGGAAATGGCATCTGTCAGGCGCAGCTTCCGAAAGCGCTCGAGCGTTTTGCCCGCCAGGTCCGCGCGGGCCCGAGCAGAGTTCAACGCATTCGTGAAGTCGGCCTGCTTCAACTCCGCCAGGACCGTGCCGGCTTTCACCGGTGTCCCTTCATCCCAGTCTGTGCCGGGCGCCGGACCGATGCTCACAAGAATACCCCCCACTTTGAAACTCAAGTCAGTTTCGTGGTCGAACCGCACCGATGCCAGGTAAGAAGCCTCGCCATCGGTCCGGGCATGGTCCATCGCCTCGACCATCGCAGTGCGCACCAAAGCCTTTTCGGGGAGTTTGGCCGCGGGTTTTCCGCAGCCACCGACCGCTAACGCCACGCATAGCAACGCCAGCCCGCTGCATCCGATCCTCCCCACGCGGAGCAATGGATTCACAGTGTCGATCATAAAAACCTTTCGTATTTTCATAAGCAATTCATGGATTGAAAATCTCCGGCTCCGTTCCTTCCCGTTGGAGAGCCCCCAGCGAACGCTGCGTGACAAATCTGGCCAAACGCGCCCGACCTGGCAAACGCACGGCTAATTGAGTCAAGGGGTGGTCCGGGTTCTCTCCCGCTAAGCAATAAATGGCACACTCACTAATCACGCTCAACGCATGAAGCCGGATGGTTTCGTGGTTGGCTTTAGCACCGAGTAAATCTCTCATCACGGCTTGGAACAGGACAAAATCCCGCTCCAGCCCGGATGCGGCGTAGTTATGCGCTCCCCAAGCCGCGTCCACCAATTCCCGGGTGAGAAGCTTGGCAATCCAAACGTGCTCGGAGCTGAGTTTCTGCAACAAGGACTCGACGAGCTTCAGCAGCTTCTGTTCAGGGGGCAGATTAGGTGAGGCAACGAAGTCCTCGCCAGGATCGGAAAGCCGCCGGCCAGCCTCCATGACCACCGCCTGATAAAGTCCTTCCTTGCTGTGGAAGTGGTAACAGACCCCCGCCACATTGGTCCCGGCGCGTTTGCAGATTTCGCGCAGGTGCGTTCCGTGAAATCCAGCCTCGGCGAACAACGCGCAGGCGACCTCAAGGACACGGTCGCGAGGGGCCAGCGGGCACCCTGTCGGGCTGGGCGGCCCATCTGTTTCTTTACTCTGCCTGATTTGCATACAAAGCCGGGCTTTGCAGTGGCCGTGCCAACCGCCTTCACAATGCACAAGATGCTGGGGTGCAATTACTTACGGCTTGGAGGCGACTCGTGGGACGAGGTCCGGAATCTCGAACGTCCGAAAAACAATCGTTCGGTTAGTGATGGGGCTGATCCGTCGTGGTGTGCCGACAGACGGCCCGTAGCGATCGTTCAGCGCTCGCTAATCAATCCGGCCTATGGTGTCGAACATCGGGCCTCTGGCCCACCGGCACTCCAGGCAGGGCAGGGAAAATAAGCGCTTTTGACGCCGCTCGGAAACCTGTTGCGGGTTGGGAGCAAGATCAACTCAGCCTGCGGCGCTCGGCTCGTGGGAGTGTGGCAAGCCATTGGCGAGGCGTGAGGATGCGGATGCCAAAGGGGTTCCTTAAGACTGTCAGGTCCGGGTCGCGCGCAATAATGGTCCGCGCGGCGGCTGCCAGCGCCGCCTCGACCATTATATTCAGACAGTCGGCTTCACCTTCGGCACACCCTGCGCAAAGCCCGTTCAACGATGGCGGAAGCCTCTGCCGGGGACTGAAGGCCGGCTGCCGGGTGCGCCAGAAGTCTGGCCACCTCCGCCTTGGTTAGCGGCTTGACGGGCCGGACGAGCAGGCCCTTGTCGTGACGAATGCTCGTGGCCGCTGTCAACACATGATTATGACATTCTCTTGGACCGATCCCTTCACGAGAACTCGGTCCACATGAGAAGCTTTTCACCCTGTTGGAGCCGACGGGTCCGCATCTTCGGCCCAGTTCCACGCAGCGCTATCGCTCGTTTGAGCAGGTCCTTCGACGCAAATGAGGCGAATGCAAACCGATGGATTTGCCGGAGTGTACGTTCATTAAGTGCGTCTGCAACACCGGGGGCGAGTTCACCATACCTGATTGTTCCGTCCCAGTGGGCTAGTGCCACCATACGGCTACTAAGCGGCATCGCGATTTCAATAGTCGGATTCCTCAATCCGAGCGGTTTCGCTGGAGCATTCTCCCCGGCAACGTCCGCTAGCGTTACTGGATGGTCGCCCAAGATTAGGTCACAGTCAGATTGGGGAACAGAGCCAAATTCCCACCGCATCTTCCGAAGTTCGTTAGCGACAAGTTCTAGATTGCTCAATGCCATGTACAGGGCGAACTCCCGCGTGGGCGTCACTGTGAATTTGCCTTCGCTTAGAATCTGAAGCATCTGCGAAACATCCTGCTCAGTCGCTCCAGTAGCCTTTATGTCCGCAATGATGTTTTCCCTGACCTCTGGCACGTACTTCGCAATCCGTTCAGCGGTTTCCTGAAATGATGGAGCAAAGCAATCTGAAGTCCGCTGTAAACTCGCAGGGGTTCGATACATCTGTGTAGCGACAAACTTCAGGAAGGCCTGCATTTGCTCAAACGAAAGCTGGTGTCGTGCGAGAAGCTGTGCAATGGCGTCCGCGCCGGGACGCTCAATCTCATGTGCAAGCCAACCTTCAACAGCAGTGGATTCCTGCGTGGCGTGTTTGGTGGTTCCTCCGTAGAAAAAACCGGTTCATCCCCGAGGTTTGTTCTTTTGGGTGGGGCGGGTAGGCTGGGAGAGTGAGTCAAAGTCTGCTTTATCATGCCTTCGGGGTGCGGGAAGGCTACGACTATGTCCGCACGGAGTATCGCCAA
>Ga0326727_10016459_pt1 | contig 15602 bp, 11 predicted proteins | sample MB2enrmetagenome_FD_207643 | JGI IMG/M metagenome (GOLD analysis project Ga0326727, IMG submission 207643) | Lab enriched peat soil microbial communities from McLean, Ithaca, NY, United States - MB29MY | ecosystem: Environmental > Terrestrial > Soil > Wetlands > Peat | place: USA: New York... | reverse complement strand
TTTATTGTTTGCCGTTTGCGGCCCGGCGGTTGCCCCGGCGTCAGCATCTGGAACCAGTCCGATTGCAGTAAGCAACAGCACAATCCAAGTCGATTATCCCAACAGCCTGACATTTACCTGCCACGCGCAGGATAACGCCAAAATCACCGATATTCGGCTGGAGTATCAAGTGGACCAGATGAGTTTTGCGCAGGTCACGAGCGAAGCTCAGGTAACGTTTAACCCGGCCACATCGGTTGACGCTTCCTATGAACTGAACATGCAGCAATACGGCCAAATCCCACCCGGCGTTAATATCACTTACTGGTGGAAAGTAAAAGATGCCGCAGGGAATACATCGCAAACCAACCCGATTCAATATACTGTTTTTGACAACAACCACACCTGGAATACATTAAGCCAGGGTAAAATTAATGTGTACTGGTACGGGCAGAACCAGGCGTTCGGGTCAGCGATAATGACCGAAGCCCAGAATGCTTTGCAGCTAATCGCCAGCAACACCGGGGCATCGCCAAATAAAACGGTGAACATCTCCGTTTATACCAGCGCCCAGGATTATCAGGCATCGGTGCTAGGCGTACCGGAATGGTCGGGCGGCGAAGAAGTCGCGCAATATAATGCCGTTTACGTGATTATTGAGCCGGATAACATAACTGCCGAGCTGCCGGCCGTCGCCCACGAACTAACCCATGTTGTGGTGAACCAGATTATTTTCAACCCATACAACGGAATCCCCTTCTGGTTGAATGAAGGTCTGGCAGTGCACATTCAATTTTTCAATACATCCTTACCATCGCAGTTTACAACGCCGTTAGCCGCGGCGGTTACGGGCAATAGCCTGATCACGGTCAGAAGTCTGAGCGACCCATTCTCGGCTTTCCCGGACAAAGCCAACCTTTCTTATGCCGAGAGCGTCAGCATCGTCGCATATCTGATCAACCAATACGGTGCGGCAAAGATGAGCCAGTTACTGGACACTTTCGCCCAGGGGTCGAGCTACGACGGAGCCTTACAAACGGTCTACGGCTTCAATATGGACGGGTTATTTACGCAGTGGAAAGCATGGCTTAGCTCGAGCACGGCGAATTACCAGGTTCATTAATTCCGAAAGGCGACTTTATTCAGAGCGCAGGATAGGTTCAAAATAAAACATCGATTAGCTAAAGATCAGCACGAAAAGGAAAGGTCCGCTTTGAAAAAAATAATATATTTAGCAATCGCAATATTACTAATCGCCGCCAGTCTCTTAACCAGCTGCGGTGCCGCATCAAGCACCACTGCGGTAAACAATAATTCCAGCAGCACAACAACGGCGGTCACGGCCGGAAGCGGGACATTGACTTTTACCAATACCGACCCTTATACACTGGACCCGGCAGCGTCCAACGAAGCGCTATCTACTTCTTATATCATGCAAATATACAGCGGACTAATGAAACTGGATAATAATCTGGAACCGGTGCCGGATATCGCGGCCAGTATGCCGACGGTGAGCGCCGACGGTTTAACTTACACATTTCATTTGCGCACAGATGTTAAATTCTCGGACGGGACACCGGTAACAGCCAATGATTTTCAATATTCCTGGAACCGCGCGGCCAATCCGGCGACCAATTCGCCGACCGCGCCGGAATACCTCGGGGATATTGCGGGGGTAAATGACGTGCTTTCCGGCAAAGCAACCCAGATCAGCGGGGTAAAAGTAATTGATGATTATACCTTGCAGGTCACAATAAATTCCCCGGAATCATATTTCTTATATAAACTAACCTTCCCGGCATCTTTCGTGGTGGAAAAGAGCAACGTCAACAGCGGCGCTAACTGGTGGAAAACGCCCATCGGCACCGGCCCGTTCAAGGTGAAGGAATGGACACCGGAGACCGAATTTATCCTAGCGAGAAACGACCTTTATTACGGAGACCTGCCTAAAATCGCCGAGATTGATATGACGCTGAACAGCACCACCAGCGACATGGACTTATTCGAAACCGGTGACGTCGATTTCACCAGTCCGCCGGCGGAATACTACGACCAGATAATGGACCCTGCAGGGCCGTTTTATCAATATTTATCCAAATCGCCTTCTTTGAGCGTAGATTACATCGGTTTCAACTGCAAAGAAGCCCCGTTCAATGACCCCGATATCAGGCAGGCTTTCTGCATGGCAATCGATAAAGATAAGATTGTTGACTTAACTTACCGGAACATGGCGCAAAAAGCAGAAGGTATTTTACCTCCCGGGATACCGGGATACAACGCTAACGTGACAGGGCTGGATTTCGATGTAAGCCAGGCTCAAGCATTGATTAAAGCATCAAGCTACGGCAGCGCAGCTAACCTGCCGCCAATCACAATTACCGTTGCCGGAGAAGGGGGAAATACCGACCAGGTAATTCAATCACTGGTTTACCAATGGCAGCAGAATCTGGGAGTTAATGTCCAGGTGCGGGAACTGGACCCCGAAGTTTACTACTCAGATTTGTCTCAAGAAGTAGACCAGATGTATTCCACCGGCTGGATTGCCGATTATCCCTATCCGCAGGATTTCCTCGATATTTTATTCAGTTCCGGGTCCACTTATAATTACGGCGGTTATTCCAATCCGCAGTTTGACGCGTTAATTCAACAGGCGAACGGCGAAAGCGACCAGACCAAAGCATTTACGCTCTACCAGCAGGCAGAACAATTGATGATAAACGATGGCGCCTGCCTACCGTTGACTTTCGGGCAAAACTATTTGCTGATTCAACCCTGGGTGAAGGGTTTAACGGTGAACGCGCTGGGAATCATGGATTTTAACGACGTCACAATTTCGGCGCATTGATTAAGACAGAGTCAAACTCAGTTTCACAGCGTTATTGCAAAAAAGGAATGGGGCGTCAGCCCCATTCCTTTTTAATTATCTTAAGACGGACTAAAGAATACTGTTGACGTTCAGCGCCAACCGCAGCAGACCGATAGGGCCGCCCTGGTAGGCAACGTAAACATCCCGCCATTGCGGCTCAAACTTAAGCTTGTACTGTTTGATTCCTTTTGAGTGTAAAAACCAATCAAGCCGTTCAAATATCTGATTTACCGCCTTTTCCGTTAACGTGGCATTAGGCCGGTCGCCGATGCCGACAAACGGCGCTACCGCGAAGTTAAACGTGCGGAAACCCTCATTTTTCTGGATGAGCATCATCCGGGCAAAGAGATAGTCCATTGCCCCCCAATGCGAACCGGGGACATAACGCATCAGGTCGAAGGCGGCTTCACCGGGGCGATATGAGGGGACTTCATTAATAAAAGCAACCATCTTCCCGTCTTTATCCCGTAAAACACATAACGTACACTTCTCCATGTAGCCCCGGTCGAATTTACCCTGGAAGAAACCGTACTCGCGGTGATGGGGAAGAGCCAGCCATTGGCGGGAAATCTGCTGCGCTTCGTTAAGCACCACCAGCGGCACCGGCGGTTTATACCGCACAATCTGAAACCCTTCACTTTGAAATACTTTGCAAATCCGTCGCAGTTGGCGGGTATTGATAGTGTGCGCGGCAAAATGTTCGAGGTCGATTATTGCTTCTTCCCCGACTCTGAAAAGCGCCAGCCCATACTGGTTATAGATTTGAGGTTCGTCAGGCATCATCATCGCGGCCTGCCAGCCGTTCTCTTCACAGAATTTCAGAAACGATTTTATAACGGTGTCCCTGTCTGTCTCCGGCCCGACGGGGTCAGCCAAACAAAAAGCCACACCACCCACCATGCGGTAGGAAATAAAAGATTCGCGGCTCGGAGAAAAGAAAAAGGATTTGTCCGGCCAGACTTTAAAATAATCAAAGGTAGATTTGCCGTACTTTTCGATAATGGCAGAGGCCCGGGCACGTTCCAGGGGAAGTTGAATAAAACGGAAAACAATCGGACGGAACAGGCTGTAGGTCGCAAAACCGGCGGCCACAATCCCCAGCACATCCAGCGACTGCAAGAACCATCTGGCCTCCCGGCTTTTACCGATAATGTCGGAATTACCCAGTAAAAGAAATTGCCGCAGGCTCCGAATCAGCCCGTCAGGGAAAGAAATAGGGGCTCCAAAATCCTTTGAACCTAAAACCCAGAAACCGAAAGTGCCGTATAACAGGGCTACCAGAAGACTGACGAACAGCAGCACAAAGCCCAACCGGATATTGCGTGATTCGCTGCGCACGGAAAAGCGGTTGCGGAAGACAATCAGTACGGCAAAGGTCGCGACGGGCGGCAAGGCGGTGAACCAGGTGTGTAAATGGATAATATGAGCACAGGTTTCCAGACCGGCCGCAAAGACAGCCACCCACCAGGCAGCCCGGCGGCGTTGAAATAAATGCAGGGATAAATAGATCAGGATAAAGCCCAGCACCAGGGTCAGCAGACGAGTCCAGTGAAACACCCCGAACGGCAGAAAATACTGGACGCGCCGGGGCACGCTGGCGAGCAAAACATTAGCAATGCTCCAGAGGCCGTTCAAAAACGTGATAAAACTGACCAACCAGACCGGCCAACCCTGTTTTAGAAGGGCAGAATTGACGGTCAGATACTGCCGGGTGCGAGTTATCAGATTCACAGCGTTGCTTCTTCGTCACCCGGAAATAGAATGATTAATACAAACATAACTGGAATATCTTAAAGGTAATCCTGTTGACTACCGTGCTCCGGTTTTTCAATTATCTAACCCCCTCTGACGAGTTAATATCCTTATTACCCGGGAACCGGGATTGAAACAGACTTCATGGTTCCGGATTCTCTCACTTTTCGAGGGATGGTTTCAATTGATTATATGCCGTCTACCGACAATTTATCAATGCGGATGAATCCTGAAACTGCAATATTAATAGAAATTTTATCCGGATTTAGTTCAGGTTAAAAATTTGAAATTACCAAAGAAAATAATTATACTTAAAACATGTTTTCTTTTTCCATTGTTCATATACAAAAAGCGTATGAATATGCACGTCTTGGTTTGAAAAATATTTCTCTCTGGCGCCGCCATTTCACTAAAACTTCAATTATTGATTTGTCAGGCTCACGACCGGACTATTTTTTCTTTGTGCAACGGCTCATTCACACTGAAACTGCGAGCCTTGCATGAAGTTAAAAATGGATTATAAGTGGGTGGCCTTATCTGTCACCAACGTCGGCAGTTTTATGGCCGCGCTGGATTCCAGCATCGTCGTCATCGGACTGCCCACGATTTTACAGAACTTGCATGCCAATATAGAAGAAGGCGTCTGGATTATCGCCGGCTACAAGCTGATGATTACCATCCTGTTGGTGATGTTCGGGCGACTGGCGGATTTATACGGCCGGGTCAAACTTTACAATCTGGGATTCGTCATTTTCACGGTCGGGTCGCTGCTTTGCGCTTTGTCGCAAACCGGCGAACAGCTGATTATCTTCCGTTTTCTGCAGGGCGCCGGGGCGGCTTTGCTCATCTCTAACAGCTCCGCCATCATTACCGACGCATTTCCGAAGGAGCAGCTGGCAACGGGGCTGGGAACCAATATGATGGCCGCGAATGTCGGGGCGATTGCGGGTTATACTCTGAGCGGGGTGATGATTACCTTTTTCGGCTGGCGGTCAATGTTCCTGGTGAACGTCCCCATCGGGATTTTCGGCACACTCTGGGGCTATTTCCAGTTAAAGGAGATCGGCACAAAGACTGTCGGGCAAAAATTCGATTATGCCGGTTCGATACTGTACTGCATCGGGCTGTCTACGATTCTGTTGGCATTGACGTTGGGCGACCCCACTTCGTTCCGTAATATCGCGATTCTGGTCGGCGGGCTGGCATTTTTCATAGCGGTGATATTTGTCGAGTTAAGACAAAAATATCCGACCCTTGACCTAAAACTTTTCAAGATAAAGCAATTTGCCACCGGGAATCTAGCCAGTTTCATGAACAACCTCACATTCGGCTGCGGTCCGTTTCTGAGGTCGCTGTATCTACAGTTAATACTCGGTTACAGCGCTTTAAAAACCGGCGTTTTACTGATTCCGATGGATTTCCTGGTGCTGGTTTTAAATCCAATCAGCGGCAGATTAGCCGACAGGTACGGCAGCCGGACATTTGTAACATTGGGTTTAGCCTCCAATGCCGCAGCCCTGTTATGGTTTTCCACCCTGAACGAAAAATCTTCGTATTTGACACTCCTGATCAGCCTGATGCTGTTCGGTTTTGGATTGGCATTGTTTGCGCCTGCGAATTCCAGCATGATAATGGGTTCGGTCCCAGCGGAAAAGCGCGGTATCGCCAGCGGTATCCGGAATACCATCAGCCAGACTGCCGGAGTGTTAAGCGTACCATTTTCGTTACTGTTGATGACACTGGTAATACCTTACAACAAATTGTCGCAGGTGGTAAACGGCACCCAACTGATAAATCCCACCGAAGCGCCTGTTTTTCTTAAATCCATAAATTATGCCTGCTTGATATTGGGCATAATTACCCTGGCGGCGATAATTCCGGCTTATATCGGAAGCGAGAATAAAAGCAGTAAAGTGAAAACAGAATTACCGAAGAATTAAAGACAGCACCGCGGAAGATTGGTTCTTGAAATAAATTTTCAGGGATAATTATCAAGTCCGGTTTCGGGCAGAAACAGTTTCGCCGTTGGTAAGGTACTTTACGTACGGCCGGTTTGAAATGTAATGGAGCACCCTTTCGAGTTTTTGCCAGTCTTGATGTTCGTCAATTTCCCAGGAGTGGCCCCAGAGGTGCCAGATACCGCCTGCCGCGAACGCCAGGTCAAATAAAATCTTCGCCTTCAATTCCCAATCCGAAAGAGATTTTATCGAGACCGCTTGTGAATATTGGGCGATTTCGTCTGTTTCGTCCGGCTGATGGTTTGAGGCCGTCACTGTCACCCCGAATTCGTATGGGTCGGAAATATTTTTCAGGCCGTTAAACTTCACGGTCCGGGCGCCGGAAAATCCGCTGGTCTCGACCAAATGCTTTATTTCGGCGTTATATTCCCCGTAGGGATAACAAAACATGCTGATTTTAGCAGCTAAAATATCTTCCAAGTATAATTTAGAACCTTCAATCTCCGCTTTTGCCGCAGCAGGGGGAATTAAAGTGAGATGGGCATGGTTAACAGTATGGGCGCCAATTTCGTGTTGCGCTGCCAGCGCCCGCAAATCAGCCTTTTGTAACAGCGCCAGGCGTTTTGAAAACCGGGGAATATAAAAAGTACCCTTAATGCCATATTTAGTGAGCAGTTCCCCGAGTTTGAGATCGGGAACAGCGCCATCGTCCCAGCTGGTCGTTACAATCAATCTTGCCATATTGTTCCCTGTCACCGGGGTTACGGCCAGAACATTGCCGCTGCTTGCCGCTTGAGCCCATCACGGAAATCCGGATGTGCAACGGCGATTAATTCCAGCGCTCTTTCCCGGTGGGTTTTGCCGCGCAGGCGGGCAATACCGAACTCCGTAACGACGATATCCGCCAAAGTGCGGGGCACGGTAATCATGGAACCTTCCGGCAGCATCGGCACAATGCGCGAGAGCTCGCCGCCGCGGGCCGTGGACTGCAGCGTGGTGATGAACCGACCCCCTTTCGATAACTGCGCGCCGATGGCAAAAGTAAGCTGCCCGCCCGGTCCGCTGAGTATCGCAGGGCCGATTGATTCCGCCGCGATTTGTCCGGTTAAATCCACCGCAACAGCGGCATTGATTCCCACAAACCGGTCATTGGCGCTGATAACACGAGGGTCAAGGATGTAATCTGAGTCGTATAACTCGAACAATGGATTCCGATCCACAAATTTCAAGTCCTCTTCACTGCCGCCGAGAGCGATTGCCACAAGTTTGCCGGTATTGATGGTCTTGCGCTTTCCGGTGATGACCGCGTTCCGCACCAGCGGGATAATACCGCGGGGCGTGGTTTCGGAATGCCAACCTAAATCGATTTTGTTATCCAGATTGCCGTTCTGGGCGAGGCATTCTGCGGCGCTGCCCACGCCGATTTGCAGAGTATCGCCATCCTGTATCAAGCTGGCGGCATAGCCGGCAATGCTTTTCTCTTCCGGCCCGATTTCAGGCGCTTTTCTACCCAATTGTTCGGAACCGCCGGACGAACGTCCCGTTGTCTGTTCCACAAAATAATCAATTTCGGAGACATGAATCGCGTTGTCGCCAAAGGTATGAATAAAACTCTGATTAATCTCGGCAATGACAGTCCTGGCACACTGCACGGCTTTTTTCTTACCCCAAACCGAAGCGCCGAAACTGCAGAAACCCTGCGCATCCGGCGGGGAAAGCTCAATCAAAAGCACATCGGCCTCGCCGACCTGGGGGTTCTGCGGCGTGATGCCGATGAGGCTGCCCGGGACAAAATCAACCCGCCGCGCGGCCATGATATTTCTGGCGATGGGGCGGACGTAGCTGATTTCCAGCGGGAAGCTGTCATTCCAGTCTTCATGGTACCAGGGAAAATCGAGCGAAGGCGTGCGCATGAAAACTTTGACGTTTTTCAGTTCTGCTTTACGCGCGACCATCGCACGCGTCACAGTCGGCGGTTCCCGCCCGTGGGTAAAGGAGACGCGGTCGCCGGATTTGATTACCTTCACCGCTTCCGCGGCAGAGACTGTTTTTCGCCGAAAATCTTCTTGCCAGTCGCCAGCCATTTATTCCCTCAGGATTTTACCGTCTCTTTTTCGATACTACTTTTTCGCCGCGTTTTTAGAAGGCAAACGGACGGTGGCCGAACCGGGCAGCGTAATTTCACCGCGCTGGTTTTCGCCCCAACATTCGATATCAACCAAATACTCGCCGTTGACGACATATTTTTTCGTAACTTTACCTTTCATCCAATGGGTATCGCCGACAATATTGAAACGTTTCAGCGTACCGTTGAGATTTTTAATAAAGCCATCGTCACCCATCCAGTTAGTAACCACATTATCCAGCCAGGAAATTCGCTGGCAGCCGTAATCGTAAGCGCCAGGAATACCGATGGTCTGGGCGCGGGAATCTTCCATATGCACTAATTCCGGAACGTCGGCCAACCCGGTGCGGGAATCAACCATGTCGGCTCCCTGATGCCGCTGGAAGAATCCCATAGCTAAACCGTGCGCCTTGATGAAAGGACTGCCGGCGCCGATGAGCCAGGCGTAGATATCGCGCCGGGACAGCGGGCCTTTGATGACCGGCTGCAGAGCATCGCCGACAACAACGTCTTCCCAGTAACGCGGGGTCGCCCCCCGGACAATTTCGGACTCGTAATCTTTATAAATTTTATCCAATTCTTCTTTGGTGTAATCTGCCGCTTTGATATCCGCATATTTGCCTTTATCTTCCGCCGCTTTACGCGCGGCGCGCACACACCAGTCATGTGCCTTGGCGACCAGTTCTTCTCTCTGGTTGTAATATTTGATATCGTGGTATTGAATTACCGTTTTTCCGGCCATCTGGCTGTCTTTGACCTGAACGTCTACCAGTTCATTGGTATAGGTAAAGGTATCACCTTCCAGGATGCGTTTGTAGAATTCCCACTGGTCGCCGGAATGCCAGGCATGGACACCGGGCATACCCCGGCCCTGCGCCGCCCAGTAAACGCTATAAAGAAAAGTCGGCGGGGCTACCAGCTTGCCAAACCGGGATTTCTTGGCATAATCGGGGTCGGTAAAGAGGGGGTTGACATCCCCAATGCCGTCGCAATAATGGGCGATGGTATCCCTGGTGGCCGAAGTATTAAAGTAAGGACGCCGCGGCTTCCAGACGATGTTCATCCTCTTTTTTAATTCATCAATCATTTCCTGGGTAATTTCAGTTGCATCAATAGCCATCGCTTCTCTTTCTCCGTTCTATTAATAAACTAAATGAATACCTTTACAGATATAGATTTCGGCAGTACAGTTAAACTATTTTCGGGATGGCGCCGTCCACAGACAGTACCTGGCCGGTGACATAGGAAGACGCGTCGGAAGCAAAGAAAACCACCGCCCAGGCAATATCTTCGGGCACGCCGAGCCGCCCCAGCGGGCAGGACTTACGGCGGCGCTCCCGCATTTCGGGGTCGCCGGGACCGGTGGGCACAGCCCCGGGGGCAACCGCGTTGACGCGGATGTTATAAGGCCCCAGCACATGCGCCATCGTTTGGGTCAGGTTATTGACGCCGGCTTTAGCCGCGCCGTAAGGCATACTGACCAGCGACGGCATATAGGCATACCAGGAAGAAATATTGATAATATTGCCTTTCTTCTGCTGAATCATCACTTTGGCGGCAATCTGACTGCACAAAAAAATACTTTTCAGGTTAAGGTCAATGGCGGCGTCCCAGATTTCCTCGGTTACCTGCAGCGGGGGAACCCGCATTTCACGGGTGGTGCCGCCGGCATTATTGACCAAAATATCCAGCGTGCCGAAGGTTTCCACCGTTTTCTTGACCAGATTTTCGACCTGGGCGCTTTGACAGACATCGGTCTGGACGGCGATGGATTTTCTGCCCAACGCTTCAACTGCCCGTACTGTTTCCGCGGCGGTAACGGTATCCCGGTTGGCCACGACGATATTCGCACCGGCCTGCGCCAGCGCCAGGCAGATACCTTTGCCGATGCCGCGTCCCCCGCCGGTAACAATCGCGGTTCTTCCGGTCAAATCAAATACGGGCAAATTCATTTGGGTTACTCTCCTTTTGCTCGTTAAAAACGGGTAATTCCAGAGTTATTTTAAATTGTACAACAACCAGTATTAACGCTGTTAAATAATAACCCAACGACCCACCCCTTTGTCCCCGCCCTCAAGGAAAGTGCTAGAAATAAATGATATTGTTATCTACCAATTAATTGAAATCGCCCAATTGATACAAGATGCTGACAAATAAATCTATTTTAAGTGAGCATCGACATATCATTAGCACTTCTCAGCTATAGCAGTTCGCAGCCGAGGCGGGGTACTAAACCCTACAAGGGAATAACATCCAATGCCTTATATTAGCATTAATTCACTTGCTAAAACACTATTACATTTTTAGCAAATTAGCTGATTTATACGAAGTTGCCGCTTGCAAAATCCTTGAACGAGAACAACTGCTTGGTCGGTAAATCTAGTGCTTGAGCCAATCTCCGAACGTTACGGATTGAAGGATTTCTAAGGCCTCTTTCAACTCCGCTCAGGTATGTTACATGGATACCTGATTTGTCGGCCAATTCTTCCTGCGTCATTCCAGCTTTTGTTCTCAGAGAGCTAACATGCCGTTCATTTTTCCGGTGTCTAATAGCGCACTGGTTTCCGGTGGCTATCTCTCAACATCCGGTTTGGATGCGCAGGTTGTGGATGGCAGTGCGGTACCTGCCATGCTCACCAATACGCAAACTCTTTTTGTGGATAGTCTTCCTGCCAACGGGAGCAAAACTATTCAATATACCACCGGCAACACCCCTGCCTCAAATATGCCAATTATTGTGGGCAACGATGGGTCTATCTCAGCAGCGGCATATCAGGTTGGCGATACGCTCACGAATGGCACCGGAACAGCGACAGGAGCGCCAATTACACTGATAAGTGGCGCGAACACGATTACCACCACCGGATCCGTAGGGACTTTTACCCTCTTTCTCAGTCCTGGGAATACGGCCATTGCCACCAGCGGCGCTTCCTGCCAGGTGACTGGGTCACCGCTAACATTAAACCCTGGCAGCAATACCATCACCACGACTGGTTCGGTAGGCACTTTCACGATAACAGTGAGTGCAACCGGGTTTACGGCAGGGAATTACATAGTGAATGGGACCGGCGTAGTCACTGGTTCACCAGTTACCTTGGCAACGTACGGAGCTGTAGGCAACAGTGTCAATGTAAGCACACTGGGAACTTTTACAATCGTCCTGAGTTCAAGTACCTCAGGTACAGCCACCACTGGTGGTTGTACCGTGACAGGTTCTCCAGTAACCTTACACCCTGGTAGCAATACTATTACCACAACAGGTTCGACTGGTTCGATTGGAATTACCATTGCATCGACACTTGAACCTGGCAGTAACTTTTCAATCGCTGCAACTGGGTATGTGAACACTTCGAGTCCAGTCACAACAGGAAACACGATAGTGAATGGAACCGGTGTGGCCACTGGCTCGCCAATTACCTTATCCTCTGGTTCGAACACGATTACCAGTACAGCGCCGACCTTGACCGGCTCAACTGTAGTGAATGGAAGTGGTGTAGCCACCGGCTCACCGATTACTCTGATTGGCGGCGCAAATACGATAACCGTGTCCACACTCGGCACGTTCACAGTAACTTTGGGAACTGGCCTATCGGGCTATGCCACCAGCGGCGCGTCCTGTTTGGTAACCGGCTCTCCTCTTGCGCTAAACGCTGGCAGCAATACCATCACCACAACAGGTTCGACCGGTACGTTCACGATTAACATTTATGGGACATTTACATTAACTCTCCAAAGCGGAATATCAGGGACAGTCGCCTCGAGTGGTGCAACGGTTGTCGGCAGTCCGGTTAGTATCGTGCAAGGAACAAACACGATAATGACTTCAACGGTGGGGACATTTACAGTTACCCTGAATGAAACCAAAAATATTGTCACGAAGTCTGGTGACTTTTCGGTGTTGGTTGACCCGACTACCAGTGGCACGATTGACGCTAGTCTAGCAGCTTTGAACTGGACACAATTATCTATTACAGGGGTGGGAGGTGTTATAAACAATGGCGTAGAAACTAGAGCTGGTGAAAAATTTACAGCATTTCCAGCCAACGCCACAATCAGTTCGGTACAATTTAATCTCTATGAGGGTGGCTCGCCCACCGGTACAATAACCTGCAATGTGAGAAATGCAAATACCGATGCAGTAATCGGGACATTGGGAACGATGAATGCCTCATCTCTAACAGCCAGCCAAGTATGGTACACATTCAATACAACGCCAATTAACGTAGGTTCTGCAACGAGTATTCGTATCGATTTGGAATGGCCAGGCAGCGGTAGTAATGCCTATGTTTACGTGTCCGGTAATAGTGTGGCTAATGCTAATGCCAATACCGCTTTATCTACCTATACATCTGGCTCGTGGACTGATAACGCTTCAGGGGAGTGTGGCTGGCAGAGTTTGACTACATCTGCAATTACATTTAGTGTGCCTGGAATATCGTCAGGGATCCATACCGTTACTTTTTCATATATTAGTGGAACGGCCTCACTACAGGTAGATTCAGGTACAGCCGTAACTGAAAACTATATTGGTGCTTTAGCTGCAAACACAAATCCTTGGTATATTGACCAGAATAACGTCATGCCGTACATAACTTCCTACTCTGAATCAGTCGGTGGAGTTCAGAAATTACTGTATCAACCGGCTGCAATCATTTCCGGCGTATGTTTACCTGATATCGACAATTCGGAAGCCGGAACGATAACATTCGGCAGTAACTCCGCTGGGGTAACTATTACAATCAGTTCATTCGCGCCGACAACACCGGCCCAGGCCACGACTGGCAATAATTATGCTATTCAGTCGCCAGGTTCGATACTTTCAAGTTCGCTGGGATTGCCACCACAGATGTACACGGAGTTAGATGCTTCGCTGATTCCTTTTGGGGCTGCGATCAATGCCATCTTGAATGCCGGTGGCATCCCTCAAGCCTTATGGTGGTTCCCTTTTATTTACATTGGTATCTGCATTGTTGGGATGCTGGCTTATGAAGCTACCGGACCCAAAGGCGCTCCCCAGGCTGGCAGTCTATTAACGATGTGCGTGGTGATGGAAATTTCGCTTGTCCTTTTTGGCGTCATGGGAACTGTCGGCGTATCCGGCATGATACCGCTATGGTCGGCGATCATGTTTATATTCCCGGCCATCGCCTTGATACTGGCGCGCAAGCATGTGGGCTGGGGATAAGCTATGAGTACGAAATTTATGAGTTTCCTTGCCATGTCATGGTTTCTGAGCACGTTAATCTGTCTGGTTCTGGAAGGCGCTTATTTTGGCGCCGCCCAAAACTCAATCATTAACGACCTCAGTATCATGACTACCATCTCCCTCGGACCTTTGGTAGTGCCGGTGTTTAATGTTAATTTTGCTCAGGGGATAATGCGGTTATTGTTATGGGATTACTCGTTTTACACCGGCGGGTGGATAATTATTCGGTACTTTTGGGTTTGCACGTTGAGTTCGGGCGCGATGTGGGGCATCATCCAGGCATTTATCTGGCTTTACGGCCAGGCCATCAGTTTCATTACCCAACTGGTATAAGGGATAGAAATATGAACGCATTAAAGAATTTTTTATCACCTTTGGGGATCTTTGTTGTGGGCATGATAATACTGCTGTTTGTCGGTGTTTTTTACCCGGCCTTTCAAACCACCACAAGCGCTTCGATTAGTACCATCGGACCCGCAAAAATGAGTTCTTTTACGATGCTCAGTTGGGCGATGAATAGCTGGCCGTTATTGCTTTTCTGTGGATTTATCTTGCTGGTGGTGATCATCGCTGTCGTCGCTTGGCTGCGGCGGTAGGAGGTTAAACAATATGCCGTCGATCAAATGCAAGGATATAGGTATGAAGTGTGGTTTCGAAGTGAAAGATGAAAGCGAGGATGAGTTGATGCAAATACTCGCACTGCACGCCGAAAAAACCCACAATTTAAAGCCCAATCCTCCAGAAGTGACGGGCAAGGTGAAGAAAGCTATTAAAAAAATAAAGAACCCCCTTTTTCTTGACATTTTCATATCTAACATAGAAAGGTAACATTAATCCAATGTGATGGTGAGTATAAATCTACTCACCATCACATTCTCTTTGTGTTTCCCAAACTAATTATGCTGCAAAGGCTGACCATTATATGTAATTGAATTAATCTCTGCTTCGGCAACGGTAACCGCTGACGCAGGTAATGTCGGATAAGTCAATGGATTACAATATTGCTGTCCATCATGGAGCATCCACCAGAGCAAATTAACAATTTCTTGTCCTTTCACTTGGTTCTTTTGATTTTGAAATACTAAAATCCATGTAAAGCCGACAATAGGATAGGCATTAGGATTGCTGGAGTTGGTAATCATTATTAACGTACTGGCCGGAATTGTTACTCCATCCGCCGCTTCGCTTGCCGAAGTTAGAGACGGTGCAATGTAATTACCCGATGAGTTTTGCATCAAGGCAACCGGCATCTTATTTTGAATAGCATATGCGAGTTCAATATAACCAATCGCTCCGGGGGTTTGTTGCACATCCGCCGCCACACCTGCACTTCCCGAACCACCGAGATCTCCCGGCCAGTTAACACTGGTCGCATTGCCTACCTGGGTTGACCATTGCGAACTAATCTGAGAAAGATAGTTGGTGAAAATAAACGTGGTACCCGAGGAATCAGAACGATGCACCACAGCTATTGCAGTATGCAGAAGATTAGCTCCGGGATTAAGGGCGGTAATTGCCGGATCATCCCAATAGGTTATATTTTTGAGATAAATATTTGCCAATACTGCACCCGTGAGTTTGAGCTGGTAATTGCCCAGGCTTGGTATATTATATGAGATTGCCACAGCTCCCATGGTTGTTGGTATCGCAAGAATTGGGCCAGAAGCAGCTTGTGCCGCCGCGTCCTGCGCACTTGTCATAATAGCATCACTAGCG
>Ga0326727_10016457_pt1 | contig 15603 bp, 12 predicted proteins | sample MB2enrmetagenome_FD_207643 | JGI IMG/M metagenome (GOLD analysis project Ga0326727, IMG submission 207643) | Lab enriched peat soil microbial communities from McLean, Ithaca, NY, United States - MB29MY | ecosystem: Environmental > Terrestrial > Soil > Wetlands > Peat | place: USA: New York... | reverse complement strand
CTATTACGCGAATGCGGTCAACAAGGGCAAAGACGTTTGGATGACCGAGCACTTCCTCGTCCCGGTTTCAGATGGCCCCACCACTTCAATCGCCGATGCCATCGCCATGTCCGAGGAGATTCACAACTCCATGACCGTGGGCCAGTACAACGCCTATGTCTGGTGGGAGGGACCGAACACCACGGTGCCCGCCGTGCAAGAGCACCTGGTCGACGTCTATAACAATCAAACCTACTTCGGCTTGGCCATTGCGCAGTTCTCCCGCTTCATCCAGCCGGGCTATGTGCGCGCGTCGGCGACCGCAACCCCGGTCACTGGTGTCTATCTTTCGGCCTACACAGGCCAAGATCAGTCGGGTACCCAGCACTACGTGATCGTGGCCATCAATGCCGGCTCGACTGCGCGGGACATTAACTTCACCTTAAGCGACGCCCCTACAACGATCTCCTCAATGACGCCGTACGCAACCACGTCTGATGGCGGCCTGATGCCGCAATCCGCGGTCACGGTCATGGGCGGGCAATTCAACTACACGCTTCCCGCGACGAGCATCACCACGTTTGTGCAGTAGGGCGCTGGGAAGTGGCGCGGTTTTATAGCGGTTTCAGGGTCGCTGTACCCAATACCTCGTACAGTGATCCTGGCTGCCATCCTGAGCGACCGAGTGGACCGAAATGTACAAATGGGCCGCCGCCCCGATCTCGGAGTCGTCCCCAGGAGCTTAAAGTCCCTTCGTCCGGTTTGGAGAATGTCGTTCCAGCCGATCTCGTCTCGTGGGGCAGTCGCCAATGAGACGAGCACCGGCTGATCGAAACTCTGCGTCATTGCCCTTTCAGCAATGGCACGTCCGATTCGCCCCCTTCAGTCCTCAAAGGGGTGGATCGACTCGAAATAAAGATGGGCAGTACCCGCAGCTCAGTGATACCTGTATAGCCGAACCCGGCAAATGGTAAATCGGCCGGTCGGGAACCGCAGGTCTCGACCCTGATTGTCATCGTCGCCGTTCAAGTTCCGCCCCGGCGTCCAGACGCCATTCACGTATTTACCCTCCCAGATGTCATCAATACCGGCAATCCCCTTTCCTTTGCCGCTCATGCCAAAAGTCAAAAACATCCCCATTCCCGCAACCAGAAAGTCGTCGGGCCCCAGCTGAATGATCACTCCGCCATGCGCTCCCGGGATCTCTGTTTCTGTCCTTGCTCCCACGGAAATTGGCGCAGGTGTGCTGAACCGAACGTTGAAGGTATATCCACCCAGCGCGATTGTCTGCGGCGAGAGGTCCTGCGTTCCGTCAAACTGGGCGGGCGTGCGGATACCGACCATCCGGCCATTTCCCTGATTCGCCAGGATCAACGGAGTAAGTTGGCGGATGACGTAGTAGCCGCTGCCAAGGTTCTGTTGCTCCTCCTCTTTGAGAAACTCCGGAGCATAAACCGAGAATCCCATCGAATTCAGCTGCGCGTAGGCGTAGAGAGCATTGGTAGCCATCTCGTTTGCGTTCACGCGGCCCGTCTCAGGAATGAACAGCGGATTGCCCGCTATGACATATTGTTTCGCCCATTCCACGAAGTTCGGAAAGTACAGATCCGGAGACAACCAGTCGATCGCCGGCGCGGCTGCGCGCCAGATGTCTACCAAGTGCGGCAATGGGCCTCCGCTCGGATACTGCCCCGGAGCCCTTCCCGGCCGCACCAGAGCGGCATTCACGTACATCGGCAGCGCGTACACGGCTTTGCCCTTCGCCGCCACCTGACCCGTGAAGTGACCCTCCGTCCATGCCGTGAACAGCTCGTCTGTGGCGGAGCCGCTGCCAAAGGTATCTGGCCAGTTTGCGCCCACTTTCGCACCATGAGACTCCCACGCATCTTTCAGCATTGGCGCCAGCGATTCGCGGTTCTTCGCGAGATAGTCAGTTAATTCGGCGGGAACTGGAGCAAGGAAGGCGGCATTCGCGGCCTCGCTCGCGTCCCGCGCATCGGGAATCATGCCGACCTCGTTCTCCACCTGAACCATGATCACGGTATGGTCCACAGAGTCGAACACCTTCAGATGCTTCATCAAGGCAACAAACGCCTTCGAATCGGCTTCCAGCACAGTGGGGCTCAATGCCGAAAGAATCTCCATGCTCGTCCCATCAGAGCGCATTGCACGCGGAAAGCGTTCTGCGTCGCGTTTCACCCAGCCGGGAGCATAGCAGGACATACTGTTCTTCCAGCTGCCGAACCACAAAATCACGACTTTGATTTTGTGCTTGCGCGCGCCCATGATCAGCCCATCGACGGTGCGAAAGTCGAAGTTACCCTCGCGCGGCTCGATGAGCTGCCAGTACACCGGCGACAGGACTGTATTGAAATGCATTGCAGCGGCTTTCGGCCAGATTGTGTCGAGATAAGCCAGGCTCGATGCGGATGAGTTCTCAAGCTCTCCTCCTATGACGAGAAAAGGCTTGCCGTCGACAACGACTTGCGTGGCGCCGTGCTCATGGGAAAGATGCGGAATCGCCTGCGTAAAACCCGCCTGAGAGGTCTGGCTCCCCGCAAGGAAAATCACCACCAGGACGCGGGCAAGGCGATAAGACCGGCACCGACAGATATGACGACGCCCATCGACAGAAGACAAGCTCGGAAATTTTGTAATCCTCATGTGCCCACTCGCCTCCGATGACCGATTCATGGATGCTAGTAGAGTTTCTGTGGGCTGGTAAAGCGTTTTCTTAAAGGGAGAAAGCTTCTATTTTGAGTATTTCGTGAATGGGCTTCGAGGCTTATTCTTTGGCCCTGATTACCCCAGTATTTTTCCCCATTTGGAGGAATATAGATTCATCGAAAACCATCACTTTCACGTTATGTGTCAACCCACATTTGGGCTAGTTCAATTCATCAGACCGAAAGGCCGGGAGAACCAATCCCGGCCTTTTCTATTCTGCGGGCGGCGTCAAGCGATGCCAAAGACCGGAATCGACGCACCGTGAATCACGCGCGCGTCGTCGCTCGCGAGGAAGAGCACAACCTTCGCGATATCCTCGGCCTTGGGCCATTTGGAAAAGTCTGCGTTGGGCATGTCCGCGCGATTGGCCGCGGTGTCGATGATGCTGGGCAGGATGGAATTGACGCGAACGCCGCTGCCCAACAGATCCGCGGCAAGCGAGTCCATCAGCGCCACGGCGGCGGCCTTTGTGGCGGCGTACGCGGAGGCGCCGGCGGCGTGATCCCACGCGGCCTTGGCTGCCACGTTGACGATGGCGCCGGATTTGCGGGCGATCATAGCCGGCACGACGGCTTTGGCCAGCGCGTAGCCTGAGCGCAGATTCAGGCTCACCATGCGCTCCAGCACTTCCGGTTCAAGATTCCACAGAGGAATGCCGCCCGCATAGCCGCCCACGGTATTCACGAGCACGTCGAGGCGGCTCCATTGCGACAGAATCTGGCTCGCAAGATCGGCGGTCCGACGAGTATCGGTTACATCCACGTTGAATCCCGCGAGACGGCTCGCTCCTTCGCCCGCGGCGTCTTTCAGCGCCAGAAATTCCTTTTCGTTACGCCAGGTGACGGCCACATGCGCGCCACTTTGAAGGAACGCGAGACTTACGGCGCGCCCCAGGCCGCCGGTGCCACCAGCAACCAGAACGGTCTTTCCAGAAAAATCTGAATTCATTCGCTGCGACCTCCCTCGCGATTTCCTCACAGTATCCCATGAGAGCGGGAGAAAAGCTGCAGATGCGAAGAAAGGCGAGGGCGCGCGATTTTATTCAAGCGCGCCGAAGTTGCGGTAGAATTTTTGGCAGCAAGCTTCCCCCGATCCCCAACCAGGTTGAAACGGTCATGACGGAATCAGCAGGAGTCCGCGTTTGGATCGCGGGAGTGGCGTTGTCGCTTGCAGTTACCGGGTTGGCTCGAGCCCAGGAGCCCTCATCCACGCCCGGCACAGACGTGTTTGCCAACAACTCTTCTCCGGCCACGGTCTACGAGGACCGGTTCTCGAGCAACTGCGACGAGACGAACCACTCGAGCCTGGCCATGGACAGCCCGGATCCGGCGGTCTGCTTCGATTCGCCGGCGGCTGCGAACGGAGAGTGCTCGCCCGTCGGAGGAAAGGATTCGACGCCGGCAGGGCAGACCGGCAACATCTGCCACTACTGCCAGAAGGCAGCAATGCCGGGCAAGGAGATCATCATCCCGTCGAGTGGTGGGATTGGGTTCGGCACACCTTCGTACGATTGGATTTGCACAGCCAATCCGTCGGACGGTTGCTACATGTCGTGCTTCGGCAACCTCCCAACTCCGACGCTTCCGCCGGGATCATCGGTGCAACAGGAAACAGGGCAAAACGGGCACCCAATCTTCAAGATCACGATCGCCAACGACGATCCCTGCACAGAAAGCCCAGGCGGTCCCAGCATGTGCACCTATCCCGGCCTGCCGCTGCCGCAGGGATGCGATTGCAGCAAGGAGCCCCCGGCTGCCACTCAGCCAACGCCTGATCCGTGCTATCCCGCCGGGCCCAAGAACTATAACGCCTGCGACTATCCCAATGTCGCGCGTCCCGCGGGATGCGAGTGCAGCAAGACACCAGGGCCGCAGCCCGTGGCGCAGCCGACGCCACAGCCGACGCCTCAACCCACGAGCCAAACCCCGGACGAACGCAATTACCTGCAGGGCCTCGTGGACGGGATTGGAAGCTGCTTGCAGAACCTGCAAAACGGCATGGTTAACCTGATGGCCGGAGCGGGTTATTTCGCGCAGGGCAATTTTGTTCAGGCAGCGCAAGCCTGGGGACTGCAGCCGGGCCAGTCGCTTGTCCTCCAGAGCCTCTATACCGAAATGACCACGCCCCAGGTCAGCGTTGTCAGCAACGTCTCGGACTATCAGCGAGGGTTGGCCGGAGGCAAGCGCCTGTGCAGTTACGTGTTGATTCCCGCCGCGACGAAGGCGATTGGGTCGGCCCTCAAAGGCGGAGCGAGCGGTGGCGGGAGCCCAGGCGGCACGCCGTCGGGGAGTAAACCCGGACAGGCTCCCGTTCCTGAGGGCTCGCCATCGCAGCTTCCAGGAGGGCCGAGTGGCGCCCCACCCCCAGGCAGGGCGGCGCCCGCAGCTCCAAGCAGCACCCAGCCCACAGGCAGTACGCAACCCACAACTCCCAAGAGTACTCCTCCGCCACCTCCGGATGGCGCTCCACCACCACGGACAGGCAGCACTCAACCGACGGGTCCGAACGGCGCTCCACCACCACGGACAGGCAGCACTCAACCGACGGGTCCGAACGGCGCCCCACCACCACGCACAGGCGGCACTCAGCCGACAGGTCCGAACAGCGCCCCACCACCACGCACAGGCAGCACTCAACCGACGGGTCCGAACGGCGCTCCACCACCACGCACAGGCAGCACTCAGCCGACAGGCCCGAACGGCGCTCCACCACCACGCACAGGCAGCACTCAGCCGACGGGTCCGAACAGCGCCCCACCACCACGCACAGGCAGCACTCAACCGACGGGTCCGAACGGCGCCCCACCACCACGCACAGGCGGCACTCAGCCGACAGGTCCGAACAGCGCTCCACCACCACGCACAGGCAGCACTCAACCGACGGGTCCGAACGGCGCTCCACCACCACGCACAGGCGGCACTCAGCCGACAGGACCGAACGGCGCTCCACCACCACGCACAGGCAGCACTCAGCCGACAGGTCCGAACGGCGCTCCACCACCCCGGCCAGGCAGCGCGGTGCCCACAGCTCCGAAAAGTGTCCCACCCCCGGACAAGACGCAACCCACAACTCCCTTAGGCCCGGACGGCACACTGCCAACCGCTCCGGGCAGTACGCCGTGAACACTTCTGCAGGGCGCCGCATCGGGCGCAAAGCCGTACGCTGCGAGGGCGTATGCCAACGCGCAGGCGCTGGCGAATCAGCTCAACAGCGGACTCGCAAATTGGCTGCATACCGGGCCTCCTCCGCAGTGACGCGGCTCGCGCTGCCGGAGGATCGATCGGCACGCTACAGGGCCAGTGCAGGTCGAAGGTGATAGGATGGCTGCGCTGTTTTCAGTAGTGCGCTGCGCCCATGTGGACCGCGTACGTCCGCTGACTGCGACAATCAATTCAGCGTTCAGCGAGTCTGGAGTTTCTATGCAACGAGCATCACGATGGATCGGCGCGGGTCTTCTTCTTGTCTTCACGGCCGCGCCGATTTTCGCCGCGACGACAGAAGTGTTCAGAAACGAGAAGGTCATTGTGACCGAGGAGACGCTGGCGCCGGGTGAGAAGGAAACGGTGGCCGGGACACACGCGAGCATGGTGGTGTTTCTCAGCGGCGACGGAGTTACGGCGAAGTTTGCCGATGGCACGGTGAACAGCGAAGCCGTGCATCGCGGCGATGTGATGAACGCGGCGGCGGGAAGACCAACGTTGACCAACACCGGCCACACCCCGTTGCGGCTGGTGCGCGTGGAGTTTCTGACCGAGGGCAGCGACGAAACCTGGGGCATGACGGGCTTGCCGCCGAATTATAGGGTGCTTTTTGAGGACCGGCACAGCCGCACCTACGAAATCAGAATTACCGCGCATGCCTGGGAGCCGCAGCATACGCATCACGCGCGCGTGGTGGTTTGCCTGAACGGCGCGCAACTGGAGCACGTGCTGCCCGACGGATCGAAGCAGCCGTCGACGCTGAAAACCGATGAGGTGACGTGGCGGCTGGGGCAGACACATACCGGTCACAACCTGGGCGACACCAATCTGTGGGTGATTGCCATCGAGCCGAAGTGAGCGCGCGCATCCATCAGGAGCTCCCATGAACGTAAAATTGCGATGGATGATTGCAGCGGTGGTGCTGGTCGTTGCTTTTTCCGGTGGCGTGCACGCGCAGGCGCCGGCCAACGCAAACCCGCCCGTATTCAATGTGGTTGACTACGGCGCGAAGAATGATGGATCGGCCAACGCGGCAGACGCGTTTCGCGCGGCAATTGCAGCGGCAAAGAAGGCAGGCGGAGGCACAATCTTTGTTCCTGCCGGCCGATACATCTCCGGACCGATTGAACTTTTAAGCAACATGACGCTGGACTTGGATGCGGGAGCAACGATCACGTTCCCGGTGACGCCGCTGCCCTTTGTCAAAGGCAGATACCTGGGAGTGGAAGCGCTGGTGCCCATGCCGCTGGTTGGCGGAAACGACGTGGAGAACGTGTCCATCACGGGCCGTGGAACGCTCGCGACAGGCGATTATGAAGCATGGGGCAAAGCGTATGGCACGCCGGCAGCAGAGGTCCGGGATGATTCAGGAAATGCCAACGGACCTCACTGGGATCATCTGTTGAAGGCGCTCGAGGCCAGGCAGCCGGTGACTGAAGCCGACTATCGCGCCGCCGCGCCAGAACTCCGGCCCTCATTCATCTGCTTCAGCAACGCCAGGAATGTGCTCGTCGAAGGTGTGCACATTGTGGGCGGCCCCGCGTTTGTGGTGCACCTGTTGTACGTAGAAAACGCGACGGTGCGCAGCTTGATCATCGAGGCGTATCCGGGGCCACACGCCAATGGGATCGTGGTGGACTCGAGCCGATTCGTGCGTATTGCGGACGACTTTGTGGATACGGGCGACGACGGCATCGTGATCAAAGCCGGCAAGGATGCCGACGGTTTGCGCGTCAACCGGCCCAGCGAGGATGTGGCCATCACCAATTGCACGGTCAAGCACGCGCATGGTGCGGTGGTGATCGGAAGCGAGACTTCGGGCGGGATTCGCAACGTGGTGGCAAGCAACATCACAGCCGACGGAACGGAGAACGGCATCCGCATCAAGAGCAGGCGCGGGCGCGGAGGCGTGGTGGAGGATGTGCGCTTTGACAATTGGATTATGCGCAACGTGGGCACGGGCATTGTGGTTACGAGCTACTACGTCATGGGCGGCGAGGGCGCGACGGCTGAGGAGCCGGTGACGGAGCGAACGCCGGTGTTCCGCAACATCGGCATCAGTAACGTGACCATCACGGGAGCGCGGCAGGTAGCGGATCTTGAAGGGCTGCCGGAGATGCCGGTGGCCGGGCTGCGCCTATTGAATGTGATCGGCGAGGGACACACAGGCCTCAGTGCAAGGTTTGCAAATGATATGGAGCTGCACGATGTGAAGATAGGTGCGGAGCAGGGATCGAGTTTCAAGCTCCAGTCCGTAACTGGACTTGAACTCGACGATGTAACCACGGACACTCCGCACGGCGATGTCCCCGTGATCCGGCTTGAAGATTGTGCGGGCGCGGTGCTGCGCGACAGCCCTGCGGTGCAGGAATTCATCCAAGGAAAAACGCGATGAAAAAAATAGCACGAAACCTAATTTTGATGTTCATCGTTTCTCTCCTGCATTCCTTCAGCGCAGGAGCGCAGGTGCGTACGGCACAGGGCGGCCCGGTTTTCAATATCCTGGACTACGGCGCGAAGAAAGATGACTCTGCCAATACGGCAGACGCGTTTCGCGCGGCAATAGCAGCGGCGAAGAAAGCAGGCGGAGGCACGGTGTTTGTGCCGGCGGGACATTATGTTTCGGGCCCGATCGAGATGGTGAGCAATTTGACGCTCTACTTCGACGCGGGCGCCATTGTGGAGTTTCCGGCCACGGTGCTGCCGTTCACACCGGGCCGCCAGCAGGGCATCGAGACGCTGACGCCGGTCCCGCTGATCGGCGGGCACGATCTTGAGAATGTCGCCGTCGTGGGCCGCGGCCTGCTCATGAGCAACAATGCCGAGTGGATGAAGCTGCATGGGCGGCAACAAGCGAAGGGAGAAGATCCCGGCAGCGCCAACGGACCGCATTGGGAGCAGTTGTTGAACGACCTCAATGCCGGCAAGACGATTCCGGAAGCGGAATACGAGGACGCTGCCGCGGAGTTGCGGCCATCGTTCATCCGCTTCATGAACTGCGAGAACATTCTGATTTCGGGGCTGCGCATGATCGGTTCGCCCATGTGGACGGTGCATCTGCTGTACAGCGAGAACGCGACCGTCGAGAACATGGTGATCGAAACCTATCCGGGCGTGCATACCGACGGCATTGTGGTGGACTCCAGCCGGTTCGTACGCATTGCGAATGACTATATTGATACGGGCGACGACGGCATCGTGATCAAGTCAGGCAAGGACGCCGACGGACTGCGCGTGAACCGGCCGACCGAGGATGTGGTGATTACCAACTGCACCGTGCACCACGCGCATGGAGCGGTGTCAATCGGGAGCGAGACGTCGGGCAGCATCCGAAACATTGCGGCCAGCAACATGACCGTAAAGGATACGGAGAACGGGGCGCGCATCAAGAGCGCGCGCGGGCGCGGCGGCGTGGTGGAAAACATTCGCTTCGACAACTGGACCATGGAAAACGTGGGCGAAGCGATTGTGGTAACGAATTACTACCTGATGGAAGGCGAAACGCGTCATGGTGACGAGCCGATGTCAAAAACCACACCGGTCTTTCGCAATATTGCCATCAGCCACGTGACCATCGACGGAGCAAAGACGCTGATCGATGTCGCCGGGCTGCCCGAAATGCCGATTCGGAATCTCCACATCAGCGACGTGATGGGAACAGGGAAGTCCGGAATGACGGCGACCCGCACCGACGATCTGGAACTGCACAACGTGCAACTGAATCCAGCATCGGGGCCTGCATTCAGCGTGGAGCACTCCAGCAATCTCGAGCTCGACGACGTGACCACGAGCCAGCCAGTGGCGCAGTCGCCGGTGATCCGGTTGCGCGATACCGCAGGCGCAGTGGTGCGCAGTTGCCGCGCGTTCACGGGAACCGGCGTGTTTCTCTCCGCAGGCAAGGGCGAGCTGAAGCAGATAGTGCTGGAATCCAATGTGCTTGAGAACGCGGCTACGGCAACGCAGGAATCGAGCGCGAGCGAGACCACGCAATAAGCGCCGGATATCGGAGCGAGAGGCTATTCGCATTGAGGCTTGCGCGCTGGCATGCGTGATAGCATTTGCGGAGACTGCGAGGAGACGATGGCTGAAGCTGCTCCGCATCGCGCCGGAATGACGCGCAAGGAATGGATCGTCGTTGGTCTCCTCGTCTTTTCCGTCCTCGTCAATTACGTTGATCGCAGCAATCTGTCACTGGCAATGCCGCTTCTGGAGCGGCAGTTCGCGTTTTCGTCTCTGCGGGCCGGCGCACTGCTTGCGGCGTTCTTCTGGACCTACGCACTGGTGCAGTTTTTCGGAATCGCGGGCTGGCTGACGGATCGGTACTCAGCGGGCTGGGTCCTGATGGGCGGATATCTGCTGTGGTCGCTGGCCATGGCGATGCTCGGGCTCGCGCCCAGCTATATCGCGCTGTTCGCGCTGCAGTTGGTGCTGGGAATGGGCGAGTCGGTGGCATATCCCTGCTATTCGCGCATCTTTGCCGCCATGCCGCAGGAGCATCGCGGGCGCGCCAATGCATTCATCGATGCGGGGACCAAGCTGGGACCGGCCGCGGGCGCATTCGTGGGCGGGCTGGTGCTGGTGCATTACGGCTGGAGAATGCTCTTCCTGGCGTTTGGCATCGGCGCGCTGGTCTGGATCGTGCCGTGGTATTTCGCCATGCCGCGCGGCGAGACAGTAGAGAGCCAAAGTACCGGCAGGCGGCAGCAGGAAACGTTGAGCGACGGCTCGGGGCCATCCATTCTGAAGATGGTGCGGCTGCGCTGTGCCTGGGGCGCACTCATCGGTCACTTTTGCGGCAATTATTTTTACTATCTCGTGCTGGCGTGGCTGCCCACGTATCTCGTCCAGGAGGAACACCTGTCGATTCGCGACATGTCGCGGCTCACTGCTGCGGTGTTTCTGTTGATTGCCTCGACCACGGTACTGGCGGGCTGGATCTCTGATCGTCTAATCGCGCGCGGCATTTCGCCGACGGCGGTGCGCCTTACGCTGGTCGCGGGCGGCCAGGCGATGGCCTCCATTCTGCTTGCGCTCACTGTGATTCATGGGCATCCCTTGATCGCGCTGGGATTGCTTGCCGTCGCCTGCATCGGCCATGGTGGCTACGCGTCAAACCATTGGGCGATTGCACAGACGCTCGCGGGACCGAAGATGGCCGGCCGCTGGTCGAGCCTGCAGAACGGCTTTGCCAATTTCTCCGGAATTGCCGCGCCCTGGCTCACCGGGTTGATTGTGCAAACGCGTGGCAGCGCCCGCCTCGCCTTCGCCATCACCGGCGCAGTGGCGCTGGTTGGTGCGGCCTCGTGGGTGTTCCTGGTGCAGCGCGTGGAGCCGGTGCAGTGGGATACATTGCCGCGGGGCTAGAGCGGCGCGCATAAGAAACGCCGGAATCCTTATCGCGCCACGGCGCGCGCTTCCAGCTTGCGGAGGGATTTGATCATGTCCGCGAGCGCGGCTTTGCCGATTTCGCTTTCGAATTCCTTTTGCATGCGGTCGAGCGCGGCAATCACGCGCAGCGCGCAGCGCTTGCCCTGCGGCTTGAGCGCCAGAAGATAAGCACGCGCGTCGTTGGGGTCGATCCTGCGCAGCAGCAATCCCTTGGCCTCAAGCGAGGAGATGCAGTGGCTGAGATTGCCGCGCGTAGTCGAGAAAGTTTCCGCCAGTTGCGACGGCTTGACCTGGCGCGGCGTCTCAAAGAACAACGCGGCGAGCACCAGCGCTTCGAGGAATCCCAGGTTGTCGGCGGCGAGCACCCGCGAGGCGAACGACTCAAACCGGCGCGCCGCGCGGTTGACGGCGAACATGGGACTTTCCCGGAGAAAGGCGTCGATGCGCATGGCGTTAGAAAGTAGTTGAATAATTCAACTATTCAAAATCATACCAAATCATGGTTGAAGAGGCCCCGTGCGGCGGCGATGATCAAAGTGATGCGCCCATTGCGATTGATGCCGAACGCCCGATTCCTGCTGCTGGCCGCGCTGGTGCTGGCTTTTCTGCCGCGCTCGGCCCTCGCGCAGGATGCCGCAACCCCGCCGAACACGCCCGTCAAAGGGCCCGCAGAGACCATGGTCGTGCTGGGTTCGGCCACGCCGGTGCCGCTGGCCGAGTCGCAGCGTTCGGTCGACATTCTGCCCGTGCAGGGACAGTCGCTGGCCGCCGAGTCGCCGCAGGATTTTCTTCGGCGTGACTCCTCGATTTTTCTTGAAGAGCGCGGCGCCGGCGGCGGGCAGGCCGACATTGTGATGCGCGGCGGCAGTTTCGAGCAGACCTTGGTGCTGCTCAACGGCTTTCGCGTCAACGATGCGCAAACCTCGCACCACAATCTCGATTTACCGGTGCCTCTCGATGCCATCGATTCCATCCAGTCGCTCGAAGGCGCAGGATCGACGCTGCACGGCGTGGATGCGCTGAGCGGAGTGGTGGACTTTTTGACCGCTGCGCCCGATCACGTCTCACTGTTTGTGCGCGCGGGCGAGGGAAGTTTCGAGTCGAATGAGGAAACGCTGGTGGGCGGGGTCACGCGCGGCCCCTGGAGCGGACGCATAGCCGCGGAGCACAACTTCTCCACGGGTTTCATGACCGACCGCAATTATCGCAACATGGATGCGTCAGCCGAAAGCTGGGTGGGTTCGCGGCTCGGCGTCACCGATTTGCTATTTGCCGGAAGCGACCGCGCGTTTGGCGCCAATCAGTTTTACGGAGACTATCCTTCGTGGGAGCGGACCAAGGGCTGGTTTGCGTCGGCGCGGCAGGAGCTCGGCGGCCACACCGTGGCGGCTTTCGGCTATCGCCGCCACAGCGACGAGTTCATACTCTTTCGCGACGATCCCGCGATCTATGAGAACAACCATATTGACGGCTCGTGGCAGGGATCGCTGCGGGAAACGCTCACGATGCACAAGAATTCCGTTCTCCTGATGGGACTGGAGGCGGACGGCGACAGCATCCACAGCAATAATCTTGGGCTTCATGCGCGCAATCGCGGCGCAGGTTATGTGGATCTGGACCTGCGGCCGGCGAAGCGGCGCTGGAGCCTGTCAGTGGGCGCGCGCGAAGAGATTTTTTCGGGTGGCACGCGGGCCGCTTTTTCGCCGGAGCTGGCGGGCAGCCTGCGCGTGGCAAAGAGTCTGAAGCTGCGCGCCAGCGGCGGTTACGGATTCAGAATTCCCACTTATACCGATCTATACTATTCCGATCCGTCGACACTGGGCAATGCGAACCTCAAGCCGGAGTCGGCCTGGACGGGCGATGCAGGCGCGGACTGGGCGCCGTCAACTAAGCTCACGCTGTCGGCAACCGGGTTCTATTCAAAACAGCACGACACCATCGATTACGTGAAGAGCGCGACGCTTCCGAATCCGTATCTTCCCGCCGGCTGCCCGGCCAACATCTGGTGCGCGGACAATCTGAACGGCCTTGGTTTTTCCGGCGTCGAAACCAGGCTCACGTGGATTCCGAAAATATCGCAAACCGTGCGCATCGCGTGGACCGACGTACACGGCGCGCAGAGCGCACTGCATGGGCTCCAGTCGGAGTACGTGTTCAATTACCCGGTCCAGAACATTCACGCTTCGTGGAGTTCCGCGCTGGGCCGTGATTTTGTTCTGACCAATGCCGTCGAAATTGCCCAGCGCTATCAGCAGACCGTGTATCCGGTGTGGAACGCCACGGTCACCCACGACACGGGAAAGTTGCGGCCCTATCTGCGCTTCACGAACCTGAGCAATACCGGGTATCAGGAGATTACGGGCGTGAATATGCCGCCGCGCACCATCATGGGCGGGGTGGCGCTGCAACTGGGACGATAATCCGGCCCCCGCAAAGAAATTTCTTGTGCTGTGCGCAGCGATTTCTGCTACCTTCTACACGTACCTCGGCCGTCCGCGCTTCGCGTTCGCGCCGTCTTCCCCCGGTCCCACGCAGTGCGGAGGAGATGAACCAGGAGTCTCGCAGAAAACCACCAAAAGATTCACTACATCGAGTTCGCGGCCAGCGACATGGCGCGCGCCAAGCAGTTCTATTCGACCGTCTTTGGCTGGGAGTTCAAAGACTGGGGGCCGGAGTATATCGATTTCGCCCCCGAATCCGGCGGCATCGCTGGAGGCTTTCGCCTGAGCAAGCCCGAGGAGACGAGCGGCAGCGCCGCGCCGCTGATTGTGCTCTATTCCAAGGATCTGAAAGCCACGGAAGCGGCTATTGTGGCGGCGGGCGGCGCAATCGTCGTGCCCACGTTCGAGTTTCCCGGCGGACGGCGCTTTCACTTCTCCGACGGAGTAGGTAATGTGCTGGCCGTGTGGTCGGAATAAGAAAAACGGCGGCCTCAAATCAAGAATCCATCTTGCCGCACCTGGAGAAGGGTGCGCTCTTGTGCCGTCTCTGGCTTCATAAAGAAAGCCTGAAGAATCGCGCTTCGCGGCCGAGCGAACCCCTTTCCATGCAATACGTTGAAGAACACACAGAGATTTGGATCAGAACTTATTAAGATTGCAGTACAATCCAGACAAACATTCGCTAAAAAGCGGAGTTCTTATCGGAACTTTTCCTAATCTGTGTGTGCGTGCGGCCATCGTGGTGCTGCCAGTTTTGGCGGGCTGCATGGTGCAGCCTTGCGCCTGCATCGCGCAAAAGCCGGGACAAAATGGGGCGCAGGCTCAGCCGGCCAATCCCAACGCGGCGTCACCAGGCGCCATCAAACTTCCCAACGCGCCGGAGAATACCACCACACTCGGCGGTGCGCAGCCGGCCGTTTCGGCGACAGCGATCAAGCCCAAGAACGCGCCCGTGATGATCAACGGGCGGCCGTACGTGCGCCCCACTCCAAAGCAACAGTTCGACGACTACGCGAAAAACACTTACGGTTGGCCGGCGCTGGTATTTACGTCGGTGCGCGCCTCGGTGGCGCAGGGCCGGGGCAAGCCGGAAGAGTGGGGGCAGGACTGGCCGGGCTTCGGGCAGCGCTTCGGAAGCGCCAGTGCCACGACTGCGATCGACGGCAATGTGCGCTATGGCATGGAAATGCTCTTTAAGGAAGACATGCGCTACATCCCCTGCCACGGTTGCTCCGTACATAGGAAGCTGGAGAACGCGCTGTTGGCCGAGGTAACTGCGCGGCACGATACGGATGGGCACAGGTTTTTTACCATCACGCCGACCCTCGCCGACATGTCCGGCCCGATGATTGCCAACAGTGTCTGGATTCCCGGCCACACCACGATCAACGGCTTCTACGGTTCACGGTTGATCTTCGCCTATCGGATCGGCGGGCACTTGTTTACGGAGTTTGTGCTCGAACGCCGCCACCACGATCCCAAGCTGCCGGATTGACCGGCTGTTGCCCGGTAACGTGTCGCCTGCGGCGCAGCAATCAAGAATGCTGAGCTAATTCACCGGCGGCGGAAGCTGGAGCGGCTTGCGCGGCCCGAGCTCTTCGCGAACCAAAGTCAATCCCAAAAGCCAGCGCTCAAAGTTGTCGGAAAGGCGCGCAAAAAGCGGCGCCTCCTTCTCATATTCGAAGAGATTGAACTGGCTGACGATGAAGTAGCTCTCCTTGCCCGCGCGGATGAGTTCGGTAAGGCTCGGGGCATGATGGCGAAGACGGCGCCTGGATCCCGCGGCCTCAGGATACATGCCGGCCACGAACAGCGCGTAGTCGCCGATGTGTTTGCGCAGCGCGCGCTCGGCGTCGAAAGACGGTGCG
>Ga0326727_10016455_pt1 | contig 15604 bp, 11 predicted proteins | sample MB2enrmetagenome_FD_207643 | JGI IMG/M metagenome (GOLD analysis project Ga0326727, IMG submission 207643) | Lab enriched peat soil microbial communities from McLean, Ithaca, NY, United States - MB29MY | ecosystem: Environmental > Terrestrial > Soil > Wetlands > Peat | place: USA: New York... | reverse complement strand
CATAGGAATGTTCCCGTGCCATTTGGGAACTCGGCTTCTTGTCTTGGTTTCGAGCAAGCGAAGAGATCTGGCGAGGCAACGCCTGGTTTCCTGAGGTTCGATAATATCCTGAACATATGTGACGTCTGAGGCGAGTGCGAAGGAATCAGCGTACTGTTTGGTATATTCCTCAACCCTTGCGGCTTTGAATTCTTCAGGATTTTCTGCGCTCTTAATATCTTTATCATAAAAGAGCGCCACGGCTTGTTCTGCACCCATGGGACCTATTTCAGTACTCGGCCATGCGTAAATGAGATCCGTGCCGAATCCGGGAAGTATTCCCATTCCCAGCGCTGCACCGCCATAGACTTTGCGCAATAGGATGGCGACCTTGGGAACGGTCGCCTCCGACAGGGCATAAAGCACTTTTGCTCCATGTCGGATGATGCCCATATATTCCTGAACCTTACCGGGCAGATAGCCCGGAGTATCCACCAGCAACACAAGGGGGATGTTGAAGGCGTCACAGAACCTGATGAATCGTGCCTGCTTATCAGAGCTGTTCACGGTCATGCAGCCTGCCATAGCCATCGGCTGATTGGCGACTATCCCGATGGTGTGTCCGCTAATCCTTGCAAATCCCGTTATGATTTCTCCCGCAAACTCCGGCTTGACCTCCAGGAAGTCGTTCTCATCAGTCAAGGCTCTTATGACCTTGTGCATGTCGTATGTCCGTTTCTGGTCTATGGGGACGATATCTTCGAGTGAAGGAATCAATCTCTCGGGGTCATCAGCGCAGCTCTTTTGGGGAGGCTTCTCCTTCCAGTTGGATGGCAGGAACGATAGTAATCTCCTTATTCCCAGCATGCATTCCTGTTCCGTATTTACCCTGAAATCGGCTACTCCGCTTGTTCTGCAATGCACATCGGTGCCACCGAGATCTTGCATGCTGACTTCTTCCCTCATGACCGACTTTATAATGTTCGGGCCCGTGATGAACATATGCGAGATGCCGTTGACCATGAATATGAAGTCGGTCAACGCCGGCATATAAACCGAGCCTCCGGTGCAGGTCCCAAGGATTGCGCTGATCTGAGGAATGGACCCGGAACATCGCGTGTTTACGAAAAACACAACCCCGGCATGTTTTTCATCGCTGAGGCGGTATGGGTCATCGCTGCCAGCCAGCTCGGGTCTTATGACTCTGGCTCCCGGCGAATCGTTCAGGCCGATGATGGGAACTCCCATTTCAAAAGCCATTTCGTGAATCTTGTACACCTTCCGGCCATGCATATATCCCATGGATCCGCCGAACACAGTTGTATCATGCGCAAATACGCAGACGATGCGGCCATCGATTGTGCCGTGGCCGGTAATGATGCCATCGCCGGCCGCACCCAGCCTGTGCTTAATGAGGAGATTGAATTCATTGAAGCTACCCGGGTCGAGCAGCAGATCGATTCTTTCCCTGGCAGTGAGTTTTCCCTTTCCATGCACTTTGGCTATTTTTTCTTCACCGCCGCCAAGTGATGCCGCCGCTTTGACTTCACGGAGTTTTGTGACGACATCTCTCATGTTCGAGACAGGTTGGGATTTCATGTTCTCGATCCCTCCGGTATGACGTGTTGCTGCCAGTCAAGAAATTGTCTTACTCATATCACGTTGCCTTCCAGTTCCATGCTGTCTCGTGGCCTCGGCCATGGCTTTGACCTTTTCTATTTTTGTTTCATCCAGCGGTCAGCGTCATTGCCGATCTTCTCTTCCCAGTCAAAACTGCCTGCTCCAAGAGGGCTTTAATAGCGGCTATAATCTTTGATTGATTTCAACATAGCCTGCATGTCTTCAATTCGTGTCTTATCTGGCATCTTGATAACCAGTATGATACCGCCATTTTTGCCGCTTTTATCAATAAGATCTTTAATGAAGGATTCCAGTTGGCCGAGGGACCACAGCTTGCTGGTATTCGGAGTGCGAATTAATAAACAAGTGTGGCCCCCCAGAATTTCCTTTGCCCGGACCGCATCCACGGCTTCAATCGAGGCTAGTATTTTCCCTTTGGGCAGCTCCAACATGCATTCCAGTCTGTCGCCGAATCTTGATTCGAAAAAGGGCACAGGTACATAGCCCAGGTCAACATGTGTTTGCAGAGATTTCTTCAATCCCGGCCAATAAAACTTCTTAAACTGGGCATCGGACATGAAGACCGGATCCCCTCTCCAGAGCGGCATCGCAATCCTTTGGGGATAGTCCCGGTGAGTGCGATCGGCCGGAATGGCGTGAGCGATGCGCCTTTCAAGTATTGCCTCACAAGCCTTGAGCAGCTTGTCAGGCTGACGGTACATATCGAGCATCGATCCTTTCATTCCGCGCAGGAAGCTCGTGACGGTATCAAAGGGCGCTCCGCCTACGCCGCCGGGAATAAAGCTTGCGAAGGGAGGAAATCCCAGTTGGGCCAGCTCTTCCGGGGTATTGCCAACAGTCTTGCGGAATTCATCTACATGCCTTCCAGCCGCAGCCAAGTGGTTGGCCATTTCGAGAAACTCCTGGCCGCCCAAGAGCGGTGTTAGCGCCTCAAAACCCATGAACATGCTGTCCAGGGGGGGCAGTTTGGCCAGGGGCTTTAAAGCCCCATATACGCGGGGAAGGTAGCAGCGGATCATAAACCCTGTAGGGTCGTTCAGGAAGATGTCATACTCATCTTCCTTCATGTATTCCCCTTCGATGAACTGGTAGCTATAGTCATCCGGTTTCGGTCCGCCGGGCCATATGACGTTTTTGATATCCATCTCGGTCATAGCGGCCCCGGAGGATGGGAATCCGCCCTCAGCCATATCGGGCTCCAGATCCACGGCCATTTGTCGCATGGTCCGCTTAAGCGTGATCGGGTCGTAGTAGGCGGCCGAATTGGGAATTCCGGAATAGGCGTGAGGCTCGATCAAAACTGAGAATGGCACGCGGTCAGGAACTCTTAATTCAATTGCGTCCCTGACGCGCTTGGCTCTTTCCGCATATAGCTGTTCGATGGTTTTTCCTGTCCGTTCCTCTATTTGCCTCTTGAGAAGCAAATTCTCATCCTGGCACTTCAAAATTTCAGCGGGGGATGTCATATGCTCACCTCTTGCAATGACTACACGTGACTAACCGCCTGGAATCGCCGGTATTTACGAATTTTCTGTGCAACGATTTTCACAAGCTTGTTATAAGAGCATATGTTGGTGTTGAAGGCTACCCTAAAAGCCAAGCCGTTCAGCCTCATACGCCCAGAGTGCTCCTGGAATCAAGACTCTAACACGATAATTGTCATAAAGATGTGACAAAATTCATTCTATCAGGGTAACATCTGGGTGGGACTCTGAATCTCAATTGGCTGGATCAGATCTCGGACGGTCTAAACTTTCTATTTTTTCATCGGCAAGGAACCATGGGGGATCGTTTGGCAACCATTGTGACTACCAAGCCGACCAGACAAAGAGTGTTTCTGGTAATCATCCTGTTTATTACTCTTTTATTTTCCTTTCTCGACAGAATCAACATGTCAGTGCTGTTGGCGGACTCGACCTTCCTCATCGATCTTGGGATTAAAAACGACAGTGTAAAAATGGGTTTGTTGATGAGTGTTTTCCTCATTATCTATGCTGCTGCCAACGTTGTTTTCGGTCCGTTAGGCGACCTGCTGGGACCGCGTAAAGCAATATTGATTTGCCTTCCTGTCTGGGCTGCTGCAATGCTGGGCGGCTCTTTCGCACCAACTTTCGCCTGGATGTTGGCCTCACGGGGCGTGCTTGGTCTAGGGGAAGGGATGCACTACCCGGTTCAAATGAAATTTGTTAAGAATTGGTTTCCTCCTCTCGAACGCGGCAAGGCCAATTCTGTATGGCAGTTCAGCCTGTTTGTTGGGCCGGCTATTGCGATGCCGTTTTTTGCCTGGCAAGTTAATCGGTTTGGCTGGCGGCTGAGTTTTATCATCCTCGCCGCAGCGACGACAATCCCGTTTCTGCTGGTTTGGTATTTTACCGCGGACCACCCGCGAGATCACAAATGGGTCAATGAATCCGAACGTCATCATATTGAAGCCGGATTGAGAGGAGAATGGGAAGCTGAAGCAAACTTATCCGCCGCATCCTTTGCGGAAACTCTCAGATCGTTTGTCTTTGATTATCGCTACCTGCTGCTGTTGGCGTACTTTTTCTTCAACGCGGCTGTCTGGTGGGGAATCATGACATGGCTCCCCTCATACCTTAAGGTTGCAAGGGGATTTTCATGGACACAGATGGGCGCATTGGCCTCGCTGCCGTATATCTTCGGCGGCATATGCCTTGTGATATTTGGCTACTTCAGCGATAAAGCGGGTCGGAGGGCACCTTTTTGTGCGGCTGCAATGATTGGAATGGCATTGGCCTTATATCTGGCAGCGCATGCAACGAACAACTTTTCCAGCGCCTATTTGATAACAATAGCCGTGGGCTTCAACGCAGTTGGTCTGCCCGCAACATGGTCACTTTGCCAGCAAATTGTGCCCACCAGGGCTCTTGGGACTGGTGCGGGACTGATGAACGGCGTAGGTAGCGTCGGCGGAGCCTTGTCGCCCATAATCATCGGGTATTTTATAGGTGCTAATGGAGGCAGCTTCGTAGGAGGACTTATGTGCCTGGTGGTTTCTTCCATAGCCGGGGCGCTCTGTATGCTTGTTTTAGTTTGCCAAAAATACTGATCGTATCCATCATTTGCCACGGAGGAGGGTAATGCGCTCGAGGAGAGGAATAATCGTTATCAACGAGAAGGACAACGTCGCAACGGCATTGGATGAACTCCCCGCAGGCACGACTGTTTCAGTGAAGACTGAACACAGTATGGAAAAGATAGAAATGATATCTCACATCCCCAGAGGCCATAAATTCGCTTTGAGGCATATCGACCGGGGAGGCGCCGTGATCAAGTACGGGGAGACGATAGGTCAGAGCACGGAGGAGATTCCCCGTGGGCAGCACGTCCATGTGCACAACCTGGCGAGCCAGTCCAAGGGAGAAACCACATGAACTTCCATGGCTATCGCCGAGCTGACGGGAGAGCGGGAACGAGAAACCTCGTGCTTGTCATTCCCAGTGTCGGTTGCTCCCAGAGCTGCGCACGCGATGTCGCACGAGGGTTGAAAGGTGCCGTTTATCTCCCCAATATATTAGGTTGCGGACAGATGGGGGAAGACAAAACGCTGGTGAAGAGAACGCTTGTCGGGTTTGGTGCGAGCCCCAATGTTTTTGCCGTCCTCGTTGTCGGAAACGGATGCGAGGAGCTGCAACCGGAGGAAATCGCAAAGGCGATTGCTCCGAGCGGCAAGCGCGTGGAAGCCCTAACCGTCCAGGAAACGAGGGGCACGAAGAAAACCACAGCCGTCGGCAGAAAGATCGTAAAGGAAATGCTGAACGAGGCGGCCAAATTGCGTCGTGAGCCGATACCGCTCAGCGAATTGATCCTGGGTACCGAATGCGGGGGTTCCGATTACACCTCGGGATTGTCGTCAAATCCGGCGGTCGGGGTTGCGAGTGATATCGTTGTCGCCGAAGGAGGGACCGTCATGCTCTCGGAAACTCCGGAGATTATCGGGGCCGAGCACCTTCTTGCGAAGAGGGCGCGAACGCAGGAGGTCGGGAAACAGTTATTGGAGGCGGCCGCATGGTGGGAACAAAGGGCGATCGCATCGGGACAGGACATCAGAAAGGGCAATCCGTCACCGGGCAATATCGCCGGTGGCATTACGACACTTGAAGAGAAATCCCTGGGCTGCATTTACAAGGCCGGGAGCAGTCCAATTCAGGAAGTAATCGCTTATGCATGTAAGCCCACAAGAAAAGGTCTGGTTTACATGGATACGCCCGCACACGACATCGAACAGCTGACCGCCATGGTGGCCGGAGGAACTCAAATAGTGGCCTTTACGACGGGCAGAGGGACGCCTTGCGGATCGCCTATAGCCCCGGTCATCAAGATCACGGGCAACCGCACCACCTTCGTCAACATGAGAGACAACATGGATCTCGACGTGAGCAGGATTCTCCGGGGAAGCGAAACCATTCCCCAAGCAGGTAAACGGGTTTTCGAGGAAATTATTGCTTGCGCGTCAGGCAAAGAGACGAAGGCCGAGAGGCTGAATCAGAGGGATTTCAGCATATTCAAGATTAATCCTAATATCTGAGGGGGCAACAATGACCGCAAAACTCAGGAGCAAGGCGTTAAGTCCCGATGTCCCCCAGTACTATATGCGCAGGGTTTTCTTCAAGTCGATGGGCGCGACCGACGCAGACCTCGAGAAGCCTCTCGTGGCGATCGCGAATACGTGGAATGAAATATTGCCCGGGTCATATCATCTCGACCGGATTGCAGCGGCGATAAAACGGGGCATCCAGGAGGCGGGGGGCATGGCGACCATCTTCAATGTGCTTGCGCCCTGCGACGGACAGGGCAGCGGCAACGTGGGCTTCAAGTACGTCCTGCCCAGCCGTGACCTGATCGCTGCTTCCGTTGAAGTAATGATCGAGCATGCAAGTTACGATGCCGCGGTCATGATCGGCACATGCGACAAGATCGTGCCGGGTCTGATCATGGCTGCCGCGCGCTGCAACCTGCCCACCGTTGTTTTCACCGGCGGGTACATGCCTTCGGGCCGTTACAAGGGGGAAAGATTAGACTGTTCTTCCATGGGCAAGTATTTCGTCATGTACCGACAGGGCAAGATCTCAAAAGAGGAGTTGCGTGAAGTGGAAGGCGCGGTGTGCCCGGGCCCGGGGGCATGCTGTCTCATGGGTACGGCAAACAGTATGTGCATTGCCGCTGAGGCATTGGGCCTTTCTCTGCCCGGTAACTCTACCCTTTGTGCGACCGACCCCGCACTGGAGAAACTTGCAGAAGAAGCGGGACGCAAAGTGATGGAATTGCTGGAGAAGAACATCAAGGCGCGTGACATCATGAGTCCGGCTGCATTCACCAACGCCGTAAAGGTATGCTGCGCAACGAGCGGCTCGACGAACCTCACCCTTCACTTCCCCGCGATCGCTCACGAACTCGAGTATCCTTTTACCCTTGACGATTTTGAAAATATCAGTCAGCAGACGCCATCGATTATGGAGATCAAACCTTCCGATCCCAGGTACCTTATGGAAGATTTCGAACGTGCAGGCGGTGTCCAAGCCGTGATGAAATCGATGGCGACTCTTATGGATACGAAGGTAATCACCGCGAGCGGCAAGATACTCGCCGAGAACCTGTCGATGGCTGATATCAGGGATGAGGAAATTATACGCCCGCTTTGGAGGCCAAAGGGCAGGAACGGGGGTATTGCCATCCTGAAGGGTAACTTGGGAACCGCCGTCGTCAAACAGACCGCGGTCCGGCCCGAAATGCACACGCATCGAGGGCCTGCGAGGGTTTTTGAGCAGGAGGAGGATTGCATAGAGGAGCTCCTTTCTGGCAGGGTCAAAGAAGGCGATGTCATGGTGATCCGGTACGAAGGCCCAAGGGGCGGACCGGGCATGCGCGAAATGGTAATGGCGACCTGGCTCCTCGTAGACATGGGGCTTGATAAATCCGTTGCCATAATTACCGATGGACGATTTTCAGGAACTTCAGGCGGACCCTGCGTGGGGCATATAGTGCCGGAGGCAATGGACGGAGGACCGATTGCGGTGCTTCGAGACGGCGACATGATCGAAATAGACATCCCTTCGCGAAAGCTGGGGGTGGAACTGAGCGAAGAGGACATTAAGCAGAGATTGAAATCCTGGAAAAGGCCGGAGCCGAAGATCACCAGGGGGTATCTCGCGCATTTCGCAAAATATGCCACGAGCGCCGATAAGGGGGCCTACCTGGAATAACAATCGTGCATGCTATCCGATCTTCAAACCGTCCAATCCCCGTCCTTTGAATTTTCCTTTGGCCGCATTCTGCAAGTAAGGGAAAAGAGTTTTGCCGACTTTGAGTTATTGAACACCGGCTTTAGAATGATCGGCAAAGAACTTGAAGATATTGGGCATGCCACCCGAGATCGCTGTGCCGTGGTCTCCGCCGGGCACTTCTACATATTCATATTTCATACCCATTTCTTTCATGGAATCGGCCCACGTGCGTGTATTTTCTGGAGGCACAACCGTGTCCTTGTCTCCCTGGACAATCATGACCGGAAGATTTGCATTTTTAATTTTGCCTAAATAGTCCTTGCGATCGTTCTGCATTAGAAAGGCTGCCGGAGCAATACTTGCAACGGCGGCCCAGTTGGACGGGTATTTTGATCCTAAAAACAGAGTGCCGGCGCCGCCCATCGAGTGGCCCAGCAAATAGGTGCGTTTGTCGTCAATAGTGAATTCCTTCCGCATCATCTCCAAAACGGTCAGGACGTCTTTTTCGCTCAACTCCGCCAGATTGGGCGGTTCGATGGGACGCCCGCCCATTGCAATTACCGGAGAGCCGTACCATCCGGTTACGTTATATCCCAAAGGCCCTACGACGATGTATCCGCCTTCCTCCGCTAGGTCGACCAGGCGGTCGCGCACCAGGAAGTTGCCGTCTCCGCCCATGCCATGCAGAGCCACGATCAAAGGATTTTTCTTGTCCTTTGTAACTTTGGAAGACACATACAGAACATAGCTCAAATCTTCATTGGTTGCTGCGAAGTGGTATTTGCGCTGCTGCACTCTTGGATCCGGTTTGATCTGAAGAGGCATTTTGGGCATAGGCCCTCGGTCCATTTTCGGCGCCTGGGCGAGTATGGATTGGGTGCCAAGCAGTGCGATCAGAAGTGAAAACAGAATATTCAGAGGGCGGAATATGACATTTGCTCTGCAGGCAATTCTCATGGTCCTTTTTCCTTTGATGTTTTACACGCATTCGAATTTGTTTCACAAAACTCGCAGATGATGCTTGTAATACCGGCGAACATTCGGAAGATAAAGAGTGTAAGGGACACCCTTTTACGGCTGCAAGCGAAAAGTAATCACGAGACGGAAGTTGTCACACATGTGTGACATATTTTGACAACCTCCAGACTATTGGGAGCCAAGGGTCTTCTTGATTTGACTCACTTGCGCGTTTTGGCGATGCGAAACCCGAGATAGTTGTGCCCGCGAGTATTCGGCGCATACACAAAGGCTCGATTCGCCGAGCGCATTGTCTTCACAGTGCTCTCCAATGAATTCGAGCGGAACCCGCGCACAGAGCAATTGCCCCTTGTTACCGCGGAGCCATTCGTCGGCAGCAGGGCGGCGTTAGATTCATAGCAATCTTCTATCCACTGATAAACATTGCCGTGCATATCGCATAAGCCGAAAGCATTCGTTGGGAATGAACATACCGGAGACGTTGAATTTTCCCATATGTCGCGCCCTTCAGCCTTCCCTCCCAGATCCGGTCCATCATCCTTTCCGTAATTGGCGTAGTCGTGGCTTGGTTCGTTGCCTTGCCAATAAACCGTGGTTGTGCCTGCACGGGCAGCGTATTCGAATTCTGATTCCGACAAAAGGCGGTATTTTTCTTTTGAGCCAGTGAACGAAGGCGTGTGCATCCCACCAACTGACGCCAACAACTGGATGATTGCCGCGAACATGGTCCACATAGTCCTGGATCGGTTTGCCGTCCCGGTCTAATCTGAGCGCGGCTTCTACCGAGGGACCGTCACACACGCCGTCGCGAACACACGCATCCCACAGATCCCAGGTGATTGGTCCTTTGCTCACTGCAAAAGAATAGGTGATCACAACCGTGTGCTGTCCCTCGCCCGCATCCCGGTCTTTCTCGGTCTCGGGCGAACCCATCATAAATCTACCTGGTGGGATAATCACCATTTCAGGGCACATCTCACAATCTCTGAAAGTTTTCGCCACAGGACCTGCAGCCTCAGCCTCGGTGCGCACCGGCAATCCTCCCGCCGGGATAAGCGCCGCAACGACTGAGCTTCCTGACGGATAGGTTACTGTCAGTAGGATCCCGAGGTGCGCTGCGCACCTCCGTATCCAGAATAGCCCTGCCAAGCTCTTTCTATGAAACGGCAACATCGATTATCTTCCTGCCGGAATAATCTCGGCGCTGGCATGCGCACAAAAGTATGGTTGTCAGGTATTATGTCCACTCATTCGGCAAAATGTCACAGTTATGTGACATGTGCTAAAATGTATCCACCATCATGGCTCGCATTTAAGAGAAAAGCATGGATCCTGACGGACGCTTCTGTCGCCTGTTAAAACTTGGGAAAGGATTATCGTGGTTAAGAAACACATAGTAATGGGACTGATCGTTCTGTTTGTGTTGGTAACGCTGAGTGGACAGGCCGTAGCACAGAAATCGGTTCCAATCGGCCATTGGGTGAGCGCCTGGACAACGGCTCTCTATGCTCCGAAGGCAATGCCGGGAATCACTGCCGGGTCGACAATCGCTGATAAGACCATTCGCATGATCGTTCGACCGAGCATTGGCGGACAGCGTCTGCGGGTCCGGTTCTCGAATGAATTTGGCACAGCTCCGCTGACAATTGCATCCGCACGCATTGCATTGACGGATGAGGGATCCAAAATCCAGATGGCGACGGATCGCGTACTGACCTTTGGCGGAAGGGCCAAGATTACCATTCCGGCTGGTGCTCCTGCTTTTAGCGATCCGGTTGATATCGTCGTGAAGCCTTTTGCAGAGGTTTCCGTCAGTATTTATCTGGCTGGGCCTGCGCTGGCTTTAAGTATGCACGGACAGGCATTGCAGGATTCCTCTATTTCCGGGCCGGGCGACCTGACTTCCAAGGCGGAATTGCCGGGCGCGGATACAAATCAGGCATGGTACTTCCTTTCCGGCGTTGATATGTGGACGCCCGCCGGGATTACAGCACTCGTTGCTTTCGGCGACTCCATTACGCAGGGCTATGGGGCAAAGAGCGGCAGTTACATCGATTATCCGACTCAACTCGCGCAACGATTGGCTGCGCAACCTGTAAAGACGCTTGCCGTTGTAAACCAGGGAATCAGCGGCAACCGCATCCTTCACGACGGGGCTGGCGCAAGTGCACTCGCTCGCCTCGACCGCGATGTTCTGTCGCTTCCGGGTGTCGCCCACATGATTGTGCTGGAAGGAATCAACGACATTACCTTTCCGCATGTCAGGCTGCCGGGAGCAAAGGCTGCGGACGAGACTTCCAGTGAGGAGCCTTTTCGCTCACAGTTCGTCTCGGCAGAAGAACTGATCGTGGGCCTGCAACAGATTATCGCTCGCACTCGTGCACACGGCATCAAGGTGTACGGTGCGACAATAATGCCCTGCGAAGGCGTCAATACTTATTCTGATGAGGGCGAGGCAATACGACAATCGGTGAACAAGTGGATTCGCACATCGAATACGTTTGATGTAGTCCTCGACTTCGATAAGCTGGTGAGGGATCCTCATCAGCCGACAAAGATGCGCGCAGAGTACGACTCCGGAGACCACGTTCACCCGGGTGCAGCAGGTTACAAGGCAATGGCGGACTCTATTCCTCTTGGTGTCCTCCGTCCCCACAGAGCCAACACGAAGGTGCAGAATGCTAGGAATTAACCAAAACAGGAGAAATCTCCAAGGACGGCGATGAAGTCGTGCAGCTGTACGTTGGAGGCGGCGCTGGCGGGCAATCGCCCATTCGGAACCGGGGCGGATTCCAGCGGATTCACCTGCGCGCGGGCGAGGGGCGTCAGGTGAGCTTCACCGTTCATTCCGACGACCTGCCGAAGTACAAAGTAGAGGTCAGCTTTGGTGGCGGACAACCCCTGGCCGGCATACCACACGTACGGGGCACGCTCTAAAGGTCGCGTTCGCAGCTGAAGCCGATCCGGCAGTTTCCTAAAACGCGGAATCGACATGTGAAAATCAAAATTCGGGGAGGAAAAGCGCGATGAATTCGATCAAAAGCATTATCAGAGTGGCTTGCATCCTGTGCTTAGGACAAGCCATAACGCCGGTGTGTTCCGCGCAGTCTCCGTCAGACTCCGGAGCTAATCCAGTCGTCTCGATCAGTACAGGGCAGCTGCGCGGCAGCATCACTACCGATGGCGTCGCGGTTTTTAAAAACATCCCATTTGCACAACCGCCGGTTGGCGATCTGCGCTGGCGGGAGCCGGTTCCCGCAAACTCCTGGACCGGCGTCCGTGATGCAACATCCTTCGGCCCCATGTGCCATCAAAGCGGCAACCAGCAGTTGCCTCATAGCGAAGACTGTCTGCAACTAAACGTGTGGATGCCGGCGTGGCCCATGAAATCCTCTGCGCCTGTTATGGTTTGGTTTCACGGCGGAGGAAATTCGGCCGGATCGGGAGTGGAACCGCTCTTCAATGGCGAAGCCCTTGCTCGTAACCGCGTGGTGTTGGTGACGACGAACTACCGGCTCGGCATCTTCGGCTTCTTTGCGCATCCTGAACTCACCAAAGAATCCGCGCATCATGCTTCCGGGAATTATGGGTTGATGGATCAGATTCAAGCGTTGCGCTGGGTGCAGCAGAACATCGCCAAATTCGGCGGCAATCCTGCCAATGTCACGATTTTCGGCGAATCGGCCGGCGCCGCCGACGTGAATGCGCTGATTGCAACACCTTTGGCCAAGGGACTGTTCGTGCGGGCGATTGCGCAGAGCGGACCGATGAGCAATCAAACGCTGTTGGCCGAGGCAGAAAAGAAAAATGTAGAGTGGGCTGCCAAACAAGACATTGCCGGCGACCAGGCGCTGGCAAAACTGCGCGCGATTCCCGATAAAGAGTTGATGGGAAAATTGGGCCAGGGAGGCGTCATGGGAATGCCGGGAATGGGAAACGGCGGTCCTGCGATGTCAATTATCGTGGACGGATGGGTGCTTTCGGAGCAGCCCACAAAAATTTACGCAGAAGGCCGCCAACAGAAGGTGGCGTTGATGATCGGGAATAATTCTCAGGAGTTTGGAGCGGGAATGATGGGCATGACGGGAGGAGGAAGAGGCACTGCGCCTCCGACGGATATTCGTCAGATGATCTCCCAAAGGTACGGCCCGTTTTCCGATCGCGCGCTCGCGGCCTACGGACTGAACAGTGGAAGCGAACCGCCGCCGGATCCCGAGGATGGCAGCGTGATGACGCAGTGGAGCACCGACAACGCGTTTCGCTGCGGCTCCGTTCAGGAGCTGATCTGGCACACCGCTGCAGGAAATCCGGGTTACCAGTATCAGTTTTCCCGTACCGTGCATGGACAGGAGGCGCAGGGAGCTGCGCATGCCTCTGAAATCGCCTTTATTTTCGACACCTTCCCCGTGTGGCAGCAAATGCGGCATTACGATGAGTCTGATCATCAGTATGGGAAGATGATGCGGCAATATTGGATCAACTTTGCCAAAACCGGGGACCCCAACGGGGCGGGCCTGGTGAAATGGCCGAAATTCGATTCCGCCAAGCGTGCATATCTCGATTTCATGGATGCAGGGCCGGTTGTCAAAGAGGGCCTGAGGAGGCAAGTCTGCGATGTGTACATGGAGAACGAAAAGCGCACATCGGTAAAGTAAGCAGCCTCTTGCCCCAAAGCCATATCAAGCCCGTAAGGGGGGGAGATGCGATTGCCGCTGAATGGATAGATCACCTTGGACAATGTATTAAGCCATGGGAGGACTTTGAATGAACAGAATGATTCGATTAATCTGTGTGGCCTTGGCGGAGTTGGTACTATGCCTGGTGGTTTTCGCACAATCTCCGGGTAAAATCGAGATCAGCAAAATGAATCCGGCCGGCCTGCTCGTGGACAAGTACAGCTATATGGCACAGCCCTATAGTTTTTATTATTTCCACCACATGGACCTCCTCGGCTTACGCACGGACCGGATAAAAAAGGGGAATCTCGTATATCCACTACGTGAGCCGGTCCGGGAGTGGACGACTGACTACATGTTCCACAACAGCCGCTATTCACTCGATGACTACTTCAAGAGAAATTTCGTCACCGGATTCCTGATCCTTCACAACAATCAGATCATGGTTGAAAGGTATTTTCATGAAGCGGATCGGACTTCGAGATTCGTATCACAGTCATTGTCTAAATCGATTGTCTCTATCCTTGTCGGTGCAGCTGTCGAGGAAGGCGCGATCAAAAGTATCGGGGACCCTGTCACAAAATATTTGCCCTATCTATCCGAGAGCGGCTATCACAATGCAACGGTGAAGAACCTGCTTCAGATGTCCACCGGTGTGGACTACAGCGAAAACTATAAAGATCCAAAATCGGGAGCTGCTTTGATCGGCGCGGCGCTGCTTACGGGAAGCCCGTCCTTTGAAAAGTTTGCGCAATCGATCCGGCCGACCAAGGCTCCTCCCGGAACAAAGTTCGAGTATCAGAGCATTAACACTCAGGTTTTGGGTCTTATCCTCGAAAAGGTCACGGGGAAACGACTTAATGTATACGCCCAGGAAAAACTGTGGGGCAAAATCGGCGCCGAGAGCGATGCGTTCTTCTATGAGTCAAAAAAGCAGCCAAACACATGCGCATTTGCCTGCTTCAATGCCACGGTACGGGATTATGCGCGGGTTGGCCTGATGATGCTTCAGGGGGGGGCGCTCGGGAAACACCGTGTGGTGTCAACCGCATGGGTGAAAGATTCCTCAAGACCCGATGCGTCGTATCTCAAACCCCAATCAGGTGGCTCTGAAGGCGGCTACGGGTATGCATATCAGTGGTGGATCCCCCCGGGACATGATGGTGTGTTCATGGGGCTGGGCATCTACGGACAATGTATCTACGTAAATCCAACCCGGCACGTTGTTATTGTGCAAACGAGCGCCTGGCCGGAACCTGTTTCCCCTTTATTGGAAGAAGAGCAGGGGGTAGTCTTCCAGAAAATTGCAGCTGCAATCGTGCCGTGAGTCCCAATCTCGTGAGCTATGGTGTGAATTCTGAAGGGAAGGGATTTTTAGGGATGAAAAGACGAGCCATTGTGATTGGTTTGCTTCTGATCGGAGCTTTGGGAATATCCGCGTGCAGACAACAAATGAGCACCCCCGCAGACACAGTGTTGATTCATGCCAAAATCTACACGGCAAATTCGAAAGAGCCTTGGGCGCAAGCCATTGCGGTGCGTGAAGGGAAAATCACTGCGGTTGGTTCGGATAAGGCTATCGACGCTTACAGAGGCCCTTACACAAAAGTGATCGATGCGGGAGAGCACATGATGCTGCCCGGGTTCGTGGACGCTCATGTCCACATGATGGCCGGCGCCGCCCAGCTTGAACAGATTTCTTTGAATGACGCCAAAACCGTCGGTGATTTCCAAAGGATAATAAAGGACTATGCTACAGCCCACGCCGACAAGAAATGGATCCAAGGCATGGGGTGGTACTACAGCGTTTTCGGCAGGAGCCTGCCTGACAAAAAGTTCATTGACGAAGTCATCCCCGACCGTCCTGCTTATCTGGCCGCTTATGACGGGCATAGCTCTCTCGCCAACAGCAAAGCCCTTCAAGCGGCGGGTATCACCAGGAAAACTCCTGATCCGCCGAACGGCATCATCGTGCGCGATCCGGCAACAGGCGAGCCAACGGGCTTTTTGAAAGAAGCCGCGGGCCCCCTGGTGGCAAAAGTTATTTCGCAGCCAACTAAAGAGGAGGAACGGGATCGCCTGACG
>Ga0326727_10016454_pt1 | contig 15605 bp, 14 predicted proteins | sample MB2enrmetagenome_FD_207643 | JGI IMG/M metagenome (GOLD analysis project Ga0326727, IMG submission 207643) | Lab enriched peat soil microbial communities from McLean, Ithaca, NY, United States - MB29MY | ecosystem: Environmental > Terrestrial > Soil > Wetlands > Peat | place: USA: New York... | reverse complement strand
GCTTAATTCCAGCTGTTCCTCTTCTCATCCAGACTTTACTGTCGGCCCCGGAATGTCACCGGATCTGCCATATGGCTCGCGGGCTTTACCGCCGGTAGGGAATTTCACCCAACCCCAGAGGAGTATTTCTTTTTTAAAATTGGTATTAGTGTACTCTAGGTTGTCAAGATTTGCAACCCTATAATTTGCCATGTAAGGAGAAAAACTCTTCGCACAATAATCCCATGAGAATCGCATCGTGATAATTTCCTAACACAAAACGCGCTTCTCGTTGGCGGCCTTCAATTTTAAAACCGACTTTTTCATAGGCCTTAATGGCCCGGATATTCCCATCCCAAGTATCCAGTGCAAGCCGATGGAAATTCCATTGGGTAAAAAGAAAGCGTACAAAAGTGATCAAGGCATCTGAACCGTACCCTTTCCCCCAATAGGTTTTATTCCCAATAACTACGTAGAGTGTGGCTGATCGACCCGGGACATTGATTTCTTTAAAGCCTGTAGTTCCGATAAGCTGATCATTTTCATCTAAAATTGCATATCGATAGGTATCCGCTGACCCGTCCAGAAACTTTACCGCCAGCTGATCTTTGCTCTGGAGCGTATTTAAGGGCCAAGCTCCACTGGACCATAAGTTCACCTCTTGATCATTGTACCATTTGTACAAAAGGTCAATATCATCTTCTTCAATGGGCCTAATCCATGTTTTTAGACCTTTTAACATCGCGTCAGAACTCCTCAATAACGTTATTTTACTCAGTCGTTGTAAATAGTTTATCATTTACTTTAGGTCAGAATCAACTTTCTCGATCTTATTTTATCAGGCTGCAGGGGCAATTTAAGAATTGTTCCGGCAGGTATTCATTATGCGGAGAAGAAAGTTCCATGATATCATAAGATGCAAAGGTCTAAGCCCAAAAAGAAAGGAAATGAAATGTGAGGACCTATGACAAGTATACTGTGGCCGCTGAACACGAGGGCTGGACAGTAGAAACTTATCTTAAGCAAATAGTCCATTGCCCGGGACGTCGGATTCAAAAACTGACCCGGGCTAAAGGAATTTTACTCAAAGGCCGAAAGGTTTTCCTGCAGAAAAAGGTGAAAGCCGGGGATATTCTTCAGGTTCTGGTGATGACCGATCAAGCCTACGGAGTTCAGCCGGAAGAGGGAACGATTAGTATTCTTTTTGAGGACGCCCAGCTTATTGTCCTGAACAAAGCGGCAGGGCAGCTTGTTCACCCTGCCGGGCAGACGGATGGGGGAACACTGGCCAATTTTCTGGCTCATTATTTTCAGACTAAGGGAATTTTGAGGACGATTCGGCCTCTGCATCGTTTGGATCGGGATACTTCCGGCTGCGTGGCCTTTGCCAAAGACGCTCGCACTCAAACCGAGATGGAGCAGCAGCTGCAGAGTGGCGCCTTTAAACGGACTTATCTGGCCCTTGTGCAGGGTGTGCTCGATCAAGCGGGAGTAATTGATGCCCCGATCGGGCCTTGCCCTGGTAAACCCAATCGACGGATGGTTCGACCTGAAGGAGATCCAGCCGTCACTTATTACCGTACTGTTCAAACCATCTCAGATGTATCCTTGTTAGACCTCTCCCTAACAACGGGAAGGACCCATCAGATTCGAGTTCATCTGGCGCATATCGGGCATCCGATTATCGGGGATGGCATGTATGGCAGGCGCTCGTCCATTATTGGAAGGCAGGCGCTGCATGCAGCGACGCTCTGCTTTCGGCATCCTCACACGGCTCAGGAGATTACTGTGCAGGCTCCGTTACCGGTCGACATGGGGAGAATTATCAGTTTAAGAACAAAATGAGGGCGGAAATATTAAAATGAGAGTGCAATGCTCTCATTTTCCTGTTCTGTAAATACCTTTCGCTAAATAAATTATAAAAACGAGTAAGTCAAAGTTGTACTTTTCTCATTATATGTTTTACAATATGATAAATTGCTCGATAAGGGATGACGATATGCTAAACCTTAAAATAGGCTCTACAGAAATCTCCTATTCAATCAGAAAAAGTTTTCGGGCCAAATATGTAAATATCTCGGTTGGCGTAGATGGAGTACAGGTGGTGGCGCCTGTTTCGATGGACGACCGTGAAATTATTCCACTTGTTGAAAAAAAGCGAGAATGGATATTTAGTAAATTAGAGAGTTATCGCCATCGGCTCGTACAGATTGGAGCGGAAAGAAAGTTTGTCAGTGGTGAACAGCTCTTGTTTATGGGCAAGGACTATCCCCTCAAAGTCATTGAAGATGAGGGTCGATTTACCAGCGTAAAGCTTACCAATGGTCAATTCTTTGTAAACATTAACAGAGATATCCCCTTAGAAAAGAGACGAGAGGCAATTAGGAGAAAATTAGAGCAGTGGTATATCAGCCAAGCTAAGGAAATAATTCATCAACGACTGGAACTGTTCACCGATAAAATTGGAGTTGAGATAAATATGGTAAGGTTTAAGGACCAGAAAACGAGGTGGGGTAGCTGCTCTCAAAAAGGCAATCTAAATTTCAACTGGAAACTGGTAATGGCCCCAACGTATATCGTTGACTATGTGGTTGTTCATGAACTATGCCATTTTATACAAATGAATCATTCGAAAGAATTTTGGCGACAAGTAGGGAGGCAGATTCCTGATTATCAGGAAAGAAGAAAGTGGCTCAAAGAAAATGGAATAAAATTAATGGTGTAACAGCTCTTTTCCAGCAGTATTTATAACTTAATTAAGTATATATATACCCGGAAAAGATATTTATTAGGCAGGATATTTCAGCCGTCTGTCGAAGTAATTGGTAAAAGGGAGGGATATATATGCATTGCGAACTATTAAATAAGGACGTTCAAATTGAAGTATGGAAAGAAATTAAAGACGCAAAGGACGAAATTTTAAAAACAGTATATAAGTGCAGCGAATGTTACCCCGAAATTGCTGGTACTGAGGGTAGAAAAGCATTTAAATATTGCGCTAAAATGGGAGATAAAAATTGTTTATTAAAACAATATACAGACTAAGAGCCGAAAGGCTCTTTATCTATATGGAATAATCCCCAATCGGCCCAGGCTGATTCAACACAAAAACCACTTTTTTCTTTGGTAAAAATTTGCAAAGAACAAAGTGGTTCAGTATAATCAAATAAGGTTGACCTGCAACTGGAGTACCCAATTATTATTCGTTCAAAAACCCTATACCCCTTGCAGGAGTAATTATGGTCGGGGCGACGGGATTCGAACCCACGGCCTCTTGGTCCCGAACCAAGCACGCTACCAAACTGCGCCACGCCCCGTTATATAAGAACGAATATTATAATAACAAACTGTTGCAATCTTGTCAACTTGGAATTTTATATTTCTTTTCAGTCGCTCCGATAAGCAGCTTTACCCGACGGAGAAGTAAGTCAAGAACTCTTGGATTATTATGCTAGGTTGATTTGTTCAGTAATAAGCAGCATTAGTTCGGAATGAGAACAAAATAAGGGGGTTAAAATAAGTTTGACATAAAACAAATGAATTATGAATATATATATTATCCATAGACAAGGTGTCTGTTAGGTTGTATCTTTAGATTGTGATCAAAGTCACAAACTAAAGATGGTAAGAAGGCTATTTCCGTAAGTCTTTTTCAACCTAAAATTTACTTGCGATTACGTGGCTTCAATAATAAGGATCTGGCATACAAATTGTAGAATTTTGCTTTTGTTATGATTATTATATTAAACTTTTGACTCATTAGTTCTATTAGCCTAGGTTTCATAAAAATAGAACTGGTTATAAACTGTTTTGAAATAACAAAACGAATATCATTCTACCAATGAACTTTATGATAAAAGGTCCAAGGAAATTTGACCTTCTTAGCGAATACATAATACATAAGGAATTATTCTCTCTTGGCTTGGCGGCAGTCGTTTTCGAGATCTTTGGGGAGTATTTCTTTTTTAAGGATTCGAATAGTTTGAATATTCCTAATTAGGGAAGGTGGGGCGGTAAAAGGCAATAATTTATCCTCTTTTTTTAAAAAATATAAATAAACAAAATATTAAAAAAAATTCAGAAAGTTTGCAGGATTCTCTAAATAAAAAAAGAATATATACTTGTAGGAGAAGATGCTGACAAGAAATGGTCTAATAAATAAGCACCTAAAAGGAGTTGAGGCCATTGAAAATTGCAATCTCTGGTAAGGGCGGCGTCGGCAAGACAACCTTTACAGCTAATTTTGCGCGGTGGCTATCGCAAAAAGGAATCACAGTTTTGGCAGTTGACGCAGATCCTGATGCCAGCCTTGGAACAGTTATGGGAATCTCCGAGGATATTCTTGCAGAGTTAAAACCCATTGTCGACATGAAAGAACTGATTGAAGAGCGAATGGGAGGCAGTGGAGCATACTACTCGCTAAACCCTAATGTGGACGATATTTTAGATGACTACAGCGTGTCCATAGGAACTCTTCGTTTTTTCCGCATGGGGAATATCAAAGGGGGAGGAACCTCCTGCTATTGCAAGGAAAACAGTTTTTTACAAGCTTTGGTTAATTCTTTGATTCTTGGAGAACAAGATACTGTCATTTTGGATATGGGTGCCGGTATCGAACAACTCACCCGAGGCACAGCCCTTGGCGTTGATGTTTTGGTCGTGGTAACTGAACCGTCTAAAGTCAGTGTGCAAACCGTAAAAGTTATTCAAAAACTCGCCCTTGAGTTAGGTATCCCACGTGTGGTTATTGTCGGTAATAAGGTGCGCAATCTTAAAGAAGAAAATTTTCTTAGAGACCACTTTTCCTCAGAACAGCTTATTGGCATTATTCCTTATAGTGAAGAACTGTTGGAAATGTCAATAAATACTGACAATGAAAAGTTGCCAGTAGGGTCTCTGGGAGTTCAACTAAATACGATTTATCAAAAAATTAGCGATGAAGGGAGTTGAAAGAGGTTCTCGTTAATGGTTTTTAGAAAGATATAAAAGGTGATCTTAATAAAGAGGAGGTTGTAACATGCCCAGATTTCGGGATTTAACCCATACCGCCCGACCGTCGGACGCACCACGAGTCTTTGAACCTAAGAATCCCATCAGAACGACCGACCCCGGCGCACTTGAGTTGTTGAATATGATCAAAGAAAAGAAAATCGAGACGGTTTTTGACCGTGCAGTTGCTCAACACCCGCAGTGTGCTTTTGGATATAAAGGTATATGTTGCCGAATTTGTATGGCAGGCCCTTGCCGCGTTAAGACAGAAGAGGGTGTAGGAAGTCGCGGATTATGCGGAGCTACAGCATATACTATTGTTTCACGTAATATTGTCCGCCTCATTGCTGGAGGAACAGCATCCCACTCGGAGCACGCGCGTCATGTACTGCATACCGCTCATGCTATGGTCGAGGGTCATGCTTCAGATTATGAAATTAAATCACCTGCTAAACTTCATAAATTAGCTCAAAATTTAGGTATTGCCACCTTAGACCGTTCGGATATGGACATTCTTAAAGATGTTGTCGAGTTGGGGTATGCTGACTTCGGTCGTTACCAAGATCGTCCTCTAGCCTTTTTGGACGCTTTTATTACCGAAGGACGCCGCAAGAAATTCCAGGCCACTAATATTATGCCGACAGCCATTGACCGCTCTGTCACCGAACTTATAGCACAAACTGCCATGGGCGTTGACAGTGATCCTGTAAATATCATTTTTGGAGGTCTTAAAGCTGCGTTAGCCGACCTAGATGGAGAATATATCGGAACGACTCTCAGTGACGTTTTGTTTGGTATTCCTCAGCCTATCGTCTCAGAGGCTAATCTCGGTGTAATCAACCCGAAAATGGTGAATATCGCCGCCCACGGGCACAACCCGGTATTGAGCGAAATGGTAGTTGCCGCTGCGCGGGCAATGAAAGATGAAGCGATTGCTGCTGGTGCTGAAGGGGTCAATGTAGTTGGGATTTGCTGTACAGGAAATGAGCTGCTCATGCGCGAAGGTGTCTATTTAGCGACCTCTTCGGCCTCGCAGGAATTAGCTATCTTGACGGGTGCTTTGGACGCCATGGTCGTTGATATTCAGTGTATCTACCCAGCAGTCCAAACTTTGGCGGAATGCTATCATACTAAGGTTGTCACAACCGAAGCAATCATGAAGATCCCCAATGCCCAACACGTTGCCTTTAATACAGCTTCCGCTTTAGCAGATGCCAAGAAGATTATCGCCATTGCTATTAAAGCGTTTAAGAATCGAGATCCTAAAAAGATCAACATTCCTAACGAAAAGCACAAGCTCGTTGCTGGTTTCAGTCTGGAAGCGCTTACAGAAGTTTTCTCGAAGATCAATCCAGATCGTCCAATTTCTGTACTGACGGATGCGATCCTGAGTGGACAGCTCAAGGGCGTTGTTCTGATGGCTGGCTGTAATAACCTCAGACGGCCCCAAGATGAAGGTCACATTGCAGTTCTTAAAGAGCTTGTGAAAAATGACGTATTCGTCGTTTCCACTGGTTGCTCTTCCGGTGCCTACGCTAAATTCGGCCTGATGTCGCCTGCTGCTGTTGAGCCTTATGCCGGCGAAGGACTTAAATCGTTCCTTAAGATGCTGGAAGCAGCCAATCCTCAATTGACGACGGGTCTTCCATTGGTCTTCCATTGTGGTTCTTGTGTGGATAACAGTCGTGGTATGGATTTGGCAATTGCTATGGCTAATGAACTTGGTGTCGACGTTCCGAAAGTTCCATTTGCTGCTTCTGCTCCAGAAGCTATGCATGAAAAAGCAGTTGCGATCGGTTCATGGGCTGTCACGATGGGACTCCCAACCCACGTTGGATCTATGCCTCCTGTGGAAGGCAGTGACCTCGTCTATGGAGTTACGACTCAAATTGCGCATGACGTCTTTGGCGGAAACTTCATCTTAGAAGTAGATCCCGTCATCGGTGCACGGAAAATCTTGGATGCTTTAGAGTATCGGACTTGGAAACTTAATGTTCATAGAAAAGCCGCGGAAAAATTTGAAACTTCGCTAGCGCAAGGCTGGTAAGAAAGGAGGAAGAGTAATGTCTGAAGAACAAATTGTCGATGAGATTAAAGAACCGAAGAAATTATTGCGTAAAGCTTACGACGGTACTATAACCGCTATGAGCTATGCAGAAATCTTGCTAAACCGTGCGATCAAAGATTTTGGTACGGAACAAGCCATTGGTTATCCTGATACTGCTTTCTATCTTCCGGTTGTTATGTGCCTTAGCGGTGAAAAAGTAACGAAACTGGGTGAATTGGTTCCAATCCTGAACCGCGTGCGTTCTCAAGTTCGCACAGAACTTACTGTAGAGAATTCAAAGCTTTGGGGCGAATCAGTTCTATATGCCGCTGAGGTAATTGAGGTACTTCATTATCTTCGTGGAGACAATCCCAAAGTTTTACCTTGGACCGGATTCTTAGGTGACCCGATCGTACGGAAACACGGGATTAAGATGGTAGACTGGACCATTCCTGGTGTAGCTGTTATTCTCGGACGAGCCAAAGACTCCGTGGCGGCGAAGAACATGGTTGGTAATCTCATGAGTAAAGGGTTCATGATCTTCCTTTGTGATGAAATCATTGAACAGTGCCTTGAAGAAAACGTCAAAATTGGTGAGGACTATATTGCCTTCCCAGTAGGAAACTTTACTCAGGTTATTCATGCTGTAAACTATGCTTTCCGTGCAGGTCTCGCCTTCGGTGGGATTGCTCCCGGAGAGCGGGAAAAACATCTTGATTATCAAAAACGCCGGGTTTTGGCCTTCGTTCTTAATCTGGGAGAGCGGGATGATGTCAAAATTGCCGCTTCGATGGGCGCGATCTTCATGGGCTTCCCCGTCCTGACGGATCAACCTCTTACTGCGGAGGAGCAAATCCCTGATTGGTATATCTCTGAGCCTGACTATGATAAAATCGTTCCATTGGCCATGGAAGTTCGTGGCATTAAATTAACCAGCATCGATATCCCGATTCCAGTCAACTTCGGACCTGCTTTTGAGGGAGAAACCATCCGCAAAGCAGACACTTACGTAGAATTTGGTGGTGGACGCACTACCTCTTTCGAACTCGTTCATTCAGTCGGACCCGATGAAATCACTGATGGTCAGATCACTGTCATCGGACCTGAAATTGATACCGTCCCAGAGGGAACCAAAATGCCTTTGGGGATTGTGGTTAATGTTTACGGACGTAAGATGCAAGATGATTTTGAAGGGGTTTTGGAACGTCGTATTCATTACTTTACAAACTATGGAGAAGGTATTTGGCACGTTGCACAACGGGATATGTGCTGGGTCCGGATATCCAAGGATGCTCGGGCTAAAGGTTTCTTAATCAGACACATTGGTGAACTTCTGATGGCAAAACTAAAACAAGAATTCCCGGCTATCATCGACCGGGTAGAAGTTATTCTCTATACAGATCAGGCTGCAGTTGAGGAAAACCTCATCAAAGCCCGCGAAGTGTATAAAAAACGTGATGATCGGATGAGGAGCTTGACGGATGATTCGGTTGAAGATTTCTACTCCTGTCTGCTTTGCCAATCATTCGCACCAAACCATGTTTGTATTGTTACTCCAGAACGGGTTGGCTTGTGCGGAGCTGTAAGTTGGTTGGATGCCAAAGCATCGTTTGAGATCGCGCCGACCGGACCAAACCAACCTATTCCCAAAGGCTCGGCTATTGATGAGTTAAAAGGTATGTGGCAAAGTTGTAATGAATATTTATATACAAATTCCAACAACACCTTGGAAGAAGTCAATCTCTATACAATTATGGACAAACCGATGACCTCCTGTGGTTGTTTCGAGGCTATCATGGCCATTATCCCTGAAGCCAATGGAATTATGATTACCACCCGTGAACACAGCGGCATGACCCCAGTTGGTATGACCTTCTCTACCTTAGCAGGAACATGCGGCGGTGGAAATCAAACCCCTGGCTTTATGGGAATCGGACGCACTTATCTGGTCAGTAAGAAATTTATTCCTGCTGATGGTGGTCTTGCCCGTATCATCTGGATGCCTAAAGAACTGAAAGAGCACTTGCGTGAAGATTTGATTCAACGTTGCACTGAAGAAGGTTTAGGCGCAGACTTTATCGATAAGATTGCTGATGAGTCCGTTGGAACGACGACAGAGGAAATTATACCGTTCCTCGAAGAAAAAGGACATCCTTGCTTTGGTCTTGACCCACTAATGTAAGTTAGCCCGCAGGATGCCAAGGCCTGACTACTATTCATTTAGAGGCCTTGGCTGACTGCTTGCTTATACAAACCCGATTAGGAAGTATATTCTTTTTGTACAAATGGCATGATACCTATGATTACCTACTTATACTAAATCAACTTAGAAAGGGGTTTCAAAATGGCTCTAACAGGTTTAGAAATCTATAAACAATTACCTAAGAAAAACTGCGGAGAGTGCGGCGTACCAACTTGCCTAGCTTTCGCTATGGCCTTGGCTGCAGGCAAAGCTGCCTTGGATACCTGCCCTTACGTCACGGATGCTGCTCGGGAGAATTTAGAGTCCGCGTCTGCTCCTCCAATCAAGGCCATTAAATTTGGCAATGGATCGGTTATGGGGGATGAAACAGTTATGTTTCGTCATGACAAGACCTTTTATCATGAAACAACCATCATTATTCAAATTTCCGATTCCCTAACAGATGCTGAAGTCAGCGCAAAACTCGCCGAAATCAACGGCTTAGAGTTTGACCGTGTAGGCCTTCACTATGCCGTTGAGGGAGTAGCTGTCGTTAATGACTCCGGAGATGCTGCACGTTTTGCCAAAGTCTGTGCTGATGTGGCCGCAGGCACTGAGAAATCCCTGATCTTGATGAGTAATAATCCTGATGCTTTAAAAGTTGCTGTAGCTCCGTTGGCAGCCCGTAAACCTTTGATTGGTGAAGCAAATGCTGATAACTATGAAGCCGTAGTTAATATTGCTAAAGAAAACTCAGTTCCTGTAATTTTAAAAGCTGAGGGTCTCGATGCCCTGAGTGATCTGGTTGAAAAAGCCGTAGCTCTTGGTTACAAGGAATTTGTCTTAGATCCCGGTTCTAAAACTACGGTTCAAAAGTTAGCTGATCTGACCCAATTACGTCGTTTAGCTATCAAAAAGAAATTCCGCACATTCGGTTATCCGGCCATTGTCTTCACCAACCATGATAATCCTCTCGATGAAATCATGGAAGCTTCGGTTTATGTCTGTAAATATGCTAGCGCTATCGTCTTAAAAACCAGTGCTAAGGCCCACCTTTTACCGCTGATGACTCTCAAACAAAACCTCTATACTGATCCTCAGAAACCAATCCAAGTTGAGGAGAAACTGTATGCTATCGGTGAAGTAAACGAGAATTCCCCATTATATCTCACAACGAATTTCTCCTTGACCTATTACAGCGTCGAGGGTGAAGTTGAATCCACTAAAATTCCTAGCTATATTATCCCGGTTAATACAGAAGGAACTTCGGTTCTCACTGCCTATGCTGCCGGTAAATATGAGCCGGAGTTAATGTGGGAGACAATGCAAAAACTCGGCGTTACTGATTTGCTTAAGCACAAAAATGTTATCATCCCGGGCTATGTCGCTGTCGTCACAGCTAAGCTCAAAGAAATATCGGGCTGGAATGTTATTGTCGGACCTCGGGAATCCAGTGGAATTGTTGCATTCGCCAAAACTCTTAAATAGTACCAGACTGAGTTGGTTAATCACATTAGGATCACCAGAGCAATGCAAAGCGGTTTATTGCATATAGCTCGTCAAGAGGGATTTCTAAGGTAGAGTAAGGAAGTGACGACGATGCCCCCATTTCAAATTAAATTCATGCCAGAAGGCCGCATTATTGAGGCAGATTCCGGTACGTCACTGCTCCATGCAGCCGCTCAAGCCGAAATCTATATCAAATCAGGATGCGGTAGTAAGGGATCCTGTGGTGCTTGTAAAGTTGTCGTTTTGAGTGGGGAACCCCTAGTGAACGGAACCGGAAACTTGACACCTGAACAAATCTCAGATGGGCTTCGTTTGGCCTGTCAAACCATGATTCAAGGGGATATGACAGTTGAGGTGCCTCTGGAATCCAGGTTAAAAGAACATCAGGTCTTAATGGGGGATGTCCAAAAGGGGATCTTACAGGAAAGCGACCATGATTTACTCGAGAAATTCGGGCATCAGCCACTCGCAACGAAGCTGAGGATTTCACTTTCGGCTCCGACTTTGACGGAAAATACGAGTGATTGGGCACGCCTGAGTATGGAAATTCGCCGTGTTCTAAAAACCGGAGAGAAGCCCGTTGATATTCCCTTGTCCGTCCTGAAGAATCTCCCTGAAGCACTCCGTCAAGCAAATTGGGATGTGTCAGTCACTGTTACGGATATTGACTCGGGGATAACAGTTACCCGTGTGGAACCCGGAAATGATAACCCTCCGTATGGGCTGGCGGTTGATATCGGAACAACAACAGTTGTCGCTTATCTCGTCAATCTCTCGACCGGAGAGGTTGTAGATCAGCAAGGATCTTATAACAAACAAGCTAAATTCGGTGATGACGTCATTACGCGGATAGTGTACGCGGTAGAAAATGCTCAGCAGCTAGAAGAGATGCGAGTAGCCGTAGTTGATACCATCAACGAACTTCTTGATAAGATACTTGTTCGTCAATCATTGACCAGTAACGATTTTTCAGCCGCAGTGGTTGCCGGAAATACCACAATGACTCAATTATTTCTGGGCGTGGACCCGCGCTACATTCGCTTAGAACCTTATATTCCCACCATGACAAACGTTCCCTCTATCCCGGCACGGGACGTCGGGCTGCATATGTTACCTGAGGCCTTGGTACATTGTTATCCGTCGGTAGCCAGTTATGTCGGTGGGGACATTATTTCCGGAACCTTAGTCACGGATCTGGCGAATGGAGAAGACATCATTCTGTTCATCGATATCGGGACAAACGGGGAAATCGTACTTGGAAATCAAGATTGGCTGGTATCTTGTGCTTGTTCCGCAGGCCCAAGCTTTGAAGGCGGCGGGATTACCTTTGGTATGCGGGCAATGCCGGGAGCGATTGAACGAGTACTTATCGATCCGGATACACTGGATGTGGCGCTTAAGGTAATTAGTAAAGTTCTTCCGGTAGGAATCTGCGGATCAGGACTTGTGGATTGCTTGTCCAAGCTATTGGAGGCTGGAATCATTGATCGTGTTGGGAATTTTCAGATGGGGCATCCGGCAAACTCGGCTCGGCTGCGAGCAACTTCCGATGACAAAGAGTTTGTGCTGGCGTGGGCGGATCAAGCCGGCGGCGGAAAAGATGTTGTCATCACAGAAAATGATGTAAAAAACACTATTCGTGCTAAAGGAGCCATTTATGCAGGTATCCGGACGCTGCTGAATATGGTTTCTGTGGAAATGGAAATGATTAGCCGGATCGTCATTGCCGGCGGTTTCGGTAATTACCTTAATATTCAAGATTCCGTTCAAATCGGACTGCTGCCGGATCTTGACGAGGAGCTTTATGAGTTTATCGGAAATGCTTCTATCAAGGGAGCGCGTCTTGCTTTGCTTTCGAAGGATGCTTGGCGTGAAGCGAAAGAATTGGGACAGAAAATGACTTATGTAGAACTTTCGGTTGGACCGACGTTCATGGATGAATATGTTTCTGCTCTGTTTTTACCCCATACGGATTTCTCTCTATTCCCATCTTGTACTTAAACGTAACAATGGAGGTTAGGTTCATGGCAAAATACATCGCTGTTGCTGGTAAGGGTGGAGTAGGGAAAACCACATTCACGGCTTTGTTACTAAGGCAAATGGTTCATCAAAAGAGAGAAGTTTCAGTTCTGGCTGTCGATGCCGACCCCAACGCCAACCTTGGAGAAGCTCTGGGATTGACTGTTACAGCAACTATTTCAGATTTGCTTGAACAAACTAAAGATCCCAAAGCGATTCCCAACGGGATGGCCAAACAAATTTTTATTGAGTATAAACTTCAGCAGGCGCTTGTAGAGACTCAAGATATTGATCTGCTTGTCATGGGCGGACCACAAGGAGCAGGATGTTACTGTTATCCCAATGATCTTTTGCGTAAATATCTGGAGACCATTGGTGAGAACTATGACTTTGTGGTTGTGGATTCTGAAGCTGGTCTGGAACACATCAGCAGACGTACCATCCCGCGTATTGATGAGATGTTTGTTATCAGTGACTCTTCGGCGCGCGGTATTCGTTCAGCGGGACGAGTACACGAGCTTATCCGCGGACTAAAGTCTGCAGTGGGTACCCTTCACTTGATAGTAACCAAAACCGGTGAAGGTAGTATGGAATCTTTGCACGAAGAAATCAGCAATACAGGATTGACTGTAATCGGAGATATTCCTTTAGATCCTTTGGTCGTAGAATATGATTTAGCGGGTAAACCATTATTCGATTTGCCTGATGATGCCGTCGCGGTGAAGGCTGTTGAAAGCATATTGAACCGTGCCGGAATCTTTAACTAGAAAGGAGAGAAGTTCATGTCAGTTGCAATCGTTAAAGAAAGATATGCCAGTAAAGTTGGAGAGGTAGTGCTCGGCGCAACTTCTGAACAAGGAGGAACAAGAACCTCCACAGTAACTGTTGGAGGGGATGCCGCTTTACCTTTTCTTCACTTTGAAGGAAAAATAGCTAACCGCCCTGTGATCGCCATGGAGGTCAATGATATTGTCCCAGGATGGAGCGATACACTTAAAAAACAATATGGAGATGTTTTCAATAGCCCAGCAGCTTGGGCTAAACAATGCGTTGATGATTTTGGCGCAGATTTGATCTATCTAAAACTGTATGGTGCAGATCCTGATGGTCTAAATCGTTCTCCAGAAGACTGCGCTCGGGTTGTTAAAGAAGTTCTGGCTGCCGTTGGAGTTCCTCTTATCGTCGTGGGCTGCGGCGATACAGCAAAAGACAACGAAGTTATTGCCGCCGTAGCTGAAGCAGCAACAGGCGAAAACCTCTTGATTGGCGTTGCCGAACAAGAAACCTATAAAACCTATGCTGCTGCCGCCATGGTTCATAAACACACTTTGATTGCCCAGTCGCCGCTGGACATTAATATCTGTAAACAACTCAACATTTTGATTAATGAAATGGGACTGCCGTTGAACAAGATTGTTGTTGACCCTCTCATTGCAGGGCTTGGTTTCGGTATTGAATATGCTTATTCAATTATGGAACGGGCACGTTTGGGAGCTTTAGGAAATGACAAAATGCTCGCTATGCCTATGTTCTGTTCTGTCGGCTATGAGGCCAATCGGACGAAAGAATCCAATTCGCCTGTTGAAGATAATCCTCAATGGGGCGACCTTGATGATCGTGCCGTACTTTGGGAATCATTAACGGCTTCTGGTCTGATGCAAGTTGGAGCCAGCATTATTATGATGCGCAATCCTGCTGCAGTAAAAGTCGTAAAGAAAAACATCGAGGAACTGATGAGCGTCTAAGCATCTGTTTAAATTATCAATTATTATTCAATGATGAAATTCATCATTGAATAATTACGCCATTATATAATTCATGATAACTTTAAAGAATATGAAAGGACGTGGCCGAATGACAATGCTTATTTTTGGGGAACGGATCAATGGGATGTACAATGATATTGGAGAGGCTTTGAAAGCTAAAGATCCAAAACCGCTACAATTTTGGGCTACAAAGCAAGAAGAAGGCGGAGCTCACTACCTTGACCTAAACTCCGGTCCTGCGATTCCGAAAGAAGAGCGTGCCGAGGCTTATCAGTGGATGGTTAATGTCGTGCAAGAAGTTTCCGAACTGCCACTTGTCTTAGACTCCACAAACTATGATGCTATTGAAGCAGGATTGAAACTTTGCAAGAAGCCTGCAATTATTAACTCCGTCGATGCAACACCAGAAAAGATGGAACGCGTTTTCAAAATGGCTTCGGACTACAACGCTGGGGTTGTCGGTTTGACCATGGATAAGAAAGGGATTCCGCTAGACAATGATTTACGGGTAGCTTTTGCCATGGAATTAGTTGCTGCTGCCGACGAATATGGTCTGTCAATGGATGATCTTTACATTGATCCGTTGATTCTGCCTGTTAATGTTGCTCAAGAGCATGCGCTCCAAGTACTGGAAGCTTTACGCAAAATTAAACAACTCGCTGATCCGGCACCGCGTACGGTTCTTGGCTTAACAAACGTTTCTCAGAAATCCCCAACGGCAATTACCAATTTACTGAATCGGACCTACTTGGCAATGGCTATTGGTGCAGGACTTGACGCAGCCATTATGAATGCCAATGATGATGAACTCGTTGACGTTGCCGCGACAACCCAAATTTTGCTCGGCAGAAGCATTTATGCGGATTCTTATCTTAAAGTTTTCCGCGCTCGCTAATACCTACCTTATGCTTTTCAAGGAATACTACGTTATGTAGGATTAAGTTAAGCGTTAAGGCCTGACTAGGTATCAACATTATAAGCCATTATCTCTTTTTCAGCATCCTTCGCAAAAGAACCAGATATAGTGCGGCTTTCAGGTTTTTCCCTTATTTTTACTAAAACCTGCAAACACGCATAAATCAAGGACTTTTAACTAAGGGTGCTGAATGTCAGC
>Ga0326727_10016452_pt1 | contig 15607 bp, 5 predicted proteins | sample MB2enrmetagenome_FD_207643 | JGI IMG/M metagenome (GOLD analysis project Ga0326727, IMG submission 207643) | Lab enriched peat soil microbial communities from McLean, Ithaca, NY, United States - MB29MY | ecosystem: Environmental > Terrestrial > Soil > Wetlands > Peat | place: USA: New York... | reverse complement strand
GCGTGACCTTCACTCCGACTGCCAATGGCGCTCGCAGCGGCACAGTGACCATCACCGATGGCGCTGGGACGCATGTGGTTACACTGACCGGAACTGGAACGGCGCCGGGCGTGACGCTGACTCCTTCGATACTTTCATTTGGCAGTCAAGCGGTCAACACGACCAGCGCGGCGCAGACGGTGATCCTGACTAACAGCGGCACCAGCAACATTTCCATCGCCGGCATCGCGGCTGACGGCGACTTCGCCTCGACGAACAACTGCGCCAGTTCTCTGGCGCCGGGAAGCGCCTGCACGCTGAGCGTGACCTTCACGCCTACCTCTACGGGCACGCGCAACGGCAGCGTGACCATCACGGATGGTGCGGGAACGCACGTGGTTACGCTCTCCGGAGTTGGCAACGCGCCGGGCGTTGGGCTCACATCGTCTACCTTGATCTTTGGCAGCCAGACAGTGGGCACCGCCAGCGGCGCTCAGACGGTGGTTCTGACCAACAGCGGAACCAGCAGTCTGACATTGAGCAGTTTCACCGCAGTGGGCGATTTTGCTGTAACCAGTAGCGATTGCCCGAGTCTTCCGTTATCGCTTGCAGTCAGCGGCGCCTGCACCTTGCAGGTTACGTTTACCCCAACTGCCGAAGGCCCTCGCACTGGATCAGTGGTAATTGCCGATAGCACGGGCAGTCACGTTGTAGCGCTGGCCGGCACCGGCACGGCGGTGGGAGTAAGCCTGTCTCCATCGAATCTGGTCTTCGGCAGCGTGGTTGTGGGCGCCACCTCGCAACTACCGGTTGCGTTGCAGCTTTCTTCGAACACCGCAAGCAGCCTACTTGTCACCGGTGCCCTGATTGACGGCGACTACACGCTGACCAACAACTGCGCAGCGGCCGTGGCTCCGGGTGGCAGTTGCGGTCTGAGCATAACCTTCGCACCGACAGCTACGGGCCTTCGTAGCGGAACCGCGCTGGTCAGCTATACAGTTGGCGCCACCAGCGGCACACTCGTACTGGCTCTCTCGGGAACCGGAACGGCGCCAGGCGTGATGCTTTCTTCCTCTACGCTTTCATTTGGCAGCCAAGTGGTGAACACGACGAGCACGGTTCAGACAGTGACGCTAACCAACAGCGGCACGAGCGATCTCTCCATTGCCAGTATCACGGCTAATGGCGATTTCGCCTCGACCAATAACTGCACCAATTCGCTTGCCACAAACGCCTCCTGCACCATCGGCGTGACCTTCACGCCGGTCGCCACGGGCACTCGCAACGGGACAGTGACCATCGCCGATGGCGCGGGAACGCATGTGGTCACATTGACCGGACGCGGCAACGCGCCGGGAGTGACGCTGGCCCCATCAACACTCTTGTTTGGCAGTCAAATCGTCAACACCGCGAGCGCGGCGCAGACGGTGACCCTGAGCAACAGCGGCACGAGCGATCTCTCCATTGCCAGCATCGCCGCGAATGGCGATTTTGCCTCGACGAACAACTGCGGCAGTTCACTGGCGGCGGGAAGCGCCTGCACGCTGAGCGTGACCTTCACGCCGGTAGCCACGGGCACTCGCAACGGCACGGTGACCATTATCGATGGCTCTGGAACACACGTGGTTACACTGAACGGAACCGGCAACGCGCCGGGAGTGACACTGACCCCATCGACACTCTTGTTTGGCAGTCAGGTGGTCAATACCGCGAGCGCGGCGCAGACGGTGGCCCTGACCAATAGCGGCACCAGCGGTCTCTTCATTGCCAGCATCACGGCGAATGGCGATTTCGCCTCGACCAACAACTGCGGCAGTTCGCTTGCCGCAAACGCCTCCTGCACCATCGGCGTCACCTTTACGCCGGCAGTCACGGGCACACGAAGCGGCACGGTGACCATCACCGATGGCGCGGGAACGCATGTTGCTACGCTGACCGGAACCGGAACGGCGCCGGGCGTGACGCTGACTCCTTCCAACTTGACCTTTGGCAGCGAGGTTGTAGGGGTTAGCAGCGTAGCTCAAGCGGTAACTGTAGCCAACACCGGAACGAGTTCCCTGATAATCTCCAGTATTTCCGCAGCGGGTGATTTCACGCAGACCGACAACTGCACGACCATTGCCGCAGGAGCATCTTGCAGTATCCAAGCAGTCTTTACGCCAACCGCGTCCGGCACACGTTCCGGAGTCATTACGCTGGTTGACAATGCCGGTGTTCAGGAAGTGGTTCTTACGGGTACCGGAAACATGCCTGGTGTGGCGCTCTCGCCTTCCACGCTGATCTTCGGCAGCCAGACCGTGGGCACTGTCAGCTCTGTGCAGACAGTTATCGTCAGCAACACCGGAACCAGCACACTGACCGTCAATAGCGTCAACGCGGCGGGTGATTTCTCGCAGACTGACAATTGCGCGACGATTGTGGCAGGCGCCAGTTGCAGTATCCAGGTCATTTTCACTCCGACGGCAATCGGCTTGCGCAACGGCGCCATTGCCCTGAGCGATAATGCAGGCACGCACGTGATCGCATTGACCGGAACAGGCGATGCGCCGGGAATTAGCCTGATGCCCTCAACGCTTATCTTTGGCAGCGAGGTTGTAGGCACCACGAGTGCGGCACAATGGGTCACCGTCGGCAATATCGGTACCAGCACGTTGACGGTTTCCAGCGTTACTGCGGCGGGCGATTTCTCCCAGACAAATAACTGCACCATCCTCGCTCCGGGCGCAAGTTGCAGCATTCAGGCGGCCTTCGTGCCCACTGCGGCGGGAACGCGTAACGGCACCATCACGCTGATCGATAGCGCGGGGACTCACGTCATTGCGATGTCGGGTATCGGCGATGCGCCTGGAGTGGCTCTCTCTGTCTCCCAAATCGATTTTGGAAGCCAAACTGTAGGCACCAGCAGCGCGACACAATCGGCAACCATTACAAATCTAGGCAGTAGTGTGCTGGCCATCACTGGCTTGTCGGCTTCCGGTGATTTCACGGTCTCCAGCCCGGATTGTGGCACGCTGCCGACCTCGGTTCCGATCGGCGTCTCATGCACCTTGCAGGTTATCTTCAGTCCTGTGGCCACGGGGGTGCGTACGGGCACCGTGATCGTTACCGACAGCAACGGCACGCATACTATTGCCCTGAGCGGAACAGGTTCGGCGGTTGGTGTCAGTCTCTCGCCGGGCAACGTCAACTTTGGCAGCGTCATCGTGGGCAACAGCGCGCAGTTGACGGCCAACGTCGCAATCGATCTCACAACCAGCGGCGTCCTAAACGTTACTTCGCTTTCCATCTCCGGCGATTTCAGCGTAGTCAATCAGTGCATCTCGACCGTCAGTCCCGGACAGGAGTGCGGCCTGAGCATCACCTTCACGCCGACCGCGGTTGGCGTGCGCACAGGCACCGCAGTCGTCACATATACCGTCGGCACAGGCACAGGCCAGCTGATTCTTTCCCTCACCGGCAACGGTGTCGGCGATGGCCTGATCCTGACGCCTTCCAGCCTCGCCTTCGGTTCGCAGTTTGTGCAAACCGCCAGTTCGTCGCAGACGGTACTTGTCCAGAACGCAAGCGCTCAAACCATCGTCATCGGTGACATTGCCGTATCGGGCAGCTTCACGCAGACCAATAATTGCGGCACTCTCGTATCGAATGCGACGTGCTCCATTCAGGCGGTTTATGCGCCCAACTCGACAGGCGCCACCGACGGCCTCATTACGGTGGATTACACAATCTCATCCGCAACACCGGGTGTTGTCGGCAGGGCTGAGACCAACATGCAGAGCGCCTCTACTGGTTCGCTGCTTGTGGCTCTTACCGGTGTAGCCAATCAGCCAGGAGTCAGCATTGTGCCGTCCACATTGAACTTTGGCGGTGTCGCCTTGAATGCCTCCAGTTCTGTTCAGCCCGTATCGATCAGCAATACTGGAAACTCTCTGCTGAGCGTCACCAGTATTACTCCTACAGGCGACTTCACGCAGACCAACAATTGCACCGCAGTTCAGGCGGGAGCAAATTGCACCATCGATGTGATCTTCTCCCCCACAGCCTCCGGCGTGCGCAATGGCACCATCACACTCGTGGACAGCGCTGGAACGCATGTGGTGGTTCTGACCGGCACGGGTAATCTTCCTGGGATTGTCATGACTCCGCCCCTGCTGACCTTTGGCAGCATTGCGATCAATGCAACGAGCGGCCCCCAAACCGTGACAATTAACAATACGGGGAGCAATGCCGTCACCATCAGCAGCATTACGGCGGCTGGAGACTTCTCACAGACCAATAACTGCGCGACTCTTGCCGCTGGAGCAAGCTGCGCAATTCAAGCAGAATTCTCTCCAACGGCATCCGGAACGCGCTCGGGCCTGGTTGCACTCATGAGTAGTCTCGGAACCTACACATCTTCCATGAGTGGAACAGGTATTCAAGAAAGTATTGGCTTTTCTCCCGCGAATCTGACTTTCCCGTTGACGACTGTGACCAAGACCAGCGCTGCGCAGAAGTTGACAATTACCAATTACGGAATCACTTCGCTGGCGATCTCCAGTATTACGGCAAGTGCGGAATTCGCAGAGTCCGACACCTGTTCTGCCATGCTTGCTCCTGGCGCCAATTGCACGGCCAGCGTGACTTTCAACCCAGCCGCCTATGGCACGCGCAATGGCATCCTGACGATCGTAAGCAATGGACAGGGAAGTCCTCAACAGGTATCCCTGACCGGATCTGGAGCCGATTTCGCACTGGCGATGAGCGTCGGCGCCAGTTCCACCGCTCAGGTAACTGCGGGCGCCACCGCTACTTATCAGACAGCGGTGTCTGCGCTGACTTACCAGGGGCTGGTGACCCTCATTTGCGTGGGCGCGCCGCAGGGCAGCACGTGTACGGTTCAACCTGTCTCTGTGAGCCTGACTGGGGCTAACTCGGCGCCAATTACGGTCACCGTCACAACCACAGCAAGCGCCGCACAGACGAGTGGTTTGCCGATTCCTGGCAGCGGCCACGCGCCGTGGTGGCTATGGCTGGCAGGAGCCGCAGGAATCTTCATCGTGCCCCGGCGCAGGGATACGTGGCGGCGCTATGGAGCAGGTGTCGCGGTGCTCTTGATCGCTCTGCTGGTGCTGATGCCGATTTCCGGCTGCGGTGGATGGTGCTCCAGTTGTACTGCGTCGACCGGCAATTCGGCGACACCTTCTGGAACCTACCCGTTGATGCTGGTCGGAACCAGCGCGGATGGTGTTCAACACAGTCTGCAGCTGTCACTGCAGGTCAACTGATGGCAGTCCGAATCGCAATGTCGAGTGATGCTGGAATGATCGCAATTTCGGTGCGGTTTCAGGAAGGAGTTGGCTGGAAACTCATGGCAGCGGGCTGATAAGTGTAATTCAGTTTCGCATTAGTTCAAGATGGATCATGCGGGTCGCTGTCGATTGCCTTCTCGTGAAACATCAGGAAGCGCGTATGCGATCGGAGAAGTGTCGGACACAAGGCTCCTTCCCATTTCTTGATATGTGGGAAGATCGGATCAGTCCGTTGATCTTTGTGTTTTAGTCGGCAATCGCGCGTAACACAGCCGCTCTATTGTTTTGGCGGACTGATATAGTCGAGGTTGGCTGGCGCATTTCGGTCATACGGCCGCCAAGACCAATCCGGGTGGAAGAGCAGAGGTCGAATTGGCAGAGGTCGTAGGTTCGTTAAGGGTGCGATAAGGGTTCCCATGGGTTCCTCAGGGCGCTACAGGTGTCGTCCGTTGCCCCTGGTTTCTGTTGGTTCTGTCACGGCAGAGGTCGCGGGTTCGAGCCCCGTCGTCCCCGCCATACATTCCAAATGACTTACGGAAAGTATGGCGATCCACTCATAGGTGCAGAAAGGTGCAACCCCTCCCGCGAGAGCGTGGATTTCTGCGTCTAACTACTTATCTTTGAATCGCTTATCGTAGGTGCAGCGGCAGCTTTTGATTCGGCCGATAAGAGGAGTTGCACAACCGCGTTTTGCGCCTCTCGCTTCGCAGGAGTGATGGCCTGCGTATAGGTATCGAGAGTGAGCCGCGCCGATGAATGCCGCAGCAGATCCTGCTGCACTTTGATATCTGTTCCAAGATTACGGAGCAGAGTCGAATAGGAATGCCGGAAGGTATGCCATCCGATTCGCTTACTGATTTCTAGCTTTTCGATGGCTGGATGAATCTGTTTTCGCATGATGCTCTGTCCCCAGATGGGACGCTTACCTTTGGCTCTCTTGCTGGCAAACACCCAATCATCCGCAGAAGAGAAGGGCGCGACCTTCCGCCATTCCTTCAACATCTCGGCCAGGAGAGGATTCATCGGGATAGGCTTCGCGGAGGATTCCGTCTTGCACCGACTGATAACTCCATGGACGACGGAACGCACGACGTTGATTTCGCCATTGTCGAAGTCCAGGTCGCTGCATCGCAGGCCAAAGAGTTCGCTTTGGCGCAGCCCAGTCGTCACATCCAGAAAGATCAGGAGACGAGGAAGGGATGCAACGTTGTTTAGAAGCCGCCGGATCTCGTCGGCGTGCAGAATGGTTGGCACTTTGCGACTCTTGGCACTTTGGCGAACGAGGTGAATCGGATTCCCGGTGTAGAGTTCATATCTGCACGCATGGTTGAACAGGACGCTCATAATGTTCCTGATTTTTGCGCAGGAACCACGAGCCAAAGGGAGTTGACGCAGCCATAACTCAACCTCGATCGGCCTTATCTTGCCGAGCACATACGTTCCCCATCTCGGCGCGATCCAGCGCTTAAGATAGATCTCATAAGCCATCTTGGTCGCATAGGACTTCCAGGTGTTGTCCGTTGAGAGCTCCCGTTGACGATAATGCTCGATCAGCTGAGAAAGAGTCAGCGCGCTCGTCCGCAGACGGGGATCATCGACATTGATCTCCATGACAATGCCTTCGACGACCTTCCGGACCTCGACCTCAGTCGCGAGTTGCAGGGTCGTGCCCAACACAATGCGGCGATAAATTGCCTTCCCGCTGGTTCGATCTCGCCATCGAAATTCCCAAACACTATGTCCGCTCCGCCGCTTCGTTTCAATAAGACTTCCATTTTGCATGCCTGCTCCTTTTTGCACCGGCGCTTTAGCATCATCAGCCGGGCAATGAGCCACTAAATATCACGGCTCACTTCGCTTAGAAGCGAGAATGCATAAATGGGTGGGAAAAAGGTTGCTGCCTTGCGGCGGCAGGATTCTCCAATCGGATTGCACTCAAGCGATAATGCCCGCGCCGTGATTCATGAATTCGCGCTCAAAATTTTGTCGCTCAGGATGCGCGCGCGAAGACCGCCGCGACCCGCCAGGAACTTCTGCGCGCCTGGAGCAATTGCAAGGTCCATCCAATAACAGGGGTGGCACTCGGAAACACCGGCAAAGTGCACTCCCTGCACTTCGAACTCCTGCCCGATGAGAGAATTCAGGTCCACGCCTGCGGTAACGACATTGCGCCGTGCAGATCCAGCAGATTTGCCGCGAACTCTCAGACTGATGCAAAGCTCGTCGAAAACCTCAGAGGAGAAAAATGTGATCTGCCCTGAGTAGTTTTCCTTGAAGTCGAAGAAACGGTCGCCTTCGATGCCGCGTCCGGCCACGCACCGGATTTCCGGTATCTCGATCAGCGGGTTCTCACCTGGCGGTTGCCCGCGGTGGCCAAAGAAGTTGTGCCCCGGCGATAGAAAGAGATTGCGTATCATCACCTTGTTTGCTCGCATCTTCATGAGCTCCCGTTTTTCTCATGTTCGAGGTTTTTTCGCGGGTCAGTATACGTCGCGATGGTAGCGATGCTCATCCTTCAGTGCATGGACGTATTCCTCGGCAGCTTGCGCCGGCATGCCCCCTTCTTTCTCTATGATGCGATGCAGCGCGGCGTGTACATCCTTGGCCATGCGCGTAGCGTCGCCGCACACGTACACGCTGGCGCCGTCTTCGAGCCAGCTCCAGAACAGCGGCGCATGTTCCATCATTCTGTCCTGTACGTAGATCTTGTCCTCCTGGTCGCGCGAGAAAGCGGTGTCAAGCCGCGTCAGATGGCCATCGGCGCGCATGCACTCAAGTTCCTCCCGGTACAGATAATCTGTTACCGCACTTCGCTCGCCGAAGAAAAGCCAGTTGCGGCCTTTGGCGCCCAGTGCACGCCTCTCATGCAGGAATCCGCGAAAAGGCGCAATGCCTGTGCCGGGGCCGATCATGATGATCGGCGCATCGGAATTCTGCGGCAATTTGAACTTCTTGTTGGGTTGGATGTAGATCGGGAGCCGGTCGGAGAGCGTGGAGCGATCCGCAAAAAAAGTGGAGCAAACGCCGCCGCGCTCGCGATTGAACGTTCGATAGCGAACCACCGCCACGGTTGTGTGAATCTGACCCTGATGAGCCAAGGGGCTCGATGAGATGGAATAGAGCCTGGGCGTGAGCTTAGGAAGCATTGCTACCAACTCGGCAGGTTCTTCGATGACGCCTGGATACTCGACCAGCAGGTCAATGAGACCGCGGCCATAGACGTATCTCTGCAGCGATTCCTGCTGCTCCGGAACAAGCAGATCGAGAAGCGTCGCGCACTTACCCTTCGTCGCGTATTCCTTCACGATCTTCCGGTACAGAATCGTGATTTGGAGATGGTGAGCCAAAGCGTCGTGCAACGTGGTTTTGCCCGTTTTCCCGCACGGCACCTGTTCATTTCCGTTGAACCGCAGGGTTTGCAGAATCTCGGCAACCAGATTGAGGTCGTTCCGCGGAATCACACCGCAAGCATCTCCAACCTCGTAATGAAGCCCTGTTCCTTCTATCGAAAACGCCAAATGAAGTGTCGATTTGGTGGATTCGTGATGAGTCAGGTCTCTTTTGTCGACCAATGGAGCTAACAACGGATTGTCGCGAGAAAAACTTGCAGCGGGCTCCGCCTTTGCCGCGGAAGCGGTCCGTCCTTCGCCTGCCGGCACGGTTTCCCCATTGCCAGCTGCGGGACCAACAGCAGGCCGCGTAGTCTTGTGTCCCGCCGCAACTTCATTCAAACGGGCAATGACCGCAGACTTCCACCGTTCAAACGGCTCGTCCACATCTACGTCGCAATCCACTCGCTCGCTGAGCGGGTTTGCCCCCAGCGCAATGAGTTTCGCGTCTAGATCCTTTCCGAATTTGCAGAAATGCTCGTAGTGTTTGTCCCCCAGCGCCAGGACCGCGTAAGAGAGCCCTTCGAAGCGGGGGAAGTGTTCCGAACAGAGCTGCTCATAAAACGGTTGAACTCCGTCCGGCGCGTCCCCGTCTCCATAGGTGCTGGCAAGAATAAGAGCGTATTTCTCCGCGGCCAGCGCCGCCGAAGTGTAGCCAACCAAGGTGGAGACAGCGGGCACGTGCCCCTGGGCCTTCAACTCCTTGGCGAGCTTGCGTGCCAGTCCCTCTGCGGTTCCCGATTGCGACGCATAAAGGACGGCAATGCGGTGCGATGGTTTGGCCAGAGCAGCGACAGAGAGGGCAGACGTCGAAAATAATCCTGCAAGCAAGCCGTTGAGCCATGCTCGTTGCTCAGCCGTGAACGGCGCATTTTCCGGAATGAAGGGAACGGTTTCGACCATGGCTACACATGCTCCATAACTTCGCAAAATGATTTCAGCTCTTCGATGCTGTGCCTGCGGCTGAAGTCGAGAAACGATTCATCCCCATGGCGACGTTCGGTGTAGGCGCTAAAGAGCCGCTCCATCACCGGCGGCAGTTCGCGAAACGGAATCGCCGGTATGAGTTCGCGAGCCAATCCTTCGTCCTGATCGCAGCCACCGCCGATGACCACCTGATAGCCTTCCTCGCCACCGATCTTTGTGCCCAGGAGGCCGATGTCCCCGATATAGTGTTGGGCGCAGGAGTGTGGGCATCCGGTTACGTGCAGATTGACGGGTTGCTCGATTTTGAACTGCGTATCGAGCCGATTGGCGAGCTCTACGGCATGGGACTTTGTGTCGGTGGCCGAATACCGGCAGCCGCGATTCCCTGTGCAGGCCACAGTTCCTCGCATCACCGTTCCGGCCATGCAGTCGAGGTCTACAGCACGGATGGCCGCCAGCGCCTCATCGATCCGATCGCTGGGTATATTGGGTATCAGCAAATTCTGCCACACGGTAAGCCGCAATTCTCCGCTGCCAAACTGATCGGCAGCATCCGCAAGAGCACGCATTTGCCTCACTGGTAAACGGCCAACCGGAACAGCGATACCGATGTAGTTGAGACCGGGCGGGCGTTGCGCGTGGACGCCGATGTGTCCCGCGCGGTCGATGGCATGGCGTAGTTCGCAGTTCTCGGCGGCGAACCGGATGAGCGGAAAGGCCAGCAGCTTTTCGGTCTCCGCGAGAAACTTCTCAACGCCCCATCGGTCGACCAGGTACTTCAATCGCGCCTTTTTTCGGTCTGTGCGGTCGCCGTTTTTATTAAACACACGAATGATCGCGACAGCGACAGCTACAGTTTGCTCCGGGCGCAACAGCAAGCCGCAATCCTCGGCGAATTGCCTGTGTCCCGTGATGCCGCAAAGCAGAACGCGAAAATAGACACCAGCCGGTACATCGTGCCCCTCGCCGACACGCGTGGCAATAAAGCCGATGTCGTTGGTGTCGGCAACCACGCTGATAGCGCCGCCATTGTCGAAGGCGACGCTAAATTTGCGCGGCAGCCCATACATGTCGCGTGAATTCAGGATGTAGTAATGGAGCGCCTCGGCCAAAGGAGCAACATCACACAGCTCGGTTGGGTCCATCCCGGTGATGGGCGAGGCAGTAATATTGCGGATGTTGTCTGCGCCAGCGCCGCGTGAAATCATACCCAGCGCATCAACTTTCTCCAGCACACGAACGATGTTCTTCGGTTGAAATTCGCGGATCTGCAGGTTGGCGCGGGTAGTAATGTCCGCCCGGCCCGAGCCCCACTCCTCAGCCATCCACGCAAGGCCGCGCATCTGTTGCGCCGTGACGACCCCTCCGGGCACTCGCAGGCGAAGCATGAAAGAATCCTGAGCCGGCGCTACATAAAAAAGGCCATGATACTTGAAACGGAAAGTGTCATCCGGCACGGGCGCGCGGTTGTCGTCGGCGTGCGCGATGAGCTTATCCCAGACGTCGAGAGGATCTTGCTCATGCTTCCAGCGTTCTTCTTTGCAAAGATCCGATACCGGCGTGCCGTGAAACGTCTCCTCTGCAGGTTCCGCAAGATTCACTGTGCCGGAGGCCGGATCGCCGGTGAGCAGACCATTTGCGGTAAAACCAACAAACGGCCGCGCGCTGCGTTGCATGGCGCCTGCGAAGAAGCCAAGAAAATACTCCTTCTGCTCTGCCGTAAATCCTGCCGAGTTGAGAGATGCCGGTGTTTCCATGCCGAATGTCCTCAATTTAAGTCGCAACCAAAGTGAATTGGCTGGGACGCTCTCCGGACGCATTCGCGCCGCAAGCGCGAATCAGCGTCGAGACCAAATCGAACACCGCAAGTAATGCGGAGGATTCAAGGCTCATCGCGGAGCGGGGACGTACTTAACAGTCGGAGTGGAGGACCGCTGCACGGCATGGTGCAGGGTTCAGAGGTCAAGAGAAGACTTCGTAGTCTCTCCTATATTCGAATGATAACGTGCATCCGGTGTGATTGCAATATGACCGATCGATTAGGTAAAACTTTTGCTTCGCTCGGCCAAATGAACATCGCAAAATACGTCAAGATGCCTCGGGCAAATCGGCGGACGTTTGCGACGCCGTCTCGTTCGTTGCAATTTTGCCGATTTCTCCAAGCCGGCTCTTGCGCAAGTCTTCGTTGAGAATGATCGCCTCGGCAATTTCGCGCATGGACTTGCGGCGCTGACGGCTTTCGCGCTGCATGGCCCTATACGCTGAATCTTCGTCGAGTCCGAAATCGCGCTGCAGCACTCCCTTGGCTTTTTCAATGGATTTGCGCGACTCAAGCCGGTCGGAGAGTTGCAGGTTCTCGGTTTCCAGCCGGGCCCGCTCCAGTTCCGCGCCCACCATATGGCCGATGGCGGTAAGAAGACGGACTTCGTTCTCCGTGTGATAGTACGGCTTTCGATGCTGGAGATTGATCACTCCTACCAGCTTGCTGCGGCAAAGGATTGGCACTGAAAGAAAGGCTTCGAAGGTGTCTTCGGGCAAATCTTTGAAGCGCTTGAATCGCGGATCTTTCAATGCCTTGGCGGGAATGGCGACCGGTTCACGATGCCAGCCAACCCAACCGGTGATTCCCTGGCCAAGCCAGAGACCCAGGTGGTCCACCACATCGGAATGCGGATTCTTCGATGCGCGGAGCACCAGTTGATCGTTTTCGAGAACGTAGACAAAGCAGGAATCGCATTTGATTAGAGAGCTGGCAAAATCCACGATGCGATCGAGGACCGTATGAAGAGGGTCCGACGCGGCCATACGGCTTCCAATCTCATGAAGAATATCCACGCCGGAAAGTGCGGGCTTTTGAGCAGGCGAAGCAGTGGCGTCGCCTCGCAGAAGCGGGCTGACGGGAGCAGGCGGAATCCGGGGCGCGTGGAGCGCGGCAGCCGAGCGCTTTTGCTCCAGGAGAGCACTGGCGTTCTGCGAAATCTCCTTGATGAGGAAGCCCATTTTCGATTGGGTCGGCTCATAATCCGGCGTCAACCCGTAGAGGGAGAGTCCTTCTGTGTTACTAGGCCCAATAGATCCAATGACCGTAGAGCGGAATCCTTCGTGAAGTGCCTCGGTGTAGCCCATCCTTTCCGCCATCAGAAACAGATGCGCGACCTGACCGGCGTTCATAAAGAGAACCACATCGACATGCCCGTGGGCGAGAGCGAGCACGGCTTCGCGCAACGGTTGAATGTCTTCAGGCAATGCCCACTGATAAACCAGGAGCCGGGTAATAGAGACGCTTTTCTCGGCAAGCGCCGTCAGCAGTTCGGGGTTTGACGTACCGTATTCCTGTACTGCAATATCCATGCCTTGAAGAGAAGACCCAAGCTTGGTCTCCAATGCAGACATCAGGGAGCGCCAGGTGAATGGCTCCGGCGCAACGACGGTTATAGGAATATCCAGTTCGCGAAGGGCGCTGGAGGATTTCGGCCCACGGGCCGCAATCTTGACCGAACGAAGAGCGGTGAGGAATTCCTCGCGGTCGTAATGCTCAGAGACAGTTTTGACGAGAGTGCGGACCCCTACCCCGGTAGTGAAGATCACCAGGTCGAATGCTCCACGCAGCAAAGCTTCCGTGAACTCGACAATCGGCTGATTGGAGTCGAGGGGAATCTCGCGCATGGCAGGGGCGGTCAAAGGCTCACCACCGTATGTGCGGATGAGCTTCACAACTTCAACCGAGCGGCGCGATTCAAGAGATAGAACTCGCAAGCCGTCGAAATTCGCCGCTGACATGTTGCTTCTCCGAAGACCAGATTGCAAAACAACTCTGGATGGTTGCGCCGACAAGTAAAGGCGGAACCTGGCGCAGAGTCTAAGTGCACGGAGGCAACATTGCACATCGCACTTCGTGCAGAATTGAGGCTATCTCAACACCGGCGTTCATGATTTGTTGGCATCTGGCGAGGGCTGTAAACGCCCCCCAACTAACTCAGAAATGAAGTGGAAAGTCTATCGTCACGCTGCATCGGGCCTAAGCAGGGCAGAGCGCGGCATGGAGTTCGCCGCAGAGATTCATGGCATTCTCAACGCCTCTCGCTACGTCCCGGTATCGAAGAGAATTGAGCACACTTCTCCGACCAGTTAGCAAATAGTCTATCGACAATGCAATAAAGAACGAATAAGGATTCGCGACGCCCTCTAAAGAGAAAACATCTCGCGCGATCGTGGCATGCCACTTGCGCTGCATCCGATTTGCCCTTATCATCAGAGCAATTGCTCCGAGCGGAGTTGCACCGTAGAGATGCTCCATCCGCTATTTGCCGGCTCCGAACGCCGGTAGCTTCCCCAAGTTGGAGTGATTTCCAGTCGGCTCCCCGACGAGCCATCTCTGGCCTAGCCGCCGCAATTCAAAGTCACAAATCTTTGCGAGTTCTTTTGCTTGCACTCATCTGTTTTGTGGCTATGCGGATGTGTGTCCCGGCATCTGACGATCTCTTCACGCTGTGTGCGCCAACGCGAATCACCAGCGCGAATTAGTGGAGCTGTGCATGGAACTGCCCCTACTCGAACGAGCTCAGGCAGGCGACGACGCCTTCCTCCTGACCACCGCGACGAATCCGGCCGGCGAGGTGGTGGCTTCGTTGTGCGGGATCGGCTCCAGCATCGCGCTTCCGCATCCGCCCGGGCCCGGCGAGCAGTATCGCTTCCACTTTGACATGACCAAGTGCATCGGGTGCAAGTGCTGCGTTGTAGCCTGCAACGAACAGAATGGAAACCCTGCCGACATTCTCTGGCGGCGAGTCGGCGAAATTGAGGGCGGCATCTATCCAGACACTCTTCGCCACTATCTCTCCATGGGCTGTAACCACTGCCTTGAACCCACCTGCATGACAGGTTGCCCCGTCGATGCCTACTCCAAAGATGGCCCTACTGGAATCGTGCAACACAGCGCCGACATCTGCATTGGCTGCCAGTACTGCACCTGGAATTGCTCCTATGGCGTGCCGCAGTACAACCCGGAGCGCGGCGTGGTGGGCAAATGCGACATGTGCTACGGGAGGCTTACCCAAGGGCAGAATCCGGCATGTGTTTCCGCCTGTCCTGAAGACGCCATTCGCATTGAAACTGTGCGTGTTGCGGAGTGGCGCGAGGAATATAAAATTGGCGCCAACTCGCCCGGTATGCCCTCCGCCGACGACAGCCTCTCCACCACACGCATCACTCTTCCCAGCCGCATGCCCCGCGATATACGCAAAGTCGATCTCAATCGTCTGCGCGCGGAGGAGCCCCACTGGCCATTGATTTTCATGACGGTTCTTACCCAGCTCTCAGCGGGCGCCTTCGCTTCCATTTGGTTGCTGCAGGTTTTCGGCGCCCACGCCCATCGCGCAGCGGCGCTGATTGCGTTGCTGGTGGCGGCTGTCGCCCTCTGTGCCTCCACGCTCCATCTCGGCAGGCCGATTCATGCTGTGCGCGCAATCAAGATGTGGCGGCGCTCTTGGCTCAGCCGAGAGGTGTTGCTGTTTACGCTATTTGCCTTCGCGGCAACGGCGTACGCCGCGGCATTGTGGATGCGCTTGCCGGGAACGGTGTTCCTTGGCGGCCTCACCGTTGTATTCGGAATCTGCGGCGTAGGCGCGAGCGCGCGCCTTTACCTTGTGCCGGGGCGCCCTGCGTGGAATTCGCCGTTTACCATCCTTGAGTTCTACTTGACGGCTGTTCTGCTCGGTTCGGCGGGCGCGAACCTTTTGACCGGTTCCTCTCCCGGAACGCAAGAGGCAACGATCATCGCCGGCATCGCCACGATACTTGCAGGCGGGCTTAAGATCGCCTGGCTGGCCCGATCTCAAGTCCATGAGCGCCGAGGAGCCTACACGCTTCTCTGCACTGCGCTCTCGAACCGCATTTTTGTGCGGTTCCTGCTGCTAAGCGGAGGGCTGCTCATGGTGCCCTTCGCGCAATCGCGCTGGACGGAAGTTCCTGTCGCTCTTGCACTGATTGCCGGCGAGTTTGTCAGCCGCTATCTGTTTTTCG
>Ga0326727_10016451_pt1 | contig 15608 bp, 12 predicted proteins | sample MB2enrmetagenome_FD_207643 | JGI IMG/M metagenome (GOLD analysis project Ga0326727, IMG submission 207643) | Lab enriched peat soil microbial communities from McLean, Ithaca, NY, United States - MB29MY | ecosystem: Environmental > Terrestrial > Soil > Wetlands > Peat | place: USA: New York... | reverse complement strand
CTTTCGCGCCGCCGGATCGCCGCGACGGTGGCGTCGTCGCGATACGAGCCGCCCGTAAACGCGTCCGCCCCGCGGGCAACCGCGTCGGCCACGGAGAGAGCGGGAACGGCGAGCGTCCCCACGATGCCCGCGATGCCGAAGTGCGCGGAACGATCGCGACGGCTGCGGCACTCGGTAAAACCGTCGGTGGCGAGCAGCAACACGTCGCCCGCCGCGAACGTTTCGAGGCATTCGACGTACGTTGCATCGCGCAGGACGCCGAGGACGGGCCCGGTCGGTTCGAGTTTCCGGAATGCCCTGCCGGCGCGCGACGTACCGCCGACGATCAACGCCGGCTCGTGACCTGCCGACGCGTAGAGCAGCCCGCTCGCCGCACGCCCGATCGTCGCGACGAAAGCCGAAGCGAAGGGCGTTCCCAGCGCGTCGGGCCCCGCCTCGAAGCGAACGCCGTTGAGTTCGCGCAGCATCCGCGCCGGGTCGCGCGTGCGCTGCGCGGCGACGAGAAATGCCCGGCGCAGCGTCTCGGCGTTCGCCTTGCCGAGCGCCCCTTTCGACGAGACGTCGGCCAGCAGAAAACTCGCCGAACCGTCGCTGCGCACGAACGCCTCGAAAACGTCGCCGCCGCGAATGCGTTCGTCGCGCGCGCTGCGCGAGGCGACCGCGAAGCTGACGGCGGCGGTCGGCCCACCCCATCCCGGTTGAGCCCGAGCGACGCGGCGCGAACGCACGCGCGACCTATCGAGCCGCGGGTTCGACGACGCGATAGTCGTCGTAGGTTGCGTCCGCTTCGGCGCGGACGTGCGGAATCACGATCGACGCATGCTGCCCCGCCGGCACGGAAACGCCGTCGAGCGAACGATACGTCTGCGTCATCAGGATCTTCCCGCCGTTGGTGTAATCCCACTCGATCGAGCGCACCGCGTAACTCGCGGGATCGACGAGAACGGTGATGTGGTCCACGCGCGACCCCGGCGTCTTCCGCGTCACGCGCAGCGCGATAGCATCGGCCGGCGCGTCACCGTCGACCGTCACGATCTGATCCTTCGCCCAAAACGCCGGATCGGCCGCATCTTGAAAGACGTGCGCGAAGCTTCGCGCGTACCGCGGCACGCGTTCGAAGACGATCTCGTGCGAATCCGGCGGACTGAACGAGACCTCGCCGTCGAGTCGCTGCGATGCGAACGGAAAGCCGAGCAGACGCGCGCGCACGTGAATGCGCGCCCGATAGCCCGGCGCCGCCGCGTTGCGTTCCAGCACGCGCGCGACGACCTCCGCACCGTCGAGGTGCGTCGCCGGCGACGATGCGCCGGCGCTCGGCGTCGGAGCGGGCGGCGTGGCCGCGCCCAAAAGCGCGATGCCGAGCGCGGGCGCTCGCAACAGCCTAGCCAACGCGCTTGCTCGCTCGACCGTCCCGGGAGCGCTCGGCGCCGCAATAGTGCCCATCGGAGTCCGCCTTCCCGCACCCCTCGAAGAAAAGGAGTGAGTGCTCGCTCACAATATGCGCCATCGCCGGCCGATCCGTCAAGGGGCGCCGAGCGGAAAATTTTCCCGCTCCGCCTTGACTTGTGAGTGAACACTCACTTAGAATGTGAGGACTTACTCACGGAGAAGAACGAGGCGCAGGTCGAATGCAGACTGCGGAACGAGACTCCCACCCCAGCGTCCGGCTCGGCGCCGGCCGGCGACGCGGCGACCCGCTGCTCGTCCTGCGCATCGTCGGCTACTTCGGCTTCATCGGCGCGGCTGCGGCCAGTCCGCTGTTTCTCCGCTAGGCTCGTGCCGTGCTCGACGTCGCGTTCTGTAAGAATCTCGGGATCGCCGTAGCCGGCGCCTTGCTCGGTGAGGACGTCGTCCGCTACGCCGCGCTCGTGGCCGTGGTCGCCCCGCGCCCGGCCTGCAAGCGGCGGACGCCCGCGCGCGTGGGAATTACTCGGCCCGGCAGCCAAGCGCAGGGCGAATGACCGGAACGGGGATCTGAATTGCTTTCGAAACGGAAAGCGGCCACGCGCGAGCAACTGGTCGGCGCCACCGAGGCGCTGATTTCCGAAGGCGGTCTCGCGGCCGTCACCACCCAGAGCGTCGCGCGCCGCGGCGGCTGCGCCGAAGGCACGATCTACCGGCACTTCGACAGTCGCGACGAGTTGATCGTCGCGACGTTGCGCGAGCGTTTCCGCGGCGAGTTCGATCACGCTTCCGAGTTGTTGCGCGCGAGCGTCGGCAAGGCCGACGTCGAGACCAACCTGGCGGCCTTCCTATCGCTGATGGTGCCGCTCTACGCGAACGTGGCCCCGGCGCTCGGCATGCTCGCGGCCGACCCATGCCTGGCGGCAAAGAATGCGGAAGCGGTGCGCGCCGACGGCCGCGGCCCGCGCAACCTCGCCGAGCAAATCGAAAAATACTTTCGCGCCGAGCAACGACTCGGTCGCGTTGCCCCCGACGCCGACATCAAAGCTGCGGGCGGACTGCTGGTCAGCCTCGCCTTCTATCGCGCGTTGGTGCTGCACCTCATGCGCGAGGATCCGGTCGCCCTTTCCGACCGCGCGCTGGTCACGTCGGTCGCCGGGATCCTCGCGAAGGGCCTGGGCGCAACGTCGACGCCCACGAAAACGGCGGCCGCTCCCAAGAAGCGCGCCGTCCGTTCGGGTAAGTCGACCTCCGCGAAGCGCTGATTCTCGCCGCGCCTACATTAAGCGCGAACCGGCACGCCTTAAGGGTGAGTTAACGCTCATCGGGTAGCGTCAGGCTGCGGCGGCGGCTCGCTCCGACGCCTTCTTACCTTTGTCGGGAGAGCAGTTTTGACTTCGCGGCTGTTTCGCTTGGCCTGCATCGTGGCGGCCATCCTCACGGCTTTCACCAGCGTCCCCGCGCGCGCGCAGAACGCTGCGGCCCAAACCGGAGGCGGCCGCATCGACGGCTTCGTGGTCGATCAAGTCAACGGGCTGCCGATCCCCGGGGCGTCGATCGCCCTCTATCGCGGCGACGTCGTCGTCCGCTCGGTCAAGAGCAAACCGTCGGGCGGTTTCGACATCGACGACGTGCCCGCCGGAACCTACACCGTCGCGATCTCGGCGCCGGGTTATCAGAATTCGCGCTCGCGCGAGTTCGTCGTCACGCGTGGAGAAGAGACCAACCTCAACGTCGCGGTGACGCGCGCGACCGAATCGCAAGGCGCGCTGCGCACGATCGGTTCGACGTCGGTTTCGGCCGCCAGCACGCTGGCTTCGACCACGACGATCACGCGCACCCTCGACCCGCAACTGCTGCAAAACGAGAACAACCTCAACGCGGGCTACGCCCTGGTGCGCTTGCCCGGCGTCAACTCGACCGGACTCTCGTCGTCGGTCAGCGACGACCAATTCCTCAACATTCGCGGCCTCGGCGAGTCCGAAACGCAGACGCTGCTCGACGGCCACCCGATCGGGCCGCAGGGCGTCTACGGCATCAACGGCGGCGGCAATTTCCCGACCGGCTTCAACTACTCCGACTCGCCGCTCTTCGGATTGAGCAAGGTGCAAGTCACCTTCGGCTCGGGCGCCATCGGCCTCTACGGCGTCGACGCGATCGGCGGAACCGTCGACATGCAGACGCTCAACCCGACGCCCAAGCAGTCGATCAACTTTTGGGAAGGGGGCGGCGACCAAGGCCGCCAGCAGACCGCTTTCAACATCAGCGGTACCTCCGGGAGGCTCGGGTACGCGCTGGCCGGCGGCGTCCAGGGCACGTACGGCATGTTCGCACCCGGCTTGGTCGCCCAGACCGGTCGCCCCAACAACAACAGCAACTTGAACAACGGCGGCGCCTGCACCGCGCCCAACGACATCTCGTCGTGCAACCTCGCGCTCAACACCTACTCGGTCAGCCAAAATTCGACGCTGCGCTCGGGCTTAGCCAAGTTGCGCTACAACCTGTCGAGCAACACGACGTTCACGTCCACGATCTTCGCCTCCGGCCAAGAGTCCGACTCCACCGGCAACGGCGACAACGACAACATCCCCTACGATACGCGCCTGGCGCAGATCAAGAGTAGCCCGGGCAACTGCGCGCTGCCCGGCGACCCGGCCGGCAAGACCTCGGGCTACCTCGTCATCACCCAGGAAGGCGCGCCGCAGCAGTGCTACACGGCGAGCCAGTTCGCCCTCAACTCCTACGGACCGTACGGCGGCGGCGCCGACCGCAACCGCGGCGCCGATACGGCCGACTACGACTTCAAGCTGCAGAGCACCAGCGGCAAGAACATCTTCACCGCCGACGGCTACTACAATTACTACAAGTTCTACAAGAGTTCGGAAGAGGCCAGCGGCCTCGATCCCACGGGCACGGAATTCGCCGGTACGGCCTATTCGCAATTCGTCAACACGCAAGGCTACCTCGTTTCGGACGACATCCAAAACGTCAAGAGCGACGTCGGCTTCGGCTACTTCGGCGAGTATCAGAACGACTCGCGACTCGATTACAATTCGGTCAATCAGGGCATCGCCAACTACGTGACCCCGGCGTCGTCGCACTATAACAGCGGCTTCGTGCGCGGTTCGTTCGAACTGGCCGACAAGTTCTCGCTCTTCGCCAATTTCTGGGTGAAGAACGACACGGCGATCGGCGACACCAACTTCGACCCGCGACTCTCGCTCGTGTTCCGCCCGGGTGCGGCCGACGTCCTTCGCGTCACCTTCGGCCACTCGACGGGCGATCCGGCCGCCGAACTCAAGTCGACGGCTCCGCCGACGATCGACGTCAACCCGACCAGCATCAATCCGTCGTGCACGCCCTTCAACCAAGTCGGGACCAGCGGCAATCCCGGCATCGAGCCGGAGCGCGCCAACGATTACGAACTGGGCTACGCGCACCGGTTCGACTCGGGCTCCTCGGTTCAGGCCAACCTCTATTACACGAGCGTGCAGAACCAGCTCTTCCAGGCGAGCGAACCGCTCTCGCAGTTCGGCGCGGTCGTCATCTCGCCGACGCTGCTTCAAGAGATCGCCGATCGCATCGGCAGCGTGTGCAGCGGCGTCGACCCGTCGCACCCCGCCACCGTGCTGCCCTTCCTCTCGATCGGCACGACGTTCAACGCGGCGCGCGCCGTCTCCAAGGGTGTCGAGATCAGCGGCCGCCAGCGGATGACGCGTCACTTCTACCTCGACTACTCCTACGATCTCCAGTCGGTCGTTCAGAACGGCATCAACGCCAACATCCTGCAGAACAATCCCTTCGTCATCAACGGCGGCCAAGTCCAGGGTATTCCGATCGATCAGGCGACTGCGGGCATCGATTACGCCAACCGCGGCTTCGAGGCGCGTCTCGACGGCTACGTCGTCGGCTCGAACAACCCGTCGTCCCGCCCGGCCTACAACGCTTGGAACGGCTTCGTCTCGCAAGCGATCGCCAAGGCCCTCGTCGTCAACCTCGGCGTTCAAAACGTCTTCAACCAGGCTTGGCAGCGCTACGGCTACTTCGGACACGCGCCGTTGATTCCGGAGAACCAGTACTTCAACGACACGACGGCCATTCAGCAATATCTGAGCACGGGCTCCAACGAAGAGTTCGGCCTCCCGATCCGCTCGTTCCAGTTGACGCTCAGCTCGCACGTGTAGCCGCGAGCGGTCTCCCCGAAGGGGAAGCCGCGTGAGTGCAAAAGCTCTTCGGCTTGCGCAACGATAACGACAAACGCCGAAAAACCTTCCGCCCGCTCGCTCTCGCAGCGCTCGCCGCGCTGCTCGCAAGCGGCAGCGTCGCCGCCGCAGCGCCGCCGCCCGCCCCCGAGGTGCTCAAGGCGACGCTCGGCAACGGCCTGCGCGTCGTCATCGTGCGAAACGCGCTGGCCCCGGTCGTCTCGACCGACGTGGCCTACATCGTCGGTTCGCGCGACGATCCCACGAACTTCCAAGGCATGGCCCACGCGCAGGAACACATGCTGTTCCGGGGGACGCCCAACCTCAACACGAGCCAACTCGGCACGATCGCGACCGCGCTCGGCGGCAACTTCAACGCCGAAACGTCGGACACGCTGACCCAGTTCGAATTCACCGTGCCCGCGGTCAACCTCGACGCGGTGCTGCGCATCGAGTCCGACCGCATGCGCGACGTGCTCGACGCGCAATCGCAGTGGGAAAACGAACGCGGCGCGATCGAACAAGAAGTGTTGCGCGACGAATCCACGCCCGGTAACGAGTTCTTCAGCCAGGTCCAAGAACTCGCGTTTGCGGGCACGCCCTACGCGCGCCAAGGCGTCGGCACGGTCGCCGCGTTCAATCGCCTCACCGGCCCCGACCTCAAGAAGTTCTACGAGCGCTGGTACGCCCCGAATAACGCGGTGCTCGTCATCGCCGGCGACGTCGACCCGGCAACCGTGCTCACCGAAGTCCGCGGCTACTTCGACTCGATACCGAAGAAGACGCTGCCCGCGCACGCGCCCGCGCACTTCAAGCCGCTCGAACAGCGCATCATCCGCCGGCCCACCTCGCTCACCTATCCACTGGCCGTCGTCGCCTTCCGCCTACCCGGCGTCGAAAGCCCCGACTTCCTCGCCGCCTTTCTGATGCAAGAGGCGCTGCAGTCGACGCGCGGCAAACTCCAGTCGCTGGTCGATACGGGCGACGCGCTCGACGCCGAGTGGATTTCGGATCCGTATTTTCCCGAAGGCCAACTGGGCATGGCCACCGCCGCGCTCGAACCCGGCGCCGACCCCTACGCGATGACCAAAAAACTCGAAGGCATCATGCAGGAGTACGCGCAGCACGGCTTCCCCGCCGAACTCTTCGAGACGACCAAACGCCAGGCGATCGTCGGCCAAGAACTGAGCCGCAATTCAATCTCCGCGCTGGCTAACGACTGGGCGACGACCATCGCCCTCGACGGCCAGCCCTCGATCGCGCGCGAACAAGAACTGCTCGCCGCGGTCACGCTCGCCGACGTCAACCGCGCGGCCAAACGCTATCTCAACACCGAGCACTCGATCGTCGGCGCGCTGACGCCCTCGGCCAACGCCTCGCAAAACGGCCCGCCCTCGACCGCGCCGCGCGGCCCCGAAAAACCGCTCGACGTGCAAGGGTCGGTCACGAAATTGCCCGCCTGGGGCGAGGCGCTGATCGCCAACGTCAGCGTCCCACCGGCGCAAGACCCGCCCTCCGATACGCGCCTGCCCAACGGCATGCGCGTCATCGTGCGTTCCGCGCAAATCTCGGATTCGGTGCTCGCCTTCGGCGGGATCCGCAACGTTCCGTCGGTGGAAGAGCCGCCGGGCAAAGAGGGCGTCGCCAATATTCTCAACGCGATGTTCGATTACGGCACCGCGACGCGCGACCGGCAAGCCTTCGCGCGCGCGCAGGACGACATCGACAGCCTCGTCGGCGCGGGCGCGGGCTTCGGCCTGCAAACGACCTCCGGCGCGTTCGAGAAGGCCGTCGGGCTGTTGGCCGAAGCCGAACTCCACCCGCGTTTCGATGAGGCAACGTTCGAAGCCGCGCGCCGCCGCGTTCTCGGCGAACTCCAAACGTCGCTCAACGGCACGCGCACCTACTCGCAAATCCAACTCGCGCAGAAACTGTTGCCGCCCGGCGACCCGGGCCTGCGCCGCCCGACGCCCGACACGCTCCTGGCCTTGAGCCTCGACGACGTCAAGGCCTATTACGCCAGAGCCTTCCGGCCCGACCTCACGACGATCGTCGTGGTCGGCAACGTCTCGGCCGACGAGGCACGCTCCGCGTTACAGCGCGCCTTCGCCGGCTGGACGGCCACGGGCGATCCGCCGAAGCTCGACCTGCCGCACGTCCCGCTCAACCAACCCGGCGAAGTCGCCGTCCAAGCGCCGTCGCTCACCCAGGACTCGGTGACGTTAGCCGAACTGCTCGACGTCGGACGCGGCTCGCCGCAATACGCCGCACTGCAACTGGGCAACACGATCTTCGGCGGCGGCGGCGTCGGCGCCGAACAGAGCCGCCTCTTCCGCGAACTCCGCCAAAACTCGGGATTAGTCTATTCGATCGAGTCGCAGTTCTCGCTGCAAGACGATCGCTCGCAATTCTCGATCGAGTTCGCCTCGCTGCCCACGAACCTGCAGCGCATCGTGCAAGCGATCGACGCCGAACTCGTGCGCATGCAAACCGAACCCGCCGGCGACTTCGAACTCTCGCTGGCCAAAGCCGCCATCGTCCGCCGTACGATCGTCGACGGCGGCTCGCTCGGTTCGATCGGCCAATCGCTCCTCGGCTTCGCCCAAACCGGCGAACCCCTCGACCAAGCCCGAACCGACGCCCAAGCGATCCTATCCACGTCCGCGCAGGCTGTGAAAGAGGCCTTCGCGACGTACGTTCGTCCGGCAGGCTTCGTCCGGGTGGTGGTCGGCCCGTAATCTCGCCTTTATCCATCTGGATGGAAGGTTTCCGTTGGCGGGGGCCAATTCGGGGCACAACGTGAGCATGGCAAGCGTTCTCGACCGCGGCTTGAAGGTGGCCGTGGGCTGTGACTTCACCTACACCGCGGCGGCCAAAACGCCCGCGCTCTTTCTGGTCCGCCCCAATCCGGCCGGTGGGGGCCTGGCCGTGCTCGAGGAGCGCTGGACGTCGACGCCGGAGCTGCCCTTCCACGACTACGTCGACCTCTACGGCAACGCGTTCCGCCGCGTGACCCTGCCGCCGGGCCCGAGCGTGCTCCGCTACGACGCAACCGTCGACACCACGTCGCTACCCGACGCCGTCGATACCTCCGCCGTGCAACTCCCCGTCGACGAACTTCCCGACGACGTGCTGCACTACACGCTGCCCAGCCGCTACTGCCCCTCCGACGTCCTGGCCGACGACGCGTGGCGCCTGTTCGGCAACACGCCGCCCACCTGGGCGCGCGTGCAGACGATCGTCGACTACGTCCACGAGCACATCCGTTTCGGTTACGGTTCCAGCACCTCGACCACGACCGCGCTCGACGTCTTTCAAAGCGGAACCGGCGTGTGCCGCGACTACGCACACCTCGCAATTACGTTCTGCCGCGCGCTCAACGTACCCGCCCGCTACGCCTTCGGCTACTTGCCCGACATCGACGTCCCGCCGCCCGACGCGCCGATGGACTTCTGCGCCTGGTTCGAAGCCTATCTCGGCGATCGCTGGTGGACGTTCGATCCGCGCAACAACCAGCGCCGCATCGGCCGGGTGCTCATCGCGCGCGGCCGCGACGCGCTCGACGTCGCCATGGTCACGAGCTACGGCTCCGCGGTTCTAGAACGACTCGACGTACGCGCCGATAAACGAGGATAGATGATCGATCACCATCGTATCGACTGGGACAACGTAACGGTGGCGACCTACCATCTCCGGCAACGCTTTCGCTACGAATATCCCGGCCCGATCTTCGACCTCTCGCAACGCATGGTCGTGTTGCCGCCGGCCGTACACGGCGACCAACGCCGGCTCTCCGGCTCGCTGACGGTTCTCCCCCACGCGCCGGCCCAAACCACCGACGACGGCTTCGGCAACGAGGTCGTCTCGTTTTTTGCCGCGCGAATCGACGGCGCGTTCGAGGTCGCCGTCGACGCAACCGTTCGGCGAACGCGCACGTCGCGCGAACCCGTGCTCCCCGCAACCGCCTCAGACGAACGCGCCTATCGCGAAAGCGGCCCGTTGACGGCAGCTGACGACGATATCCGCGAAGTCGCGACCGGACTCCGCGTGCGCCACCGTAACGACCGCGAACTCGCCGAAGCCATCGCGGCTTTCGTCCACGGCGAACTGAAGTACGCAAAGGGCGTCACCGACGTGTCGACGACCGCCGCGAACGCCTTCGCGTTGAAACGCGGCGTCTGCCAAGATTTCGCGCACGTTGCGCTCGCCATCGCCCGCGCCTGCGGCCTACCGGCTCGCTACGTCTCCGGCCATCTCCTCGGCGAGGGCGCAACCCACGCCTGGGTCGAGTTCATCGTGCCCGCCGGACGCAACCGCGCCACGGCCTTGAGCTTCGACCCCACGCACGGGGTTCGAACCTCGCTCCGTTACGTGGTCGTGGCGGTCGGCGGCGACTACGCCGACGTCGCCCCGACGTCGGGCGCCTACCGCGCGCCCTATCAAGGCACGCTAAAGGCCAGCACGCACGTTCACGTCGGCGACGTCGGCTATTAACCAAAGACCGGCGGAATATCCGGGCGACACCTCGAAACGGGCGCCTCATGAATATGCCGCAAGCGATCAAAAGCGCCTTCACGCACTGGCGCACGTTTAGCGGCCGCTCCGGCGGCGCCGAATACTGGTGGTTCGTGCTGTTCGGAACGATCGCGTTCGGCCTGGCGAGCCTCCTCGATCACGCTGCCTTTGGACGCGATGCGCTCTTCTGGGCAATCTGTTCGCTCGTTTTCCTCGTGCCGTACTCCGCCGTCGCGGTCCGCCGCTTGCACGACACCAATCGCAGCGGCTGGTGGCTGCTCCTCGTCTTTGTCCCGCTCGGCAACCTCGTTCTGCTGGTCTGGTTTTGCATGCCCAGCACGTCCGGAACCAACCGGTTCGGGCCGATGCCGCTTACGGTCGGGACGAAGGCACATCGACCCGGTGACGATCTGCCGAATCAGCGGAGCCTCGCCGTCCTTCCCGGCTGATCTGGAGAAAGCGCGTCAAATACGGCGCCGTGCGGCTGGCGGCCTCGTCCGCCACGCGTTCCGGCGGTCCCGCGACGACGATGCGGCCGCCCGCTTCGCCCGCGCCGGGACCGATATCGATCACCCAGTCGGCGCCCGCGATCACGCGCACGTCGTGCTCCACGACGACGACGGTGTTGCCCGACTCGACCAGCCCGTCGAGTTGCGCGACGAGCCGCTCGACGTCGCTCGGATGGAGTCCCGTGGTCGGCTCGTCCAGCACGTACAGCGTCTGACCGCGCTGCGGACGCTGGAGTTCGGTCGCGAGTTTGATGCGCTGCGCTTCGCCGCCCGAGAGTTCGGTCGCCGGCTGCCCCAAACGCAGATACCCCAAGCCGACCTCGCGCAACACCCCGAGCGATCGGTGCACGGCGGGCTCGTCGGCAAAGAACTCCCACGCCGCATCGACGCTCAACGCGAGTACGTCGGCGATTTTCTTCCCGCGAAACCGGACTTCGAGCGTCTGCGGATTGTACCGGGCGCCGCGACACGCCGGACACGGCGTATACACGCTCGCCAGAAATAACAGCTCGACCATCACGAAGCCCTCACCTTCGCACGTCGGACAACGGCCCTTCGCGACGTTGAAGGAGAAACGCCCCGCATCGTACTTCCGCGCGCGCGCTTGTTTCGTAGCAGCGAAAAGCTTGCGCACCCCGTCGAAGAGCCCCGTGTACGTCGCGAGATTGGATCGAGGCGTTCGTCCGATCGGCTTCTGATCGACGCGCACGAGTCGCGTGATGCGCTCCATGCCGCCGACGATGCGCCCTTCGCTCGGCGCGACGCTCTCGCGTTCGAGGTCCACGTCCTCGTCGCTCGCGCCCGAGTCGCCACCCAGACGTTCGGTCGCCAACTCCACGAGCGCCTGACTCACCAGGCTCGACTTACCCGACCCGGAGACCCCCGTCACGACGGTCAACAACCCCAACGGAAAAGCGACGTCGAGTCCGGCGATGTTATTTCGCGTGACGCCTTCGAGCTGCAGCCACTCCTCCGGCTGCCGCAGGGTCCGCTCTGGCAATGAGAAGTTGCCGAAGAGATGCCGCCGCGTCTGCGAAGCCTCAATCTCCGCAAGCCCCGGCGGCGGCCCGCTGTAGAGCACCTCGCCGCCGCCCCGACCCGCCGCAGGCCCGACGTCGACGATCCAATCGGCGTGCCGGATCACGTCCAACTCGTGCTCCACCACGAACAGCGAGTTGCCCGCAGCCTTGAGCCCGTCGAGGGCGCGCAGCAACGCCTCGGTATCCGCCGGATGCAACCCCGCCGACGGCTCGTCGAGCACGTAGACGACGCCGAACAAATTCGAACGCACCTGCGTCGCCAAGCGCAAACGCTGCAGCTCGCCCGGCGAAAGCGTCGGCGTTCCACGGTCGAGCGTTAGATAGCCTAGCCCCAAATCGAGCATCACGTCGAGCCGCGCCAGCACGTCGTGCACGATGCGCTCGATAACGGCGTTCGGCGACGTCGCGAACGGCGTTAACGTCCCGGCCAGCCGCTGCAAGGTGAGCTTCGACAGCTCGGCAATGTCCATGCCCGCGAACGTCACCGACAGCGACTCCCGCCGCAAGCGCTTCCCGTGGCACAGCGGACAGTCGGCCGCGATCAGAAATTGCGCCACGCGTCGTTTCATCAGCGCGCTCTGCGTGTTGGCGAACGTCTGCAGCACGTACTTTTTCGCGCCGGTGAACGTGCCCATATAGCTCGGCTCTTCCTTGCGTTTGAGCGCGCGCCGCGTCTCCGCCGGCGTGTACCCCGCATACACCGGCACCGTCGGCTGTTCGTCCGTGAACAACAACCAGTTGCGATCCTTCTTCGGAAGCTCGCGCCACGGCCGGTCGACGTCGTAGCCCAGCGTCACCGCGATATCGCGCAGGTTCTGGCCGTGCCAAGCCGTCGGCCACGCCGCGATCGCCCGCTCGCGAATCGTCAAGGAGTCGTCGGGCACCATCGAACGCTCCGTCGCGTCGTAGATGCGTCCGAGTCCGTGACAACGCGGACAGGCCCCCGCAGGCGTATTCGGCGAGAAACTCTCGGCCTCGAGATGTTCTTGCTTCGGCGGATACGTGCCCGCCCGCGAATAGAGCATGCGCAGCAGATTCGAAAGCGTCGTAACGCTGCCGACCGACGACCGCGTCGTCGGCGAACCGCGCTGTTGCTGCAACGCCACCGCCGGCGGCAAGCCGTCGATCTCATCAACGTCGGGCACCGACATCTGGTGAAAGAGCCGCCGAGCGTATGGCGAGACCGACTCGAGATACCGCCGCTGCGCCTCGGCGTACAGCGTGCTAAAGGCGAGCGACGACTTTCCCGACCCGGAAACGCCCGTGAAGACGACCAGTGCCTCCCGCGGAATGTCCACGTCGACGTTCTTCAGATTGTGCTCCCGCGCACCCCGAACGCGCACGAATCCATCAGCCACGGAGCGCCCGTCCCCCCTTCTCCCTGACGCTATACCCCGGCACGGACTCCGCATCGCGGGTGGGACGACGCTCGCGGGCCACAAGTGCGTCAGTCGACCCGGGCAGGCTGTTCCGAGTCCGGCAAGAACGCCGGAAGACCGGTCCCCGAGCCTATGGGGCGGTGATTGAAAGATGTTGAGGATCCTGCAGATGATACCTATACTCATTACTGCGCTGGACCCGTTCATCCGCAGCGGCTCCGCCGGTACGGGCCCGCTTTTCAAAGCGCCTTGGCGCCGTCGAATTACAATGGCCCTTGCTGCCGTCGTTATTTTGGCAGGTTGCGCGGCGCCATCATCGAGCGTTTCGTCGCGCGAAGTCGGCGCACTCGTCGATCCCGCCGCGCTACGAAAACCCGCGCGTTCGGCCTCGGCCATCTCCGAAACCAAGGCCGCCTATGACCTCCTCCACGTGTTCAAGCTCGAACCCGACGGCGTCGACCCAACCGGTTTATTCGTCGACGGCTCCGGCACGATATACGGCACGACGTACGGTGGCGGGGGCGCCACGAGCTACGGCACCGTCTTCAAACTCGAGCCGACCGGGAAAGCCTACGCCTTCAAGTCGATCTACGACTTCTACGGAAGCAACGGCGAGAATCCCAATCCCCCCGTCGAGGATTCCGACGGCAATCTCTATTTGACCACCTTGCGGGGTGGTGCCTATAGCGCGGGAGCGGCGGTAAAGTTGAGCCCTTCGGCAAAGGGCTACGTCCAGACGGCCTTCTACTCGTTCGGAAGTGCTGGAGACGGCGCCACTCCGGGCGCCCAATTCACGCTCGTCGGCGATACGCTCTACACGACGACGGCGTACGGAGGAAAATACGGCCAAGGAACGCTCGTAGCCATGTCCACCAAAGATTTGAGCGAAAAGGGCCGCTATAGCTTTACTTCCGAGATCGGAGAACTGGCGTCGACGACGCTCGCCTCCGGTTCGAACGGCAACCTCTACGGCACCGCGTCCGGCGGTCCGGGCGGTGAGGGTTTCGTGTATGAGTTTCCGCCCGATGGAAAAGCTCCCCGGCCTTCCATCGTCTATGCCTTCAACCTAGGATCCGCGGCCTTCTCGCCGGTTGGAGACGTCGCCGTCGACTCGTACGGGAACGTCTACGGGACAGCTTTTGAGGGCGGCGCGAGCGACTGCGGAGCCGTCTTCGCGCTGAGCTACGCGAGCGGTTCGTACACGTTGTCTCTGCTTCACTCGTTCGCGGGTGGCAATGACGGCTGTTTCCCGCAGACGAACGGGATCGTGCTCGATGGAGGTCTGCTAGCCGGGGCCACTGAGAGTGGGGGCGCGGACGGAAACGGGACGATATTTGCGCTCTCGACGACCGGTTCCAACTATGCAGTCGTTCACGTGATGAAGCGGACTACCGGAAGCTGGTTGACCGATCTCGTTCCGTCCGGAGCGTCGATTTATGGAACCACCCAATACGGGGGACCGGACAGTGCGGGTGTCGTCTTTCGGCTCACTTCCCGTTGATCGTGCGAGGCTAGCTTGCAGGCTGATCGTGGGGAATGCCGTCCCGGCGAGGCGACGAGAGCCGCCGGCGCGTGGGCGGCGAGTCGACAGGCAACGCTCGGCGCGGAGCGAACGACCTCGCTCACGATCGATTTTACAAAGGTAATCAGCCATGAGTGTTGATCCCGAGACGCTGGTCCACAATTACGTCGAGATGTGGAACGAATTCGACGCGGAAAAGCGTCACGCGGCCGTGCGCGCGGTTTGGGTCGAAGACGGCGAAAACTTCACCAGCACGTCGGAGTATCGTGGTTACCAAGAGCTTTACGAGAGGGCAGACGTCGCGCATAACAATTGGGTCGCGGAGAAGAACTACAGATTTCGTTCGACTGGCACGATAAAGAGCCACCACGGCTACGTTCTCTTCACCTGGGAAATGTTCGCCCTCGACGACGGCACGGTAATCCCCAGAGGAACCGACGTCTTCGTCGTCGCCGACGACGGACGCGCCAAGACCGTGCTCTCTTTCGTCCGAAGCTAACGTCGAACGGCGCAGCCGAAACGTCACGCCGCCGCCTGACCGGCGCGACATCACCGGCTTGACTGTCGCCGGGAGAAATCGACTCGCCGCGTAATGCGGCGGAAACGGGGGAAATCGGGCCGGTCCTCGTGGCCCGCGAGGGCGCGCAAGTCCCGAAACCAAGCTAGCGGTCTTGACGGAAGTTGGTATGTAAATGAGAGGCATCGTTTCGGGAGTCGACCCCGGTCAGAGGCAACTCAACGGCCCGCAGACGTCCGGCCGCACCTACGCGAATCTCTCGATTCCGGAGCACGAAATGGTCCGCGACGACGACGTCGCCGTCCCGATGCGTGACGGCGTCGCTCTACTCGCCGACGTGCATCGCCCGAGGGAGCCGGGTCGATTCCCGGTTCTGATCGCCGCCTCGCCGTACCCGCGTCAAATCCAGGACCTCGGCGCGCCCGCAGGCTTCATCGAGGCCGGAACCAGCGACTTTTTCGTTCCCCGCGGCTACGTTCACGTTATCGCGAACCTGCGCGGAACGTGCGGTTCGGGCGGC
>Ga0326727_10016449_pt1 | contig 15611 bp, 9 predicted proteins | sample MB2enrmetagenome_FD_207643 | JGI IMG/M metagenome (GOLD analysis project Ga0326727, IMG submission 207643) | Lab enriched peat soil microbial communities from McLean, Ithaca, NY, United States - MB29MY | ecosystem: Environmental > Terrestrial > Soil > Wetlands > Peat | place: USA: New York... | reverse complement strand
GGCCACCATGCTGAGCGGAACCTGCGCGCCATTGCCCGACTTGACGTAGAGGTCGTTCAGCACCGTGGGATCGGTTTGGAAGTTCTGGCCCACCTCCATAACCACATGGTACTGGTTGAGCTGGGTGAAGATGGTGGAGACCTGGCGCTGGCCGAAGGCGTCGTAGAGGGTGTTGTCCACATCGGCCATGGCGATGCCCAGCCGTGCGGCGGTGTCGCGGTCGATCACCAGGCTGGCGCCCAGGCCCTGGTCCTGGAGGTCGCTGGCCACGTCGGTAACCACGCTTTCCTTGCTCAGTTCGGTCACCATCTGCCGGGTGTATCGGGCCAGCTCGGCGGAATCGGGATCTTCAAGGGAGTACTGAAACTGGGTGCGGCTGACGCGGTCTTCCACCGTCAGATCCTGGAGCGGCTGCAGGAAGAGCTGAATCCCCTCCACGCCGGCCAGCTTGGGCTGCAGGCGGCGAATCACTTCGCTGGCCGAGATTCCGCGCTGCTCCAGCGGCTTCAGGGTGATCTGGATGCGGCCCGAGTTGAGCGTGGTGTTGGTTCCGTCCACGCCGATGAAGGAGGAGATGTTATCCACGGCGGGATCCTGAAGAATCACATCCACGAGTCTCTGCTGGCGCTCGGCCATGCTGGTGAAGCTGACCGTCTGCGGCGCCTCGCTGATGCCCAGGAGCACGCCCGTGTCCTGCACCGGAAAGAAGCCTTTGGGAATCACGACAAACAGGAAAATGGTGGCTACCAGCGTGCCGATGGTGACCAGCAGCGTGGTGAAGCGATGGCGCAGAATTACCTGCAGGGTCCGGCCGTACCCCGCAATGACGCTATTGAATACCTTCTCCGACCAGTAGTAGAAGCGGGTTTGCCTGGCCACCGATTTGTCCCGGAGGATGCGCGAGCACATCATGGGCGTGAGGGTGAGCGAAACGACCGCCGAGACCAGGATGGTGACCGCCAGAGTGATGGCGAACTCGCGGAACAGCCGCCCCACCACGTCGCTCATGAAGAGCAGCGGGATGAGCACCGCGATGAGCGAGACCGTGAGCGACATGATGGTGAAGCCGATCTGTTCGCTGCCCTTGAGCGCGGCCCGCATGGGGCTATCGCCCTCTTCAATGAAGCGGGAGATGTTCTCGATCATCACGATGGCGTCGTCCACCACGAAGCCGGTGGAGATGGTGAGCGCCATCAGCGTGAGGTTGTTGAGCGAGTAGCCGAGCAGGTACATCACGCCGAAGGTGCCCACGATGGAGAGCGGCACGGCGACGGAGGGAATGACGGTAGCGGCCAGGTTGCGCAGGAAGAGGAAGATCACCATCACCACCAGGGCCACGGTGAGCATCAGCTCGAACTCCACGTCCCTGACCGAGGCGCGGATGGTGGTGGTGCGGTCGGTGAGGACGCGCACCTGCACCGAGGCCGGCAGACTGGTCTGCAACTGCGGCAGCAGCTTCTTGATGCGGTCCACCACCGCAATGATGTTGGCGCCCGGCTGGCGCTGGATGTTGACGATGACCGCGGGCTGGCGATCCATCCATGCCGCCTGCTGGGAGTTCTCGGCGGCATCCACGATGGTGGCTACATCGGAGGCGCGGACGGCGGCTCCGTTGCGGTAGGCCACGATCACGGGCTTGTAATCGTCGCTGGCCAGCAACTGGTCGTTGGCCCCGATGGTATAGGACTGGCGCGAGCCGTTGAGCGTGCCCTTGGCCTGGTCCACGTTGGCCGCCGCCAGTGCGGTGCGCAGGTCTTCCAGACTCAGGTTGTAGGCCGCCAGCTGGGCCGGATTGGCCTGAATGCGCACCGAGGGCTTCTGTCCGCCGGCAATGGAGACCAGTCCGACGCCGGTGACCTGGGAGATCTTTTGCGCAAGATTGGTGTCGGCCGCGTCCTCAACCTTGTCCAGGGGCAGGGAATCGGAGTAAAGCGCCAGGGTCATGATGGGCGCGTCGGCGGGGTTCACCTTGCTATAGATGGGGGGATTGGGCAGGTCGGAGGGCAGAAAGCTGGTGGCGGCGTTGATGGCGGCCTGGACCTCCTGCTCGGCGACGTCGATGTTCTCGTCCAGGTCGAATTCGAGGGTGATGACCGAGCCGCCGCCGGAGCTGACCGAGGTCATCTGCTTGAGGCCGGGCATCTGGCCGAACTGCCGCTCCAGGGGCGCGGTAACGGACGAAGCCATCACCTCGGGGCCGCCGCCGGGGTAAAACGTGAGCACCTGGATGATGGGGTAGTCCACCTCGGGCAGCGCCGAGACGGGCAACTGCTGGTAGCCCACAAAGCCGGCCAGCAGGATGGCCGCCATCAGCAGCGAGGTGGCCACCGGGCGCAGAATGAATGGCCGGGAAGGACTCAGGCTCACTGCTTTTCCCTCTTCTCGGGTTTGCCGCCGCCTTGACTGGAGGCCGGGCCGGCGCCCTGGCCGGCACGCTGCCGAGCGGCGCTCACGGTCACCACCTGTCCGGAGCGAAGCCGGTCCGCGCCGTCCACCACCACGTTCTGCCCAGGTTGAAGGCCGCTGTCCACGATGGTTACCTGTCCCTCGGCCAGAGCCACCTTCACCGGCTGGATCTTGGCCGTCGCGGTTCCCTTGGCATCCGTTTCGGTCAGCCACACATACGATCCCTGCAAGCCGCTCTGAATGGCCGCCGAGGGCACCACGATCGCTTTCGGCCGGTCCTCAAGCACCAGATGAATGTTGACGAACTGGTTGGGAAAGAGCGCCTCGTCCTTGTTGTCGAAGACCGCCTTCAGCTTGTCGGTGCCGGTGGTGGTGTCGATCTGGTTATCGGCGGTGAGCAGATAGCCGCTGGCCAGCAGATGCACATCGTCGCGGTCGTAGGCGTCCACGGGCAGGCGCTTCTCGGCGGCCAGTTTGCCCAGCACCTGCGGAAGCTCGTTCTCGGGCAGCGTAAAGTAAACGGCGATGGGCTGGAACTGGTTGATGACCACCAGGCTGGTGGTGTTGGCGGTGATGATGTTGCCGGGATCCACCAGGCGCAGGCCGATGCGGCCGTTGATGGGCGACTGGATGGAACACCATTCGAGCTGCAACTGGGCGGCTTCAACGGCAGCCTTGTCCGCCTCGATCGCGCCCTGATACTGACCCTGAGCGGCCGCGTCGGCATCCAGGATTTCCTTTGAAGTCACACCCGCGTCGAACAGAGCCTTGTAGCGGGCGTATTCGGCCTGGGCGTTCTTGAGCAGCGCCTGGTCGTGGGCCAGGGTTCCCTTGGCCTGGTCCAGCGCGGCCTGGTAAGGGCTGGGGTCGATCACCATGATGGTTTCGCCCTGCTTGACCTCCTGGCCTTCGGTGAACTTGACCGGCTCCAACTGACCGCTGACCCGCGCCTTCACCGTGACGCTCATGTAGGGCGTCACCGTGCCCAGAGCAGTGAGAAAGATGGGCATCGCCTTCTGTTCCGCGGCTGCTACCTGCACCGGAACCGGCTGATTCCTCAGCGCGGTCGCCTGGTTGACGCTGGCCGCCGCCGCCTGCAGATGGTTCTGGTGAATCCGCCAGACGGCGAAACCCAATGCGCCCGCGAGCACCAGGTAAACGAGAATGCGCACCCAGGAACCCTTGCGGGCGGGCGGCTGCTCAAATGAAGTGAATGAGTGCGGATTGGACTCCGGAGTGCCTTCGATGGACATGGTGTCGATTCCCGTCGCTTTCATCGGTATCCGCGCCCCGGAAAGGGGCACACATACGTACCCGCCGGGCAGAGGTCAAGCCGCCAGGATACGTTTCTACGGACGCAACAGTTTCAGCAGAAGTTTCGTCCGCCCCAATGCGATCCCGGTGCGATTCCGGGACGGAATTCTTCGACGGCGGACAGAGAACTGCATTCACTGAGAATTGGAGACCAAGCCATTGTAAGCCAACCGGCGTCGGCGGCGGAATGGCGGCTGGCCGAGGCGATTCGCATCCTGGGATGCGCGATCCTCGATGGGGCGTCCCTCTCGCTGCTCGGGCGCCCCAAACCTGTTCATGCGAGCCCATTTGCCCGCGCGCGGCGTTTTGGCCGGCCTCTTCGTCTACCATTGTAGTTTCAGCCGTAAGTTGGAAAGGGCGCTGGCGGGTTCAACCTCCGGCCCCGGAATACGAAGAGCCGGCATGGACCGGGCCACAGCGCTTGCCGGTCTGTTTCGGGGCACCCCGGCTCAGGAGCGATTGGCAGTTTTATGTGGATTGTCCGGCTTGCGCTGCGGCGGCCTTACACGTTTGCCGTTCTTGCGCTATTGATTCTGATCCTCGGCGCCTTCAGCATCCTGACGATGCCTACGGACATCTTTCCCAACATCGACATCCCCGTCGTGACCGTGATCTGGGGCTTCAACGGCCTCTCGGCGCAAGAGATGGCCAACCGCATCGTGACCAACAGCGAGCGGGGAATGACCACCACGGTCAACGACATCGAGCACATCGAGTCGCAATCGCTCAACGGCATTGGCCTCATCAAGATCTTCTTCCACCCGCATGTGAACATCGGCAACGCCGTGGCCCAGGTGACGGCGATCTGCCAGGTCCAGTTGCGCTCGCTTCCTCCCGGTTCGACGCCTCCGTTCATCATCCAGTACAACGCCTCCAGCGTGCCGGTGCTGCAACTGGGACTGAGCGGCCAGGGCCTGAATGAACAACAGGTGGCCGACCTGAGCACCACCACCATCCGCACCCAGTTGGCCACCGTCGAGGGCGCGCAGACGCCGTTTCCCTACGGCGGCAAGCAGCGCCAGATTCAGGTGGACCTGGACCTGGCCGCCCTGCAGGCCAAGGGGCTTTCGCCGGTGGATGTGGTGAACGCCATCTCGGCGCAGAACCTGATTGCGCCCTCGGGCACCATGAAGATCGACCGCTTCGAGTACGCGGTCGAGACCAATTCCGCTCCACAGATCATCGGCGAACTGAACAACCTGCCTATCCGGGCGGTGAACGGCGCCGTCATCTATATCCGCGACGTGGCCCACGTGCGCGACGGCAATCCGCCGCAGACCAACATCGTGCGCGTGGACGGCAAGCGCGCCGTCCTGATGAGCATTATGAAGACCGGCACGGCCTCCACGCTGGACATTATTGCGGGCGTGCAGCAAAAACTGATCGCCATCAAGGGCCAGTTGCCGCCGCAGTTGCAGATCAACCCCCTCTCCGATCAGTCGATCTTTGTGCGCGGAGCCATCGATGGGGTGGTGCGCGAGGCCATCATCGCCGCCTGCCTCACCGCCATCATGATCCTGGTCTTTCTGGGCAGTTGGCGCTCGACGGTGATCATCGCGGTCTCCATTCCGCTCTCGATTCTCTGCTCGCTCAGCGTGCTCTCGATGCTCCACGAGACCATCAACATCATGACGCTGGGGGGCATGGCGCTGGCCGTCGGCATCCTGGTGGACGACGCCACGGTGGCCATCGAAAACATCAACCGCAATCTGGAGGCGGGCAAGGAACTGGAGCAGTCCATCCTCGACGGCTCGGCGCAGATCGCTGTCCCGGCCCTGGTCTCCACGCTCGCCATCTGCATCGTCTTCGTGCCCATGTTCTTCCTGAGCGGCGTGGCGCGCTATCTCTTTGTTCCCATGGCCGAGGCGGTGGTCTTCGCCATGCTGGCCAGCTACTTCCTCTCGCGAACGCTGGTGCCCACCATGGCCAAGTACCTGCTCAAGGAGCACAGCGATGTGGAGGCGGCCCAGAAGCGCACGAGCCGCAACCCCTTCGTTCGCTTTCAAAGCGGCTTCGAGACAGGATTCGAGAGCTTCCGCCACGGCTACCTGCGCCTGCTCACTCTTTGCGTGGACCATGCGGGAGCGTTTCTGGTCTTATTCCTGGTCTTCGCGTTGGGTTCGGTGGGCCTTCTTGCGCCTTTCCTGGGCCAGGACTTCTTCCCCTCCGTGGACTCCGGCCAGTTCAAGATTCACGTCCGCGCCCGCACCGGCACGCGCATCGAGGAGACGGCGGCGCTCTGCGACCACATAGACGCGACCATCCGCGAACAGATCCCAGCCAAGGAACTGGTCACGATTCTCGATAACGTCGGCTTGCCCTACTCCGGCCTGAACCTTTCCTACTCCACGTCTGCGCCTATCGGGCCGGCCGATGCCGACATTCAGGTGCAGCTGAGCAAGGATCACCACCCCACCGCGGCTTACGTCGAGCGCCTGCGCGCGGTGCTGGCCCGCCAATACCCCGGCGTCACCTTCTATGTGCTTCCGGTGGACATCGTGACCCAGATTCTGAACTTCGGCCTCTCGGCGCCCATCGACATCCAGGTCGTGGGCCCGGACCTCTACGGCAATCGCGCCCTGGCCGAGCGCATACTCGATGAGGTTCGCTATGTTCCCGGAGCCGCCGATGCGCGCATTCAGCAGCCCTTCGACTATCCCCGGCTCACCGTGGACGTGGACCGCACCCGCGCCCAGATGATCGGCCTCACGCAAAAGGACGTGGCCAGCAGCCTGTTGGTGGCTTTGAGCGGCAGCTTCCAGACATCTCCCAGCTTCTATCTCGACCCCAAGAACGGCGTGAGCTACAACGTCGCCATCCAGGCCCCGCAATACCGGGTGAACTCCCTGGCCGCGCTCAAGAGCCTGCCCATTACCGGCGCGACCGGCGCGGCGCGGTCCAACGGAGCGGAAGCCACCGGCGCGCCGGGCGCTCAGTCCCCCGTGGAGGTGCTTGGCAACCTGGCGGCCGTTTCGCCCGGAGCGGAGCTGGGCACGGTGAGCCACTACGATGTTCAGCCGGTGATCGACATCTACGCCAACGTGGATGGAACCGACCTGGGCACTGTGACTCGCGCGATAGAAGGAATCGTCGACCGGCACAAGGCCGATTTGCCCCGCGGCTCGCACTTCGACCTGCGCGGCCAGAGCGAGACCATGAAAACCTCGTACGCCGGACTGCTCGGCGGCCTGGCGTTTTCCATTCTGCTGGTCTACCTGCTCATCGTGGTGAACTTCCAGTCCTGGCTCGATCCGTTTCTCATCATCTCGGCCTTGCCGGCGGCGCTGGCCGGCATCGTCTGGTTTCTGTTCCTCACAGATACCCGGCTCAGCGTGCCGGCGCTCACCGGAGCCATCATGTGCATGGGCGTGGCCACGGCCAACTCCATCCTGGTGGTCAGCTTTGCCCGTGAGCAGTTGGAGGTCCTGGTGGGCGATGCGCGCCGGGCGGCGCTGAACGCCGGCTTTGTTCGCCTGCGCCCGGTGCTGATGACCGCCCTGGCCATGATCATCGGCATGGTGCCCATGGCGCTGGGTCTGGGCGATGGCGGCGAGCAGAACGCCCCGCTGGGCCGCGCCGTCATCGGCGGTCTGCTGCTGGCCACCGTGGCTACGCTGTTCTTCGTTCCCGCGTTCTTTTCTGTCGTTCACGGCTGGCTCGAAGGCCGCCGCAGGACGGCGCACGGCGCTGCACTGGCCGGAACTCTCGACGAGTTTGACGAGCTATCGGAGTAGCTTTTATGACCAACGAATTCAAACCGAACCAGCAGCCGGCACGCAGCCACGAGACCGCTCCCGAGCAGAAGCCCATCTCCGGGAGCTACCTGCTGGCGGGCGGAGCTCTGCTGCTGCTGGTGGCCGTGCTGCTGGCGGCGTTCGGCATCATGAGCCGCAAATCCGCCGCGGTTGCGCTGGCCGAGCGCACGCAAGAGCTGGCCCCGCCCACGGTGATTGCCGCGCCGCCCACGCCGGGCGCTCCGGTGGAGAGCTTCACGCTGCCCGGCAACGTGACCGCCTGGACCGATTCGCCCATCTACGCGCGCACCTCCGGCTACCTCACGCGGTGGTACTTCGACATCGGCGCAAGAGTGAAGAAGGGAGCGCTGCTGGCCGAGATCGCCACGCCCGAGCTGGACCGGCAACTGGCCCAGGCCGAGGCCGACCTGAATACCGCTCAGGCCAACGCCAACAACGCCCGCATCCAGGCCGATCGCTACTCGGGCCTCGTCAAGTCCAACGCCGTCTCCCGCCAGGACACCGATACGTTTGTGAATCAGGCCGCGGCCACGGCGGCCGCCGTGCGCTCCGCCCAGGCCAACGTCGATCGGCTGCGCGAGCTGCAGTCCTTCGAGAAGGTCTACGCGCCTTTCGACGGCGTGGTTACCGCCCGCAACGTCGATACCGGCCAGTTGATCGATCCCGGCGCGGGCAAGGAACTCTTCCATTTGCAGGCCGTCCAGACCCTGCGCGTCTACGCCAACCTGCCGCAGGCTTACTCAAATAACGTCAAGCGCGGCTCCAAGATCGGCCTGACCTTTGCCGAGCACGCCGGCAAGGCCTACCAGGGAACCCTCATTCGTACCGCCGACGCCATCGATCCCGCCAGCCGCACGCTGCTGGTAGAAATCGATGTGGACAACCGCGCGGGCGAGTTGCTGCCCGGCTCGCTGGCCCAGGTTCACTTCAAGACCCCGGCTGCCGGACCGGTATTCATCGTCCCCGCCGCCGCGCTCATCTTCCGCAGGGAAGGGTTGCGCGTAGGGGTCGTGGTCAAAGGAGAGGGAGTCACCGGTGACATCGCGCATCTGGCTCCGGTGGTAATCGGCGAGGACGATGGGGCCAGCGTGCAGATTGTCAACGGACTCAGCGCCGGCGACCGGGTGATTCAGGATCCGCCCGACTCGCTGATTGAGGGCGAGAGACTTTTTGTCGAGAGCTCCAGCGCACCCAACCCGGCGGGAGGCAAGTAGCGATGCGGGCGCTCCAGGCTGTGAAAAGGTCCGACTCCGGCCGACCCAGCGGCACTGACCCGTCGCAGGGGCCCGGTGCTTTGAAAGGGCACGGCCTGACAGACTGCGGAAGAACCTGGCTTTGTGTCAGGGCACGACTTCTCGGGCTGCGGCGAAAATCCTCTTGGGCCGGTGGAGGCGTCAGGGCACGACTTCAGTCGTGCCATATGTCCAGTGAAATGATCCGGGCTTTAGCCCCTGCGGCAACCCTCCCTCCCGCCGCGTGTCCCACCCTCGCCGTCCGCCGCGTTGGGTGCCCCACCCTCGCCGCGTCCTTGCTTTTGCGGCTAGGGTGGGTCTTCGCGGCAACTGCTTTCCTCACCGCCTGCAAGCCCGTCGGGCCGAACTACAATCGTCCCGGCTATGAAGCGCCGCCGGCTTACAAGGAGGCCGGCGCGACCACGGTCTTGGTCCCGCCGCCCAACCCGGCCAACGGCGGTTGGCAGCCGGCCTCGCCCTCCGATGGAATGCTTCGCGGCAAGTGGTGGGAGATCTACCAGGACCCGCAATTGAACCGGCTGGAAGAGCGCATCGCCACAGATAACCAGAGCCTGCGCCAGGCGCTTGAAACCTATCTCGCGGCGCGCGACCAGGCAACCGCGGCCCGCTCCGCGCTTTATCCCACGCTCTCCGCGGGGCCTTCCATCACACGTGAGAACGTCTCGGCGAACGGGCCCTCCTACTCGGCGGGCAAATCCACCACTTATAACGACCTGGTGATTGGCGGCCAGGCGAGTTGGGAGCCCGACTTATGGGGCCGCATCCGCCGCACCGTCGAGGCCGCTCACGCCGGCGTCCAGGCCAGCGCCGCGGATTTGGCCGGCCTGGACCTGAGCCTGCACGCCGAGATGGCCTCCGATTACTTCCAGCTTCGCGGCCTGGACGCCGAGATCAAGCTGCTCGACGCCACGGTCGCCGATCTCGAGCGTCAGCTCGACCTGACCCAGCGCCGCCTTGAAGGCGGAGTGGCTACGGACGTGGACGTCGCCCAGGCCAGGACCCAGCTTGAAACGGTCCGCGCGCAACGGATCGACGTGGGCGTGGCGCGCGCCCAACTGGAGCACGCCATCGGCACCATCGCCAACCTGAAACTCCCCGAATTCAGCATTCCGCCGTCGCCTCTCGACCTGGCGCTGCCCAGGATTCCTGTCGGAGTGCCTTCGCAACTGCTTGAGCGCCGACCGGATATTGCCGCCGCCGAGCGCCGCGCCGCCGCCGCCAACGCCCAGATCGGCATTGTCGTCAGCGCCTTCTATCCCACCATCAATCTCACCGGCGAGGGCGGCTTTGAGAGCCTGCATTTTGGCACCTGGATTCAGGGCCCCAGCGCGCTCTGGGCGCTGGGCGCGGAGGCTACGCAGCTTCTCTTCGACGCCGGCCAGCGCCATGCGCTCTCCGATCAGGCACGCCACGCCTACGAGGCCCAGGCCGCGGCCTACCGGAACACCATCCTCCAGGCCTTCAACGACGTGGAAGACCAGCTCTCTGGCCTGAGGATTCTGGAGCGGGAAACGGGCGTCGAGCGAAGAGCGGTCGAGTCGGCGCAGCGCTCCTTCGATCTGTCGAATGAGCGTTACAAGGGGGGCGTCACCAGCTATCTTGAAGTTCTTGCCGCCGAGGCCGCGCTGCTCCAGAACCAGCGCGCGGCGATCGACCTTCAGACCCGGCAATTCGCGGCCAGCGTAAGCCTGGTTCGAGCGCTGGGCGGAGGATGGGATACCGGGCAGTTGCCGAAATGACAGAGACAGGGATTCGGGAAGGGAACTGACCCCTCACCAAAAACAACGGAGCCTCTTGCAGAATTGTCTTCATGCTATAGATTGTGTCAGGGCACGACTTCAGTCGTGCCGCAAATGGCCAATTTAGATTCCGGCTTTAGCCGCTGCGGAATTGCAAACTACTGAAAGCAAAACCACAGGGGCTAAAGCCCAACATGAATTTGTTGCTCTTCCGGCACGACTGAAGTCGTGCCCTGACACTTTTTGCAATCTTGACGGAATTCTGCAAAAGGTTCAGCGGAGTCTATTCCCGTATGAAAATCGGAGTTTCCTGGCTGGCTCGCATCGCGCTCGCGGCATCTCTGGCGACGGCTCCGACTGCCGGGGCACAGCAGTTGCCGCCCATCGAGCCTCCTCAGCCGCTGCCCAGCGCCCAGACTGCCGCTCCCACCCTGCGCGTGACGGCCAATGAGGTGCTGGTGCCCACGCTGGTTGAGAAGCGCGGCGGCGGCATCGTCTACGGCCTCAAGCCGGACGATTTTGTGCTCGAAGACAACGGCGTGCCGCAGAAGATTCGCGTGCAGGAGGAGATGGATACGGCGCCGGTGGCGCTGGTTGTGGCCGTCGAGGAGGGCGGCGTCAGCGTGCTCGAATTCGACAAGCTGGCCAAGCTCGGCCCGCTGCTCGATCTCTTCCTCTCCGACGGCAGAAGCCAGGCGGCGCTGGTGGGGTTCGACTCCCGGCCGCATCTGATTCGCGACTACACGCACTCCAGCGACGAGATCAACCAGGCCCTCAAGCGCCTCGATCCCGGCAACGGCGGCGATGCGATTCTGGATACCGTCAGCTATGCCGTCGATCTGCTCGAGTCCCAGCCTAAGGAGTATCGCCGCGTCCTGCTGCTCATCAGCGAGGAGCGCGACCACGGCAGCAAGCATACAAAGCCTGAGCAGCTGGTGGAGAAGATAGGCCGCTCCGACGTGCTGGTGCTGAGCGTCTCGTTCTCTCCCTCGCGCGCCGAACTCCTCCACGACGTCAAGGACTCCACCGGCGAAGACCGCACCATGAACCTCGTCTCCACCCTGGCCATGATCGTGCAGGCCTTCAAGAAGAACGTGGCCAAGGAGGTTGCCCACATGAGCGGCGGCGAGTACACCACCTTCACCGGCGATAAGGCCTTCGAGCAGCGCGTGGTGGATGCGGCCAAGCACGCCCGCAACCGCTATCTCATCACCTTCAGCCCCTCCGATCCCACCCCCGGCCTGCACACCATCCGGGTGCGCACCGCCGTGGACTACGGCGCCCGCATCGTGGCGCGGGCCAACTATTGGCGGGCGCCGGAGCCGTAGCGGCGGTAAGCGGGGAACGGTTGGCGGCTTCTTCTTGGGGTGGTCAGCACTCGAGATCAAATTCCACTGCCAAGAGATCGGCCATCTTCCGGATTGGCGACCAACCGGATGGAGTTCAATTCGCTTCCGAACCGCCCCAAGGAGCCCGGTTGCCCATGTGAGGCATATCAAGCAAGAGAAAGGGCTGGAAAAGACACTCCAAAGGCACCGGCTCCAGGATCAGAACTTTAACGGCCCGTGATAGTCATCCCATGCCACTGACTTGGCAGTTCTTTGGCTGATCACCATTTCTTCACCAATCGGTATCCCATCCTCTAACACCCTTACTTTGAGATCCGGGAGAAACATTGTGAACTTCGACAGAGCGACCCACTTTGACTCTGCCTGATAAACCGGAGAGATTTCCAGTGTTGTTGCCTTGCCCGGCAGCACAGTGAATGTTACAAAGTCACTATTAAAAAAGGCATTCTTCGCGAGAACCTTATCTATGTCCGCCGAACCCGAACGAATCTCGTAACCTATGCAGGTGATTGTGTAGCGGCCAGCCTTCATCTCCAGCGCCTTCTGCTCCCCAAAGCGTGTGAGATACGGCGTTTCCGCCTTCACATATTTTAGGTTCACCAATGGAATTAGCACCGTGTTATCGAGCATGCCCCAATGGATGCCGGCATGGGCCAACTCTTTTTGAGTGTTCTTCGGCATCTTCGCATTGGACGTGTAGTTCTTCAGATCAAACACCAGGGTTCCGAATTGCTGCCCGAACGCCGGTCGCGCCGTGCCGAGAGCGGTCAGCCCCAAACCCACCGCGAGGAGAATGTACCTCAATCGCTTCATGCCGATTCGCCTTCCCCACCGTGAGAACGGCGGGCTCGTGTACGAGATAACGGTACAGAGTTTTAGCTATTGTCCATCCCCTGCTGCCTATCGTGCAAATCCACTTCATTGCTTGGCGCCGCACCAATTCCAAGCGGTGCGTCTGGGTGGATTCCGATTGAATCACCGGCCATCCGGAAGAGATCCTCATTCTCTGCATTTTCCGGCAAAAGGACAAAACGCCGCGAAAAGTGTGGCATAATGTCCCTATGAGCCAAGCTGCCGCCATTCCCGTTGTTTCTCCGCCGCCCTTCACCTTCGATTGGCGGGAGATCGAGCGCGGCCTGCCGCTCTCCACGCTGGAGGAGTTTTCCGCCTACTCCGGCATTGCCGTCAAGGATCTGCTAGAGGTGGTGATTCCCGCCCGCACGCTCAAGCATCGCCGCCAGCGGCGGGAGTCGCTCAACCCGGATGAATCCGACCGGCTGGCCCGCGTCGCGCGGATGTATGAACTGGCGGTGAAGGTATACGGGGATCGCGAGGACGGCAGGAAGTGGCTGTGCGGAAAGAAGAGCCGGTTCAATGACAAGACTGCGTTGGCCATGCTGAGGACGGAGGCTGGCGAACGGGCGGTTGAGGAGTTCCTCTATCAGATCGATGAGGGTGTTTTCGCATAATGACGCTCCGGGACCGGGTGTGCAAGAGGAACGATGAGGACTCTGTGGCGCATTAGCAACCACTTGGATCTGGGCGGCTGGGGCGGAAGGAAATACTCTTCCCGATGGAGCAGCTTGGGAAAGCGTTTGGTCTATCTGGCGGAATCTCCAGCCGGGGCCATGCTCGAGGTACTCGTTCACCTCAAGGACCGCGGCCAGGGACTCCCTTACACCTTTGCCCTCTTGGAGATTGAAGCTCCCGAGCATCTTGCCATTCGGGAGATTCTGCCCGTGGCTGACGTCGATTGGAAAGAGCAGCCCGAATCGACCCAGAGGATTGGCGATGCATGGCTTGCCTCTCGGGAGACGCCTCTTGCGCGAGTTCCTTCCGCGATCATGCCTCGCACATGGAACTACCTGCTCAATCCCGTGCATCCTGACGCCAGACAGGTGCAGGTCGCCGAGGTCATCAAAGAGCGCTTCGACAACCGGCTGTTCCGATTCGGCGCCCGCTGACCGACTTGCGTTTGCACCCTGGTTCCCGCACACGGCCGGCAATTCCCACCCACCGCCCATTCATGGTAATCTCACACTAGACACTTGAGAGTGGACCTGAGCAGACAAGAGGAGTACCGCGCGCCGTGCTGGCGAGTCAAAAGAAAACAACCCTGATCGAGAGCTTCCGCACCCACGAAAAGGACACCGGTTCGCCGGAGGTCCAGATCGCGATTCTGAGTGCGCGTGTCGCTGAACTGACCGAGCACTTCAAGACGCACAAGAAGGATCACGCTTCCCGGCGCGGATTGTTGCAGCTGGTCAGCAAGCGCCGCCGCCTGCTGGATTACCTGAAGACGCACGATGCGGATCGCTACCGCGACGTGATCGGCAAACTCGGTATCCGCAAATAGCCGGAAGGCGAGCTTTGATCAGGAAGCGCCCAGACCGAGTATTGGTCACGGCCCCCGTTCCACCCAGGACCTGGGGCCATGGTGTCCCTGGCGAATCGCACCCGCTGCCAGGGACTGCGCATAGCCATCGGCTGAGCGCGGCCCCGAAGGCGAGGCCGCCTCGCAGGCCGTCCCGCGGGCCGGGCAGAATCCGCTCCTTTGCGCGCAGCCCACTCTTTTGCGCTCGCTTTGCACGCTGCCGGGCTATGGCCGGCTTCTCCGCGCCGCCCGGCGCTTTCCCCCTACAAGTTTCCCAAGCGAACAAAAACGAAACGAGGACTGTATGTCTACCAAGCATGAAGTAGCCGTCGAGCTTGCCGGCGGCAAGCGGATGGTCTTTGAGACCGGCCGCATGGCCAAGCAAGCCTCTGGCGCCGCACTGGTCACCACGGGCGAAACCGTCGTTCTGGCCACCGCCGTGGCCTCCACCGAACCCAGGGAAGGCATCGACTTCTTCCCCCTCACCGTCGACTACCGCGAATACACCTACGCCGGCGGGCGCATCCCCGGCGGCTTCATCAAGCGCGAGGGCCGGCCCAGCGAGAAGGAAGTTCTCACCTGCCGCCAGATCGACCGCCCCATCCGCCCGCTCTTCCCCGACGGCTTCCGCAACGAGACGCAGGTGATCGCTCTGGTCTTTTCGGCGGACAAGGAGAACGATCCCGACGTGGTCGGCATCAATGCCGCCGCCTGCGCTCTGGCTCTCTCCGACATTCCCTTCAGCGCCACGGTGGGCGCGGTCCGGGTGGGCCGCGTGGAGGGTGAGTTCGTCGTCAATCCCACCTATGACGAGCGCGCGGCCACCACCGTCAACATCATGGTCGTCGGCCACAAGGACGGCATCGTGATGATTGAGTCGGGCGCCAAGGAAGAGTCCGAGGAGATCATCCTGGAAGCCATCGAGTTCGGCCACGCCGAGATCAAGAAGATCGTCGCCGCCATCGACGAGCTGGCCGCCCTGGCGGGAAAGCCCAAGCGGGCCTTTACCGCGCCGGTGTTCGACCAGGCCTTCTACGATGAGTTGAAGGCCAGGGTTGGCGACCGCCTCAAGGATGCGCTCGACACCAAGACCCACGGCAAGACGGAAAGCTATGCTCTCATCAAGCAGATCAAGGACGAGCTGGCCGCCGCGCTGCCCGCCGACGATCCCGAGGCCAAGAAGAAGCTGGCTCACTACTACGAGCATCTGCGCGAGCGGATCTTCCGCGAGCAGGTGACCCACGAGCGCATCCGTCCCGACCGGCGCCTCTTCGACGAGATTCGTGAGATCACCATCGAGACCAGCGTTCTGCCCCGCACGCACGGCTCGGCTCTGTTCACCCGCGGCGAGACGCAAGCTCTGGTTACGGCCACGCTGGGCACCACCGACGACGGCCAGCGCCTGGAGAGCTATGAGGGCG
>Ga0326727_10016447_pt1 | contig 15612 bp, 12 predicted proteins | sample MB2enrmetagenome_FD_207643 | JGI IMG/M metagenome (GOLD analysis project Ga0326727, IMG submission 207643) | Lab enriched peat soil microbial communities from McLean, Ithaca, NY, United States - MB29MY | ecosystem: Environmental > Terrestrial > Soil > Wetlands > Peat | place: USA: New York... | reverse complement strand
GCTGGCCTGGCTAAAGCTGGCCTATGAGATCACCGGCAAGAACTGGGACAAGGATTCACAGACCGAAGAATTCGTGGCCATGCAGAGGCAGGAAGAGGCTTACAACCAGGCCTATGTTGCGCAGTACACCTCAAACTCAAAATGAAGGCCACTGATCGCAGGGCAGCCGTCCAACCGGAATCCATGATCATGGTTCCCTGCATTCATTCCTCGCGCAAAGCTTCCAAAGGAGAGATCAAACTCGCACGGAATGCGGGAATCAGGGCTGCCGCCAATGCCGACAACCCCAGGGTTAGGACAGCCACGGTAGTGACTGCCGGGTTGAACGGATTCGTTCCGTAAAGCTGCGTGCCCAGCACGCGTCCCACGGCGAGAGTGAGAGGTAATCCAACGAGTAGTCCAACCAGAACCAGGCCCAGCGCTCCCTGCAGTACCAGGCTCAACACGTCAATGCTGGTCGCCCCCAGCGCCATCCGCACACCCATCTCATTCACGCGCTGTGCGGCATTGTAGGCAGTTACTCCATAAAGTCCAATCGACGCCAACACCAGCGAAAGAATTCCGAAGAAGGAAGTAAGCCGAGCAATCAGCCTTTGCTGACTGAACTGTCCAGCTACCTGTTCGCGCACGCTTTGCAGGGAAATCACCGGGAGATTGGGATCAACCGAAGCCATGGCCTGACGAACCTGCGCGATGGAGACTTTCGCCCTCGGCCTGGTGACAATCGTAATGTCATGCATGAAATGGGAACCTGGATTGACATCCGTATCAGTCATTGAGGACACCAGCTTTTCCGGAAACAGAGCGGCGATGGAATGCTGCGCTTCGGGCAGAAAGTAGAAAGGGTCGGCCGGCCGGTCGAGACTATAAGTCAAATTGCGGATGTCTTTGGCGACGCCCACGATTTGGTATTCGCGTGTCTGGCCCATGCCGGAACGACCGAAGTATTTTCCGATAGGATCCTCGTGTTTGAAGAACTTGCGGGCGAACGCCTCATTAATCACGGCCACGTGCGTCGCACTTTCCACGTCGCGTTCCTCGATTCCGCGTCCTTCGAGAACCGGATTCCCAGCTACTTCGAAGTAGCCCCCAGTAACTCGCAGCCAGAAAGCCGAGTTATCGTCGCGAGGTCCGGGGGCGGGGTGACCATCCACGAAGACGCCGCTACTCCAGTTGAATCCGTTCTGTGGCGAATAGGCGCACAGCGCCACCGCCGAAACGCCGGGAATGCCGACCAATGAATCATGAATCCGGCGGTAAAGCGGAGTGAGTTGCTCTTTGCGGTATCCGGCGAGCCTGGGTTCAATGCGCGCCAACATTCTGTGATCCTGGTCGATTCCAAGATCCTGATGCTCCAGTCTATCGAGCGCCGTTGTCAGCAGTCCCGACGCGGACAGCAATACGAGGGAGAGCGCTGCCTGGACCACCACCAGACTCTTTCGCGGCAGCGACGCGGTGCGTGAGGTGGAACGGCTGGCTCCGCGGAGTGCTTCAATCGGATCTACTTTTGTGGCCATCCACGCGGGACCCATGCCGAATGCGATTCCCGTTACCACGGAAACGCCGAGCGCGAACAGGAGCACCGGCATCGAGGGGGACGCACTAATAGGTAAAGCGGCGCCGACGGGGAATGCAAAGTGAAGAATCAACCGAGTGCCTGCAAAGGCGATGGTCAATCCCGCCGCTCCGCCGAACAGGGCAAGCAGGACGGATTCCGTCAACGCCTGCCGCACCAGCGTGGATGGCCGCGCTCCCAGCGCCATGCTCAATGATGTTTGACGCCGCTGCGCAATGCCGCGAACTAACATCAAGTTGGCCACGTTCGCGCAGACAATCAACAGTACAAATCCTGTCACTATCATCAGAATTTGCAGCCAGTGCTCATACGCCTGACGCATGCTGGTGATGCCCGCACCGCCGGGAGCCAGGAAGAGGGTCTGGCTCGGAAACGCCGCCTGATCGTTCGCATTCATCTGGCCCCAGTGCGAGCGGAGCCATTGCTTGAGCTCGACGCGCATTTGTGCTTCGACGGATGCGGGCGCGGTTCCGGTCTTCACACGGCCAAGCAAATCCAGCCAGTGGGTGTCGGAATCGTTGAGATTTGAATCGGCTTCCACAAGCGGTTCCTGGTTCAGAGGCAGATAGAAATCAGGTGGAGAGGTGCGGAGGGTGTCGCCGAAGAAACCGGGAGGAGTAACTCCCACCACAGTAAATGGTTTTTCATCTATGTTGAAGACGCTGCCGATCACGGAAGGATCTAATCCATACGCTTGCTGCCATAAACGATAACTCATCACCGCGACGGGCGCGGCGCCGGGCCGATCGTCACTTACAGTAAGTGCGCGCCCCGCGTAAGCCCGAATACCGAACATGGCGAAGTAATTACCAGTTACAAACTCACCGGGATAGCTTTGGGCCGGCATCGAGCTGCCGGCGCGGCGGACGCCAAACAACGGCGCAAAGGCCGGGAAGGCGGCCAGCTCCGCAAACCCGGTGGTGTTATCCCGCAGGTGTTTGTACAAATCGTAAGAGACCAGGGAGAACTCTTTATCCTGACTATACCCACCCTGGTAGCAGCAACGGCTCTCTCGCCCCAAGCGGTATAGCTCCTCTGGATTGGCCACGGGCAGCGACTTCAAGATGACAGCATGCACCAAGGTAAAGATGGAAGTAGTCGCACCAATCCCCAGCGCCAGGGTGAGAACGGTGGTGGTGGTGAATGCCGGGGCCCTTCGCAAGCGCCGGAGTGCGCGGCGGATATCCCGAAGCAGAGTCTCCATGAACTTAAAAATAGCAGCCACGGGATTTGGACGGAACGGCATGCCGGGAGTATTCTCTAGTGAGGTCAAAAGGGGGAAAGTGGAGTGACGATTTGCGCTGCCAAGAATATTACCCGAACAGCCGCCCCGGCCTGCTTGGCGCTATGGCTGCTGGGGTCTGCGCATCATGCCGGCGCGCAGGGCCCCGCCAGGATTCAGCGAATCCGGGCCGACGGTACGGAAATCACTACCAATTGGGCCGGTTATGCCGTGGATAGCACCGTGGGCTCGGTAACCGACGTTAAGGGATCGTGGATCGTGCCGCCGGTCACCTGCACCAGTTCGACAACAAGGTCGGCCTTCTGGGTGGGCATCGACGGTAACAATAACAACATGGCGACGGTAGAGCAAACAGGAACGTCGTCATTCTGTGAGGGTGGCTCGCCTGTCTATTTCGCGTGGTACGAACTTGTCCCGGCCAATGCAGTGACAATCAGCCTATCCGTGCAACCCGGCGATGTTATCTCCGCGGAAGTGAGTTACAGCAGCACCAACGGCGGCGAGTTTAGTTTCACGATGACCGACGCGACCAGCGGCGCTCCGCCATTTCACGCAACCGCGACGCTGTCGGCCGCTCAAGAGTCGAGCGCCGAGTGCATTGCCGAATCCCCCCTGGTGGGCGGGAACCCGCAGCCGCCTGCCGAGTTCGGCACGGTCCTGTTCGGTTCCGACAACACCGGAGTCGCACAGAGTTGTTGGGCCACCGTGGAGGGACAGACTGGTCCGATTGGGTCACTACCAGGGGCGGTTCCGGTAGCCATGAATATTGACTTTGGTCAATACCAGTTGGTACCTTCCACGCTTTCCACCGATGGCTCCAGCTTTTCCGTTACGTGGGTGGAGAACAGTCTCGGCGCAGGTTTTTTGTTTTCCGGCACTGATGGCGCGGAACCCTACGCCGGACTGGTGCAAGGGGTCGACGGGAACCTATACGGTGCAACGGACGTGGGCGGTTCTAACAACGGTGGAACGGCCTTCGGCTTCGATCCAAACATTTCCCTGCCAACGGTACTCTACAATTTTTGCTCTATGGAGAACGTCAACTTCTATTGCAGCGTCGGCGCGCCCATATCGTCACTCACCCAAGGAACGGACGGCAATTTTTACGGGGTCAGCCCCGGCGGGGGACTGAATAACGGCGGCACGCTATTTGAAATACCCGGCGGCGGCCCGGCAGACGCGCTTTACAGTTTCATCCTGGCTGGGTCCGGCCTGGGACAAGACTGGCCTTCCGGTAGTTTGCCTGAGGGCGCTCTCATCCAAGCCAGCGACGGAAACTTCTATGGCACCACCTACTACGGGGGCGCCTATAACGGGGGCACTGTCTTTCAATACACTCCCGGCGGCTCGCTCACCACTTATAGCTTGTGCACTACGGCAGGCTGCAGCGGTGGTAACTGGCCGCGGTCCGGTGTTATCGAGGGCACCGATGGCGATCTTTACGGGACCACCCAGTTCGGGGGCTCAAGCGGGGTTGGAACCATTTTCAAAATGACTCCGGCCGGCGACTTCACCACGCTCTACAATTTTGGTGTTAGCGATGGTCAAGAACCTTTTGGATCACTTGTCCAGGGCAGCGATGGCAACTTCTACGGAACCACCATGCTCGGGGGCGCTAACCTCAGCGGAACGGTGTTCAAGATAACGCCGAAGGGAATTCTGACCACACTCTACAGTTTTTGCACTCAATCGCCATGTACCGACGGAGGACAGCCTTGGGGAGGGCTGATACAAGGCACCGACGGCAACTTCTACGGGACAACTTCGTGCTGCGGGGCGAACGACAGCGGCACCATTTTCAAGATCACCCCTACTGGCCTGCTGACCACCCTTTACAGCCTGAACTCGGCGAGTAACGGCGCCACCCCGTATGGCCCGCTGTTACAAACGACCGACGGGACTTTCTGGGGGACCGCTTCCAGCGGAGGCACTGGTTTCGGCGGGGTCTTCAATATCTCGGTGGGGCTGGGCCAGTTTCTTGCGCTTCGCCCCGCCTCCGGCGAAGTGGGTGCTTCCATCGCGATCCTCGGGTCGAATCTGAGCAGTGCGTCAGGCGTCAGTTTCAACGGCACATCGGCTGCGTTCACCATCAACTCGACGGGTACCGCGATCACCGCCATGGTGCCGGCGGGCGCGACCACCGGTCCGGTCGTGGTGACGACACCAAGCGGGACGATCTCCAGCAGCGCGGGCTTCCGGGTTACGCCGCAGATTACGAGCATCTCACCAAAGAGCGGGCCGGTTGCCACAATTGTGACTCTCAAAGGCAACAGCTTCACAGGGGCGACCAAGGTTACTTTCGGCGGCGTGAATGCCAAGAAGTTCACAGTGAATTCCGATACGCAGATTTCAGCCACGGTGCCGCCCAAAGCCAAGACCGGAAAAATCGTGGTGACTACGGCAGGCGGCACGGCCACCAGCAAGAGCACGTTCACGGTGAACTAGAGCGAGTGAACGCGGGCAGGAAGATATTACTCTTCCTTCTCGCCGCCCAGCGTCTTACCCATATGCGCCGGGTCCCCCAACAACTTAATCAGCGCATCCATATCCGCCTTCACTTCAACCACCGTCGCCTGGTTACTCTCAAAGGTGGCCACTAACACGCGAGTCGACTTGCCCGCATCGGCAGCGTAGATATAAGTGGCGTCGCCATCCGCGCTTGAGCGAACGCGCACCAGCCGGTGTAACCCCAGGTCCAAGCGATCCAGGAAATCGGTGTCTCCCTCGACGTCCTTGAGGTCCTCGAACACGGCGATCTTAAAGCCACTGACTCCCTTGGGATGCGTTGTTTTGACGAACAGGTTCGCCACGCCCATAAGTGGAATATGGGTCCTGGTGGCCCCATAGTGCTTCTCAATCGCACTAACAATCTGGTCAAACTCCTTATCGCCTGCGAAGGCCATGGAACAGAAGGCCAGCGCCGCCACCAGGAGCCGCGCGCCCGTCACGGACGCCTCCTGCCCGAGGACCAACCGGTCGCTTCGAAGTGCCCAATCCCGAACTGACCGCCCAGTTCGCCCAGTTGCTCCGGCGTCACTTTTCCCACGATGTTGACAATCGTCAGAGTGGTCGGCTCTGCGGCGATCACCGCGATCCCGCCCAGATTCCCGTCGTCATCGGCCTTAAAATACACGTCCACGTTGTCGCCCGTCTCCCTGCACCTGACTCCCACAATCGCGGACCAATCCGGCTTGGGAAACTGCCGGCGAATCAAGTCGAGGTCGCTCTTGCCGTATGCTCCTTCCTGTTTGAACTCGTAGCTGCGGACATAGATGCCGCGCAGCCCGGTCAACAGCTTCTTCACCTTGGCCAGGTCTTCATCCTTGTCGGAGAGAAACCTTCCGGCCAGTTGTAACATGCTCCCGTCCAGGGTGACGTCAACGGTCTCCTCGGCCTGCGCGGTAATTTTCTCAAGATCCGGCGGTAACTGGAACTGCTGTGCGCAAACCGGCAGGGCTGCCACCAATAGCATCGTCGCGAGTCTCATTCGTCTCTCCACTTCATCCACAAGTACGCGTGAGCCCGCCCGTGGAATGCATTTATTTTTCAAAACGAATGTCCATGACCAGCTTGCTCCAGAGCGGCGTGACCATAACTTCGACCGTCCCGCGTCCGCCGATGGCGCCCTCGGCCAGCTTCTGCAATTCGCCCGGCTTAAACGCACGGCGAATGGATTGCCGGCCATCCGACGCACCCACCCGGCTCAGCAGGGGGCCCAGCAGCACGGTAAACAGGACCATGGGGAGCCAGTGCCTCACCGGATCCACGCACACGAAACGCTTCACGGATCGCCCGACATTCCGCACCAAGGCAGTTACTTGATCGTCCGTCAGATGATGGAGAACCATCACGGAGACGGCCACATCGGCCTCAGGCAACGGGTCTTGCGTGGCATCCGCCGTAATCATCCGCACGCCCGGCACGGCGCACTCCGGCGGCTTCAGATCGATACCTGTGACGGACCGCAAGGCCAGCGCACGGCGCAAATACGCGAGCAGTGCACCATCCCCGCACCCGATGTCGATCACGCTCCGCGGTTTGTCTGATTTGAGCCGCGAAACCAGGGTTCCCCAGTTCCCCATGAGCGCATGCACCACTTTCAGGTCGCGATGGAACTTTCGCGCGATCTCCGGCGGCTGATCCGGGCGATCCATGATTTCCAATTCCAGCGAACGGACTCGATATAATTCCAGCATTCTTCAGAACGATTATGAGTGAACTCACCCGCCGTACCCTTCTTGCCGGATTCGCCGCTGCTTCGGCCGCAGTCAAGGCATCCGCCGCCAACCCTCCGTCGTGGAGGCCAAAGCTCGGCATCCTGGGCAAGTACACGCCCGCCAACCTGGCCTTCGCCAAGGAGGAGGGGTTCACGAGCATGGGCTTTTGGGCGCAGGGCGGCGACAACCTGTCGCCCAAGAAGGTGAATGATGAGATGCTGCACAACATCCGCCAGGCGGTGGAGCAGTCTGGAATTTATCTCTCCGTGGTCGGCAGCACCAACAACCACATCGCGCCCGATCCCGCTGTTCGAAGGCGTGAAAATGACCACTTCAAAGGCGTCATCGAGATTGCCGGCAAGCTGGGCGCGCCGTATGTGGGCACCGCTTCCGGCATCCATCGCGGAAAATCTTTGAAAGAGCAGTCCGCAGAGGTGGTGAAGGTGTACGAGGCCGAATACTTCCCGCTTTGCGAGAAATATAAGGTGCGGATTCTGTGGGAGCCTTGGCCGGAAGGACCCAATATTGCCACCGGCCCGCAGGGCTACGACGCCCTTTTCAGCGCCTTCGGCAGCTCCCCTTATGTGGGTTTGCAGTACGATCCATCGCACCTGGTGCGCCAGTTCATGGACCCCATCCAGACGGCGCGCGACTATGCCGACAAAATCTACGATGTCCATTTGAAGGACACCGAGATCCAGTGGCACATACTGCGCAAGGTGGGCATTCATCCCTTCGATGACGCCGATTGGTGGCGCTATCGCATCCCGGGCAACGGCTCCATGGATTGGCCGGCCTTCTTCACGGTGCTCGAGGAGCGCGGCTTCAAAGGCGCGATGAACATCGAGCACGAAGACGACCTATACGGCGCCATGCCTCCCGGCGACGATTTTACCGAGGACTACAAGAACGGCTTCCGCATCGGCCATCGTTATCTTCGCCAATACGTGCCGGCCTAAACGCCGCGCCGGTCGCCCCACAGATCCACATGCAGCCGTGGGCTGAGCCGGTACCCTTGCGACTTACAGATTTCCGCCAACCACAAGCCACGCGCGTGAATCGTGGAGGTATCCCGCCCCTCCGGCATCAAAATGACCCGGCGCGGATCTGCGGCGACGGCCGTTACCACGTGGTTTACTTCGTCCATATCACCTGGTTCGGCAATCACAAATTTCAATTGATACTGGTAACCGGACATCAACTTGCGCAGCACCTCGGGCTGAAATCGCAACCGCTCATGCTGTGTTCGGAATACGCCGGCTGGGGTGGAGTTACTGAGCTTGGGACTAATCGACATGAGATCGCAGGTGACTTCCTGATAAACCGTTCCCGCGGTTTCAATGGTCAGATGGACACCCGTTTCCCGAAGTAATCGGGTTAGTTCGCTCACCTGGGGAGCTATCATTGGTTCTCCCCCGGTCAAGACCACATAGGGGGCGTGAAACTCACCCACCTTCGCGACGATCTGCTGGACCGACATGTCTTCGCCTTCAGGATTCCACGAGGTATAGGGTGTATCGCACCAGGAACAGCGTAAGTTACATCCGCTGGTTCGTACAAATACGGAGGGCGCACCTACCAGGGAACCTTCCCCTTGTATGGAGTAAAAGATCTCAGCGATCTTCATGCCGGGTCTGCGACTCCCGCTTCGGCAAAACCCTTCGCCCGCAGTAGGCATGAGTCGCATTGCCCGCAGGCGATTCCGCCGTCATCGGGGTCGTAACAGCTATGCGTCAGCGCTACGTCAATTCCCAGCTCCAAAGCCAGCCGAACAATGTCCGCCTTGGACTTATGGATCAAAGGCGCGTGTATTTTTAGATGAGTCCTTCCTTCCACGCCTGTCTTAGTCGCCAGGTTCGCCATCTTCTGGAAGGCTTCCAAAAACTCAGGCCTGCAATCCGGATAGCCCGAATAGTCCAGCGCATTCACTCCGATGAAGACGTCGGATGCCTCCAGCACTTCGGCCCACGCCAAGGCAAAAGAAAGAAAGACCGTGTTGCGCGCGGGAACATAGGTAACCGGAATCTCGCTGGACATATCCGCTACTGAGCGGCCTTTTGGCACGGCGATCTGATCCGTCAGCGCCGACCCGCCGAACATACGCAAATCGAGCGTCGCGGTCTTATGATCCGCCACTCCCACAGCCGAGGCCACTCGCGCGGCCGCCGCGAGTTCCACGCGGTGCCGCTGCCCATAATCGAAAGACAAAGCATACAGCTCGAAACCGGCGCGTTTCGCAAAAGCAAGACATGTGGATGAATCAAGCCCCCCACTCAACAAACAAACGGCTTTCGGCATTTCATTAAATTCTCGCAAACTACAGTTGCAGTCCGTCCGCGCCCCATGCTAACCTCACTGAGTAACTACTCCCCAAGGAAAGGAGGCACACTTCTTGCTTATCGAGATGCGATATACAACATTGATTTTGCTGGAGCGCCTCGTTTCCGCGACTCATCCAATCGCCTAACTCGCGACTCCCAGCATCGGTCTAACTTGTTTTTTCAAAAAGGCGTGAGCCTCGTGTGCGCGCACGTTTCCGCGCTTCATTTTTTGGCGCGCTTGCAGTGCTTCGTTTTTGGCGCGCTGCCGCGCTTCATTTGTAGGCGCGCTTGCTGCGCTTCATTTGTGTGCGCGCTTGCTGCGCTTCGTTTGTGTGCGCGCTTGCAGCGCTTCGTTTGTAGGCGCGCTTGCAGCGCTTCGTTCCGGTACCGGACTTACTCCAATGCGACTGATCGAAAACGAGCTTTTAATTCTTAACGACTTACTCCCGGGGCCGGAGCCAGTAGCCCTCTCTCCGTCTCAGGAGAGAGCCGCGGAGGCGCTGCTGCGCGCGCTTACCGCCACTAACGTCCTGTTACTCAAGGCGGAGACCGGAATGGGCCGCACGTCCATCCTGCGCCATCTCCAGATGGTGCGCGGCGGAGCTGTCATAGAGACCGATCAGGTGATCGAGGAAATCATGGTGCGCAACCCGGCCGCCGTGGAAGAAGCCTTCTTTGAGGCCGTGCGCCGGCGCCTCGACTCGCACAACCTGGTCCTCATTGACGACTTGCATCTGGTGAGCAACGTGGTCAACGGCCACCACTACCCGCGCTCCGGCCTGTTCGCCGGCTTCCTGAACACGCTTCTCAGCCATGCGGAGCGCCATGGTCAAGCGCTCGTCTTCGCGTTCCATGGCGACTACCCGCCGCGCGCCATCAGCAAGCGCGCCCACACGGTGAACGTGTCTGAGTTCTGCAGTGAAGACTATCGCCACATCGCCCGCGCCTGGCTGCATGAAGCCGCGGACCGGCTGGATTTTGCACGTATCCACCGGTTTGCGCCCAGCCTGAACGCGCATCAGCTGAAAACCACTTGCCGCCTGCTGGCGCTGGAAGTCGAGCTGAATACGGAGAAGTTCATCACTTACCTGACCGAGCAGAATCTGGCGGGTAACACCGATCTGGAACAAGTGGAACACGTCACCTGGAAGAATCTGCAAGGCATGGATGACGTGATTGAGGCGCTGGAAGCCAAGGTCGCGCTACCGTTTGAGAACGACGCGCTGGCGAGCGAATTCCGCCTGAAGCCCAAGCGCGGAGTGTTGCTGGTTGGGCCGCCCGGCACCGGCAAGACCACCATCGGCCGGGCACTGGCGCACCGTTTGAAAGGCAAATTCCTGTTGATCGACGGAACCGCCATCGCCGGTTCGTGCAGCTTCTACGATGATGTCATCGAAGTTTTCGAGAACGCGAAACGCAACGCGCCGTCCGTTGTGTTCATTGACGACGCCGATGTTATCTTCGCCGACAATCGCGAGCCCGGCCTCTATCGCTATCTGCTGACCGTGCTCGACGGTCTCGAAAGCGCCGCCAGCAGTCTGGTCTGCGTCATGATGACTGCCATGGATGTAACCAGCCTGCCCGCGCCGCTATTGCGCTCCGGCCGCATTGAGCTTTGGCTTGAAACGCGGCTGCCGGACGCGAAAGCGCGCCGGATTATTCTCGACGAAAAGCTTGCTGCTTTGCCCGAGCCGTTCGTGCAGGTGGACACCACCGCCATCGCGGCGAGCACCGATGGCCTCACCGGAGCGGACCTCAAGAACATCGTGGAGGATGGTAAATTGCTTTATGCGCATGGTCAATTCGCCGGCAAGCCACAGCGGCCCGTGGAGGAATATTTCCTCGAAGCCGTGGCCACCGTGCGCGTCAACCGTCGCCGTTCCGTGAAGCCGCGCCGCCGTCAAGTGGCGGAATCCGCTCCAGTAGGGTTCACCAATGGATGATCGCCGACTCATTCAAATCGTGGACGCCGCGTTAGCCGAGGCTGCTCGCAAGAGCGGCCCATGGCTCGCATGCCGCCCTGGTTGCACGCAATGCTGCCACGGGCCATTTCCGATCAGTAACTTGGATATCGCGCGCCTTCAGGAAGGTCTTGCTCAACTCGACCCCACGCGCGCCGCTTTTATCCGCCAACGCGCCCAACAGGAGCAGGGAGAGGACGACCCATGTCCCGTGCTTGACCCCGCTACCGGACTCTGCGAACTCTACGCCTATCGCCCGCTGACTTGTCGGACCTTCGGTCCCGCATTTCTTCAACACGAACACCTGGTTGGCGTCTGCGAGCTCTGCTACACCGGCGCGACGGATGAAGAGATTGCCGCCTGCGCCGTCCCGCTGGATGTCGACTGCCTCGACTTTACGCCGGAAGAAACGACCATCGCCGAAGCCTTACGATAAATAAGGCCCACCATGCAGTCCCCCCGTAAACCCGAAGTCATGAGCCCCGCCGGCTACTGGCCACAACTGCGCGCGGCTATCGACGCCGGAGCGGACGCTGTCTACTTCGGCCTGAAGCATTTCACGGCGCGCGCCAAAGTTGGTTTCGACATCGAAGAGCTGCCCGAGGTGATGAGCACTCTGCATGCGCGAGGCGTTCGCGGCTTCGTTACTTTTAACACGCTGGTCTTCGAAAATGAACTCAAACAGGCCGCTGATTCCATGGCCGCCATCGCCCGCGCGGGGGCCGACGCGCTGATCATTCAGGATCTGGGGATCGCCAGACTGGCTCGCCAAATCGCGCCCGACATTGAAATCCACGCCAGTACGCAGATGAGCATCACGAGCGCCGAAGGGGTAGCGTTCGCACGTTCACTGGGCGTCGATCGCGTCACGCTGGCGCGCGAACTTTCGCTGGCGGAAATCCGCGCTGTCGCCGACGCATCGGATTGCGAACTCGAAATTTTCGTTCACGGTGCGCTCTGCGTGGCCTATTCCGGGCAGTGCTTTTCCAGCGAAGCCTGGGGAGGCCGCAGCGCCAACCGCGGCCAGTGCGCGCAAACCTGCCGCCTGCCTTACGATCTACTCGTGGATGGGGGCCATACCCCGCTTGGGGATGCGCGCTACCTGCTGTCGCCAGGGGATCTTTGCGGCATCGAACACATCCCCGACATTATCCAGGCCGGTGTTTCCACGCTGAAAATTGAGGGCCGTTATAAGGATGCGGAATATGTCGCGCTCACCACCAGCGCTTACAGAAAGGCCGTGGACGAAGCCTGGGCCGGCCGCCCAACCGCCATCAACCCGCTGGAGAAACTGCAGCTTGAACAAATCTATTCTCGTGGGCTGGGCCCTTACTTCCTCACGGGCACGAACCACCAGGCGGTCGTCGATGGCCGCGCCCCACGCCATCGAGGCGTCTTTATGGGACGGGTGCTCTCCACCACTCCCGAGAGCGTAATCATTGAACCTGCAGAAGCGCACCAAACGTGCCCACTCAAGCCCGGTGACGGTGTCGTCTTCGATGCGGCGGATTGGCGCAGCCCTGAAGAAGCAGAAGAAGGCGGCCGCGTTTACGCCGTCGAGAGTCACCGCGGCACTCTTGAACTTCAATTCGCCAACAACGCGATTCGGTTCAATCGCATCCGACGCGGCGATCTCATCTGGCGCACGCATGATCCAGATCTGGAACGAAGCATTCGGGCCATCCCAGTCCACAAACAACCTGTCCATGTGCACGTGACCGCGCGCGAGGGTGAACCCCTGATCACCAAATGGTCATTGCAGAAACTGAGTGTTACGGTGCAGTCGCCAACGGTACTCACGGCGGCACGCAGCGAATCCGTAAAGCTTGATCAACTAGGCCGCCTAGGCAACACCCCGTATTACCTGGATGGACTCGAACTGGAAACCACCGGATCGCCCTTCATACCGGCGTCGCTTCTGAACCAACTGCGCCGGGAAGCAGTCGACCAGTTGCAAGCGCTGCAGACGCGATCCCGCAGCAACACCGTGGTGGACAGTATCGCCATCGCGTCGAAGCGTACGCGTGCGGTAGCCCAAACACCGCCCCAGTTGCATCTCCTGGTCCGCACCGCCAAGCAACTGGATGCCGCGCTCCAGCTGAAACCGGCATCGATCACGCTCGACTATCTTGATCTTTACGGACTTCGCCCTTCGATCGAACGCATCAAAGCGGCTGGTATTCCGGCGCGCGTCTCGACGCCGCGCATCCTTAAACCGGGCGAGGAGAAAATTGTCAACTTTTTGCTGAGCCTGGAATGCGAAATCCTGGTGCGTGCCACGGGCATACTTGAAGCGCTGCGCGGCCGGCCCCACCCGGCGCTGATCGGCGACTTCAGCCTCAACGCGGCCAACTCCCTGACCACCGATCTGCTGCTCGAAGCCGGGCTTGCGCGCATCACGCCCACGCATGACCTGAACGCCGCGCAGATCACCGAACTGGCCAGCGACCTGGTGGAAGTGGTGGCCTACCAGCACCTACCCGTTTTCCACACCGAGCATTGCGTCTTCTGCCGCTTCCTCTCCACCGGAACGAGCTACCGCGATTGCGGCCGCCCCTGCGAGAAACATGAAGTGGCCCTGCGTGATCATTCGGGCCGCCAGCATCCGGTTATCGCCGACGTCGGCTGCCGCAATACCGTATTCGGCGCCGAGGCCCAGCACGCAGCCGCGTACGTCGGAGAGTGGCTTGGAGCCGGCATTCGCCATTTCCGGCTGGAGTTTGTGCATGAAACGGCGGAGCAACTCACGCGCGTGACCGAAGCGTGGCAGGAGGCTCTGGAAGGCCGCATCGCGCCTGCTGCCTTAACCGCGCAACTGCGCCGCGCCGCCCCGCAAGGTATCACGGAAGGAAGCCTGCTTGTTCTTCAGTAGCTGTCAATCGCAGGTTGGGCTGCCCATCCGCCTTGTGACGTGGGATGCTGGTTGTCAGATGAGAGACGTTGAGATTATTGAAGAAGAGCTGATGGAAATCAGTTCGATTGCGGACGATACGGTGAAGTTCGAACGCATCGTGGCCTGGTGCGCCAGCCACCCCGATGAAGTCCCGTTCGCGATCCACTCATTTATGGGTGGAAAATCTAAGCCAAAAGCTTCGTGACTACTTCGCCGGCGACATCGGTGAGTCGGAAGTAGCGGCCCTGGAACTTGTAGGTGAGGCGCTTGTGGTCGACGCCGAGCTGATTCAGAAGCGTGGCTTGAATGTCGTGAACGTGCACGGGATCGGAGACGACGTTATAACAAAAGTCGTCGGTTTCGCCGATGGTGATGCCTGGTTTGATGCCTCCACCGGCGGCCCACATGGTGAAACAGCGCGGGTGATGGTCACGGCCGTAGGTGGTCTCAGTGAGGCGGCCCTGGCAGTAAACGGTGCGGCCGAATTCTCCACCCCAGAGAACCAGAGTCTCGTCCAGCAGGCCGCGTTGCTTGAGGTCGAGGACCAGAGCGGCGCTGGGTTGATCGACGCTTTGGGCTTGCAGGCGGATATCGCGCGGCAGGTCCGTATGCTGATCCCACCCGCGTTTGTAGAGCTGGATGAAGCGCACGTTGCGCTCGGCCATGCGGCGGGCGAGCAGGCAATGCGAAGCGTAGGTACCGGGTTTGCGCGCGTCGGGCCCGTATAGCTCAAACGTGCTTTCGGGTTCCTTGGAAAGGTCCATTAGATCCGGTACGGAGGTTTGCATCCGGTACGCCATCTCGTAAGAGGCGATGCGCGTTTCGATTTCGGGATCGCCGTAGACTTGTTCGCGCATGTGATTCAAGGTGGCGATCCCGTCCAGCATCTGGCGTCGCGTGCCACGATCGAGGCCGGGAGGGTCCGATAAGAAGAGCACCGGATCGCCCGCGGAACGGAACTTGACGCCCTGATGATTGGAGGGCAGGAACCCGCTGCCCCACAAGCGGGAGAACAGCGGCTGATCGATATTGAGCGCGCTGGCCTGGGAGACCAGAACGACGAACGCGGGTAAGTTCTGGTTCTCGCTGCCGAGGCCATAGCTTACCCATGCGCCGATGGAAGGGCGGCCCGGCTGCTGGCTACCGGTCTGGAAGAAGGTAATGGCCGGATCGTGATTGATGGCTTCCGTGTGTACGGTGCGGATGAAGGCTATATCGTCCACGATTTTGGCGTGATGCGGCAGTAGTTCGCTGAGCCATGCGCCAGACTTGCCATGCTGCTTGAATTCAAACATGGACGAGGCGACGGGCAGCGAACTTTGGCCGCTGGTCATGCCGGTGATGCGCTGGCCGTTGCGAACGGTATCGGGAAGTTCGGAGCCTTGCAGTTTCTTGAGAGCG
>Ga0326727_10016446_pt1 | contig 15614 bp, 7 predicted proteins | sample MB2enrmetagenome_FD_207643 | JGI IMG/M metagenome (GOLD analysis project Ga0326727, IMG submission 207643) | Lab enriched peat soil microbial communities from McLean, Ithaca, NY, United States - MB29MY | ecosystem: Environmental > Terrestrial > Soil > Wetlands > Peat | place: USA: New York... | reverse complement strand
GACGGCTATATGCATACTGTTGAACATAGGTGATCATGATCATGTCTTGCGCCCCCCGTACTAATGAAAAATGATGCAAAGTAATATTCTAAAACGTGTCATAAACCAGATATAGTAAGATTATGACGCGTTCAAACCTTGATATTTCTAAGTCGTCTATACAGAAAAGCTGAAGGCCTTACTCCGGTAGGGCTTTCAGCTTTTTATTGAAAGTAACAAAACTGACTTGTGTTACTTTCAGGGTAAGTTTGACTAAAACCCCGAAATGTCAATTAGGGCCTTAGGGGTCCAGTACCAGCGAAGATGACACCATCATTTAAGTAACTGAGCTCTCCCTAAATAATAATCACATCTAACTAGACAACAAAAGAATAGGGCCATTAACGAGGGTTAATGACCCTATTCTTTTGTTGTCTATATTTTTCGGAGAAACACCCATGTATACGGTCAAAACTCAGGACATATTCAAAGGGACATAACTAGTAAATGTTTTATCTTATGGTACTATTAAATATAGAATACATACAAAAAGGAGACAAACCAATGGATATTGGCTATGCTCGGGTTAGCACACCAGATCAAAGTCTGGATCTGCAAAAAGATGCCCTTAATGCGGCTAGGTGCGAATTAATTTATGACGATGTTGCTAGTGGCACCAACGTAGAGCGCCCCGGACTGAAAAAAGCCCTTGAATATATGCGTTCCGGCGATGTTCTAATCGTCTGGAAACTTGATCGTTTGGGACGCTCCCTTGTTGACTTAGTATCTATTATAAATCGTCTTAATGCCGAGGGAAAAGGTTTCAAATGCCTGGATCAGTCGTTTGATACAACGACACCTCAAGGAAAACTTATCTTCCAGTTGTTTGCTGCGCTTGCCGAATTTGAACGCAATATTATAAGAGAACGAACTATGGCTGGACTGGCAGCCGCAAGGGCAAGAGGTCACCTTGGGGGACGAAAACCAAAAATGACATTAGACGATGTAAAGCTCGCCAAAGTACTTATTGAGGATGTGACCATCCCCCTTGCTGACATAGCAAATAAATTTAAAGTATCCGTTAAAACATTACGTCGCTCAGTCAAAAGAGATCAATCAAATAATTCAACCCAACCTCGATCTCCGGGCAGAAAGTCAAATGGATGCCAATAAAACGAGAGGCTGCCATCATCCCCAAAGACAAAACCTGCCTCCATGCTTAGGTTGCATCCTATCGAATAGGACAACAGAGGAAAGTAGGATCATTCCATGGTCCAACAACATAAAGGTCGTATAAAAATTCTGGAAGACCATGAGATTGATGAACTTTATGGGCTTCCTCGGTTCTACCCGGATGATCGAACGTATTACTTTTTTCTTACGCAAGAGGAGCGCGACATCTCCAACAGTTATAGAACATTGGAAAACCGCGTCCTATTCATTTTGCAGGTGGGCTACTTTAAAGCCAAAACAATGTTTTTCTCGTTCGAGTTCAACGAGGTTCAAGATGACGTTCGGCATATCCTGCAACAACATTTTTCGTTTTCCCAGGATATCCAATGGGTTGAGTCAGTCCTCAGGCAAACCAAGCATCCCCAACAGCAGAAAATCTTGGCACTGTATGGTTATCGCACTTGCAATGCAGTAGAACGAATACGGCTTGTAGAGAAAGCTCTCCAGTTTGTCAAAATCTCTGCTAAACCTATTTATCTGTTCCAAATGTTGATTCACTATTTGGGAACCCATCGAATTGTCGTGCCTGGATATAGCTTTCTGCAGGATATCGTCAGCCAAGCGTTGGCCACCGAGCGTAAGCGGATTACCGAAATTATCGAACGTTCGTTAGACGAAAATACACGAGCAGTCCTTGATGAACTGTATGTCAATCGTGATGGCGTTTACGCAATTACTGCGTTGAAACACGAACCTAAAGATTTCTCTCTCAAGGAATTAAAACAAGAGATTGTCAGAAGCCGGTCTTTGGCTGGATTGTACCAAACCGCCCGTAATCTCCTGCCCGAACTTGGCATCTCGAACGATAGTGTCACCTACTACGCTGCGCTGGTGGACTATTACACAGTGCAGAAGTTGCAACAAATGCCGACAGGCATGGTGTATCTGTATTTGCTGTGTTTCATTCTCCACCGTTTCCAAAAATTCAACGACAATCTGGTTAACGCTTTGATCTTCCATGTGCGCAAAGTAATCGACGACGCCAAAGCCGCGACGAAAGAGAAGATACTTCACTACCAGTTGGAAAACAACGAAAGTATCCGTCATGTCAGCCAGATCCTCAGCTTATTCCTAGACGAGGGCATTGCGGACGATGTAGCGTTCAGCGAAGTAAAACGACGTGCGTTCACCATTCTGGATCGGGACAAGTTCCAGCAGGTGTCGCAATACATGAATAACCAATCCTTCAAGGACAGTGTCTTTGAATGGGAATTTATTGCCACGTTTGCACCGGCCTTCAAGCAACATCTCCGACCGCTGCTAATCCAACTTTCCTTTACAGGGCATCGTAGCGATAATGAGCTAATCGAAGCCATTGAGTTTCTAAAAACAAGTTTTGACAAGGGAAAAAGCCTGAACCGATATAGTTTCGATAAAATCCCCAAGGCCTTTATTTCGCAAGGTCTAAAGCCATACCTCTATAAAGAGGACGAAAACGGTGAGACGCATATTCACCCAGACAAATACGAATTCCTGGTGTACCGCCTATTGCGCAATCATATTGAGGCCGGTGATGTGTACATCAGCAATTCAATACGCTTTCGGAGCTTCGAAGATGACCTGATTCCGCTTCAAATATGGCAAGATAACAAAGAGGAAATACTGAAAGAGGCCGATATACCTGGCTTGGATAAGCCGATCACGGAGCTTCTACAGGACTTGGAAACTGAACTTGAGACCAAATATGAGGAAGTGAACCGACGTATCCTTTCCGGAGAAAACGCTCACATCAAACTCACGAAACGACGTGGCGGTATCACTTGGAGCTTACCCTACGTCCGCGACGAAGATATTGTCAATAATCCGTTCTTTGACAGCCTGCCTCAAATCAGTATCGCAAACTTGCTCCAATTCGTTGATTCCCGCTGTCAGTGCCTAGACGCCTTTACCCATATCCTCAACCGTTATGTGAAGTCGCCGATGGACCAGCAATCGATTGTCGCCAGCTTAGTGGCTTACGGGACCAATGTTGGACTGGGCAAAATGGGAGAAATTTCCGATCTAAATTATCAGACCCTCTATACCGCCGCCAACAGCTTCCTCCGCCCAGAAACGTTACGTGATTCAAACGATCGGGTGAGCAACGCGATGGCCAAACTGTCGATCTTCCGCCATTACGACATTGATGAGGAGATTCACTCGTCTAGCGATGGTCAGAAATTCGAGATGCAGTTCTCTACCATCAGATCGCGTCATTCACCGAAATATTTCGGCCTGAAGAAGGGCATATCCCAGTACACACTGGTGGCGAACCATGTACCAGTCAACGTCCGCATTTTTGGTGCGAATGATCATGAAAGTCATTACGTCTTTGATGTGCTGTACAACAATACCACGGACATTAAGCCAACCATGCACTCTACAGACACACACGGCGGCAACCAAGTTAATTTCGCCACCTTGTCGATGTTTGGCTACCAATTCGCGCCGCGTTACAGGGACATTCGGGACAAAACTGATACCTTATATGGTTTTAAATACCCCAGTGAATACGACGAGAAATTCTTGTTGAAACCCTCCAGTAAAGTCAATAGTCGCTTAATTATTGAGGAAGAGGACAATATTCAGCACATCATGGCTTCGCTCGCACTAAAGGTTACGAGCCAGAGCGTCATTATCGGCAAGTTGAGCGCTTACGCGAGGAAAAATCGAACAAAGAAAGCACTCTGGGAGTTGGACAATATCTATCGCAGTTCTTATTTGCTGACCTACGTCGATTCGGTGACGCTGCGTCGCAACGTTCAGCGTGCGCTGAATCGGGGCGAATCGTACCACAAATTAAGGCGTGCAGTGGCTTACGCGTATTCCGGCCGGCTCCGTGTGAAAACGGATCTGGAACAACAGATATGGAGCGAATGCTCGCGGCTACTCGCCAATTGCGTCATCTATTACAATGCCTGCATCTTATCAGAGTTGCTGAAACGCAAAGAACTTCAAGGTAATCAGGAGCAAACCAATCAAATCAAACGCGTGAGCCCAGTGAGTTGGAAGCACGTCAACTTCTATGGGGAATACAACTTTCGTGAAACTCCAGATGGCATTGACCTCGCTAAGATTGTGGATTGGGTGGAGGCGTTTAATGGCGAACCTAAATAGAGTGCTGTTTGATATCACTCAGTTGTTTACCGTTTAACCTCTAATTGACATTTCGGGGTTTTAGTCCCAACTTACCCTCTTAAGAACATCTACTTTGAAGTTCCAATTTGTGTCTTTTGGGTTCACCGGTTGATATTTTGCCTTTAACAAGGCTCCATTAATTACTCCCGCGTAAACATAAATACCGGTTTCTCTGTGGAAATCTGTCTTGATTCCATAACTAGAACGTTCCTTTTTGCTAGGTACAATACTAGTCGCTATCCATTTATCCAGCGTAACCCGTACTTCATGGGGTAGTTCATCATAGATTCTTGGATCATCGCGAATGTCCTGACGGCTTTCTATCCACTCTTTCATTCCAGCTTTTACCGATAGTTCGCTAAATTCATCAGGTCCATACTTTATCATAATTTTCACCTCCCATTTCACATTAAGTCATCATCGATAGAGTTCTCGGAAGTCCATTATGAAACGATTTTGAGATTTATTTATAGTTTACTGATAAGGACAATATTTATGAAGGATGGGTTTTGATTTTTTAGTAAAACCATGGCTGACTAAGGTGGGGGTATGGTAACGATTCCTTCTTTTTGGGGCCACTTTGATTAACACAACCATTTCACCTATCAATAGTATCAGTATTGTTGCTTGGACTAACCTTATTGATACCGGCCTGAGTTAGGAGAAAGGAAAAATCAAAATGATCCCATAACTTAAGCAAAATAGGAACTCCGGCACATTCACCTTGAGGTAGGTCACGGAATTGAGGTTTAGCATTAAAGTATTCACAGAAAATCACCTTCAAAATCGGAAGATATACCTTGAAAATAAAGGTATATCTTCCGATTTTGAAGGTGATTTAGGAAATGTCAAGGGGTTTTGAGCGATTTTTAGAAATTATTTTCGCCGGGCATGCTATTCCATTTATTTACTGGAACTACATAAGTCCTGTTTATAACACTGTTTGCTAATGCTATAATTTGAGTGAATAGTTCATAGAATGCCGTTATTGCGGTAAACAATCCAAAGACAAAATATCACTAATCATTTTATCTAAAAAGACCAGAAGAGAAATAAACGTTAGCGGACGTTGAAAGGGCACATGTTGAAATAGAAATTGCTTTACGAGTCCAGGGAGGGATAGATTATTATCAGGATAATGGTTGTGGATGACGAGCTTCCGGCCTTGAAGATGGCCGAGAGTGTGTTACGAACCTTTGAGGATGTAAGCATATGCGGTGGTTTTTCAGATCCGGACGAATTACTGGCGTGTTTGTCCACAACAGATGTAGATTTATTGCTTGTGGATATGAAAATGCCCGGTATGCATGGCCTGGAATTGGCAGGCCGCATTCAGGAACTCAAATCTGAGGCCTCCATTGTGTTTGTGACAGCTTACGATGACTATGCCGTCGAGGCATTTGAAACGGAAGCACTGGACTATATTATGAAGCCGATTACGTCGGAACGGATGCAAAGAACGCTGGAAAGATATAGAAAGAGAAGCGGGATTCAAAAGCAGGATGCCGGGCCTAAACATGTATCCGTCCGAAGCTTTGGACGCTTTTCTGTGGAAACAGAGCAGGGAGAGCTGATGAAATTCCGGACAGCAAAGACGGAAGAACTGCTGGCGTTCCTGCTTCACTTCCGGGGGAATTCGGTCTCCAGAGAGAAAATTATGGAAGAACTGTGGTATGACCGGGATGCAGAGCGGGCTCAAGCGATACTGTACACTACACTTTATCAGCTGCGAAAAGATTTGGAAAAGTTCGGCCTTTGCAACGTCATTCAGCACAGCCGGAAAGAAGGGGGGCTTTGTCGGCTGCTGTGGTCGCCTGATGAATGGGATTATGAAGGGTATATAAAAGGTTGCCGCAAGTATAAAGCCGGTGAATATTCTATTGATCATGCAAAACGTATTGTTGAGCTTCATAGGAATGGTTATCTGTCAGAGAACGGATACATGTGGGCGGCAGAGAAAAGAAGTGAACTTGAACTGAGCTATGCTGAACTTTTGGAGGGAATTGCCGACTACGAAGTACGCCTGAGTCGGTTTGAGTACGCTTTACAATACCTTAATAGCTGGGCAGATGTGTTTCCCTTTAATGATCGAGTTCATTCCAAAATCATCGCTCTGTATTTGCTTATGAACAATAAAGAAGCTGCTAAAGCATGTTATCGAAAGATCAAAAAGGTGTTTGCTGAAGAAGTAGGGGTTCCTTTGCAAATTGATATTAAAGCATTGACTTTAAATCCAAGATTAGCTTTTGAACAGTAAAACCTGTAACGAAATATTCATACCCTTGACGAATTGCATGATATTGAAATTATGCAATTGAAGCAACATATGAAAGGAAGTTTATGTGAATACGGTACAAATGCTGGGTTATAAAAAACTCGAAACATTATATCAAAACCGTAGGACATTTATTTGCCGGGCGCAAAACAAGGAAGGCGAAACCTGCTTGTTAAAGGCAATGAAGGATGATCAGCCCACAACGCAACAATTGGAGCGGTTTGAATATGAATACATGCTTTTAAGCGACTTAGATTTTCCGGGAATCGTTCGAGTACGAGAACTGGTCAGGCATTATAAAGGACATGTCATGGTTATGGAAGATGCGGACGGCATTCCGCTTATGGATGCGACCGTATTTAAAAGTATCCGGTATGGAGACAGTCAGCTTTCTATAGACAAACTGCAGTGGATATTGAAGATATTCATTGAAATGGCAGAGGTTTTAGGCAGGCTTCATGACCGAAACTTGATCCATAAAGATATCAACCCTGCCAATTTCTTGTTTTTGCCCGATTCCAACCGGGTGATTATATTGGATTTCGGACTGGCAACAAAACTGGACCATTCCGGAAGTGAACTGCGTCATACTCAGGCGATTGAAGGGGCACTGCCCTACATTTCCCCTGAACAGACAGGAAGAATGGGCAGAACCACCATAGATTATCGCACCGATTTATATTCACTTGGCGCATCCATGTATGAATTGATGACAGGGCAAAGACCTTTTACCGCCGGTGATCCGTTGGAACTTGTCCACTGCCTTATTGCCGAGATGCCGGTTCCTCCTCATGCCCTGAACCCGGACATACATGAGGTGGTTTCGGCCATCATCATGAAGCTGATGGCAAAAGCGCCGGAGCAGCGCTACCGGAGCGCGGCAGGCATCGCTCATGACCTTGGAAAATGCCTGGAAGGACTGCGTACATCCGGTGCAGTAGAGCATTTTAAAGCAGGTTTGAACGATGTTTCCTCAAAATTTCAAATCCCGCAGAAGCTGTATGGCAGGGAAAGTGAAAGAGAGAAGCTGAAGCAGGTACATACCCAAGTGGCTGGCGGTGCTGCCCGCCTTTTGCTGGTTAGCGGGTATGCCGGTGTTGGGAAAACCTCCGTTATCTGGGAAATTTGCAGTCCGATTACCGAATTCGGAGGCTTTTTTGCAAGCGGAAAAGCCGAGCAGTTTCAGAGCAATACGCCATACTTTGTATTTGCCCAGGCTGCCAAAGAACTGGTGGGAACGCTTTTGCAGGAGCCGGATTCCCTTCTGGAGAATTGGAAGGAACGTTTATTAAAAGCGTTGAACGATAATGGCCGGCTGATAACCGACATCGTCCCGGAGCTTGCGGCTGTCATCGGCCCACAGCCACAGGTAAGTGAGCTTGGCCCTGCTGAAAATAGGAACCGTTTTCTCTACACATTCGGTAACTTTTTTAAAGCTTTTGCACAGAAAAATATCCCGTTGACTGTATTCCTAGATGATTTGCAGTGGTGCGATCGGCCTTCCCTGGAACTGATCAAGTACTTGCTTTCCCGTGATGATCTAGAAAGCTTTTTGGTGGTAGGCTGCTATCGGGATAATGAATTGAGGGAAGGCCATCCCTTGTACCTTCTGCTGGATGAACTGCAAAAATCTGAGAAAGCTGTGGCCTTTCCCCTCAAGCCGCTGGAAGAGGAGCAGGTTGCCGTTCTGCTGGCAGATACGCTGCATCACCCAGCAGAACGGGTTCGGTCTCTTGCCACGACGGTATATAAAAAAACTCAGGGTAACCCGTTCTTTGTCAGAAAACTGCTGCTTCACCTGCGTGACATCCATTACATTCGCTTCAATAGGGAAATGCAGCAGTGGGAATGGGATGCTGAAGAAATAGAAAGCCTTGGGGTCAGTGATAATATTGTCGATTTTATGATCGGCCAAATATTAAAATTGCCGTCTGAAACACAGCACATACTGAAACTGGCGGCCATGGCCGGCAGTTCCTTTGACCTTAAGCTATTGGCCACTGTCGCGGGTATCCCTGTCCAGGAAGCAGCAGCAAGCCTGAGGGGAGCGGTAGAAGGCGAAATCATCCTGCCGGAGTGTGGTGATTATGCTGTGGCGGAAGCGTTGCCGGCGGTGAAAAATAAGGTACGCTTCCGGTTTACCCATGACCGGGTGCAGCAAGCGTGTGCCGCATTAATGGAAGTAGGACAGCAGAAGCAGCTGCATTTGAAAATAGGCCGCCTTGTGAAGATGATTATACCTGAAGATAGGTGGCCGGACCGCGCCATGGACATTGTGTGCCACTTAAATGAAGGGTTTGAGTGGATCAATACTGCGGAAGAACGCTGGGAGACGGCCCAGTTGAATTTATGGGCCTGCCAGAAAGCAAAAGCAGCTTCGGCCTTTTACCCGGCGCTGCAATATATCGAAAATAGCGTCCGTTTAGTGCCGGGGAATGCCTGGACCCAGAACTACGGACTTATTTTTACAATCACCAAAACCTATGCAGAATGCGCTTATCTGAATAATGACTATATGCTGGCAGAGGAACAGATCCAGCTTTTGCAGCGCCAGGCCAAAACTGCCATGGAGCAAGCGGAAATACGATTGATGCAGAGTATCATGTCCAACTTCCTGGGTGAGTTGGACAAAGCAATACAATACGCATTTCTTGGCTTGCAGCTTTTAAAGATGCGTGTTCCAGCTAACCCCGGGATGCTTTTGTTACTCAAGGAACTGATGATGGTCAAGGCTGGACTATGGGGTAAAAGTAAAGAAAAGCTGCTTGAGTTGCCGCCGATGAAAAATGGGAAAATAAAGCTGGCCTTACAGCTGTTGACCGAAATAAACCGCGCTGCCTATCTGGTCGGGAACACCAACTTGTTTTTACTGTCTATTTTAAAGAGAATGCAGCTTACTCTAAGTTTTGGCAACTACCGTGAAGTAGGTACGGCATATGTGGCCTACGCTATGATATTGGCGATACTGGGGGATCTGCAGGGAACTTATGAATTCTGTGAACTGGCGCTTCTGTCGCACGAAAAGGAACAGAGTTTTGAGTGCCGCCCAACCACTCTGTTTAGCTGTGGCTTTTTTGGTCATGCCTGGAACCGCCCCTGGCGGGGTATTGAGCAATGGTTTGAAAAGTCGATGAATGAGGCCGTGAAATATGGGGATCACCATACGATCGCTTTAGCCGGCTCTTTCATGTATGCTTTCAAACCGGATGCGAGTATCCGGCTTCTTGCGGAAAAAGCAATGAAACAGTTTCCGCTGGTCAGGCAGACAAACAACCGGTTAGCCTATAACTTTACCTTTTTAATGATCCACCGCTGGCTTAATTATGCCGGACTGACTGATGGAAAATTTACTATGAATGTATCCAGGGAAGCGTATGAGAAAAACGGTGGTATCGGAATCGTATATAGCGAGGATGAATGTTTGGCTGTCTTGCGTGAGGGGAATTTCCAATCTGCTTTGGGGGTTTATTACAAGGAGAAAATGTATATTCATTATTTTTATGACGATTATGCCGGGGCTATGAAATATTTAAACGAATCGGACAAGTTTTTAAAATACCACACAGGCACACCGTACATGGTTGAATGCAGGGTGTGCAACTTTCTGGTTCTGGCCGCCAATATTCCGGACATAGCTAAAAAAGAAGCGGGAAGGGTCCGACGAAGGCTGAGAAAGGAATATAACCGTGTAAAATCCTGGGCGAAGCATTGCCCGGTTAACTTCGAGCATCTGCAATATATTATGGAAGCTGAACTGGCACGTCTTGCCCATAGGCCTTATGAAGCGGCTGACTTATATGACCGTGCCATACAGACAGCAATGCAGAACGGCTTTATGCGGGATGAAGCCCTGGCCCATGAACTGGCCGCAAAAATGTATCTGGAGTATGGGAATGAAAAGCAGCGAGCATTTTATCTGGCGGAAGCCCTTAAAATCTACCGCTTATGGGGAGCTGACGCTAAAGTCAGCCACATGACTGAGAAATACGGACCTTTGCTCCAAATGGCGGAATATCGCGGAGCAGCCTTGGAAACAGCCGCCACAGCGGAAACGGGAGCCGTTGCAGGAGCTCTGGATCTGATGTCCATCGTAGCAGCCTCAAAGGCTGTATCGATGGAAGCGCAGCTGCCCAATCTCCTGCGTCAGATCATGAAAACCGTCATCGAGAATTCCGGAGCGCAGAAAGCCTGTATCCTTTTGAAATCGGAACAGGGCTGGAGGATTGAAGCGGAGCGGCTGCCGGGAGCAGAGGAAACCGAAGTGCTGCAATCCCTACCTCTGGAGGAAGTGAATGGTCTTTTGCCCTCTTCCGTCATCAGCTTTTGCATCCGTACCGGGGAGCTTGTGGTGCTTGGTGATGCGGCAAATACGGGCCGCTTCCGGAACGACCCCTATATACGACAAAATCAGACCAGGTCCTTGCTCTGCATGTCTATCCTGAATCAAGGAAACCAGGAGGGTATTCTCTATCTGGAAAATGACCTATCGGCTGATGTGTTCACTAAAGAGCGGGTAAATATTTTGCAGCTGTTGGCAGCCCAATTTTCAATTTCCATTAAAAATGTCCGGTTATTTACCGACCTGCTGGCGAAGACGGAGGAGGTGCACCGGGCCGCGGAGGAAGTCCTCCGCTCGGATATTGCTTTTTTGCAAGCCCAGATTAAGCCCCATTTCCTCTGCAATGCCATCAATACCATTTCAGCGTTTTCACTGGATGATTCCCCGATGGCCCGTGAGCTGCTGTCAAAGTTCAGCAAGTACCTCAGAGGAAGTTTCGATTTTAAAAATAGGGACAGGCTGGTGACGCTGCGCAAGGAGCTCGAGTTGGTGGAAGCCTACCTGTTTATTGAGAAAGCCCGCTTTGGAGACAGACTGAGGGTAATTTATGATATAGATGACAGTATCGATTGCTTGCTGCCCCCGCTGGTCATTCAGCCGTTGGTGGAGAATTCAGTACAGCATGGGCTGGCAGATCGAAAACATGGTGGAACGGTAAAAATATCTGCTTACATTGAAAAAAATTTTGTTATCGCAAGTGTCGAGGATGATGGTATTGGGATTCCAGAAGCTCTTTATGGAAAGTTGCTTGATGATAAAGAAAGTCAGGGGGTTGCTTTGAAGAATATAAATCAGAGGCTGATAAGGATATATAGTCACGGACTAGAAATCGAGAGAAGAACTGAGGGAGGAACCAAAATGACAATACGTATACCGATAGAAAGCTAGAATATATCTTAATTGTTTGCATTTCAGAATAGGAAACTGAGGTAACAGTTACAACCGGTTAAGTATAAAATATCATCATAAGATAGTAACACAGTAAGGAATTAGTATATAATGCTGACCAAGACCAAGTATATTGCCAAAAAGAATGGCAAGACCCAGTTTGCTTTTTATACTGAGTCACGATTGTTAAAAGATTTCTTATGTAAATTAAAGAATATTTCAAAAAGGTTGATGAGTTCGGCGAAAAGCTGAATCTATCAGCCTTTTCTGTGCTTTTCTCATTTTCCACTATCACAATTTGTTCAAAATCGGTTCAAATAGGAAGAGTAAAATGAGTACGTAGGCTTCAGAAAGGAGGAGATATATCCTGTGAAAATACCCAATTCAGATGATTTTCATATAGATAAATTGTTAGAAGACAAGAATTTGACTAACTTCACTGAGGAATCACATTGTTCTGCGGAGGATTCGCTGCGTTCTGAGATTGCTTTTTTGCAATCTCAGGTCAAGCCGCACTTCCTCTACAATGCCATAAATACCATATCAGCTTTTTCACTGGATGACCCTAAGATGGCGAGGGATTTACTGGTAAAACTTAGCCGGTACTTGAGGGGTAGCCTAGATTTTAAAAACAGGTATAAGCTGGTGACTTTGCGTAAAGAACTGGAGCTGGTGGAAGCTTATTTATTTATTGAAAAAGCGCGCTTTGGTGAGAGGCTGAAGATTGTATACGATATTGATGATAATGTAGATTGTATGATGCCTTCGCTTGTTATTCAACCATTAGTGGAAAATTCGGTACAGCATGGACTGGAAAATCGAAAACATGGAGGAACAGTGAAAATCGCAGCGCAAAATGAAAAAAAATTTATTGTCATAACTGTTGAGGATGATGGTATAGGAATTTCAAAATCTCTTTATGAGAAGTTATTTGATAATAAAGAAGGGCAGGGAACCGCTTTGAAAAATATAAATCGGAGACTTATTCTACTGTATGGTAAAGGATTAGAAATTGAAAGAATAATAGGGGGAGGAACGAAGGCTATAATATGTATTCCTTTGTAAGACAGATAATGGGAATTTAACAATTCCCAGATTTTTCATGATTTCATAAAATATTTTAAAAATATTTCAAAATATTTTATGAAAGGTTTAATTTAGACTTTTTACAAAAGGTTGGTGTGGTCAGCGCAAAAGCCTGAATTCATCTGCATGTTGCGCTATTCTACTATTCTTAGCCAGTAGAATTTGTTCAAATTCGGTTCAAATTCGTCGAATATAATAGAAGTAGGGGGTGAATGATTTTATAAAGCAAGTGCAATTTTATAGAATTTGAGTTTATATTAATTTCAGTGTTTATGTTGAGATTACTAAATAGTTCCATAGAAAGTTTAAAAAGAAAAAATCATTATTTCTCACATAATATTATTGGAATTAAAACATATTGTACCAGTAATGTAATAAATTATACTATTAATGCTAATTTGTTTGATTTAGGAATACACATTAACTCAACTATATGTCAATGTATAGTAGAACATCAATTAGAATACTGCAAATCAGGCAGGAGTATAGCAAATCCCACTTATGAATAATTTTAAAACTTAAATTATTTTTATCTCTGTTAAATTCCGTTTTATGTTGAATAAGATTATTAACCCGAGTTTGGCGACATTAACTTCCAGGCCCTTGTGCCGCAATGGTTACAGGGGTTGATGACAAAACTGTAGTCTTAAATTATTTGAATTTATAACCCTTCAATCTATTGATATAACTGTGTTGTTGTATAATATTCGTAGTCACAAACTAAAAGCTCTTAAAACATACAAATAATCCCAAAGATACTATGAGAAAAAAGTCAAAACATTCAAATACTTAAGATTCTAAGGTTATTGATGAGGTGATGCTTAGGTTTCACGTCATTATCTCGATAAAATCAACAATTTTAGATCAGCAGGATGCTGATCTTGCCCTTGCTAAAAGTTCTGACATTGATTGCTTCAAATGATGAAACCAAAATAGATCGACCAATTTCAAAAATTCTTCTGCAAAACACGTTGTAGGGACAAAACGTCAATTAATACATGACCTAAAGCCTTGCTACGTCTGGTGCTGGAATAAAATGTCGCCAAACTCGGGTATTAAGGCAACTAGATATTTTGTAATACGAATGGCAAAGATAAAGTAATTTGAAGGGGGGCCAAAAAGTGAAAAAATTCTTGTCAATTATTTTGACAGCATTTATTTTGATATCCTTTACCCGTGTAGTTTTTGCTTCAACAATAAATAGCCAGCCACTTACTGCTACAGGTTTTAATCAAGACGTTATTGCCAATGGCACAGGTATTCCTAGTGCTTCAACGACAACGGCATTTGATGGGGCTGGGAATGATGTATGTTATTCTGCAAGTTATATAACTACTGGTACACACACAGCTACTCTTCATTACGGATTACCGAATAATGGAACTATAAACAGTGTAAACCTGCCAGGAGCAACTTATCAATTGGCAAATTATAGTGGCAATAATGTTTTATGGCTAACTGGCAATGGTCAGCAAGGGACATTGACTTTTAGTAACAGTAGTGTATATTCAGAGTTATTAATATTGGCAGCTAGTGCAAATGGTGCCAGTAATTTTACTGCTACTGTTGACTTCGGTGATGGGTCATTCACAAATTACAGCTTTACGGTGCCGAATTGGTACAATGGATCTAATTATGCAATAGAGGCTATTGGAAGGGTTACGCGAGATGGAAGTACTACTAATGAGACTTCAGTTAATCCTATGTTGTATGATAATGCGATCCAATTAAATACAGCAGATCAAGCAAAAATTGTGACAGGTATTACGTTTACAAAAAATCAAACTTCAGGTCAAACTGTTATATTTGCAGTATCTGGTGCTACACCAGCAGGTGCACCTGGAGCAGTGACAGCTTTGCCTGCCACTTCAATTACAAGTAGCAGCTTTATTGCGAATTGGAATTCCAATGTAAATGCCACTAACTACAGGCTTGACGTTTCAACAGACCCCAATTTCATTAATATTGTATCAGGTTATAGCAACCTAAGTGTTGGTAATGTTACTAATTATAGTGTAACTGGATTAACCCCAAATACCACGTACTATTACAGAGTAAGAGCTGAAAATGCAAGTGGCCAAAGTTTTAGCTCAAATACAATTACATTAGCTACATTACAAGTATATACTCTAACTTATACAGCAGGAGCGAATGGAAGTATCACAGGAGATACACCACAAACAGTAGATGCAGGAGGCAACGGAACAGCAGTAACGGCAGTGCCAGACCCAGGTTACCAATTTGCAGGCTGGAGTGATGGAGTACAGTCTGCAGCAAGAACAGACAACAATGTAAGTGGAAATATAAGTGTAACAGCAAATTTTGCACAGACGACATATACCCTAACTTATACAGCGGGAGCCAATGGAACGATCACAGGGACGGCATCACAAACTGTAAACAGTGGCTCAGGCGGAACTGTCGTAACAGCAGTACCAAACACAGGCTACCAATTTGTAAGTTGGAGTGATGGTAACACCTCAGCTACCAGAACGGATTCAAATGTAACTGCTAATCTCAGCGTAACAGCAACCTTTGCACCAACAACCTACACTCTCAATTATGCAGCAGGAGCCAATGGAACGATCACAGGGACGGCATCACAAACTGTAAACAGTGGCTCAGGCGGAACTGTCGTAACAGCAGTACCAAACACAGGCTACCAATTTGTAAGTTGGAGTGATGGTAACACCTCAG
>Ga0326727_10016445_pt1 | contig 15615 bp, 14 predicted proteins | sample MB2enrmetagenome_FD_207643 | JGI IMG/M metagenome (GOLD analysis project Ga0326727, IMG submission 207643) | Lab enriched peat soil microbial communities from McLean, Ithaca, NY, United States - MB29MY | ecosystem: Environmental > Terrestrial > Soil > Wetlands > Peat | place: USA: New York... | reverse complement strand
CACGCCTCCAAAAAGAATGGGTTCCAAGGGCCTCTCGGCCCTTGGCGGGGTCCAGGGGCGGAGCCCCTGGCCTTCAGCCGGTTGATATACCCGCCTTCCCTTCGGAAGTTGGGTATATCATAAGCGTCCCCTGCCCGCCGGAGACAGAGTTCCATGGGCACCATCCGTCGGCCGGCCGTTGCCGGAACGTTCTATCCCGCAGAGCCCGAGGTGCTGGCACGAACGCTGAGCGGCCTGCTCGCCGCCGCCGGCGACGGCGCCGGCGGCAACCCGAAGGCCCTGATCGCCCCGCATGCCGGCTACATCTATTCCGGCGCCGTCGCCGCCCGCGCCTATGCCCGCCTCGCCGGCGCACGCGGCCGGATCGGCCGGGTGGTGGTGATCGGGCCGGCCCACCGCGTGGCCTTCCGGGGCCTCGCGCTCGACACCGCCGAGGCCTGGGAGAGCCCGCTCGGCACCGTCACGCTCGACACCGACGCCGTCGCTTCGCTCTCCCGCCTGCCGCTGGTGGTCCCCCTGGAGGCCGCCTTTGCCCAGGAACACGCGCTCGAAGTGCAGCTCCCCTTCCTGCTGCACATGCTCGGCGGGTTCCGCCTGGTGCCGGTGCTGACCGGCCACGCCCCGCCCGAGGCGGTCGCCGCCGCGCTGGAGGCTGTATGGGGCGGGCCGGAGACGCTGATCGTGGTGTCGTCGGACCTCTCGCACTTCCTCGACTATGCCGCCGCCCAGGCGATCGATGCGCGCACCGCGGCGGCGATCGATCGGCTGGACCCCAGCGCGATCGGCCCCGACAGCGCCTGCGGCTGCCTGGCGATCGGCGGCCTGCTGCTGGCCGCCCGGCGCCGCGGGCTCACGATCGAGCGGCTGGACCTGCGCAATTCCGCCGACACGGCGGGCCCGCGCGGCAGCGTGGTGGGCTACGGCGCCTGGGCACTCACCGGCCCGGCCGAAGCCGCCGCCGAAGCCGACGACGAGGCCGCGGCGATCCTCGCCCAGGGCCCGCTGCTGCTGGAGCTGGCCCGCATCGCGCTCGAGATCGGCTTCGACACCGGCCGGCCCGCGCAGATCCGGCCCGGCGCTGCCCTGCCGGACCTGCTGCGTGCGCCGGGTGCCGCCTTCATCACCTTGCGCCGCAACCACTGGCTGCGCGGCTGCATCGGCTCGGCCTTGGCACGGCGCCCGCTCGCGGTCGACGTGGTGGAGCATGCGTTCAACGCCGCCTTCCGGGACAGCCGCTTCCCGCCGCTGCAACTGGCGGAACTGGCGGAGCTTGAGATCTCGGTGTCGGTGCTGACGCCGCCCTCACCGATGCGCATCGCCGACGAACACGACCTGCTGGCGCAACTGCGGCCGCACATCGACGGGCTGATCATCGGCGATGCCGCGCGCGGCGGGCTGTTCCTGCCGAGCGTCTGGGAGGAGCTCGGGGACCCCCGGCAGTTCCTCGCCGCGCTCAAGGCCAAGGCAGGGCTCGGCGCCGACCATTTCTCCCCCACCTTTACCGCGCAGCGATTCCGCACGGTGGAAGTCAAGGGCCGGATGAGCGGGCCACGGACCCACCCCGACCTGTACGCGGCGTTCGCCTGGACCCCGGCGCGCGCCCCGGCCTGACCGCCGCCGCCGAGCCGCGGCGGCTTATTTCTTCTCCGAATAGGCCTGCCCGCCGAACGCCGCCTTCACCGCCTCCGCCGTGGTGGCTTCCCTGAGCGCCACGAGGCGGCGGTCTTCGTCGGCCAGCAACGCCTTGGCATTGGCCAGCACCGCTGGCGCCTTGTCGGCGGGGAACTTCACCGCGCCGTTCTCGTCCATATGCACGATCTCTCCGGGCGCCACGTCCATGCCGCCGACCGAGACCGGGATGTTGACGCCGTGCACGGCCATCTCGCCGTGGCCGGCGGTGACGCCGCCGAGCAGCATCTGGAAGCGCAGGCGACGCACCGCGTCGATGTCGCGCGATGGCCCGTTGGACAGCAGCCCGACACAGCCGAGCGAGCGCATCGACGTGGCCATGAGCTCGCCGACAAGCCCCACCCTCGCCATGAGTTCGGGCGGAAACTTTTGCTGGATCACCAGGATCGTCGGCTTGGGCGCCGCATACAGCGCATCGACCACGTCCATGTAGGACAGCCGGCCGGTGTAATTCGGGTCGGGCAGCCCGAACACGCAGGTCACCGCGTGGCCGACGACCGCGCCCAGCTCGGGGTAGATGCAGCGGATGGACGTGTCGGTGTACCATTGCTCCGTCCAGGGATTGTACAGCCCCAGACAAAGCTGGTTGCGCGGATACGTGGCCACGACATTGGTAATGGTCGGTGTATCGATCTTGCGCAGTTCGGCGAATGTCGCCTCGTCGACCGGGGTCGAAACCATGGCAAATATCTCCTTGCGCACCGTCAACCGATCATTCGGTCCACCAGGACAGTGCGGTGCGCGGCACGCCGACCATTGAACTGCCCACTCTGTATGTCAAACGCAATCTTATACCAACCGGCCGGAAGATTGACGCCTCGCTGAAGACCAGGGCTCTGCCCTGGACCCGCCAAGGGCCGAGAGGCCCTTGGAACCCAATCTTTGGGCGCTTCGCGCCATCCTCGCCGCGGCACGATCCTGGGCGAAGCACCCAAATAAATGGGGTCCAGGGCGGAGCCGTCGCGCGAAGGCGCGCGCCGGACCTGGCGGAGCGCGAGGCAGCGCCTCGCTATCCATCATCGCTTAGGCAGCGCGGCAATGGCGTCGCTGACCAGCCTGCGATCCGGGCTGTTCGCGGGCAGCAGCCCGAGCAGGCGGCGCCAGTAGCCCTGCGCCGCATCGATGCGGCCGGCCTGAGCCTCGGCCATGCCGAGATACCACAGCACCTCGGGCCGTTTCGGGTCGATCTGCTCGGCACGGCGCAGCCACTCGATCGCCGCCTGGGGTGCCGGCGCATCCGGCTTCGCGGCCTCGATCAGCTCCCGCGCACCCGCGGCCAGCACCGACGCATCGTCCCCCCGCAGGGACACGGCGTGGCCATAGGCGTCGGCGGCCTTCGCGTGTTCGCCCATCATCGCATAGGCGCCCCCGAGGCGAACCCAGCCGTCGGCATCGTCCGGACTGGCCTTTAGCCTGGCGGCAAGCTCGGCAACCATGGCCTTGACCATGCCGGCCTGATCCGCTTCCACCGGCCTGGCCGCGGCCTGTTGCGGGGCCGGCGGCATCGCGGGCAGGGGAAGCCCGCTCAGCTTTGCCGTCTCGGCCAGGCGCCGCGCGATCTCGGCCCGCAGGCGCTCGTCCGCCACCTCGCCGGCCAGCTTCACCCAGGCATCGAGCGCCTGCCGGCCATGGCCATCCTGCGCATCCGCGAGCGCGAGATAGAACCGCGCGATCGGGTTCGCCGCGTCGCTCCGTAACGCATCCCCGAACGCCTCGCGCGCGGGGGGGGTGACGGCGCCCTCGGAGTCCAGCACCAACGCCTCGCCATAGTCCGCATACGTATCGGCCGAGGCGCCGCCCAGCGCGATCAGCCGCCGCCAGGCCTCCACACTGCCCTGCCAGTTGCCCAAGGTCCCGAGCGTGCGGGCATAAAGCTGCCACCCTTCCCGATCGTTCGGGTCGGCGCGCAGCTTTTCGGCGAGCGCCGCCGCCAGCCCGGCCAAGTCGGTGTGGTCGGCGCCGGCCGCGGCACTGCGCCCTTCGGCGAACGGGGTGTCGGGCACGCCCGGCGCACCGAGCCGCAGATAGAGCGCGATCGCGCCGCCGGCCACCAGCACCGCCAGCGCGGCGGCCAGCAGAGGACTCCGCCCCCCCGCCACCACCGCGTCCGACGGCGCCGCCGCGGCGGCGAGCAGGCGCCGCTCGATCTCCACGCGCGCGCTCCGCGCCTCCGCCTCGGCGATCAGGCCACGCGCGACGTCCCGCTCCAACTCCTTCAGCTGGTCGCGATACACGGCACTATCGTAGCGCGCGCGCCCCGGCTGCGCCCGGGGGTTGCGCAGCAAGGGAAGCAGCAGCAGCAACACCGCGCCGACGGTGAGCCCACCGATCGCAAGCAGCAGCGTGATCATCCGTCCCCGATGGTCAGAAGCATCCCCCGTTCGCAGCTCCGTCTACGCCAGTTCGCGGATCGCCTGCTCGATGACGTCCTTGCCGATCGAGGCCTCGAATTGCTGATAGACCGGCCGGGTCGCAGTCACGAAGGCGGCGCGTTCCTCAGGCGTCGTGTCGTTCACCTGCACCAGCGTGCGCAGCTTTTCCAGCGCGGCATCCAGCTGCTTGGGCTGTTCGGTCCATTGCCAGTCGTCGGCTTTCTTCATCGCCTGGCGGACCATCTCCTGTTCGGCCGGGCTGAGGCCGTCCCACAGCCCCTTGTTCATCGCCGCGACGAAGAAATCGACGACATGGCCGGTGGTGGAGAGATATTTCGTGACCTCGTAGTACTTGCCGATGACGATGTCGGTCACCGGGTTCTCCAGCCCGTCGATGGCGTGCTGCTGCAATCCGAGATAGCACTCGGAGGTGTCCATGGCCACCGGGTTGGCGCCGAGCCGCTTGAAGGTTTCGATATAGACCTGGCTGGCGATGACCCTGAGCTTGATGCCGGCCATGTCCGCCGGCGTGTGGATCGGGCGCACGTTGTTGAGCATGTCGCGCGGCCCGGTGATCCACCAGCCCAGCATCTGGAACCCGGCGGCGGCGCAATAGCCGGCCATGCGCTGGCCGAGCGGGCCCTCCAGCGCGTTGCGCAGCCGCTGCGGGGAGGCGACCAGGAACGGCAGGCTGAACACGTCCATCTGGTGCACGAAGCTGGAGAACCAGGCCGGCACGGTGATCAGCATCGACTGCGTTCCGAGCTGCACCGCGGTCAGCATGTCCTTCAGGCCGCCGAGCTGGCCGGACGGATAGAGTTCGACCTTGATCCGGTTGTTCGATTGTTTGGCCATCTCGTCGGCGAAGATCGTCATCGCCTGGTAATAGGTGGAGTTGGTCGGCAGCGGGCTGCCGAACCGCCAGGTGCGCGCGCGCGTCCCCTGCGCCAGCGCTGGCCGCGCCAACGACAGGCTCGCCGCCGTTGCCGCGGACAGCCCCACCAGGCGCCGCCTGCCAATTCCCGAAATGCCTGTGCTCATCTTCCGTTCACCTCCCGATCGGATGCAACTGCCCGGACGTCAGACCAACCGCATCGCGCTAATGCATGCCGAAATGATGCGGCAGGAACAGCGTGATCTGCGGAAACAGGATGGCGATCGCAAGCCCCAGGATCAGGAACACGTTGTAGACCACGCTGGGGCGCATGGTGGCGTTGGGCGGCGCTTCGCCGACCGTGCAGGCGACGTAATAGCCGACGCCGATCGGCGGCATGAACACGCCGATGCCGATCGCAATCACCAGGATGATGCCGTATTGCAGCGGGTCGACGCCCATGCGTTCGGCCACCGGCAGCAGGATCGGCGCGGAAATCAGAATGGCCGGAAAGCCTTCCAGCACGAACCCGATGACGATCATTGCCGCCATGCTCACCAACAAGAACACCTGCCGCTCCTGAAAGCTGCCGAAGAACGCGGACAAGCTGCGACCCAGCCCATCGATGACGATCGCCTGCGACAGCAGGTTCGCGGTGGCGACCATGAACAGTACCATGCCTGCGGTCAGCGTCGCATCACGGATGGCCGGCCAGCCCGTGCGCCAGTTGAGCCCGCCGTAGCCGAGCACGGCAATGGCCAGGCCATAGACCACCGCGAACGAGGAGGCCTCGGTCGGCGAGGCGATGCCGCCGACGATGCCCACCACCACGATCACCGGAACCATCAGAGCCGGGACCGCCGGCGGAATGCTGCCGAGCGCGGCAAGCAGCCGAAACTTCGGCCCCTTGCGCCACCGCCCGCCGCGGCCGCGCAACATGATCGCGACCGAGAGCGTTGCGGCCAGCATGGCCGCGGGCACGATGCCGGCGATGAACAGCGAGCCGACCGAGAGCGTCGTGATGGAGCCCAGGATCAGCAGCGCCAACGAGGGCGGCACCACCTCGCCCATTGCCGCCGCCGCGGCCAGCACGGCGACCGATTCCGGCGGCGGGTAGCCACGCTCGCGCAACGGCCGCTTCATGACGCTGCCGACGGTGGCGATGTCGGCGGCTTTCGACCCGCTCATGCCGGAGAAGATGTACATGGCCACCACCTCGGCGATCAGCAGGCCGCCCGACCAATGGCCGACCCATTTCTGCACCATGTCGATCATCCGGCCGCCCATGCCGGTCACCTCCATCAGCGCGCCGGCGATCATGAAGAACGGAAACGCCACCAGAACGAAGCTGCCGATGCCGGCCTGGTAGGAGGCCGGCACCGCGACCATCGGCGCCGCCCCGGTGACGAAGAAGTACAATACGCCGCCCAACGCCAGGACGATGCCGATCGGCGCGCCGGTGAGAAAGGCAACGGTCAGCAGCGCGGCGATCGGCAGCAGCGGGTCGAGCTCGATGCTGCCGTCGAAATAGGCGCTCTGCATCGCCACCAGCGCCGCGCCGGCGGCGAGCATGACACCCAGCGCCAACAGCACGCCGCGCCAACGAAGGGCGGCCAGTTTCTCCAGGCTGAAGGCCGCCATCAGAGCCAGGCCGATGCCGAGCCAGATGCCGACAAAGCCGTTGTTCACGCCCAGCACCGGCAGGGTCTGGCGCATCTGCCCGGCGAAGAACGCCGGAAACACCCACAGCGAAATCGCGCAGACGCCGAACACGATCCACAATCCGAGCGCCAGCAACGACTCCCGCACGAGCCCCGTCGTCACATCGACCAGGGCGGTGTAGGCCATGCCCGAGGCCCGCCGGAAGTAGGCGGCGGCGCCGAGGAACGTGCAAACGGAAAGCAGGATGGTGGTCGCATCAGTTGCCCAGGAAACACCGGAGTTGAAGAAGTAACGGCTGATCGTGGCGGCGAAGGTGATGGCCAGGTTGACGGTCACGGCGATGACGACGGTGGCTTCCGTTGCCAAGGCAAGCCCATCGAGCGCACGCGCCGAGAGCCGCGCCGCGCGGGCGTCGCCAAATGCGGCCGTTTTTGCCGGTGCGCCATGCCTCATGCGATCGAGCCGGCCCGCACCGGTAAGCGGCGTGGCGCGGACATCGGGTCGATCACTGGTTTCCTCCACCGGGGTCGTTGTTCGGGGTACCGAAGATGAAGCGGGCGGTCCGGCGCGTCAAGTTGCGCGATGCCGCCGGAGGCGCCCGGCTTGACGCGTTTGGGCCGCGGACTTAAAGTCATACGGTTTCGGAGCCACAAGGGAAACAGGAGAAAACGTTGCGACAATTACTGCGAAGCCTGCCTGCTCTTCTGTTCAGCGTCATGCTTCTTTTTGCCGGCGCCCTGCAGTGCGCCGAGGCGCAGCGCCCGCCGGGCGTTCCGGAAGCGGGCGCGTCGCCGCGGATCGACCAGATCCTGAAGCGCGGCACGCTCAGGGTCGGCGTGCTGGCGATCTATCCCTGGCTATTCCGCAACAAGATGCCGGCCATCTACGGCAACAACGATCCGTGGCGCGGCTCCTCCTGGATCCTGGCAAAGGCCTATGCGAAGGCGCTGGGCGTGAAGTTCGACTTCGTCGAGGTCTCGGAGGACACCAAGGTGGCGCTGGTGGTGTCGGGCGGCATCGACGTCACTATCACCGCGCTCGCCCCGACCCCGCAGCGCGAAAAGGTGGTGGATTTCATCGTCTATTCGACCGGCGCCAATTGCATGATCGGCCTAAAGAACAACCCGAAGCTCGCCGGCATCACCGAAATCAGCCAGCTGAACGATCCCAAATTCACCTTCGCCGCCTTCGCCGGCACGCAGCAGCAGACCTTGACTGCCCAGGCGGTTCCCAAGGCGCAATTGCGCGTCGTTAACGGCGCCGGCAACGGCGCCATCGACGAGGTGATCTCCGGCCGCTCGGACCTGGCGGCCAATGATAGCCCAGACTGGCCCATGGTGCAGTTCGCTTACCCGGACCGCCTGGTGTCGTTCCCCTCGGACTGCCTGAACTCGACGTTCGGCAGCCACGACGTCGGCCATGCGATCGCCAAGAACCAGCCGGTGTTCCTGGATTTCCTGCGCGGCATCGCGGCGAAGATGAAGACCGAGCTGCACCAGGAGGATCTCGACACCTACCATTTCGCCGAGCAGCACCCGGACCAGCTTTGAGTGAAGCGGCCTGGCCAGCTTGATCGAGGCTGAGCGATGGCCGGCCTCGTGTCCCTCATCCAGGGCAATTCCGACCTGTTGTGGGATTCGTTCCTGGTCATGCTGGAACTGAACGCGGCATCGATCGCGTTTGCGCTCGTGCTCGGCATCGCCATCGGCGTCGGCCGCCATTGCGGCCCCCGCCTGCTCGATTACGGGCTCGGGCTGTTCGTCGACGTCATCAGGTCCATCCCGATTCTCGTCATCGTGGTCTGGACGTTCTTCGCCTTCCCGTATTTCCTCGACCTGCCCGCGCTGCCGCCGCTGGCCGCCGGCGTGATCGCGCTCGGCATGCACAGCGGCGCCTACATCGCCGAGGTGGTGCGCGGCGGCATGGGGTCGGTGCGGGCCGGGCAGATGCAGGCCGGGCTGGCGCTCGGCATGTCGCCGATGCGGGTGATCTGGCGGGTGATCCTGCCGCAGGCGCTGGTGCGCTCGCTGCCGGCGATCGGCAACCGCGTGAGCCGCAACATCAAGGATTCGGTGCTGACCAGCACGATCGCGGTGAAGGACCTGTTCTGGGCCGGCATCCTGCTGAACGGCGAGCTCTCCCGCCCCTTCCTCATCTACACGACGCTGATGGTGTTCTACTTCATCGTCACGGAACTGGTGTCGCGTGCCTTCGAGGGCGTCTACCAGCGCGTCGCCACCCTCGGCAGGGCCTAGCCGATGTTCGACTGGCCCTCGTTCTGGGAAAGCTTCCCGGTGCTGCTCAGCGGCCTGGGCGTGACCGTGGAGCTCGCGGTCGTCACCATGGCCGGCTCGCTCGTCGTCGCGACCGCCATGGCCCTGGGGCGGCTCTACGGCTCGAGGCCGCTCGCGATGGCCATCGGCGCCTGGACCGACATCTGGATCGCCACCCCGTTGATGATCCAACTCTACTGGCTCTATTACGTCATGCCCTCCTTCGTGGACCTTCGGCTGCCGGGCATGCTCATCGCCATCCTTGGCCTGCTGTTCAACAACTCGGCCTTCCTCGCCGAAGTGTTCCGCTCCGCCATCGCCTCGATCCGGGACGGGCAGTGGTACGCCGCCCGGGCGCTCGGCATGTCGGAAACCCGGGCCTTCATGCGGGTCATCGCGCCACAGGCGTTCTCCCGCGCGCTGCCGGCCACCGCGAACATCTGGGTCGAGCTGTTCAAGAACACCTCGATCGTGTCGACCGTGGCGGTGACGGACATCACCTTCAAGGCGCTCGAGCTGCGCAACGACACCTTCCGCACCCTGGAGGTGCTGAGCGCGCTGGCGCTCATCTATCTTGCCCTCGGCTATCCGCAGGCGAAGCTCGCCGATTGGTTGTACTCGCGAATCAAGGTGCGCGAATGAACGCCGCCGCCAACCGGCCGAAATCGCTCAACCGGCCTCCCCTGATCGAGATCGAACGGCTGGAACAGTCCTATCCCGGCGGCCTCAGGACCTTGCGCGGCGTCAGCCTGCTCGCCTACGAGGGCGAGGTGGTGTGCATCATCGGGCCGAGCGGATCGGGCAAATCAACGCTGCTGCGCTGCGTCAACGCGCTGCAACCCTTCGATGCCGGCCGCATCGCCTTCGACGGCCGCCAGATCGCGCACAAGGGCGCCGCGGCGCGCACGCTTCGCCGCAACATCGGCATGGTGTTCCAGAGCTTCGAGCTGTTCCCGCACATGAACGCCCTGGCCAACATCGCCGAAGGCCCGCGCAGCGTGCTCGGAATGCCGAAACGCGCGGCCTTCGAACGGGCGCGCGGGCTGCTGGCGAAGGTCGGCCTCGCCGGCAAGGAGTCGTCGCTTCCCGCGGAACTCTCCGGCGGCCAGCAGCAGCGCGTCGCCATCGCCCGGGCGCTGGCGATGGAACCGCGCGCCATGCTGTTCGACGAGGTCACCTCCGCGCTCGATCCCGAAACCGTCGGCGAGGTGCTGCTGGTGATGCAGCAGCTCGCCGGCGAAGGGATGACGATGCTGGTGGTGACGCACGAGATGTCGTTCGCGCGGCGGGTGGCGGATTGGGTCGTGGTGCTGGAAGCCGGGGAAGTGGTAGAGGAAGGCCCGCCGAAACAGATCTTCGACGCGCCGACCTCGCCGCGCACGCGCGAGTTCCTGCGCCACCTCGCACCCCACGGCTGAACCAGCATGCAAGAAGGAGATCAGATCATGTCGACAACTCTTGGCGCCGGCGATTTCACCTTCCAGGTCGTGGAGGAGTGGGCGAAGCTGCCGCCCGGCCTGGTGATGGGCGATGTCTCCGACATCGCCGTCGATGCCGCGGACTGCGTGTACGCGTTCAATCGCGGCGAGCATCCGGTCATCGTGTTCGACCGCGAGGGCCGCACCCTGCGTTCCTGGGGCGAGGGCCTGTTCAAGCGTCCGCACGGCATCCGGGTCGGCCCGGACGGCGCGATCTGGTGCACCGACGACGCCGGCCAGACCGTCGGCAAATATACCCCCGAGGGCAAGCTCCTGATGCAGCTCGGGGAGCCCGGAAAGGGCAGCGGCTTCATGAGCGGGCGGCCGTTCCATCTGCCCACCAACACCGCGTTCTCCCCCGAGGGCGAGGTGTACGTGTCCGACGGCTATGGCAACGCGCGCGTGCACCGCTTCTCCCCGGATGGCAGGCTGCAGCACTCCTGGGGCGAACCCGGCACCGGCCCCGGGCAGTTCAACATCGTGCACAGCGTCTGCGTCGACGTGGACGGTTGGGTCTACATCGCGGACCGGGAAAACCACCGCGTGCAGGTATTCGACCGCAACGGCCGCTACGAGACGCAATGGAACAACCTGCACCGGCCCTGCGGCATGTACCAACGGGCTGAGCGTGGCGCGTTGTGCTACATCGCCGAGTCTGGGACGGGGCTGGCGATCAACAGCGAGTGGCCGAACATCGGGCCGCGGGTCGGCATCCTGACGCTCGACGGCAAGCGCGTCGCGCAACTCGGCGCGCGGCCGCCGGGACCGGACCTCGACCAGTTCGTGTCCGTGCATGCCATCGCCGCCGATTCCCACGGCGACATCTACGTCGGCGAAACCGCCAACCTCAACTGGCCGAAGCACTTCCCCGGCCAGCCCAAACCCATCAACCTGCGCACCATGCGCAAGCTGGTCAGGATCGGGTAAAGGCCAGGGGCAGCGCCCCTGGCCTTCAGCCGTGCAGGCCCGCGGCCCAGTAGGCGTGTTCGACCAGCCGCAGCGTCTCCAGGTTGTCGGTCGGATCGGTCTCGAACGCTGCGCCCGAGCGCAGGCACGCCACGAAGTGGGCGATCACGCCGTCGAAGCTCGCCTGGTAGCCCTGCTCGTGTTCGAAGTTGATCGCCTCATGCCGCGCGCCCTGCAGTCGCAGTGCGGTGCCGTCGAGCACGGCGCTCGCCGTGCGGCCGATCAGCTCCAGCCGATCCAGGGCGCGCGCCGGGTAGCCCGGCGCCACCGAGGTGCCGCTCACCACCACCGGGGCGCCGCTCGCGCTTTCCAGCAGGATGGTTGCCAGCGTCTCGCCGCGCACGGTGTCCTGCGTGTGCAGCGCCCGCGCCCCGACCACGCGTAGCGGCCCGATCAGCCAGCGCACCACGTCGAGCTGGTGGATCAGCGATTCGGCGATCATCAGGCGCGGCTCGTGCGCCATGAAGGGCTGGCGCACCAGCGCCGGGCACGCGCCGGTTGGGTCCGGCAGCATCCCCGAGGTGAACATGGCCATCTGCCCGAGCAGGATCTCGCCGATCTCCCCGGCCTCGATCCACCGCTTGATCGCCCGGTACCAGGGCCGGAACCGCCAATTCTCGTGCACCATCAGCCGCACCTTGCCGCCAACGGCCTGCACCAGCGCCATCGACTGCGCCAGCGTCGGCGTCAGCGGCTTCTGGCAGAGGATATCGATGCCGCGCGCCGCGGCGGCCTCCACCCAGAATGCGTGGGTCTCGCGCGGCGAGGCGATGTCGAGCGCATCGATCCTCTCCTGCTCGAGCAGCGCCGCCGGATCGGCTGCCACACAGGCGATGCCGAACGCCTCGGCGCGGCGGTGCGCGGCCGCCGGATCCGGATCGTAGATCGCCACCACGCGCGCCGCGTCGCCAAGGTTCCGCCAGGCAATCAGGTGATGGAGGCTGATCATGCCGGCGCCCGCGAGCGCCACGCGCAGGGGCGGCGCCGAATCGATCATCTTGCATTCGCTCCGTAATTGCAGCCCAGACTGTAAAAGCGCCCGTCCGGCCCCGCCAGGCCGCGCTCAGCCGTGCCGGATGGCGATGGTCTTCATGGTGGCGAACCCATGCAGCGCCGCGAATCCCTTCTCGCGGCCGTGGCCGCTGTGCTTCACGCCGCCGAACGGCAGCTCCACCCCGCCGCCGGCGCCGTAGTTGTTGACGAACACCTGCCCGCTGCGCAGCCGCCGCGCCAGCCGCATGGCGCGGCCGACATCGGCGGTCCACACGCCGCCGACCAGCCCGTACGGCGTGCCGTTGGCCACAAGCAGCGCCTCCGCCTCGTCGCGCACGCGGATCGCCGCCAGCACGGGGCCGAACACCTCCTCCTGCGCCAGTGGATGCGCCGGCGGCACGTCGGCGATCAGCGTCGCCTTCACGTAATAGCCGCCCCTCGGCGCATCCGCCGCGATGCTGCCCTCCGCCGCCACCCTGAGCCCGTCCGTGCGGGCGCGGTCGAGATAGCGGCCGACCCGCGCCGCCTGCGCCGCGTTGATCAGTGGCCCGAGGTCCAGGTCGCGCTCGGCCGGTCCCGCCACCAGCCGCTCGAAGCGCCTCGCCAGCTCGCCCAGGAAGCGCTCGTAGATGGCATCCTCGATCAGCACGCGGGCGCCGGCGCTGCAGGTCTGCCCGGCGTTCTGGATCACCGCGTTCACCACCACCGGCGCCGCCGCCTCCAGGTCGGCGTCGGCGAACACGAGCTGGGGCGACTTGCCACCGAGCTCCAGCGTCACCGGCACGCCGTTCCGCGCCGCCGCCGCCTGCACCAGCCCGCCGACCTCGGGGCCGCCGGTGAAGCTCACGTGGTTGATGCCGGGATGCCCGGCCAGCGCCGCTCCCGCCTCCTCGCCAAGGCCGGTGACGAGGTTCACCGCGCCTTCGGGCAGGCCTGCCTCCACCAGCAGCCCGACCAGGGCGATGGCCGACAGCGAGGCGTCCTCGGCCGGCTTGATCACGCAGGCATTGCCCATGGTGAGCGCGCCGCCGACCGACCGGCCGAGGATCTGCAGCGGGTAGTTCCACGGCACGATATGGGCGGTGACGCCGTGCGGCTCCCACACGGTCAGTACGGTGTAGCCGTCCTGGTAGGGGATGGTGTCGCCGTGCACCTTGTCGGCCGCCCCGCCGTAGTATTCGAAGTAGCGGGCGCAGGCGAGGGCGTCGGCACGCGCCTGGCGCAGCGGCTTGCCCACGTCGGCGCAGTCGAGCGCGGCGAGCCGCTCGGCGTCGCGGCGGATCAGGTCGGCCGCGCGCAGCAACACCCGCCCGCGCGTCGCGGGGTCCATGCGGCCCCAGGGCCCGTCCATGGCGGCCTGGGCGGCGGCGACGGCGGCATCGATCTCGGCGGCGCCGCCGCGGGCGATATGGCCGATTTCCGAGCCGTCCGAGGGGTTCACCACCGGCAGCGTCGCGCGCCCCGCGCGCCATCTGCCGCCGATCAGGTTGCCGTGCTCGTGCATGTCTTCCTCCGGCGCCGCCGAGGACGCAGCATAATTGGCTCATCGCTGAAGGCCAGGGGCGCTGCCCCTGGACCCCGCAAAGGGCCGAGAGGCCCTTTGATCCCAATCTTTTGGGCGCTTCGCGCCGTCCTCGCCGCGGCACGGTTCGGCGCGGAGCGCCCAAATAAGTAATGGGGCCCAGGGGCCTCTCGGCCCCTGGCGGGTCCAGGGCGGAACCCTGGCGGAGCGCGAGGCAGCGCCTCGCCGTCTACGGCTTCTCGCCGCGCGCCAGCCGCCGGTCGATCTCGTCCAGCACCGGGCCGATATCGGCGATCGAATCGACGACGTAATGCGCCCCGGCCGCGGCCAGTTTCGCTGTCGCCGCCTGCCGGAGCCGCTCCTGCTCGCCCGTCGGCAGAGCCCGCCATTCCTCCAGGCCGAGCCCCACCTCGTTGCCGGAGACGGCGACGCCCACGCTCCACAGGCCGCCGTTCAGGCCCTCCTCGATGTCAACGACAGTGTCGCCGATCTTCACCGCGGCCTCCACCGGCCACACGCCAAGGTCGACCAGCGCCTGCCAGACGGGGAACGGGCTCGGGCGGCCGATGCGGGTGTCGTCGGCGCTGATCGCGCAATCGATCTCCAGCCCCTGTGCCCGCGCCCGCGCGAGGACGACGTCCACGATCACCCGCGGATATCCGGTGGTCGAGCCCAGCTTCATGCCGCGCGCCCGCATGGCACCGAGCGCCTCGAGGGCGCCGGGGATCAGCCCGGCGTGCTCGCCCGCCATGGTGGTCTGCAGCGGCAGGAAGCGTTCGTAGATGGCGTCGACGTCCGCCCTGCCGGCGGGCTGCCCGTGCCGGCGCCGCCAGGCGGCGGCAACCTGGGGCGCCTCCACGATGGCGCGGATATGCTCCCACTTGGCCAGGCCCATCGGCGCGCGCGCCTCGGCGATGCTGATCGGCACGCCGAACTCCTTGAAGGCGGCGACGAAACTCGCCACCGGCGCATGGCAGCCGAAATCGACCATGGTCCCAGCCCAGTCCAGCACCGCCGCCTTCAGCGGGCTGCACCAGCGCCGCGTATACCGCCAGTTCATCCTTCGCTCCTTTCCACTTGCCCAGGCGCGCCGGAGCGCACGCCCATCTCCGCCAGCACCGCGCCGACCGCGGCCAGGGCGCCGCGCATCTGAGCCTCGCCCAGCCGGCCGATGCAGCCGATGCGGATACTGTCGGCGATGGTGAGCTTGCCCGGATAGATGACGTATCCGCGTTCGCGCAGGCCGTCGTAGAAACGGTCGAAGGCGAACGCCGGGTCCGCGGGCAGCAGCGATTCGAATCCGTAGGCCGCCATTCCCTCCAGCAGGATCTGCATGTTGCGCCGGTATCGCGCGCCGCGTCCGGCAACGCCGCCTTCCGCCGCATGCTCGTCGAGCGCCCGGTCGAAGACGGCCACCACATGGGTCGGCAGGGTGAAGCGCCACTGCCCGTTGCGCTCGAAGCCGCGCCACTGCGCGTTGAGGTCGAGGGTGAGCGAATGCACGTTGCCCTCGGCGGCCTCAAGGTTGGCGCGATCGGCGATGACGAAGCCTAGCCCCGGCACGCCCTCCAGGCACTTGTTGGCGCTCGCCATCACCGCCTCGCACGGCGTGCGCCCGAGGTCGAGCGGCAAGGCACCGAACGCGCTCATCGCATCCACCAGCAGCTTGCCGCCGCGGGCACCAGCGTGCCGATCGCCGCTTCCACCGCGAAGGTGCCGGAGCCCTGCACCGGCACACAGACATGGGTTCCCTCGCCGCCGGCCAGCGACCAGCCGCTCGCGCACG